>QFZN01006273.1_pt1 | contig 49603 bp, 47 predicted proteins | sample 1740101 | NCBI WGS metagenome assembly QFZN01 (sample SAMN09210849, study PRJNA391713) | Ciliate metagenome, whole genome shotgun sequencing project. | isolation source: combination of 50 Heterometopus sp. ciliate cells from an enrichment culture... | host: Heterometopus sp. ...
ACGACTTCGCGCCGATGATAGTGCTGCAACCAGTGTGAAAGTAGGTCATCGTCAGGCTTGTTATTCCCAAGGACCCTCGTTACGACAGTAGCGAGGGTTCTTGCTTTGGGGCGCCGGTTTTTATGCGCTCTCGTCAGTGTCATCATTTCCCCTTCCTGCAACTCTCCCCTTCACGGCATCATTCTCAGCATCGCGCAACGCAGGTATCCGGCGTGCATCGTGCATCCTACATATCGCGTCCGCAATCAGGATGGACGCAGAAGATCTATCCACAGTGATTCCCCGGTAGGCGGGAGTTGAACCCGATGTGTTATACACAGCCAACAAGCTATATATCCAGTTGATATTTAACTTATACACAGCGTTTGTCGAAGGACGATCTTCGGGCGAGTATCTGCACACCAGGTCGCTGAAGGCAGTCAGCGGGAATGATCGATGGCAATGGCAGCAACGCAAGGATAGAAATGAAAATGGCCGGCAAAGCCGGCCATTTACTAACAATCCAGTCCTTACTTCAATTGCAGGAAAAAGCAGGCAAGCGGCTGCAAAGTCCTGTTGTAAAACGATTCCTTCTATCTTGTCCACAGCGATTCCTGAAGAAAAGAAGAAAGAAAAACTTATTCACAGCAGCTTCCAGAACACATCAAGTCCGCCAGGAAGCGCATGCCGAAAAACTAATTTTTCCACAGCCGTATCCCAATAGCACCTTAGCTCAGCACGGCCCTGACATGTACAAGGGCATTCAAGCCCTCCACCTTTCCGCTATCATCCACGCGATTGCGCAAGCTGATCGTCGCCTGCATGGAATCCACGATCTCCGCGCAGATCGTCAGCCCCAATCCACCGGCCGACGACACATTGGATGAAAACGCCTTGAAGACATTCTCCATCGCCAGCTCATCGATGCCCTCTCCGCTATCCCAGACCAGCAGCTCAGCGACATCCGACGTCGCACTGATGCGTATCCCAAGCCGCCCCTGAGCCGGCGTATGACGGATCGCGTTATGCAGGAGATTGGAAATAAGCTCCCCGATCATCCACGGATGCCCCATCACCAGAATCTTGTCGGCTTCCAGTTCGAAATCCAGGTCCTTCTCGGCGATGAGCGGAGACAGGTCCACGGCCGTCTCCCGCGCCAGCATGCCAAGGTCGCAGACTTCCTGCGCGCCCCGCCCTCTGATCTGCTCCACCTTGGCCAGCGACAGCAACTGATTGGCCAGGGTCGTCGCCCGCTCTACCGTACCGGACATCTCGCCCAGGATCACATGCGGTGGTGCATCCCCGCGTAATCCTGACTGCAGCTGCGTCTTCAGGACCGCCAGCGGCGTACGCAGCTGATGCGATGCATTGGCGACGAAGCGTTGCTGATGGTCCAGCAGCCGCCGCAGCCTTGCCATCAACTGGTTCAGGGCATTGATGAATGGCTGCAGCTCGCGCGGGGCCATCGGTGGCGCCACCGGCGAGAGATCATCGGCCGGGCGCTCATCGAGCTGGCGCCGCAGCGCATCCACCGGTTGCAAGGCACGCCGCACCACATACAGGGTCACCGACACGATCACCACCAGCAAGGCGGCCTGGCGGATCAGGGTCTCCCAGAAGATCTTGCGTGCCAAGGCACTGCGGTTCTCCATGGTCTCGGCGACCTGCACCAGTGCGGCGCCACGGGGATCATTGCTCACCACGGGCTGGAACAAGGCGGCCACCCGCACGGGAACACCGTTGTAGTTATCCTCATAGATGTGTGCCAGTGCCGGATAGATGGCCTCCTTGTCGGCCCTGCCACGGTAAGCCGGCAAGTCGTCATCGCCTTCGAAGAACTTGCCGTCCAGGTCATTGATGCGATAGATCATCCGGCTCGAATAATCGGCTTCGTAGATCTCCAGCGCCGCGTAAGGTAGTGACGCCTTCAGCTCGCCGTTCTCGATGCGTAGCAAATCGCCGATGGAATGTACCGAGGCAATGAGCATCCGGTCATAGGCCGTGTTGACCGATTCCAGCGTATTGCGATATAGCGAAAACGAATCGATGACAATGAACAAGGCGATCGGCGAGATGATCCACGCCAGCAGATACGCCCGCACCGAGCGCCGACGCGAAAACAGATGCGCCACGTCCTCAGTCCCCGCGACCCGGCTGGCGGTCGCGCAGCAGGTAACCCAATCCACGCAGCGTCATGATCTCCGCGCCCGTCTCCATGAGCTTCTTGCGCACGCGATGCACGACCACCTCGATGGCTTCGAGCTGGGTATTCTCTTCCATCGGGAAGACCAGCCGGAACAGCTTTTCCTTGGTCACCGCATGTCCGGGCTTGGCGATCAGCGCCTTGAGCAAGGTATGCTCGCGCGGCGTCAATTCCAGAGGATCCTCACCACAATAGAAAGCGCCGGACCCGCGATCGAAACGCAAGCGGCCACAACGCTGTCCGCCATCATCCGCATTGCTGCGACGACGCAGCAGTGCGCGGATGCGCGCATCGAGTTCATCGAGGTCGAAGGGCTTGGCCAGGTAGTCATCCGCGCCGGCATTGAGGCCTACCACGCGGTCCCCCACGGCGCCGCGCGCGGTCAGCACGATGACCGGCGTGCCGATGTCCTGCGCGCGTATGCGCTGCAGCAGGTGCAGCCCGTCCAGTCCCGGGATGTTCAGGTCCAGCACCACCAGGTCGCCGACCCCATCCTTGATCTGTGACAGCGCGCTGATGCCATCACCGCAATGCGTGACCTGGAAGCCGCGCCGCTCCAGCGCCCTCAGCAGCGCGCGCGACATGTCGATGTCGTCCTCCACCAGCAGGATATGCATGATCTCCGTGTCGTTATCATTGGTCAGCCGCCTTTATACCGCCAAACCGCGCCCTGCGCGAGTCCCGCTACCCGCGCCTTTGAAAGCAGATTGAAAGCCACTGGAAAGGCAGCTGCAAGGAAAGTCCCGGTTTTGGCCGCCGCCCGGTGGCAAAAGCCGCCCCCCTCGCCTACACTCCCGCACATCGCCGGCATGGGCCGCGCCAATCGGCGCCCGCGACCGGCACCAAAACCAAGACCATCACCAGGAGACAGCATGACCCAGCGTCTGATCAAGACCCTGTTGGCCCTCGCGCTGGCCGCACCGGCCATCGCCTTTGCCCAGGACACCTGCAGCCATCGCGGCGACCTCGACCAGCAATACTGCGACGCCAACAATGACCTCACGGCCGACACGCCCACCGATCCGAAGAAACTGAAGACCCCCAACACCCTGGTCTTCACCTTCACCCCGGTGGAAGACCCGGCCGTCTACGACAAGATCTTCAAGCCCTTCACTGATTACCTGTCGCAGTGTACCGCCAAGAAAGTGGTGTTCTTCCAGGTGCAGTCCAATGCCGCCGAGATCGAAGCCATGCGCTCCGGACGCCTGCATGTGGGCGGCTTCTCGCCAGGCCCGACCAACTTTGCCGTCAACATCGCCGGCGCCGTGCCGTTTGCCGTCATCGGTGACGCCAAGGGCTACCAGGGCTATACCCTGAACGTGATCGTGCGCAAGGACAGCCCCATCCAGAAGATGACCGACCTCAAGGGCAAGAAGGTCGCCCACACCGCACCGTCGTCGAACTCCGGCCACATGGCACCGATGGCGCTGTTCCCCAAGCTGGGCGTGACTCCCGACAAGGACTACAAGGTCATCTTCTCCGGCAAGCACGACCAGTCCATCCTGGGCGTGAACTCGGGCGACTATGACGCTGCCGCCATCGCCTCCGACGTCTTCGATCGCATGGTCGAGCGCGGTGTGATCAAGGCCGAGAACTTCCGCGTCATCTGGCACAGCGAGAAATTCCCCACCCAGGACTTCGCCTACGCGCACGACCTGGAGCCGAATTTCCGCGACAAGATGCTCAAGTGCTTCTACGACTACCGCTTCACCGATGAGCTGAAGAAGGCCTTTGCGGGTTCCGATCGCTTCTATCCGATCAACTACAAGAAGGACTTCGAGATGGTGCGTTTCGTGGCCCACTCGGCCGGTGAATCCTTCAACCGCGCCGCCTACGACAAACAGAACGCCGGCAAGAAGTAAGCGCCCGACCAGCACCGCACCCGTGGCCGTCCTGGCCCGGGTGACGCAGCACAGAACACCCGTCACAAGCGACACGGCCCGCACCCCTGGTGCGGGCCGCGGCCTCTCGCATCCCGCGAAACGCCGCGCATCACCAGAGAAAGCGCCTCCCATGTCACACGCCATCGAAATCCAGGGCCTGGTCAAGGAATACAAGCCCGGCCATCCCATCCTCAAGGGCATCGACCTGAAGATCGGCGACGCCGGCCTCGTTGCCATCATCGGCCCCTCCGGCACCGGCAAGTCCACCCTGATCCGCTGCATCAATCGCCTGGTCGATCCCAGTCGTGGCGCGATCTGGTTCGAGGGCGAAGGCAAGCGCGTGAACCTGGCCGAGCTGCGCGGACGTGCCCTGCGCGAGCAGCGTCGCCACATCGGCATGGTGTTCCAGGAATACAACCTGGTGGAGCGTCTTTCCGTGATGGAGAACCTGTTGTGCGGACGCCTGGGTTACGTCAACGCCTTCACCGCATGGCGTCGCAATTTCAGCAAGGACGATATCGCCCACGCCTTCGCGCTGCTGGACACCGTCGGCCTGGGCAACTTCGCCAACCAGCGCGCCGATGCACTCTCGGGTGGCCAGCGCCAGCGCGTGGGCATCGCCCGCGCCCTGATGCAGCGTCCGCGCCTGCTGCTGGCCGATGAGCCGACTTCCTCGCTGGACCCCAAGACCTCCTTCGAGATCATCTCGCTGCTGAAGGAACAGGGCCGCGCCCAGAAGATCCCCGTCATCGTCAACATCCACGACGTCGAGCTGGCCAAGCGTTACGCTGACCGCATCATCGGCATGTCCGGCGGCCACGTGGTCTACGACGGCAATGCCGAGAACCTGTCGGACGATTTCCTCAAGCAGATCTACGGTGGCGAGGACTGGCTGGCATGACGACCGCAACTCCCCCCACCACTCCTAACGCCAGCGCCCGCGTGAGCCTGGCCTTCAAGCCGCAGCTGGCGACCCGCGTGGTGATCTGGCTGATCGCCCTCTACGCCATCTATGCCGCCACCCAGCTGGGATTCTCCTGGGAGCGCTTCTCCTCGGGCCTGGGGAATGGCGCCAAGTTCCTCGGCCGCATGTTCCCGCCCGACCTGTCCAAGGGCGACATCCTCTGGGGCGGCATCAAGGAAACCCTGCAGATCGCCGTGCTGGCCTCGCTGTTCGGCATCCTGCTGTCGCTGCCCATCGGGCTCATGGGCGCGCGCAACCTGATGCCGGCATGGATCTCCTGGCCGGCCCGCGCGCTGGTGTCGGTCTGTCGCTCGCTGCACCCGGTGATCGTGGCCATCCTGTTCGTCAAGGCGGTCGGCTTCGGTGCCCTGGCCGGCGTGCTGGCGCTGATCGTGGCCTCCATCGGTTTCATCGGCAAGCTCTTCGCCGAAGCCATCGAAGAGATCTCCATCAAGCAGGTCGAAGCCATCCGCGCCACCGGTGCATCCTTCATGAACGTGATCCTGTTCGGCGTGCTGCCGCAGGTGATGTCGCGCTTCGTCGGTTTCTCCACCTACCAGCTCGACTCCAACCTGCGCAATTCCACCATGGTCGGCATCGTCGGCGCCGGTGGTGTGGGCGGCGTGCTGTTCTCCGCCTTCCAGCGCTTCGACTACGACTTCGTGCTCACCATCCTGGTCACCATCATCACCATCATCGTCGTCGGCGAACTGCTGGCGAATTCGGTCAAGAAGGTCTTCAATGTCTGATACCGTCCTCCCCCGCCCTGCGGCCAAGCTCAACCCGGCCGAGCGCGAATGGCAACGCCACACGCCGCTGCAGCGCGTACTGCGCTTCACGGTGTGGTTGGTCATCGCGCTGGCCGTCGTACAGTCGCTGCGCTATATCGAGGTCATTCCCGAGTTCCTCTACGATGCGCCGGAACAGATGAGCGACATGCTCTCCCGCATGTGGCCCATCGACTGGGACTACTTCGGTACCGACGTGAAGGCCGGCCTGGTCGAGACCCTGCACATCGCCACCCTCGGCACCCTGTTCTCCATCGTGCTGGCCATTCCCTTCGGCTTGCTGGTGGCCCCCAACCTGACCCGCAACCGTGCCCTGAACCTGTTCGCCCGCATCGTGCTGGTGGCCAGCCGTTCGGTCAATTCGCTGGTCTGGGCGCTGCTGTTCCTGGCCATCTTTGGCCCCGGCCCGCTGGCCGGTACCCTGGCCATCGCTTTCCGTTCCATCGGCTTTGTCGGCAAGATGGCCGGAGAAACCATCGAGCAGATGCCGCGTGGCCCCATCGAAGCCCTGCAGGCCTCGGGTGCCAGCAAGTTCTCCGAGATCTGGTATGGCTACTGGCCGCAGTTGAAGCCCGCCTTCATGTCCATCGTGCTCTTGCGCTGGGACATCAACGTGCGTGAATCGGCCGTGCTGGGCATCGTCGGCGCCGGTGGCGTGGGCATGGTGCTCGACACCGCCCTGAACCTGTTCCAGTGGCCACGTGTGGCCACCGTGCTGGTGTCCATCTTCGCCATCGTGATCGTCACCGAAGTGGTGGTCACGCAGATCCGCAAGCGCATTCTCTGACATGGGAGCGAGGCCAGCATGAAAACACGTGGCACTGAAGGTATCACCTATCCTCCGCAATACGACCTGCTGGTGGTCGGCGGCGGCATCAACGGCGCCGGTATCGCCCGTGACGCCGCCGGACGCGGCCTGTCGGTAGCACTGTGCGAGCAGCACGACCTGGCCCAGCACACCTCGTCATCCTCCAGCAAGCTCATCCACGGTGGCCTGCGCTACCTGGAGCACTACGAGTTCGGCCTGGTGCGCAAGGCCCTGATCGAGCGCGAGGTGTTGTTGCGCAGCGCTCCCCACATCATGTGGCCGCTGCGTTTCGTCATGCCGCATGACCACGGCCAACGCCCGGCCTGGCTGATCCGCCTGGGCATGTTCCTCTACGATCACCTGGCCCGGCGCGAGCTGCTGCCCGGCTCGCGTGCGCTGGACCTGCGTCGTCACGCCTCGGGCGCACCGCTGAAGTCGCAGTTCACCCGTGGTTTTGTCTATTCCGATGGCTGGGTCGATGATGCGCGGCTGGTGGTATTGAATGCCATGGACGCCGCTGAAAAGGGGGCCCACATCATGACCCGCACCCGTTGCGAATCGCTGAGCCGCCAGCAGGACGGCTGGCAGGCTGTATTGCGACGCGAAGACGGCCATGCCATGCAGCTGCGTGCGCGTTGCGTCGTCAATGCCGCCGGTCCCTGGGTGGCCCAGTTCCTGGGCGGTGCCGCCCACGTGCATTCGAGCAAGTCGGTGCGGCTGGTCAAGGGCAGCCACATCGTGGTCAAGCGCCTGTTCGACCACGACCATGCCTACATCTTCCAGAACCCGGATGGTCGTATCGTCTTCGCTATCCCCTACGAACAGGACTTCACCCTGATCGGCACCACCGATATCGAATACAAGGGGGCGGTGGAAAACGTCGCAATTTCGGCGGACGAGATCGGCTACCTGTGCCAACTGGCCAACCGCTATTTCGAGAAACCCATCACGCCGGATGATGTGGTGTGGTCCTATTCTGGCGTGCGTCCGTTGCTGGAAGACGCCGCCGCCGATGCCTCGGCGGTCACGCGTGACTACCAGCTCGATCTGAACACCGAAGGCGCCCCGCTGCTCTCCATCTTCGGCGGCAAGATCACCACCTTCCGCAAGCTGGCCGAGGAAGCGGTGGACATGATCGCCCCGGTGCTGGGCAACCAGCGCGGCGCCTGGACCGAGCACGGCTGCCTGCCGGGCGGCGACCTGTTCGGCACGCAGCCGGCCAATCGTTCGGTACGCGAATTCGCCCAGTACGTCAGCGGCCTGCAGCAGCAATATCATTGGCTGCCGGCATCGTTGTTGCAGCGCTATGCGCGCGCCTATGGCAGCCGCACCCATGTGCTGCTGGAAGGAAAGCGCCAGTTGGAAGAGATGGGAGAGGAGATCCTGGGCGGTTTGTATGCCGCCGAAGTGGACTACTTGCTACGCCACGAATGGGCCAGCAGCGCAGCCGATATCCTGTGGCGGCGATCCAAGCTCGGCCTGCATTGCCCCAAGGGCAGCGAGGCCGTGCTGGATACCTGGCTGGCTGCGCGCGGCAACCAGCCAGTGACAGCGGACGAGCTTCAGGCCGCCAGCAGGTAGGCACCCACGGCGGCGATACCCACGCCGCCGATGCGCACCACGCGGTCGGCCATCTTCTGGCCAGCCACCAGGCCGATGCCCAGGCCCGCAGCGTGCAGCAGCGCGGTCGCGGCAATGAAGCCGGCGCCATACAGGGCGGCCGAGCTACCGTGCGGCAGCTCCGCGCCGTGTGCGTAACCATGGAACATCGCGAACAGCGACACCACCAGCGTGCTACCCCACAGCGGCAGGCGCACGGCGAAGGCGATCAGCAGACCCAGCACGGCCACCGAGGCGGCGATACCGGTTTCCACGGCTGGCACCTGCAGGCCGGCGAAGGCCAGCAGTGCGCCCACTACCATCATCAGCGGGAAGGCCAGCGGCAGCACCCACAGGGCGCGCTGCTTGTTCTGTGCCGCCCACAGGCCCACGGCCAGCATGGCCAGCAGGTGGTCGATGCCCGAGAACGGGTGGGCGAAGCCGGCGGCTATGCTGGCCGTGGCATCCATGGTGGAGCCAGGATGGCCCGGGTGGGCCAGCGCGGAGCCGGCCGCCAGCGCGGTGACGGCCAGCACGCCCAGGCGGGCGCGGGTCTTGGTCGAGACTGTAAACATGATTTCTCCTTGGGCAGATTCTGCAAAAAATGACAGGTGGGTCTAAGTTGTAGGGGTAGCGTCGGACAGTCGATACGATGCGCTTTCCGTTCGGACTGAGTAGCGGCTCTGTCGCGTATCGAAGGCGCTCGGTCGTGACGTCTTCGATACGGCCCTGTCGGGCCTACTCAGTCCGAACGGCAGTCATTGATTCAAGCCGCGTTCATTGACCTGGTTTCTGGTCCAGCAAGCCCTGCTTGCGGATGTACTCGATCACCTTCTCCACCCCATCGCCGCTGCGCAGGTTGGTGAACACGAAGGGGCGTTCGCCACGCATGCGCTTGGCATCGGCCGCCATGATATCCAGATTTGCGCCCACATAGGGCGCCAGGTCGGTCTTGTTGATGATCAGCAGGTCGGAACGGGTGATGCCGGGGCCGCCCTTGCGCGGGATCTTCTCGCCACCGGCCACGTCGATCACGTAGATGGTCAGATCCGACAATTCCGGGCTGAAAGTGGCCGCCAGGTTGTCGCCGCCGGACTCCACCAGGATCAGGTCCAGGTCGGGGAAGTCGGCGCTCATGCGGGCGATCGCCTCCAGGTTGATCGAGGCATCTTCACGGATGGCCGTGTGCGGGCAGCCACCGGTCTCCACTCCCATCAGGCGATCGGCCGGCAGCGCATCGGCGCGCAGCAGGATCTCCATGTCTTCCTTGGTGTAGATGTCATTGGTGATGACGGCCATGTCGTAATGGTCGCGCATGCGCTTGCACAGCATTTCGCACAGCGCCGTCTTGCCGGAACCGACCGGGCCGCCGATGCCTACGCGCAGCGGATTGGAAGTGGGATTGCTCATGGTGGTCTCTTGGTCGTGTTGAAACGTAAAGGGTATAAATAATCAGGAACGGTAGATGCGACTGTACTGCACCTCATGCTGCATCGACAGCAGCGACAGGCCGGGTGCCCAGTTGCAGAGGTCTTCGTCCTCCAGCGTCAGCGCCGTGGCGGCGGCCTTCTCCAGCTCCGGCTGCAGGGACAGCAGGATGCGCTGCCCCGCCACCTGGCCCAGCGGCACCGTCTTCACGCAGGCCAGCACCTGGTTCTCGGCCCAGGCGAACAGCATGCCCAGCACCGCCGCTTCGCGCGGCACCTGCAGGGCCACCGTGGTGAACGCCAGGGCCGTGGGCAACGGCACTTCCGGCTGGGCCTGCAGGATGGCCAGCAGATCCGCGTCGCCCAGCTTCAGGTCGGTAGCCAGCTTGCCCAGCGAGTAACCCATCTGGATGGTCTCGGCGCGAAACTCGGAGGTGTCGCGCGCCGCCACGAAGCGCTCGGTCCAGAGCGTGACCGCATCGGCATCGCGCGCTTCAAAGGCCGCCACCAGTCGCGCAAAGATGGGCGCCTCGAAGCGTGCCACCACCTCATGCAGCGCATGGCCGATCCAATCACGTGCCGCCGCTTCGCTATTGACCCGCCCATTCTCGATGGCCGCTTCCAGCCCTTGCGAATAGCTGTAGGCGCCGATCGGCAGGGACGGGCTGCTCAGTTGCAGCAGATGCAGCAAGGCACTGGCTTGCATGGATCAGCCTTCTTCCTTCTTGTCGCTGGGACGATGGATCTTCTGGCGCAGCGGGATCGGTGCCAGCGGGTTGTGGTGATGGTCGTCGCCGTGATGGTGATGGCCACCGCCATAGGCACCGGCTTCCGGTTCGAAGGCGGCCTGTTCCTCGCGCACCTGTGCGCCCAGGCCTTCCAGCATTTCCTTGAGCACCGGATCCTTGCGGATGCGCAGGAAGCCCGCGCCACCCTCATGACCGATATGCGCCTGGGTATGACGGTTGCCGAGGTGGAAGGCGCAACGCAGCAGCAGGTGCGCGTCGGCGGCATCGACGCGATAGGTGGCTTCGGCCTTGGCGATGATCTTGACCACACGACCATCATCGCCACGCAGCAGGTCGCCATCGCGCAGCACAGTGCCGCGCACGGTGAACACGGCCACATCCTCGCCCGAGCGCAGCGTCGCGCGCAGGCGGCTCTTCTCGCGCTGGTCGTAGGGCAGTTCCAGTTCGCCGTCGATCTGGTCGGCCTGGTCTATCTTGGTATTGAGTGTCAGCATGAATAGGACGGATAAAAATCAGAACAGGAAATAACGCTGCGCCAGCGGCAGCGACACCGCCGGCTCGCACACCAGCAATTCGCCATCGGCTCGCACTTCATAGGTCTCGGCATCGACTTCCATCTTCGGCGTGGCGCTGTTGTGGATCATGTCGCGCTTGCGCAGGTTGCGCATGTTCTTGACTGCCACCACCGGCTTGTTGAGTTTCAGTTGTTCACCGATGCCGGCATCGAAGGCTGCTTGCGAGACGAAGGTCACCGAGGTCTTCAAGCCACCGCCATAGGCGCCGAACATCATCCGGTAATGCACCGGCTGTGGCGTCGGGATGGAGGCATTCGGGTCACCCATCTGGGCGGCGGCGATCATGCCGCTCTTCAGGATCATCGAGGGCTTGGCGCCGAAGAAGGCCGGCTTCCACAGCACGATATCGGCGAGCTTGCCCACCTCCAGCGAACCGACCACGTGCGAGACGCCGTGGGTGATGGCCGGGTTGATGGTGTACTTGGCGATATAGCGCTTGATGCGGAAGTTGTCGTTGCGGGAGGTATCTTCTTTCAGCGAACCGCGCTGCACCTTCATCTTGTGCGCGGTCTGCCAGGTGCGCAGGATCACCTCGCCCACGCGACCCATGGCCTGCGAGTCGGAAGACATCATCGAGATCGCGCCGATGTCATGCAGGATGTCTTCAGCGGCGATGGTCTCGCGGCGGATGCGCGATTCGGCAAAGGCGATGTCTTCGGCGATGGCCGGGTCCAGGTGATGGCAGACCATCAGCATGTCCAGGTGTTCGTCGAGCGTATTGACCGTGAAGGGACGCGTCGGATTGGTGGAGGAGGGCAGCACGTTGCCCTGGCCCACGGCCGCAATGATGTCCGGCGCATGGCCGCCACCGGCACCCTCGGTGTGGAAGGTGTGGATGGTACGGTCCTTGAAGGCGGCCAGGGTGTGCTCCAGGAAGCCACCTTCATTGAGGGTATCGGTGTGGATGGCCACCTGGATGTCCATGCGGTCGGCCACAGTCAGGCAGTTGTCGATGGCCGCCGGGGTGGAGCCCCAGTCCTCGTGCAGCTTCAGGCCGATGGCGCCGGCGCGGATCTGTTCTTCCAGCGGCAGCGGCAGGCTGACATTGCCCTTGCCCAGGAAGCCCAGGTTCATCGGGAAGGCATCGGCCGCCGCCAGCATGGAGTGGATGTGCCAGGGACCGGGCGTGCAGGTGGTCGCCGCCGTGCCCACGGCCGGTCCGGTGCCGCCACCGATCATGGTGGTGACGCCGCTCATCAGCGCTTCCTCGATCTGCTGCGGGCAGATGAAGTGGATGTGGCTGTCGATACCGCCGGCGGTGACGATCATGCCTTCGCCCGCGATGATCTCGGTGGCGCCGCCGATGGCCATCGTCACGCCGGGCTGGATGTCGGGATTGCCGGCCTTGCCGATGCCGGCGATGCGGCCCGACTTGATGCCGATGTCCGCCTTGACGATGCCCCAGTGGTCGACGATGAGCGCATTGGTGATGACGGTGTCCATCACGTCGGCGTGGGCGCGCTGCGACTGGCCCATGCCATCGCGGATCACCTTGCCGCCGCCGAATTTCACTTCCTCGCCGTAGATCGTATAGTCCTTCTCGACTTCGAGGAACAGTTCGGTATCGGCCAGGCGCACGCGGTCGCCGACGGTGGGACCGAACATCTCGGCATAGGCCGAACGGGAAATCTTGCTCATTGGGTCTGCCCCTTCTTGTCATTGCCGTGCTGGGCCTTCAGCTTGCCCATCACCAGCGCATTGAAGCCATAGACGCGGCGCTCGCCTGCCAGTGCCACCAGTTCCACCGTGCGTTCCTGGCCCGGCTCGAAACGCACCGCCGTGCCGGCGGCGATGTTCAGGCGCATGCCATAGGCGGCGGTACGTTCGAACAGCAGCGCCGGATTGGTCTCGTAGAAATGGAAGTGGGACCCGACCTGGATAGGACGGTCGCCGCTGTTGGCCACCGTCACCGTCACGGTGGGGCGGCCGGTATTGAGTTCGATGTCGCCGGGTTCGACCAGCATTTCGCCTGGAATCATGACGCGCTCCTCAAGGAATCGGATGGTGGACGGTGACCAGCTTGCTGCCGTCGGGGAAGGTGGCCTCCACCTGGATGTCGGGGATCATCTCCGGCACGCCCTCCATGACGTCGGCGCGACTCAGGATGGTGGTGCCTTCGGACATCAGCTCGGCCACGGTCTTGCCGTCGCGCGCGCCCTCCATGATGGCGGCGGTGATCAGCGCCACCGCTTCCGGATAGTTGAGCTTCAGGCCCCGTGCCTTGCGGCGTTCGGCCACCAGCGCGGCGGTGAAGATCAACAGCTTGTCTTTCTCTCTGGGTGTCAGTTCCATGTTGGCTCCTGGCCGGCTGGCGGCCTTCAGGTTCTATAACTTTGTACTTCGCTTGATGCCGTTTTTCTGATGCAGATCAGGTATTCCAGATACGCGGAATGGCTGCCTGCTTACCCGTCACCGCAGGCCTGAGCACCTGCCAGGCCGCGTGCAGCCATTGTCGCGCCACCAGGCTGGACTGCCCCATGTAGCGTGCGATGAGCACCTGCTTCATCAAGGTGACACCGCTGCGCCCTTGCAGTTGCAGCGCGCCGATGGTCTCGCGCAACCGGCCCAGCAGCGCAGCGTCCATGCCATCGCCCACGACGATCAGGGTGCCGCAGATGGTCTGCGCGTCCAGTGCCAGCGGCCCCTGCATGGCACCGTCCTCGGCCTGCAGGCGGCCCTGCTCGAACCACACCAGCTTGCCGCCACGGCGGATGCTGGTGCGCTGGCTGACGGCACCGGTGTTGAAGGTTTCGCCGGAGGCGGTGCGACCGAAGCAGAGGATTTCCGCGCCCAGGTAGGCTGCGTCGGCCGCCAGCCTGACCTCATGCTCCATGCGCACATCGGCGCCATCGAAGAAGATGGTTTCCTGGGGCAGCCATTCCAGCGTCGCACCGGCGGCGGCATCGAGTCGCACCACCTGGCGCGAGTGCTGGCCGTTGGCGCGATACCACTTGCCGGCGCCCGGCGTGGTCAGCAGGGCATGGGCCCGGTCGCCGACCTCAGCCGTGATGGAAAGCTGGTCGCCGCCCACGATCCCGCCCGGTGGATGGACGATGATGGCGTGGCAGATGGAAGGGTCTTCGGGATAGAGCGTTTTCTGCACGCGCAGCGGGCCGAAGTGCTGGCGCCGCAGCAAGCGCGTGGTGCCGGCGTCGTCGGCAAAGCCCAGCGTGAGGCGTGCGTGATCCGGCGCATGCCGCTGGGGCGCGCGCGGTGAAGCCGGCATGCTGGCGGGTTCCGGGTGGCCGGGGAGTCGTTTCATACCTTGTTGTGGATTCCTTGGAAGACCTGCTCGTTGCACCGGGACTGCCCGGTCGCGGTCATGCGACTTTATAGCAGACCCGGTGCAAATGCGCAGCTTCGTCTCGTGCTTCGCTCCCCGTTCGGACTGAGTAGACCCGTAGGGGCGTATCGAAGGCGCTGAGCTGCCTGTCAACGCGGGTGCGCCTTCGATACGCCGCTTTGCGGCTACTCAGTCCGAACGGTATCTGTTGGACTGGGCTCCTCGGCACATCAGACCGCCAGATGCTTCCTCACATCCTCGCCATCCATCTGGTCCTGCGTGCCGGCCGCCACCACCTCACCGCGCGACATGACGACGAAGGTATCGGCCAGTTCGCGGGCGAAATCGAAATACTGCTCGCACAGCAGGATGCCGATATCACCGCGCTGGCGCAGCAGGCTGATGACACGGCCGATGTCCTTGATGATGGAGGGCTGGATGCCCTCGGTCGGTTCATCCAGGATGATCAGCTTGGGCTCTGCCAGCAGCGCGCGGGCAATCGCCAGCTGCTGTTGCTGGCCACCGGAAAGGTCACCGCCACGACGATGCAGCATTTCCTTCAGGACCGGGAAGAGTTCATAGACCTCGCCCTTGATGCTGGAGGCGCGCCGACCCGAGAGCGTCGCCATGCCCATGAGCATGTTTTCTTCCACGGTCAGGCGCGCGAAGATCTCGCGGCCCTGCGGCACATAGGCGATGCCTTGCCGGGCGCGCTGGTGGGGCTTCAACCTGGTGATGTCGTGGCCTTCGAACATGACATTGCCACGGGCCACCGGCAGCACGCCCATCAGGCATTTCAGCAGCGTGGTCTTGCCCACGCCATTGCGGCCCAGCAGGGACAATACCTTTCCCTTCTGCACATCGAGGGAGACGCCGCGCAGCGTATGCGCGGCGCCGTAGTACTGGTTGAGTTCATTGACTTGCAGCATGGTTGATGGTCTCCGCTCTTATCGTCCCAGGTAGACTTCGATGACACGCTCGTTGGATTGCACCTGGCGCATATTGCCCTCGGCCAGTACCGATCCCTCGTGCAGCACGGTCACCTTGCCACCCTGGGCAATCTCCTCGACGAAGCCCATGTCGTGTTCCACCACCATGATGGAATGCTTGCCGCGCAGCTCGTTCAACAACTCGGCGGTGCGCGCGGTCTCGGCATCGGACATGCCGGCCACCGGCTCATCCAGCAGCAGCAGTTGCGGCTCCTGCATCAGCAGCATGCCGATCTCCAGCCATTGCTTCTGGCCGTGCGAGAGCAGACCGGCCATCCGATGTTCCTGGCCGTTCAAACGGATCAGCTTGAGGATGTCCTCGATCTTGCCGATCTGCTCGGACGACAGGCGCGCAAACAGCGTGGTCTTGACGCGCTTGTCCATCTTCATGGCCAGTTCCAGGTTCTCGAACACGGTGTGCTGCTCGAACACGGTCGGGCGCTGGAACTTGCGGCCGATGCCGGCGTGCGCGATCTCATACTCGGTCATCCTGGTCAGGTCGATGGTCTGGCCGAAGAAGGCGGTACCGGCGGTGGGCCGGGTCTTGCCGGTGATGACATCCATCATCGTGGTCTTGCCCGCGCCATTGGGACCGATGATGCAGCGCAGCTCGCCCACCGAGATATCCAGGTTCAGGTTGTTGATGGCCTTGAAGCCATCGAAGGAGACCGTGATGTTTTCCAGGTAGAGGATGGCGCCGTGGGTGGTGTCGACGCCCTCGGGTTTGATGCGCTCATAGGACGTGCCATGGTCGGCGCGGGGTGTGTCGACGTTGCCGCCCAGGCCACCGATACCGACCGGGTTCTTGCCAGGTTCGACTGCACTCATGCTGCCTCCTTGGATGCGCTGCCTTCAGCCGGCGCCGCATCGCGTTTCTTGAATTTCTGTACCAGTCCCAGGATGCCTTGCGGCAGGAACAGCGTCACCAGGATGAAGATCAGGCCCAGCGCATACAGCCACAGGTCGGGGAAGGCGGCGGTGAACCAGCTCTTCAAGCCATTGACGGTGAAGGCGCCGATGATGGGACCGATCAGCGTGCCACGGCCACCGACGGCAGCCCAGATCACCATCTCGATGGAGTTGGCCGGCGACATCTCGGAGGGATTGATGATGCCCACCTGCGGCACGTACAGCGCACCGGCGATACCGCAGATCACGGCCGACAGCGTCCACACGAAGAGCTTGAACCACAGCGGGTTGTAGCCGATGAACATGAGGCGTGATTCGGAGTCGCGCACGCCCTGCAGTACGCGGCCCAGCTTGGAGGTGACGATCATGCGGCACACCACCAGCGCGCCCACCAGCAGCGCCAGCGTCACCAGGTAGAGTACCGCCTTGGTAGAGGGCGAGGTGATGGTGAAGCCGAGGATGCGCTTGAAGTCGGTGAAGCCGTTGTTGCCGCCGAAGCCGGTATCGTTGCGGAAGAACAGCAGCATGAAGGCGAAGGTCATGGCCTGCGTGATGATGGAGAAGTACACGCCCTTGATGCGCGAACGGAAGGCGAAGTAGCCGAACACGAAGGCCAGCAGGCCCGGCACCAGCACCACCAGCAGCATGGCGAACCAGAAGTGGTCCGTCATCCACCAGTACCAGGGATAGGCTTTCCAGTTCAGGAACACCATGAAGTCCGGCAGGTTGCTTTGATACACGCCGTCACGGCCGATGGCACGCATCAGGTACATGCCGTGCGCGTAGCCGCCCAGCGCGAAGAACACGCCATGGCCCAGCGACAGGATGCCGGTATAGCCCCACACCAGGTCCAGCGCCAGCGCCGCCATGGCGTAGCACATGAACTTGCCCACCAGGGCGATGGTGTAGGAGGAGATGTGCAGGCTGCTATCCGCCGGGAACAGCAGGTTGCAGATCGGCAGCAGCGCCAATACGATGGTGCAGATGACGATACCGATCCAGGCCGGACGATTGAACAGCGAGGGGCGCATGATCATGGTGCTCATTCGACGCTCCTTCCCTTGAGTGCGAAGAGGCCTTGCGGACGCTTCTGGATGAATACGATGATGAAGACCAGGATGGCGATCTTGGCCAGCACGGCGCCGGCCATGGGCTCCAGGAACTTGTTGACCTCACCCAGGCCGAAGGCGGCGATGACGGTGCCGGCCAGCTGGCCCACGCCACCCAGCACCACCACCATGAAGGAGTCTACGATATAGCCCTGGCCCAGGTCGGGGCCGACGTTGCCCAGCTGCGAGAGCGCCACGCCACCGAGACCGGCGATGCCGCAGCCCAGGCCGAAGGTCATCATGTCGATCTTGCCGGTGGACACGCCCACGCAATCGGCCATGCGGCGGTTCTGCGTCACGGCGCGCACGAACAGGCCCAGGCGGGTCTTGTTCAAGATCAGCCAGACCGCGAACACCACGAACAGCGCGAAGAACACGATCACGATGCGGTTGTAGGACAGCACCAGCGAACCCAGTACGGTGACGCCGCCCGACATCCAGCTGGGGTTGGCCACCTCGACGTTTTGCGCGCCGAAGATGGAACGCACGCATTGCATCAGCATGAGACTGATGCCCCAGGTACACAGCAGGGTCTCCAGCGGACGACCATACAGCCAGCGGATCACCAGGCGCTCCAGCGCGATGCCCACTGCTGCGGCGACGATGAAGGCCGCCGGCAGGGCCACCACGAGGTAGGCATCGATGGCGCCGGGGAAGAACTTGCGGAACACCATCTGGCAAACGTAAGTGGTGTAGGCGCCGATCATCAGCAGCTCGCCATGGGCCATGTTGATGATGCCCATCAGGCCGAAGGTGATGGCCAGGCCGAGTGCGGCCAGCAGCAGCACGCTGCCCAGCGAGATGCCATAGAACAGCTTGCCGGCGAAGTCCACGATGGCCAAGTGGCGGTCCAGCGCCGACAGGGTGCGCACGGCTTCCACGCGCACGCCTTCATCGGGTTCGATGTAGGAGCCATCGGGATTCTTGGCCAGCATGTTTTCCAGTGCCGGTTTCAACGATGCGTTGGTGGTCTCGGCCAGCGTCTTCACCGCGGCGCGGCGCGCAGCCGGGTCGGCCGCATGCAGGTTGGCGGTAGCCTGTACCTGTTGCAGGATGTCCTTGATCTGGGCGTCGCCTTCCTTGGCCAGGGCCTTTTCGATCAACGGGATCTGCGCTGGGTCGGCATTCTTCAGGAGTTCGCTGGCGGCGGCCAGGCGCTGGTCGCGCTGCGGCGAGAGCAGCTTCAGGCCCGACAGCGCGCCTTCGACCGCACCGCGCAGGCGGTTGTTGACGGTGATGCCTTCGGCGTCATCGGGAGCCGGGCCGCTCTGGTCGGTGGCCGGGTTGAAGGCCTTACCCGCATCATCGACGATGAGCACATCACCGGCAGGGGTGACATAGAGCGCATCGCTGTTGAGGGCATTGAGGATCTTGATGGCGTCGTCGTTGGCCAGCGCCGCAATCTGGTTGACGGCGTCGATGCGCGCGTCGGGGTCGTCTCCGCCAAGGGGCTTGAGCAAGGCCGGATCGATGGCTGCGAACGCCCCCAGGGCGTGGACGCAAAGCCAGGTCGCGAGCAGCCCGCGTAGGAACTGGATGGCTGGTTTCATGATCTGTGTGCGCCTCGAAGCGCGGGCCGGTCCCGATGGCGGGCGGAGCGAATCGTCGGGCGGTTTTCTTGTGGAGGGAAATGCATGGGGCGCACGGAGCGCCTTCGATACGCCGCTTGCGCGGCTACTCAGGACGAACGGCCCGTGGGATGTGCAACAAAATCCCGTTCGGACTGAGTAGCCGCAACGCGGCGTATCGAAGGCGCTCCGAAGAACGCCTTACAACTACGACAAGCTTAGTTCTTCTGCTTGCTTTCGTTACCCGGGATATACGGGCTCCACGGTTGCGCGCGGATGGTGGTCTTGGTCTTGTAGACCACGTTGAACTGACCATCGGCCTTGATTTCGCCGATCATCACCGGCTTGTGCAGGTGGTGGTTGGTCTTGTCCATTTCCAGCGTGTAGCCCGACGGTGCCTTGTAGGTCTGGCCACCCATGGCGGCGATCACCTTGTCGGTGTCGGTGGACTTGGCCTTTTCCACGGCCTGCGCCCACATGTGGATGCCGACGTAGGTGGCTTCCATCGGGTCGTTGGTCACGACGGTATCGGCATTGGGCAGGTTCTTGGCCTTGGCGTATTCCTTCCACTTCTTGATGAAGGCGGTGTTGACCGGATTCTTCACCGATTCGAAGTAGTTCCAGGCGGCCAGGTGGCCCACCAGCGGCTTGGTATCCACGCCGCGCAGTTCTTCTTCACCCACCGAGAACGCCACCACCGGCACGTCGGTCGCCTTCAGGCCGGCGTTGCCCAGTTCCTTGTAGAAGGGCACGTTGGAGTCGCCGTTGATGGTCGAGATCACAGCCGTCTTGCCACCGGCCGAGAACTTCTTGATGTTGGCCACGATGGTCTGGTAGTCGGCGTGACCGAAGGGGGTGTAGACCTCGTCGATATCGGAGTCCTTCACGCCCTTGCTATGCAGGAAGGCGCGCAGGATCTTGTTGGTGGTGCGCGGATAGACGTAGTCGGTACCCAGCAGCACGAAGCGCTTGGCGCCGCCACCTTCCTTGGACATCACGTACTCCACCGCAGGGATGGCCTGCTGGTTGGGGGCCGCACCGGTGTAGAAGACATTCTTCTCGAGCTCTTCACCTTCGTACTGCACCGGGTAGAACAGCAGGCTGTTCAATTCCTTGAACACCGGCAGTACCGACTTGCGCGACACCGAGGTCCAGCAGCCGAAGACCACCGAGACCTTGTCCTGCGAGATCAGCTGGCGGGCCTTTTCGGCAAACAGCGGCCAGTTCGAGGCAGGGTCGACCACCACCGGTTCCAGCTTCTTGCCCATCACGCCGCCGGCGGCGTTGATTTCATCGATGGTCATCAGGGCTACGTCCTTCAGGGACGTTTCGGAGATGGCCATGGTGCCCGACAGGGAGTGCAGGATGCCGACCTTGATGGTGTCCGCAGCAAAGGCGGAGGGCAGCCAGGAGGATGCGGCCAGTGCGAATGCGCCCAGAGCGGTGGCTTTCAGTACGGTACGACGTGACATGTGGTGCTCCCTCGAGAAAAAGTGTTGGAAGATTTTTTTCACTGCCCAGACGCTTTAGCAGATTGCGTGCCAATGCCCGGAAACGGGCGCGGCCATGCATCAAAGCGGGGCGGGGGAGTGCAGGAGAGAGGAGAAAATGTTGTCAGGCGGAACAAAATTGCGCACCAAAGCCGAGCGCAATTGTCGACAGAGCTTGGTTGTCAGGGCAAGACTCACCAAGCTGGCGCTTGTCCGTGCCCGATCTTGGGGCGGTCCGGAAAGCGCCAGCCGATGCGGGTTTTCGCCGAGTTGGCGGAGTTTCCATGGCCCGGGAAAGATTGCTGACAATAGTTGCTGTCGATCTTCTGTTGTCTTTGCAGAAGAAAATCTCAATACCGCTGCTGGTGCGCATGATGGGGCTTGTTTTTCTTTTATTGCGAATATTTCGTTTGTTTCGTATGATAATTTTCATGGTGGTGATGCTTTCCTCCGCTAGCCTCACCCAATTCGTTTGATCAACACAGGAGAAAATCGTGTCCGCTCATGACCTTGATCTTGAGATGTCTTTGCAGACCAGAGAGGAAGTTGAGCTCGCCAGGACGGCCCAACGATGCATTATGAGTGCCCTGGATCACTCTCATGCCGTCAGCATTGCCTTGCTTGAAGATGGGGTGGAACGTATAGAGGGCTTGCCGCTGCTGAAATTGCCTCCCAAGGTATTGCAACTGATCGCAAACATGCTTGGATCCCTCGCACAGGGTAAGGCGGTCGCGTTGATACCGAAGGAGCTGGATGTCACGACACAGCAGGCCGCCCAATTCCTGAATGTGTCCCGCCCGCATCTGATCCGTTTGCTGGAGCAGGGGGAAATTGCCCATCATATGGTGGGCTCGCATCGTCGCATCCAGCTTGCCGATGTGTTGGACTACAAGGAAAAGCGCTCACAGAAATCCAAAGAGAAGCTCACGGCGTTGCTTGAGCAGGCCCAAGAACTGGACATGGGTTATCCGCGCTAATGGCCGGCGTCCTTCAATACACCGTTGTATTGGACGCCTGCGTTTTATATCCCGCGCCCGTGCGAGATATTCTGCTCCAGCTCGCGGCGAGCGCTGCCTTCCATGCCCGCTGGACCAAGGACATCCACGACGAGTGGATTCGAAATCTATTAAAAAATCGCCCTGAACTTGACCCGGTCAAATTGGCGGCTACGGCTGAACTCATGGACGCAGCGATCGAAGATGCGCTGATAGAGAACTATCAGTACCTCATCCCTTGCCTTGAGTTGCCTGACCCTGATGATAGGCATGTTCTTGCCGCCGCTATCGTTGGCCATGCCGACGCGATTGTTACCTACAACCAGAAAGACTTTCCTTTGGAAGTCGTCAGTCGGCACGACATCGAGATTCTGCATCCCGACGATTTCTTGATCTATCAGTACGACTTGAACAACGTCGCGTTTTTAACAAATGTCAAAGAGCTGCGCGAACGCCTGAGGCGTCCCGAGGTGAGTGCTGCGCTACTCATTGAAACCTACGTTGGCCTAGGTTTGCATCAAACCGCGGCTCTGTTGAGCAAAGCCGCTGAGTTGATCTGACTCGGGGCCGCACACAGGTACGGCTATCGGCGGAAGGATTCGGGCGTCTCAATGCTCAACGCAGCAGCACATGCTGCATGAACTGGCGCAGCGGGAATTCGATCACGGCCTGCAGCATCGCCGGCAGCTCCAGCGGGCGCATGATCATCTTGATGGTGGTCTCGGGTTTGAGATTGATGCGCACGGTGCGGCTCATGCGCGAGGCCAGTTCCTTGAGGTGGGCCGGATCGGCCGCCAGTTCCGGTTTGTAGACCCGGGCCACGTGGCGGATGGCGCAATCGGCATCCTCGCTCTTCAATTCCAGCGTGCGCCGGCTCAGGGTGCCGAACACCCGCGAGCGGCCGACCTTTTCCTGGTGACGGTAGCGGCGGAAGTACTGGTAGAAGTGCTTGTAGTGATTGACCTCGTCGTTGGCGATCAAGCCGGCCAGGTGCTTCAGGACCGGTTCATCGGTGGCGCGCGCCAGTGCGCGGTAGTAGGTCGAGGTACCGGTCTCCACCACGCAGCGCGCGGCCAGCTCCTGGGCGCGGGTGGGTTCGAGCAGTTCGACCTTGCAGTATTGCGAGTACTCGTCGAGGAAGCCCCGGTAGGCCCGCTCCCAGTCGAACTCCGGCCAGACATGCGCCACGTAGGCGCGCAAGGCGGCGCCGTGCTGCAGTTCTTCCTTTTCCCACTGCTCGCGCAGCCAGTCCTCGACCTCGGGGTCGCCCTGGTAGTACTGCACCAGGTTGTGGGTATAGAGATCGGAGCCACTCTCGACGAAGGAGGCGCAGGCCACCAGGTAGAACAGGTCTTCATCGGGGCGCGTGCGCGCCAGGTCGATGCGGCTGAAGTCGATGTCTTCGACGGACCAATGTTTTTTTTCTTGGCGGCTGGGACTCATCTGCTATACCTCGCTATCGGGTGGATGGAGTTGGCATAGCGGTATGATGCAGCGCATTGTCATTGGTTCAGGGCAGGGGGGGCCGGATTAACCGTTCTTTGCACCGTGCCGTGATCATGTCAGGCGTTTGTCAGCGCTGGCGGTGATTTGTCCTACAGGCGCACGGTCGCGTCGTTGCCCAGCACCACCCGATTGCGACCCTGGTACTTGGCGTGGTACAGCGCCTGGTCGGCGATGCGCAGTACTTGCTCCGGGGTGGTGTGGTCGTCGGCCTGCAGCACGGCCACGCCGATGCTGGCGGTGATGTAGCCGCTGGGGGAATCGGCATGCGGCAGCTTGAGTTCGAAGATGGCCTGGCAGATGTGCTCGGCCTGCTGCAGTGCATGCGTGGTATCGCTCTCGGCGATGATGACGCTGAATTCCTCGCCGCCGTAGCGCGCCACCAGGTCGGTGGCGCGGCGCGAACTCTTCTGCAGCACGCGTGCGACGATGCGCAGGCATTCGTCGCCGGCCAGGTGGCCGTAGCGGTCGTTGTATTTCTTGAAGTAATCCACGTCCAGCATCAGCAATGCCAATGGATGACCGGAACGCACCGAGCGCCGCAGTTCGTTGGTGAGCACCTCGTCGAAGCGCCGACGATTGGCCACGCCGGTCAGGCCATCGGTGGCCGAGAGCGCTTCCAGCTTGCGGTTGGCGCGCTCCAGCTCCTGTGTGCGCCGCGCTACCTGCTCTTCCAGTTCCTCCTTGCTCTGGTGCAGCTTGACTGCCATCTCGTTGAACTTGCGCGAGAGCACGGCGATTTCATCCTTGCCAGCCTGTTCCACCCGCACGGTGGTATTGCCGGCGCCGGTTTCCTTCATGGCCGTGACCAGGCGCAGCAACGGGGCGCTGATGCTGCGTGCGATCAGCGTCGACAGCAGCAGCGAGGCGGCGAAGCACAGCAGGCCGATGGCGATGATCTTGTCGCGTACCGAGCGGGTATCGGCGTTGAGACGATCGCTGGGCGTGGCGCTGACCACCCACCAGGAAGTATGGGGCAGCTTGGCGATGGCGGCGTAGTAGCGGGTGTGATCGGCGCCGGTATAGGCGATGAAGTCGCTGGTGCGCCGCTGCGACAGGCTGGCGGCGATGCCCTGCTGCAAGGCCGGATCGGCCAGGCTCTGGTTGCCCTCCCGGCTTTGCACCACCACCGCGCCATCGCTGGCATCGACGATGAAGATGGTGGAGTCGTAGCCCAGGTCGACACCATCGAAGATGCTGATGAAATAGTTGGGACGCACGCCGATGAAGAGTACGCCGGCACTGCGGTTGTTGCCGGTGAAGCGGATCTCGCGCAGCATCGCCAGGCTCTTCTGGCCGTGGCCGGCATCATAGAGCGTCCACCAGGAACGGCTGTTGAGATCGGGCGCTTCCTCGGCGACCCGGCCGATGCTGCTGGCCAGGGGCGCGAAGACTTGTGGATCGACCACCTGGCGGTGGCGGTCCAGGATGTATTTCTGGTTCACGTAGGGCAGCGCGCCATAGGTATCCAGCAGCACTCGGGCCATGCCGCTGCGCGCGGCCGCGCTGGCGGCTTCGTCACCACCGTAGTAGTCGCCCAGCAGGCGCTGCAGCCGGGAGGACAAGACCAGCGCTTCGCTGGTGTCCTCGATCTTCTCCATGCGCAGCATCAGGTTCTGCGAAATCTGCTTGGCCACCTGCACGGAGTAGGCACGTACTTTCTCCTGGGTGGCGCGGCTGGTCTCGCGATAGGCCAGCAGGCCCGAGATCACCAGCGGCACCAGCGACACCAGGATGAAGGAGTTGATCAGCCGATAGCGGATCTCGATCTTCCGCAGGAAGCCAAGGGAGAGGAAGTCCAGCCGGTTGCGCATGCGGTGTGGTCCTCCTGCCTTATTTGCCAGCCAGGCGCGCCTGCTCGGCGATCGATGCCTGCAAGGCACGCGCGGCGTGAGCGGGCGCCTGCTTGCCGGCCAGCACCGCCTGCAGCAGGCCATGCAAGACATCGATGGTCTCGGCCGGCAGGTAAGAGTAATACAGACCCGGCGTATCGGCGGTGGCGACACTGCGTTGCAGGCTGTCGACCAGCGCAAACAGCTTGCGGTCGCCGCTGGCCTCGGGCGCGATGGTCTTGAAAGGCGGGATGTTCTTGCGCTTGCCCTGCCAGATCGGCATGCCGGGACCATACAGGAAATCGATGAAGCTGGCCGCCAGCTGGCGGTTGCGTGGACTGCTGCGCTGGGCGATGGCAAAGCCGGTCTCGCTGCCGATGACCGGCTTGAGGACACGGCCCTTGTCATTCCAGGGCGGGGCGAAGACACCCACGCGCAGGTTCTGCCCCTGCATCAGGGCGCCTGCCGCCCAGGTTCCCTGGAAGGTCATCGCGGCCTGGCCGTCAGTGAACTGGCGCAGGGTGGCGTCGTAGCCCGAGCGCAGGCAATCGGGCTGCAGCAGTTTCTTCTCGGTCAGTGCGCGCAGGCGGCCGAAGATGGCGACACCTTCGGGATGGTCCAGCGCCAGCGTGCCATTGGCGATGCGCGCGCGCCAGTCCGGCTGGGTAGTGGCGATCTCGTTGGCGAAGCCGTAGCTGAAGGGGCCATTGCCCAGCATGTTGGGAAACGCGCCCGGCAAGGCCAGCGGCGTGAATCCGGCTTTCTTGAGCGTGGCACCGAGGGCGAGGAATTGCTCGAAATCGGTCGGCAGGCTGCGGATGCCGGCACGTTCGAACATGTCCTGGTTGTAGTAGATCAACGTGGTGGCTACCCCGGTGGGAATGCCGAAGTGGCATCCCCCGGGCGAGGTCCAGGCGCGCTGCAGGATGTCGAGCATGTTGCCCCAGGCCGTGGATATCCCCAGGTCGCCCAGCATGCCCTGGTCGGCCAGTCCGGCCGTATAGGGATTGGGATTGACCGAGAAGATGTCGGGCAGGCTGTCGGTGGCGGCCTTGGGACGCAGGTTCTCTTCCACCGAATTGCCGATCATGAACTGCAGGTTGATCCGTACCTCGCGATGGGCACGCGTGAAGGCATCGGCCACGCGCTGCATTTCCTCGGACCAGTCCGGGGCCCAGACCAGCGCGGTCAGCACCGCCGGATCAGCAGTCGATACGGAGCGCGTCGACTCGTCCGTGCGGCCGCACGCTGCCAGCAGCCCGGCTCCGGCCAGTCCTGCCAGCAACAGCTGGCGGCGTCTGCCCGGCTGCGCTGATCGGATTTCCGCAGTGCAACTGCAGCTGGGCATGATGCTCGCTGATGGCTTGGGTCGGCCACGCATTGATTCCCCCTGCGGCTATGACGTTATAGTGTTGCTCGGCGTCACCGTGGTCGCGGTGCGCTCCAGCCGCTCCCCGTCCAGATTCCTGGTCTGTGGGATGTATGACAACAAGTGTGCCATTAAACAAAGCGATATGCACGATGGCGTTGAGCATTTGTTGTGCATGATCAGCTTTTTTCACTGGTGGATTTGACGCAGATGGGATGCCTTGGCGCGGTGGCTGCCTGAAGGAAAGCCGGCACCGATCTATAATGGCGGCCTCACGCCATCAGGCCGCTGCGGCGGCTGTCCCTGACTTCCTCATGCAAAACAAAGATACTTCGCTCTCGACGGGCAAATTCCCGCCATGGCTGGCCGTCCTGGCCGCGCTGACCGCCATGGGTGCGCTGGCCATCGACATGTACCTGCCCAGCTTCACGGCCATCGCCCATGAGCTCGGCGTCGGTACCAACCTGGTCCAGTTGACGCTGGCGGCCTTCCTGGTCGGCCTGGCGGTGGGCCAGATGTTCTACGGTCCGCTGTCGGACCGCTTCGGCCGCAAGCCGCCGCTGTTCTTCGGCATCGCGCTCTACTTCGTCTGTTCGCTGCTGTGCATCTTCGCCCAGAACATCGAGACGCTGATCGTGCTGCGCCTGTTCCAGGGCCTGGGCGGCAGCGCCGGCATGGTGATCCCGCGTGCCATGGTGCGTGACCGCATGGGCGCCGAAGGGTCGGCCAAGGCCTTCTCGATGCTCATGCTGGTGTTCGGCCTGGCCCCCATCCTGGCTCCCTTCATCGGTGGCCTGATGCTGGTGTTTGCGAGCTGGCGCGGCATCTTCGTGGTGCTGACCGTCTTCGGTCTGCTGTGCATGCTGGGCACCCGCAAGTACCTCACCGAAACGGTGGACGTGGCCCGCGCCGAGCCGCTGCACCTGGGGCGCACGCTGCGCCAGTACTGGGGCTTGCTGCGTCATCGCCAGTTCATGTCCTATGTGCTGTGCGGCGGCCTGGTGCAGGCCGGCATGTTCGCCTACATCGCCGGGGGGCCCTTCGTGGTCATCGAGCTGCATGGCATCAAGCCGCAGTACTTCGGTTTCGTCTTTGCCTCCAATGCCATCGGCCTGATCGCAGCCTCGCAGGTCAATGCGCGCCTGGTGGTCAAGCGCTCGGCCGAGCGCGTGCTGGGTCGAGTGCTGTGGGTGCCGGCCGGCCTGTCGCTGGTGGTCGCGCTGCTGGTGCTGGCGGGCCTGGAGAGCTTGCCCCTGCTGCTGTTCGGCTTCTTCGGTTTCCTCACCGCCTACGGCTTCACCGGCCCCAATGCCACCGCCATCGCCCTGAAGCATCAGGGCCGCCAGGCCGGCACGGCAGCGGCGCTGATGGGCACGCTGCAATTCGGCATGGGCGTGCTCTCCGGTGTGGTGATGAGCCTGTGGCACGATGGCACGGCCTTGCCGCTGGTGTCGGTGATGGCCATCTGTGGCGTGCTGGCCTTCCTGCTGTATCACGGCGTGGCCAAGCATGCGCCGTCGCCGTCGACGACAGCCTGAGCACATCGCTTGCTCTGACGCCTCCGAGCCCGGTTTGCACCGGGCTTTTTTTCGTCCGTTGGTCCGTTCTCGCTGCTCATTTTGGGGATCGCCGCCTGCGCGTCTCACGCTGGCGGTGCGCCTGTGCCTCAAGAGTGCTCATCCCGATTCTTCACATATCAGTGCGACGGGCGACAGGGAACCCTCGCAAAGTCTTTTCAGGACAGGGTTTGTTGATCATCCGCCCGCAGGTGGCACGCTCGTTGCTGTAGGGGTCTTCGCGGTCTGACCAGTCAGGCCAACAAGGACACCCGCCATGAGCATGCCCAATATCGCAGCACAAACCTTGCAGCGGCAGATCCTCTCCGGCACCTACCGGAGTGGCGAGATGCTGCCCAGCCAGCGCGAACTGGCCGAGTCGATGGGCATCAGCCGCGCCTCGCTGCGCGAAGCGCTGTCGATGCTGGAAGCGCTGGGCTTCATCCGCTCCGTGCCGGGCAAGGGCACGCTGGTGGCCGAACGCCAGGACGCCCGCGTGACACCGCCACAGGGGCAGATGGGTGCCGATGGCGAGGCCGGCAACGCCGTGTCGGCGCTGGAGCTGGCCGCCATCTTCCAGCTGCGCTACACGCTGGAGTCGGCTGCCGCCGCCCTGGCTGCGCGCCATATCACGCCGCATGCCACGCCGCGCCTGTGGGGCTTGCAGGCACGCTTCGAAGACGCCCTCAAGAACCTCGACCTGGTCAGCGCCTCGCACGCCGACCTGGAATTCCATCAACTGGTCGCCGACCTCTCCGGCAACGCCGCCTTCACCCAGGTGGTGCGCCAGTTCGAGCAACCGATCAGCCACAGCCTGCGCGTACCCTTCGCCGACCGTGAACGCATCTGGGCGCCGGCCATCGAGCATCGCGCCATCGCCGCTGCGATCTCGGCCGGCGATGTGGAAGGCGCGCGCCGCGCCATGCAGGAGCATCTGGTCAATGCTGCCGCCCGGGTGGGATTGGTGTTCACGCCGCCCTGATATCACCGCTTCAAGTCCAGTTCCGTTCTTCGCCGTTCTTTGCAGTTTTCCATCGTCGTCCCTCAACAAGGAAAGCACCGATATGACATTCCCCAAGACCGCTACCCTGACGCTGGCCTGTACCCTGGCCTTCGGCGCCTTCGTATCGCCCGTCGCGCATGCCGAAAAGGTGTTGCGCATCGGCATGACCGCCGGCGATATCCCGCGCACGCTGGGCCAGCCCGACCAGGGCTTCGAGGGCAACCGCTTCACCGGCATTCCCATGTATGACGGCCTGACGCAATGGGATCTCTCCAAGGCCGACAAGGCCAGCGAACTGATCCCTGACCTGGCGCTGTCGTGGCAGGTCGATGCCAAGGACAAGACCAAGTGGATCTTCAAGCTGCGCCCCGGCGTGAAATTCCATGATGGCTCGGCCTTCAATGCCGATGCCGTGGTGTGGAACGTCAACAAGGTGCTCGACAAGAACGCCGTGCAGTTCGATCCCAGCCAGGTCGGCACCACCGCCTCGCGCATGCCCACGCTGCGCTCGGCGAAGAAGATCGATGACCTGACGGTAGAGCTGACCACCTCCGAGCCCGATTCCTTCCTGCCGATCAACCTGACCAATCTCTTCATGGCCTCGCCCACGCAATGGGAGAAGAAGCTGGCCACAGTCCCCGCCTCGGTCACCGACAAGGGCGAGCGTGCCAAGCAGGCCTGGGCCGCCTTCGCCGCTGACGCCTCCGGCACCGGCCCCTTCAAGATGGCCAAGTTCGTGCCGCGCGAGCGCCTGGAAGTGGTCAAGTACGATGGCTACTGGGATGCCGCGCGCCGCCCCAAGATCGACCGCGTGGTGATGCTGCCGCTGCCCGAAGCCAACTCCCGCACCGCCGCCCTGATGTCGGGCCAGGTCGACTGGATCGAGGCGCCGGCCCCCGATGCGCTGGATGCCATCAAGGCGCGTGGTTTCAAGATCTATTCCAATCCGCAGCCGCATGTGTGGCCGTGGCAGCTGTCCTTCGTGCCCGGCTCGCCCTGGCTGGACAAGCGCGTGCGCCAGGCCGCCAACCTGTGCGTGAATCGCCCGGCCATGAAGCAGCTGCTGGGCGGCCTGATGGGCGAGGCCACCGGCACGGTGGAGCCGGGCCATCCGTGGCGCGGCAACCCCAGCTTCCATATCAAGTATGACCCGGTCGCCGCCAAGAAGCTCATGAGCGAAGCCGGCTACTCGGCCGCCAAGCCGCTGACGGTGAAGGTGCAGATCTCGGCCTCCGGATCGGGCCAGATGCAGCCGTTGCCGATGAACGAGTTCATGCAGCAGAACCTGAAGGATTGCTTCTTCGACGTGCAGTTCGATGTCATCGAATGGAACACGCTCTATACCAACTGGCGCATCGGCGCCAAGGATGCGAGCGCGCATGGTGCCAATGCGATCAACGTCAGCTTCGCCTCCATGGATCCGTTCTTCGCGATGGTGCGCTTCGTCGATACCAAGGCCGCGCCGCCCACCTCCAACAACTGGGGCTTCTACAGCAATGCCGAGGTCGACGCCCTGATCGCCAAGGCGCGCACCACCTTCGAGCCCAAGCAACGCGATGCACTGCTGGCGCAACTGCACGCCAAGATCGTCGACGAGGCGCCCTTCGTGTGGGTGGCGCATGACACCGGTCCGCGCGCCATCTCGGCCAAGGTCAAGGGCGTGGTGCAGCCGCAGAGCTGGTTCATCGACATTGCCACCATGAGCATGGACTGATGACCTGGTGATACCGGGGGAGGCGGACTTTGTCTTGCGCCTAGCCCGTTCGGACTGAGCAGGCCCGCCAGGGCCGTGTCGAAGGCGCGCCGTCCCAGCGCCTTCGATACGCGGCGATGCCGCTACTCGGGTCGAACGGTGGTGCGTTGATCGCGACTTCTCCGACATGGCGTCACTGCCTGCGTATCGCCGCGCTTGTTGCACTTCCATTTCTTGTCCTCTTCCTGGACCGCCATGATCGCCTACCTGATACGCCGCCTTCTCTACGCCCTGCCCATCATGCTGGGCGTGGCCTTCCTCTGCTTCATGCTGGTCCATCTCGCGCCTGGTGATCCGCTGGTATCGATCCTGCCACCGGATGCCTCGGCGGATTTGCAGAAGCAGCTGATGGAACTCTACGGCTTCAACCGCAGCTATCCCGAGCAATTCATGAGCTGGGTCTGGCGCGCCCTGCACGGTGACCTGGGCAGCTCGATTGCCACCGGTCGTCCGGTGGCCGCCGAAGTCTTCAAGGCGGTCGGCAATACCTTCATGCTGGCGGCGGTGGCGACGGCCATCGGTTTCGTCTTCGGGGGCTTGTTCGGTTTCGTGGCCGGTTACTTCCGCAACTCCTGGGTGGATCGCCTGGCTTCCTTCATCTCGGTGGTGGGCGTGTCGGTGCCGCATTACTGGCTGGGCATGGTGCTGGTGATCGTGTTTTCCTCCAAGCTGATGTGGCTGCCCGCCACTGGTGCCGGACCCGATGGTTCCAGTGCCTGGGTGTGGGACCTGGAACACATGAAGTACCTGCTCATGCCGGCCGTCACCATGTCCTTCATCCCCATGGGCATCATCGCCCGCACCGTGCGCGCGCTGGTGGCCGACATCCTCTCGCAGGAATTCGTGGTGGGCCTGAAGGCGCGTGGCCTGTCGGATGCCGGCGTGCTGCGCCATGTGGTCAAGAACGCCGCGCCGACCTCGCTGGCGGTGATGGGCCTGCAACTGGGTTACCTGCTGGGCGGCTCCATCCTGATCGAGACCGTGTTCTCCTGGCCCGGCACCGGCTTCCTGCTGAACCAGGCCATCTTCCAGCGTGACCTGCCGCTGCTGCAGGGAAGCATCCTGGTGCTGGCGCTGTTCTTCGTGGCGCTGAACCTGCTGGTGGATATCCTGCAAACCATTTTCGATCCCCGCATCGAGCGAGCCTGACATGGACATTTCCACACCCGCCTCTCCCCTGGCCACATCCGATGCGACCGCCGCCGCCGTCGCTGCACCGCGCCGTTCACGCGGACACTGGGCCAACGTGGCCGCGCGCCTGGTGCGCAACCCCGGCGCCATGATCGCGGCGGCACTGCTGCTGTTGCTGATCCTCGGTGCCCTGGCCGCACCCTGGCTGATGCCGGCCGACCCCTTCGCCACCTCCATGTTCGCCCGCTTGAAACCGATCGGCACCGCCGGTCACCTGCTGGGCAGCGACGAGCTGGGCCGCGACATGTTCTCGCGCCTGATCCTGGGCGGCCGGCTGTCGCTGTTCATGGGCATCACGCCGGTGCTGCTGGCCTTCGTCATCGGCAGCGGCCTGGGCATCCTGGCCGGCTATGCCGGTGGCGTCACCAATACCATCATCATGCGCACCATCGACGTGCTCTATGCGTTTCCCTCGGTGTTGCTGGCCATTGCACTATCGGGGGCATTGGGTGCCGGCATCTTCAATGCGCTGACCTCGCTGACCATCGTCTTCGTGCCGCAGATCGCGCGCATCGCCGAGAGTGTCACCACCCAGGTGCGCCGCAGCGATTATGTCGATGCCGCACGTGCCTCCGGTGCCGGCGCCTTCACCATCGTGCGGGCGCATGTCCTGGGCAATGTGCTGGGGCCGATCTTCGTGTATGCCACCAGCCTCATCTCGGTCTCGATGATCCTGGCCTCGGGCCTGTCCTTCCTCGGCCTGGGCGTGAAACCGCCCGAGCCCGAATGGGGCCTGATGCTGAACACCCTGCGCACGGCCATCTATACCCAGCCCTGGGTCGCGGCCTTGCCGGGCGCCTTCATCTTCGTGACCTCGATTTCCTTCAACCTGCTGTCCGACGGCCTGCGTTCGGCCATGGAGGTCAAGCAATGAGCCTCACCGCCCATCTCCTCACACAAGAAAACCGCGATGTCGGCGGCCCGCGCCAGCCCCTGCTAGGCGTGCGCCAGTTGCTGAAGCACTTCCCGCTCAAGCAACAGGGCTTGCCCTGGTCGCGCGGTCCGGCCCATGCGGTGCGCGCCGTCGATGGCGTGAGCTTCGACATCATGAAGGGCGAGACCCTGGGCGTGGTCGGTGAATCCGGCTGCGGCAAGTCCACCACCGCGCGCGTGCTGATGCAGTTGATCGAACAGGATAGCGGCGAGCTGGTCTTCGATGGCCAGACCGTCGGTTCGCGTGCCATGCCCCTGCGCCAGTTCCGCCGCCAGGCGCAGATGGTGTTCCAGGATAGTTATTCCTCGCTGAACCCGCGCATGACCATCGAGGATACGATCGCCTTCGCCCCCATCGTCCACGGCCTGCCGGCCCGCGAGGCGATTGCCCGCGCACGCAGCTTGCTGGCGCGGGTGGGGCTGCAGCCGGAGCGCTTCGCCGGACGCTATCCACACGAGCTCTCGGGCGGTCAGCGCCAGCGCGTCAATATCGCCCGTGCCCTGGCGCTGGAGCCGCGCCTGGTGATCCTGGATGAAGCCGTCTCGGCGCTGGACAAGTCGGTCGAGGCCCAGGTGCTGAACCTGCTGCTGGACCTGAAGCAGGAGTTCGGCCTCACCTATCTTTTCATCAGCCACGACCTCAACGTGGTGCGCTTCATCTCCGACCGCGTGCTGGTCATGTACCTGGGCCAGGTGGTCGAGGTCGGCCCCGCCGAGCAGGTCTTCGCATCACCCCGCCATCCCTACACGCGTGCCCTGCTGCGCTCCATGCCCAGCATGGATCCGGCGCACCGTACCGAGGAAGCACCGCTGGCGGGCGATCCACCCAACCCCATCAATCCCCCCTCGGGTTGCCGCTTCCACACCCGCTGCCAGTTCGCCCAGGCGGTCTGCCAGCAGCGCGCGCCGGTCTTTGCCGACGCGGCCGAAGGGCATGGCGTGGCGTGCCTGCGCTATGAGGCCGGAAGCGGCTACGATGCATCGGCCTTCGATGCCGGCATGGTCCATCAGGAGAGCGAGCATGGCTGAACAAGACAAGGCGATGGTGCGCCTGCGCGATCTGCGCGTGAGCTTCAAGGCACCCGGCAAGACCATCCGCGCCGTCAGTGGCGTCGACCTGGAGGTGGCGCAGGGGGAAGTGGTGGCGCTCATCGGTGAATCCGGATCGGGCAAGAGCGTCACGCTGCGCTCCATCATGCGGCTGCACCCGGAGCAACGCACCCGCATCGAAGGCGTCCTGGAAGTCGATGGCCGCGACGTGCTGGCGATGAAGGGGCGCGAACTGTCATCCCTGCGCGGCGATACCGTGGCCATGATCTTCCAGGAGCCACTGCTGGCGCTGGACCCGGTCTACACCGTCGGCGCACAGATCGCCGAAACCATCCGCCGCCACCGCAAGGTCTCGGCAGCCGAGGCACGCGCGCAGGCGCTGGCGCTGTTCGAGAAGGTGCGTATCCCCAGTCCCGAGCGTCGTCTCGACGCCTATCCGCACGAGATGTCGGGCGGCATGCGCCAGCGCGCCATGATCGCCCTGGCGCTGTCGTGCTCGCCCAAGGTCTTGTTGGCCGATGAGCCGACCACGGCGCTCGATGCCACGGTCCAGATCCAGATCCTGCTGTTGCTGCGCGAACTGCAGCGCGAGCTGGGCCTGTCCATCGTCTTCGTCACCCACGACATCGGCGCCGCCGTCGAGGTGGCTGATCGCATCGCCGTGATGTATGCCGGGCGCATCGTCGAGCAGGGGCCGGCCGCGCAACTGCTGACGCAGCCGCGTCATCCCTACACCATCTCGCTGCTGCAAAGCCGCAGCCACGGCGCCATGCAAAAGGGGCAGCGCCTGCAGACCATCCCCGGCGCGCCGCCGGACCTGGCCGACCTGCCACCGGGTTGCGCCTTTGCCGCACGCTGCGCTTATGCGGTGGCGGCCTGCCAGGTGCAGCAGCCGGCCGAGCTGCGGCTGGATGCGCAACATGCGGTACGCTGTCTGCGTGCGCAGGAGCTGCAGTTTGCCGACGTTGCCAATGCTGCCGGTACGATATCGAACGATCTCACTGACCCCACCAAGGAAACCGCATGACCGCCGATGCTTCCCAGGCCCGTTGCTTCCTCCCCTATCCCTTCGTGCCGCAGCCGCACTCCGCCAGTGGCCCGCTGCTGGGCCTGCGCCTGGCGGTCAAGGATATCTTCGACGTCGCCGGCTATCCGACCGGTTGCGGCAATGCGCACATGCTGGCCATGTCCGGCATCAAGGCCAGTTCGGCACCGGCCGTGCAAGCCCTGTTGCAAGCGGGGGCCAACTTCGTGGGCAAGGTCTGTACCGATGAGCTGGCCTTCTCGATGAATGGCAAGAACGCCCACTTCGGTACACCGCGCAATGGCGGCGCGCCCGAGCGCATCCCGGGTGGTTCCAGTTCGGGCTCGGCCTCGGCGGTCTCCAATGGCCTGGCCGACCTGGCGCTGGGGACTGACACCGGCGGCTCGGTGCGGGTGCCGGCCAGCCATTGCGGCCTGATCGGCCTGCGTCCCACGCATGGCCGCGTCAGCCTGGCCGGGGTGATGGACCTGGCCCCCAGCTTCGATACCTGCGGCTGGTTCGCGCGCGACATGGGCATCTTCGGTCGCGTCGGCGATGTGTTGCTGGGCGAGGACAGCGCTCCCTTGCCCGAGCATCCACGCACCTTGGTCGCCGCCGATGTGCTGGCCTTGCTGGAGCCGCGCGTGCAGGCGGTGTTCTCGCAGGCGCTGGACCGCCTGGCCGGCGTGATCGGCACGCCGCAACCGGTGAAGACCGCCGCCCCCTCCTTCGATACCCTGTACTGGGCGTTCCGCCATATCCAGGGTTACGAGGCCTGGCAAGCCCATGGCGAGAACATCCGCCGTCATGACTTCCAGCTCGGCCCCGGCGTGGCCGAGCGCTTCGCCTGGTCGGCCACCATCACGCCACAGCAGATGCAGCAGCACAGTGCCGTGCGCGCCACCTTCCGCGAAGGGTTTGCGCGCCTGCTCGGTCGCGATGGCGTGCTGCTGCTGCCGAGCGCCCCCGATGTGGCACCGCTGCTGACGGACTCCGAGCAGTCGCTGGAAAACTATCGCAACCAGGCCGTGCGCATGCTTTGCCTGGCGGGCTTGTCGGGCTTCCCGCAGATCTCGTTGCCGCTGATGCGGCTCGATGACGCGCCGTTCGGCCTGTCGCTGATTGCACCGCCCGGCAGTGACCGCTCGCTGATCCGTTACGCCGCGAGGCTCATGCATGAGTGCGCCTGAGATCGTGTTGCCGGGGCCGCGCGTGATCGGTGTGCAGCCGCTGACGCCGCAGGCCTTCGCGCCCTATGGCGAGCTGATCGCGCCGGGCGTGGCCGAGCGCGCCATCAACTTCGGCACCACGCGTCGCTTCGATGACGTGGCGCACCTGGATGTGCAGGCGCAGGGGGGACGTGCCTGCGTGGCGCTGTTCCGCACCGATGCCCAGACCCACCTTGCCCCCTATCCGCTGCGCGCCTTCGAGCGTCATCGGCTGGGCAGCCAGAGCTTCATCCCGCTGGGGGCCAGCCGCTGCCTGGCGGTGCTGGCCGGGGACGGCGAGCGGCCCGACGAGTCGGCCATCGTCGCCTTCATCATCGAACCCGGCCAGGGCGTCACCTTGCGGCGCGGGGTCTGGCATCATCCCTTGATCACCATCGGCGCGGCTGATGTCCTGGTGATCGAACGCCAGGCCGCGCAGGAAGATTGCGAGGTGGTGATGATGCGCACACGCGCCCACGTTAGCCTGCATCCGCCTGCGGCTTGAGCGGCGACAAGCCGGGTCGGGCGAATCCTGCAATAATGGCGGGGTCGGCAGCTGTCATCATTCGCCTATAACAAGGACAGCCCGGCATCCTCACATCCCGGTCCTGTTCATCGCCATGCTCCATGCTGTTGCCGCCTCCATCCTGTGGGGCCTGTTTCCGCTTTACTTCAAGCTGTTGAAGGAGATTTCCTCCTTCGATATCGTCGTACACCGGCTGTTCTGGTCGTGCGTGTTCCTGGTGGGGGTGCTGGCCTGGCGCCGGCAATGGCGCTGGGTGGCCGAGGTAGCCAGGCGCCCCAGGGTGGTGGCCGGCTTCCTGCTCTCGGCCCTGCTGCTGTCGGGCAACTGGACGCTGTATGTCTGGGCCGTCAATGCCGGACGCATCGTCGATACCAGCCTCGGTTACTTCATGAGCCCGCTCATGAGCGTGTTCATCGGCTACCTGCTCCTGAAGGAACGCATGCGTCCCCTGCAATGGGTGGCGGTGCTGCTGGCGCTGGGGGCGGTGCTGTGGTTGACGGTGGCCAATGGCAGCCTGCCGTGGATTTCACTGCTGATCGCGCTGACCTTCGCCTTCTACGGCCTCTTGCGCAAGACCGCCCACCTGGGCGCGCTGGAGGGGCTGTCACTGGAAACCCTGCTGATGCTGCCGCTGGTACTGATGGTGCTGGTCTTCGACAGCTTGCATGACAGCAATGCCTTTACCCATGCTTCTACTACCGCCCAGATCCTGTTGGCCCTGTCCGGCCCGGTGACGGCGGTGCCGCTGCTGCTGTTCGCCCACGGCGCGCGCCGCATCCCCTTGTCGATGTTGGGTTTGATGCAATACATTTCGCCCACCATCCAGCTGCTGACTGGCGTGCTGCTCTACGATGAGCCCTTTACCGGCCATCGCGCCATCGGCTTTTGCGTGATCTGGGTGGCGCTCGCGGTATACTCCGCCGAAGGCTTGTGGCGCTTCGTGCGCGCGCGCTCGGAATCGGCCCAGCCGACCACCGGCGGCGCCTGAAGGCCGCGCTTACCGTTTTTTTTCCTGACTGGCATTTACTGGCATACCTACCATGGCCCAATACGTCTTTACCATGAACCGCGTCGGCAAGATCGTGCCGCCCAAGCGGCAGATCCTCAAGGACATCTCGCTGTCCTTCTTCCCCGGCGCCAAGATCGGCGTGCTCGGCTTGAACGGCTCGGGCAAATCGACCCTGCTCAAGATCATGGCCGGCATCGACAAGGAAATCGAGGGTGAAGCCATCCCGATGCCCAACCTGAACATTGGCTACCTGCCGCAGGAACCGCAGCTCGATGCCGAGAAGACCGTGCGCCAGGAAGTCGAGAGCGCCCTGGGCGAAGTCTTCGAAGCCCAGGCCAAGCTGGACGCCGTCTACGCCGCCTATGCCGAGGAAGACGCCGACTTCGACGCCCTGGCCACCGAGCAGGCGCGCCTGGAAGCCATCCTCGCCGCCGCCGACGGCAACAGCCTCAACCAGCAGCTGGAAATGGCCGCCGATGCGCTGCGCCTGCCGCCCTGGGACGCCAAGATCGGCGTGCTCTCCGGTGGTGAAAAGCGCCGCGTGGCGCTGTGCAAGCTGCTGCTCTCCAAGCCCGACATGCTGCTGCTGGACGAGCCCACCAACCACCTGGACGCCGAATCGGTGGACTGGCTGGAGCAGTTCCTGCAACGCTTCCCCGGCACCGTGGTGGCCATCACCCACGATCGCTACTTCCTCGACAACGCCGCCGAATGGATCCTGGAACTGGACCGTGGCCACGGCATTCCCTGGAAGGGCAACTACAGCTCCTGGCTGGAACAGAAGGAAGCCCGCCTGAAGCAGGAAGAAGCCAGCGAATCGGCACGCCAGAAGACCATCGCCAAGGAACTGGAATGGGTGCGGCAAAACCCCAAGGGTCGCCAGGCCAAGAGCAAGGCGCGTCTGGCCCGCTTCAACGAGCTCTCCGAATACGAATACCAGAAGCGCAACGAGACCCAGGAAATCTTCATCCCCGTGGCCGAGCGCCTGGGCAATGAAGTCATCGAGTTCAAGGATGTCAGCAAGGGCTATGGCGACCGCCTGCTGATCGACAACCTGAACTTCAAGATTCCGGCTGGCGCCATCGTCGGTATCATCGGCCCCAACGGCGCCGGCAAGTCGACCCTGTTCCGCATGCTGGCCGGCCGCGAGACCCCGGACAGCGGCGAACTGGTGCTCGGCCCCACCGTCAAGGTATCGCTGGTGGACCAGTCGCGCGAAGACCTGGGCAACAAGAAGACCGTCTTCGAGGACGTCTCGGGCGGCGCCGACATCCTCACGGTGGGCCGTTTCGAAATGCCCTCGCGCGCCTACCTGGGCCGCTTCAACTTCAAGGGCGGTGACCAGCAGAAGGTCGTCGGCAACCTCTCCGGTGGTGAGCGTGGTCGCCTGCACCTGGCCAAGACCCTGCTGCAGGGCGGCAACGTCCTGCTGCTGGATGAACCGTCCAACGACCTCGACGTGGAAACCCTGCGCGCCCTGGAAGATGCGCTGCTGGAATTCGCCGGCACCGTGCTGGTGATCTCCCACGATCGCTGGTTCCTGGACCGTATCGCCACCCACATCATCGCCTTCGAGGGCGATTCGCAGGTCACCTTCTTCGATGGCAACTACCAGGAGTACGAAGCCGACAAGAAGAAGCGCCTCGGTGAAGAAGGCGCCAAGCCCAAGCGTATCCGTTACAAGCCGGTTACACGCTGATGACTTGATGGGTTGATTGTTTGTTACGAAGAACGCCGCTGGAATCCAGCGGCGTTTTTTTCGCGATCATGACGGCATGGTGATCGTGTAAAGAGTTGTAGGGATGCATGACGCCATGCCCCTGGCTGGCTACCATCGCTGCATCAGAAGACGATGCGGGAGCCCCGATGAAGACGCGCCATGTCCATGTACTGGCCATCACCCTGTTGCTGGGCGCGTGCGCCAGTTCGCAGCCGGTCACGCAGATCGACAAGGATACTTACCTGCTGGTGGCCAGTTCGCGCTGGCACGGCAACGATGGCGTGGCCATCCTGGGATTGCAGCAGGCCGATGACTGGTGCCGCAAGCTGGGACGGCGCATGCGCGTGATCGGCAGCGAACGCTCCGAAGGCGTCATCGGCGTGATGCCACCCAAGGTGATGCTGAGTTTCAAGTGCGACGTCCCGGCCTGAGCCTGCTCCCACCGGGCGGGACGCCGGCAGGAAACGCCCTGCACGGGTAGAATCACGCCCTTGCGTCCACAAGACGCCCGCCTGTGCAGAGGCCGCCACCCTATCCGGTGAACGATGAAACCACTCTGCCAATGTGCGCGTCATCCGCGTACCCCATTATAAAAATTACGCCACCGACCTCCGATTCGCCTCGGGGCCGGGTCCGTCTTCATTCATCCGCTCTGACCATGTTAGCCACGATTACCCGCCTGTTCCCCGTGTGGGCGCTGCTGCTTTCCGCCGCCGCCTACTTCACTCCGCCGACCTTCACGCCTCTGGGCAAATACATCACCCAGCTGTTGACGCTGATCATGCTGACCATGGGCGTGACGCTGACCGTCGACGACTTCAAGCGCATCATCAAGCGCCCCGCGCCGGTGGCTGCCGGCATCGTCCTGCACTACCTGGTCATGCCGCTGGCCGCCTGGGTCATCGCCAAGGTGCTGCGCATGCCGCCTGACCTGACCGCCGGCATGGTGCTGGTGGGCAGCGTCGCCTCCGGTACCGCCTCCAACGTGATGATCTATCTCTCGCGCGGCGACGTCGCGCTGTCGGTCACCATCTCCACGCTGTCGGCCCTGGTGTCGGTGTTTGCCACGCCCATGCTGACCGAGCTGTATGTGGATGCGTCCATCCACTTCGATGCGCACGCCATGTTGATGTCCATCGTACAGATCGTGGTGCTGCCCATCGCGGTCGGCCTGGTGTTGAACCTGTTCGCGGGCAAGCTGATCCGCCGCATCGAGCCCTACCTGTCGCTGGTGTCGATGGTGGCCATCCTGTTGATCATCTCGGCGGTGGTCGCCGGCAGCCAGGCCAGCATCGCCTCGGTGGGCCTGGTGGTCCTGGTGGGTGTGATCCTGCACAATGGTCTGGGTTTGCTGGGCGGCTACTGGGGTGGTCGCCTGCTGGGCTTCGACGAGGCGGTCTGCCGCACGCTGGCCATCGAAGTGGGCATGCAGAACTCCGGCCTGGCCGCTGCCCTGGGCAAGCTGTACTTCACGCCGGTGGCGGCCCTGCCGGGTGCGCTGTTCTCGGTGTGGCACAACCTGTCCGGCTCGCTGCTGGCCGGCTACTGGCGTGGTCGTCCGCCGCGTGACTGATGGCGGCGCGCCCGCGCGTAGTCACTGACGGCAACGGCCCGCGTCCTGACAGGATCCGGGCCGTTGTCCATGGTGGGCCGGATGGGCCTACAATCCTGCATCACACTGGTAAGCTCATCGCTAACGAAGAGGAGGAGATCTCATGCAAAAACGCCATTTCCTGGGCCTGGGGGCCTCGCTGCTGACGGGGGCTGCAAGCCTGCCGGCCCTGGCTGCCGGCAAGAAGGCCGGCGGCAACGGCCCGGTCCTGCTGACCGTCACCGGTGACATCGACGCCCCCAATCGCGGCGCGCTCGATCCGGCGCTGGACCAGATGATGTCCAAGCAGAAACTGGCCTTCGACAAGGCCCATACCTTCGACTTCACGGCCCTGGCGGCGCTGCCGTCGGTGGAGATCCGCCCCACGCTGGAATACGATGGCCGTCGCCACACGCTGCGTGGCCCCTTGCTGGCCGATGTGCTGCGCGCCAGCGGTGCGCCCGCCAACATCGAGAACTGCGCCTTGCGCGCCATCGACGGCTATGCCGTGCTGGTCTCGCCCCAGGATATCGCGCGCCTGCGCTTCATCGTCGCCACCCACCTCGATGGCAAGCCCATCCCGCTGGGCGGGCTGGGGCCGCTGTGGGCGCTCTACGATGCCGACAGCATCCCCGAGCTGGCCGCGCGCCCGCTGGCAGAGCGCTTCGGCCAGTGCCCCTGGGGCCTGTATCACATCGCCGTGCGCAAGGCCTGATCAGACGTCGATGGCGCTGTCGGATTTCATCCGCTTGCGCAATTCGAACTTCTGGATCTTGCCGGTGGAGGTCTTGGGCAGCGGCCCGAAATAGATGGCCTTGGGCACCTTGAAGCCGGCCAGGTGGCCGCGACAGAACTCGGTCAGCTCGGCCGCATCGGTGGTCGCGCCCTCCTTCAGTTCGACGAAGGCGCAGGGGGTCTCGCCCCACTTCTCGTCGGGCTGCGCCACCACGGCGGCGGCCAGCACGGCGGGATGGCGATACAGCACGTCCTCCACCTCCACGCTGGAGATGTTCTCGCCACCGGAGATGATGATGTCCTTGCTGCGGTCCTTGATCTTGATGTAGCCGTCGGCATTCATCACGCCCAGGTCGCCGGTATGGAACCAGCCGCCGGCAAAGGCCTCGCGCGTGGCGCGGTCGTTCTTCAGATAGCCCTTCATGCAGATGTTGCCGCGGAACATGATCTCGCCGATCTCTTCGCCATCGGCCTGCACCGCTTCCATGGTCTCCGGCGAGAGCACCGTCACACCGCTTTGCAGGTGATAGCGCACCCCCTGGCGCGACTTCAGCACGGCGCGCTGGTCCACCGACAGGCCGCTCCAGTCATCCTGCTCGGCGCACACCGCCGCCGGGCCATAGACCTCGGTCAAGCCATAGACGTGGGTCAGGTCGAACTGCATGGCTTCCATCTTGGCCAGCACGGCCGCTGGCGGCGGCGCGCCGGCCACCATCGCCTTGACCGGGCCACGGATGCCGGCCCGCCAGCCTTCCGGCGCATTGGCCAGCGCCGCATGCACGATGGGCGCGGCGCAGTAGTGGGTGATGCCATGCTCGGCGATGAGGTCGAATACCAGCTTGGGCTCGAACTTGCGCAGGCACACATTCACGCCCGCACGCGCAGCTACCGTCCACGGGAAGCACCAGCCATTGCAATGGAACATGGGCAGCGTCCACAGGTAGACCGGGTGCTTGGGCATGTCCCATTCGAGGATGTTGGAAATGGCGTTGATGGCCGCGCCGCGATGGTGATAGACCACGCCCTTGGGGTCGCCGGTGGTGCCGGAGGTGTAGTTCAGCGCGATGGCATCCCATTCGTCGCCGGGCATCTGCCAGTCGAAGTCCTCGTCGGCATCGGCCAGCAGGGCTTCGTATTCGTATTCGCCGAAGCGCTCGCCGGCCACCGGCGGCGGGCCCAGTTCATCGAACACCTCGATGATCTTCAGCGCCGGCATCTGCGCGCGCAATTGCCGCGCCAGTGCGGCGAACTCGCTGTCGATGAGCAAGACCTTGGCCTCGCCATGACGCAGCATGAAGGTGATCGACTCGGCGTCCAGGCGGATGTTGAGCGCATTCAAGACCGCGCCGGCCATGGGCACGCCGAAGTGCGCCTCCACCATCGCCGGGGTATTGGGCAGCATGGCCGAGACGGTGTCGTTATGACCCACGCCCAGGCGTTGCAGGGCGCTGGCCAGGCGAAGCGTGCGGCGATAGGTCTGGTCCCAGTCCTGGCGCAGCGCGCCGTGTACGATGGCGGGGCGCTTGCCATAGACGGCGGCGGCGCGGGCGATGAAATCCATCGGGGTGAGGGCCGCGAAATTGGCGGCGTTGCGGCCGAGGCCGGTGTCGAAATCTGCCATGCTGGTCTCCTGGTGCTGCGTGGTTTGGTCGCGGCCGGCTATCGAATTCTTATGGGCCGCGCAGATGGCCATTAGGGTAGCACCGATGGTCACTTGCGCTTTGTCATCACGACGACAAGGCTGACATGCGACAATATTTGCTGTTTCTTGCCGAACGAGCCGCACCCCACCCCATGAGCATCCCGATGGAGCAGCATCTGTCCCAGCACGCCTGGTTCACCGCACTGGCGCCCGAACATCGCGCGCTGGCGACGGCGACCACGCAACTGGTGCGCTATGCGGCCGACGCCTTCATCGCCCGGCGTGGCGAGCGTTCGGACTACTGGATCGGCGTGCATGAGGGCTTGATCAAGCTGGCCGTCTACAACGTCGACGGCCGCAGTAGCACGCTGTCGGGCGTGCCCGAGGGCGGCTGGTGCGGCGAGGGCAGTGTCATCAAGCGCGAGGCGCGCCGCTACGATGTCATCGCCATCCGCGCCGCGCAGATCCTGCTGGTGCCGGCCGACACCTTCCATCGCCTGATGGCCGAGAGCCTGCCCTTCAATGCCTTCGTCATCGGCCAGTTGAACGAGCGCATGGGACAGTTCATCGCCACCGTCCAGAACGAGCGCCTGCTCGACGTGGATGCCCGCGTGGCCCAGGCCATCGCGCAACTGTTCCATCCCATGCTCTATCCGCGTACCTCCCCGGTGCTGGAACTGTCGCAGGAAGAGATTGGCCTGCTGACCGGCCTGTCGCGCCAGCGCGTGAACCAGGCCATGCGCCGCCTGGCCGACCTGGGGCTGGTGGAAATTTCCTACCAGAGCATCCGCGTGGTCGACCTGGATGGCTTGCGCGCCTTCGGCATGGCCACGCTATGAAGCGCATGGTCACCGCGATGACAGTCGGCGCGCCGCGTCTGCCTTAATATCGGAACGTAACAGCGGATACCACCCATGGCCATCGTCACCCACCATCACCTGCATCTACGCGAGCTGCGCTTTGCCGCTGCGGCGCGGGTGCGCGTGTGGAAGGGCGGCGCCACCCTGCGCAGTGGTGGTGTGAGCGTGGAGTTACGCGAGGGCGAGAGCTTCAGCGTGCCTTCCTTCGTGCGTTTCAGCTGCCTGGCCCATCCACGCGTATTGCCGCAGGGCATGCGGCCAGCAGTGTGGTCGCTGGCGCTGGAGGCGCAATCGGCCGCCGACATGGAGCGCGCAGCCGACGCCAGCAAGCCGCACGCCCGTCGCCTGGCCGCGGCCATCTTCGCCGACCCGGCCGCTCCCTGGAGTGCCGCCGGCATCGCCCAGGCCTGGGGCATCAGCGCGGCACGCCTGCGCGCACGACTCTTTGCCGAAGGCGAGTCCCTGCGCAGCCTGGTGCGCGAGCAGCGCGTGGCCTGGGTATTGGCCGCGCTGGCGCGCATGGACGATGCCGGCGCCGATGCCGGCGCGGCCGGGTTTGCCTCGACGGCTGCCATGCAGCGGGCCTGCCAGGATGTGATCGGCTTGCCGCCCGAGATCGCGGCGCGCGCGCTATCGCTGCTCAGTCATGTCGCAGCGCCCACGCCAGTGCGGCAGGGCGAGGCCCGCCGGCCGCGTTACCGGCCGTATTTCTGAGTTTTCGCGCGGTGGGCCGCCAGCAGGCGGCAAGTTTGCTACCATCTGCGCTTTCCCCTCAATTCTGCAGTGCCCTGTGCGGGCCGATTTCTCATGAGCAAGTTCTGGAGCCCCATCGTCAGCCGCCTGACGCCCTACACGCCTGGCGAACAACCCAAGATCGCCCGCCTGGTCAAGCTGAACACCAACGAAAGCCCCTACGGCCCCTCGCCGCTGGCCCTGCAAGCCATCGCCCGCGAAGTCGGCGACAGCCTGCGCCTGTATCCCAACCCGGATGCCGAGCCGCTCAAGCTGGCCATCGCCCGCCGCCACGCCGCCGACGGCATCAGCGCGCGCGAGGTGTTCGTGGGCAATGGCTCCGATGAAGTGCTGGCACATGCCTTCCACGCGCTGCTCCAGCACGGCAAGCCCATTCTCTTCCCCGACATCACCTACAGCTTCTATCCGACCTATGCCGGGCTGTACCAGGTCGATTACCAGGCGGTGCCGCTGGCCGAGGATTTCACGCTGCGCGCCGACGACTACATCGGCCAGGGCGAAGAGATCGGCGGCATCATCTTCCCCAATCCGAACGCCCCCACCGGCTGCCTGCTGGGACTGGCGGAGATCGAACGCATCCTGCAGGGCAACCCGCAGCGCGTGGTGGTGGTCGATGAGGCCTATATCGACTTTGGTGGCGAGACCGCCATCCCGCTGGTGCAGCGCTATCCCAACCTGCTGGTGGTGCAGACCTTCTCCAAGTCGCGCGCGCTGGCCGGCATGCGGGTCGGCTTTGCGATCGGCCACGCCGACCTGATCGATGCGCTGGAGCGGGTCAAGAACAGCTTCAATTCCTACCCGCTGGACCGTCCGGCCATTGCCGGCGCCACCGCCGCGATCGAGGACGAGGCCTACTTCCAGAAGAGCTGCGGCATGGTCATCGCCAGCCGCACTGCGCTGGTGGAACAACTGGAGGCACTGGGCTTCCAGGTCTTGCCGTCGGCGGCCAACTTCGTCTTCGTGCGCCATCCGCAACACGATGCGGCCACGCTGGCGGCGTCCCTGCGCAGCGACGGCATCATCGTGCGGCATTTCAAGAGCGAACGCATCAGCCAGTTCTTGCGTATCACCATTGGTACCGATGAGGATTGTGCGACGCTGGTGGGGGCGTTGGGGCGTCATCTTGCTGCGGTAGTGTGACCAGTGTGGGGCGGTGCTGACGCCAAATGAAAAACCATGGTCTTGTGGTTGACCGACTTGAACGCCTTGGCTTTAGCTTCCTCCCCGGGCAGAAGATCAATTCGAGCAATATAAGTTATTTTTTTTCGATGATAGCCGAGAGACCGACGTCGAAGCGCTTATAGCGGTTCGTTATCTTTCCTGGACTCAGCGGTATGAATTTGACTTTGGCTTTGACCCCCCAGCGCTCCGTTCATTTTTCTTGGATCAGCTGCCGGATTTTTCGCCTGAAGTGAAATTGGCGATTGATCAGATGAATAAGGAGATGCCCTATTGCTGGTTCACCTTGCCGATCATATGGGAGTCAATAAACTATCGCCTGACCCTGAATACAAAGGAAGAAGATCTGACGGATCTATGCTTGGGGCCACTCAATTTATTCACGGAGCAGGTGTTACTGCCTGTGCGATCTGACGAAAATCTGCTCGATGTTTACTTGTCGGATATTCCTCCTTTTGAATGGAAACTAAGCACAAGTTACTTTGCCCGTTTTTGCCAGATTGCCTATTTGGTGTCGTCTACAAAATCGGGCTTTGAATTGGCGGAGAAGCGTGCGTCAGAGCAGCATCGGTTTATGCAGGCATCAGATCTTTATGGCACCAAACTAGGGGTGGACTTTTTCCAGAAATTGCTTGAGTTCATTCAAGAGCGCAGACAAGAAAAAATTTATATTTGCGCTGTTCAGCCGGCATAGAGCGGATAAACGGGGCGTTATCCGTCCCCGTTCGATGTGGAGATGTAATGACCCGGCGAAACATGCCGCCTTAAGCAAATAAAGCAAACGCCTTAGTCCGTGTCTCCTTCCCCAACGCGTGACGCCGCCGGCAGTGGTGGTAGAGGGTGGTCCAGTCGACGATCATGCCATCCGTCGCAGGTTCCAGATGGTGGTTCATAAGGCCCAATCTTTGCGCTTGGCCTCTACTTCTGAAGCGCGTAAAAAAGGGGCCACGGCAACAAGCCGCCTGAACATCAATTAGGAGACGTCATGAGGAATGTGTGGTGTTTCGATGTGGCTCGCGCTCCAGCATTGGCTGCGGGATTGTCCAGTGGCTTGAGTGCTTACGCGACTAATGTTCCCAAGCTTGGGCCTCCGGCGACATTATGGTTACGCTTGTGTGATGGCCGAACCCTCAGGGTGGGCGTAGCGATGCATGATCTCGGCGGCTGGGAAGAGGTTGGTACGCTCACTTTTGAAGTGGTCAGCGCGGACGATGCGCCGGAAATGGTGAGCTTGCCCGGGTCTTGGTCAGTGGTACGGGAGATTAAAAAGCTCGTCTACAATTCAGATGAGTGCGTGGCTGAATGTGGATTTACCTTGTGCACGAGCGGTGGGGATCAGCTTGCAGTAGTACCGGGTGCTGATGTGTACACGTTGGCCATTCAAGCGCCGTTCTACCCGCTACCGTTCACACCGGAGTCCGACCTGAACGCATACCTTCGGAAGTCTTTCTAGGAACTGTGCTGGGCCATTCGCCAATACTCGTAGCGCCATCAACCACTCATCGAACCAACGCCCTCTGCCGACTAGCCACCAACGCCCCCGCCAGCTACATGACCGCAGAAAACAACAGCCCGCGCTGCAAGCCGCCGGCGCCGTCGGCGATCCAGCCGACGATGGTCGGTCCGACGATCTGGCCGGCCGCGAAGATGATGGTGAAGGCGCTGATCCCGGCGGGCCAGTCGGCCGGTGGCAGGTTGTGGCGCACCATGGCGGTGGTCGAGGCTACCGCCGACAGGACGCATCCGCCGAACAGGATCCCCGAGGCGAATACCGCCAGTGGCGCGGCCGTCATGGCCGGCATCAGCGTGGCCACGCTCAGTAGTCCGTTGAGGATGGCCAGCGACTGGCCACCACGGAAGCGATCCAGCATGCGCGCCCAGATGCGCGAGGAGGCAAAGGTCGCCGCCCCCAGCAAGGCGAAGAACAGCGTGATGCGCGCGGGCGCCATGCCCTGTTCCTTCAGCAGCGCGATGACGAAGGTCATGTAGCCGATATACCCCAATCCGAAACAGAGATAGCCCACCAGCCCGAAGCCCAGGCTGCGCGCGCGCCAGTGCCGGGCCGGCAGCGCCATGAACACGTTCACCGTCAGTGCCATAGCGCCCAGCAACAGCCAGGCCCATTGCCAAGGATGCGCGGCCGATAGTGAGGGGACGGTGGTAGGGATCAACACGGACCGAGGCTTTACGAACCATGAGCACCTGGAGGAGCTGGGCCTGATCCATATGAATGGCCGGGTTTATGATCCTGCGCTGGGGCGGTTCATGAGTGCGGATCCCAAGATTCCTGACCCGGGCAACATCCAAAGTTTCAATAGATATGAGTACGTCTTCAATCAGCCGCTGATTTGGGTAGACGCATCCGGCTATGACGTGTTCTCAGGCAGTTCAGGTGGTGGGGGATCGTACTACGGTGGTGGTGGCGCTGACTGGAATGGCGGTTTCTTTAACCCACAGGGGCCACCTGCATATCGTGGAAACGCACCGTCCTCCAGTAAACCAGCTGCGGCACCAACGCCAGCACCAGCAGCGAAGCCGGTAGTTAGTACCACCAGTTCGCCAGTGTTTTCGACGAACGCTGCGACAATGGCATCTGCAATGAACGTCTTTTCTCAGGCCACGTCACTGTTTGTCGATTCTGTGGCAGGTTCGGCAAATAGCGGATCAGGGGAAGGAGCCAAACTCATCCGGGACTGTGCAAGTGAGGTTTGCGTTGTGGGCGGGGTGCGTTATAAGAGTAGCCTTGATATTCTGGGTAATGCACCCGTCCCATTGATTGGTGCAGATGGGAGACAGGTCCTAGATAGTGCTGGGCAGGCGCTATTTGGACCTTCAAGGGCAAACCTTGACAAGGTTACGAAGTCATTGCAATCCGATATTGGCAATGCGACGAAGTTCCGTCAGGGGGGCGATTGGGACTTCCAGCGGGTAAAAGATGACAACGGCAATTACATCTTTACTAAGCAATATCGTGAATTTGCGAACGTCGCTATTGGATATGCCTTTGCCGGAAAAGGTATAGGTTGGTGGGGGACTGCAGCGATTGCCGATGTGTACGCTTGGAAAAATTCAACTTTCGGCAGTGAACCTAGGGATTCGGTGTTTAGGCACTTACCGACTGCGCTTACTTACGACTATTCAACTGGCGCGAACCTATGGGTCAAGAACGCCAATGTGAAGAATCCACCGGCCGAAAATAACTCTTTGGGACAGTAAGATGAAACGCACAATGTTAATTATTTTGTCTTGTGTCGTTGCACTTCTCGTGGCGATGCTCCTTGGGGTCTCGTATCTTTCAACCAAAATCTTTGGCGAAGGTGCTCGCCAAGCCTGTAACAATAGGTTGGTCAATTCGATTTCGATTGCAAATGGGAGCGTAACGGCGACCGTCGAAGACGATATGTGCGATGAAGGGCTGGTAATAACTGGGACCTATAAGGTCGTCTTGAGGCATCGGGAGCTTGGTCATGTTGTCGATACTTTGCTGCTGATTTCGAACAATATGGGGCAAAAATCACATGCGCCAGAAGTAAAGTTGGTCGCTCCTGCTACCTTGGTGATTACCGGGCAAAAGGATATGGTGGTCGAACAGGGGCCAATCGAAGTTGCGGGGCTGCGAATTAAATATGAACTTGAGTAACGAGTTTGGTAAACAATAATTCGATGCAGAAAGCGGATGGAAGTGGACTAGAGTCTGTTAAAGAAGAGGCGAAGGGCGTTGCTGTAATGACACAGCGAGACATACTCACCGGGAGTGTCAGAATTTTCGTGTTCAAGGCGGGTTAATATTTAAACAGCCGGAAGCACGAAGCGATCAGCGTAGAGGATAGCAAACTGGTTCATGGCCG
>QFZN01010524.1_pt1 | contig 49210 bp, 44 predicted proteins | sample 1740101 | NCBI WGS metagenome assembly QFZN01 (sample SAMN09210849, study PRJNA391713) | Ciliate metagenome, whole genome shotgun sequencing project. | isolation source: combination of 50 Heterometopus sp. ciliate cells from an enrichment culture... | host: Heterometopus sp. ...
GGATACGAGGGGTCGTATGACCGGGTGGCTGCCTTCAGCAGGCAATGGAAGGTGGGTCAAATGGAGAGGGTCAAATCTGCGAGCAAATCAACATTGATTGCGCCCGACTGATCGCTTTTACGACGGCTGTACGCGTTTCCATGACTAGTCAGAAAGACAAGATTTTTGTCGTCAGCGCTAGCAAGAGACTGTCTTTTTGATCTACGTATGCTCGTGACGTATTCCAATAGATCTGATAGGAGGGCCTCAGGAATCCAAATATGACCAGTTACGCCAAATTTCGTGGCAACTGGCGGATCCGCTGCTGGACCAATGCTGATTCGGTACAGGCCAGGGGCTATTGGATCCGGAACTGCATTTCTTAATGTTTGAATTTTCAGGTCCGAAATTGTGCCTATCCGCATGCCCGAAAAGAATCCGAGCATGAGCATTCTGAATAGCTCTGGTGTCGAGTTGCTTTTTGCGAAAGACAGTAGCTCATCTCTAGCGCTAGCTGACAGGGGAAGCAGTCCATCTTCAAGGTTGTCTCCCGGCCGGGACCGGTTGGCTATGGAGAGATCTGTGGTAACGCGCAAGAATGTACGTTCAAAGCCAACAGAGTCAAAGGAGCTTACATAAACCGGCTTATCACGCCACAAAGGAAAGTCTGTACTAAGTAGCTCATTGCCCAATGCCCATCTATAAAAGGCAATGACGTTTCGCATGTATTCGGTGGCGGTTGATGGAGCTATGTTGCGGGTGATGTCCCGTTGTTCGACCAGCCATTTCCGATATCTGACGATGCAACGCTCTGCTTTCCTGATCGGAAACGTGAACCACGTTAAACCTTCTCTTTCCAGGAAATTTGCATAGTTGAGGAGGCTATTGAAATTGTTGGAGATAGTCCGCAAATTTGCGCCGCTCGAGGTCGCGCGCTCATGTGCCCATAGGTTAGCCTCGCGCCATGGTGTGCTGTCATTCCAAAATAGTTGCGGTACTGCGGCGATGTTGGGACGGCTCGAATTTCTATATTCAACTCTGCTTTCTAATGCGACAACTATTTGCGGGTGGTAGAGGATTCTCTCTAGCGTTGCCATAGCTAACCCGGAAGGTTTGTTGAGTCATGTCCATGGTATCGCTATATATGTTTGTGTGTCTATGGGTGGATATTAATCCTTGGCATAGAAATCGCTCATGCCCATGCAGCCCAGCCCGATGGCCGAGACCAGCGGGCCATTGGCGCCCAGGCGGCGCGTACCCACGGGCGAATCCGGTTGCAGGTGGGAGGTGAGGCGTTCAGTCATGGTGCAATCCTTTCTTCAGTTGACGCTGGCCGTGGCCGCAGGCAGGGGCGAGCCCACCAGCGGCACACAGGCTTGCTGCTCAAGCTCGTCGTACAGCGCGATCTTGTGCTGCAGTACCTGCAGGTTGCTATGCAGCTCGGCCAGGGTGTGTTGGACGCAAAGCGTATGCGCTTGCAGGATGGCTTTGCGTTCGGTGACGCTCTCCAGGGTGTTGCCCAGCCGGCGCAGTTCGGCATAGCGCAGCATGGCCCGCACCGGCAGGCCGGTGGCCTTGAGCTTTTGCAGGAAGGCGATCCAGTTCAGGTCTTCCTGGGTATAGCGCCGGTGGCTGTTGTCACGCCGTTCGATAGGATCAAGCAAACCGATCCGTTCGTAGTAGCGCAGCGTATGCACCGACAGGCCGGTGGCAGTCGCCGCCTGGGCAATGGTCATGGAGGTCGTCATGGCAGGCAGTCTAGAAGTTGGAGTGCGCTCGAAGTCAAGCACCATGCGCCATTATCGGCAACTCGGGCCAGGTGTGCTGCCAGCGGATTTTTTCTTGCTGCTTTGCCATGTGTGCGCTGGCCCGGCTGCCAGTACAATGCGCGCTGCATTGACTTACCGCCTTGGAGACCCCCAGCATGCATATCGACGCCGCCACCCAACTTCTGCTTGACGCTCGCCTCAGCCGCGTGGCGCTGGACTGGCGCCGGCTGGTAGTGGGCGATGCCGCGACCGCCTATGCGGTGCAGGACGCCCAGTTGCATCGCCTGGGCCCGGTCGGCGGCTGGAAGGTCGGCAGCAAGGGCGACGGTTCCACGCCCGCCTGTGCGCCGTTGCCGCTGGCCGGCATCCTGCCCTCGGGCGTGCAACTGACCGGGCCGCAGTGGCGCATGCGCGGCCTGGAAGTGGAACTGGCCCTGCGTGTGGGACGGGATTACGATCCCGGCGATCGCCTGCCCGACGAAATGGAATTACGCGGCGTCTTCGACGCCATCCTGCCCGCCATCGAAGTGGTGGAGACCCGCCTGGGCCAGCAGCCCTGCGGCAATCCCTGGGCCGCCATGGCCGACCTGCTCTGCCATGGCGCGCTGGTGACCGGCCAGCCCCAGCCCTTGCCGGACACGCTGGCGCTGGCGACGACCGTGGCCAGCCTGCACATCGATGGCCAGCAAAAAGCCCATACCACCGGCGGTAATCCCGCCGACCTGTGGCCCATGCTGGCCTGGCTGGCACGGCACTGCTCCCTGCGCGGCCTGCCCTGGCGCGCTGGCCAGATCATCACCACCGGCTCCTGTACCGGGCTGGAACATGCGCGTGCCGGCTTGCTGGTGGAGGCCGCACTGGAACAGGTGGGGCCGGTCTCGCTGCGCTTCGCCAACTGAACCTCGTCCCGCGCTTGCGTCCTTACCAGCGATAGCGCGCCGTCGCCAGCACGGTGCGGCCGTTGCCATAGATGCAGCGGGTCGCGTCGTAGCAGCCGGAAATATATTCCTTGTCGAACAGGTTGCTGGCCGTCAGCGACAGGCGCCATTGCGGCAGGTCGTAGTGCAATGCGGCATCGACCAGGGTATAGCCCGGCACGTTCAGTGAATTGTCCGCACTGCCCGGGGCATTGCCCACGTAACGCACGCCCGCGCCCATCCCCAGCCCATTGAGCTGGCCGCCGCGCAGGGTGTAGTCCAGCCACAGCGAGGCCAGGTGGCGCGGACGGGGGATATCGACCGGCGTCTTGTCCAGCGAGGTGGCGTCGTTGGTCTGGGTGTTCTTGACGTCGGTATAGCTGTAGCTGGCCACGGCCTTGAGGCTGCGGCTCAGTTCCAGTGCGGCTTCCAGTTCCACGCCACGCGAGCGCACTTCGCCGGTCTGCACGTAGTGGGTGCCGAGCGGATCGCTCAGGTCGGTGGTGGTGACGTTCTTCTGGCGGATCTCGAAGAGCGCAGCCGTGATGGCGGTCTTGTCGTCCGGCTGGTACTTCACGCCGGCTTCCACCTGGCGCCCGCGCGTGGGCTTGAAGGCATTGCCGAAGCGGTCGGTGCCCAGCTCCGGCATGAACGACGTCGAATAGCTCACGAACGGCGCCCAGCCGCCGCCGGCCAGGTAGACCGCGCCGATGCGGCCGGTGGTGGCGCTGTCCTTCTGCGTGGTGGAGGTGCCGGCGATAAGGTCTTCGTTGGTGGTCTTGGCCCAGTCGCGGCGCAGGCTGCCGGTCAGTACCCAGCGCTGGCCCAGCTTGACCTGGTCTTGCACGTACAGGCCGACCTGCTCCTGGAGGGAGATCGTGTCTTCCGGCGTGACATTGTCGAAGATGGACCAGTCGAAGGCGGTATAGACCGGGTGATACAGGTTCAGGCTGGAGGTGAGCGCATAGGCTTCCCAGTTGTGGCGGCGCTGGCGTTGCACATCCACGCCGGCCAGCACGGTCTGCTCGATGGCGCCGTTCCTGAACTGCGCCTGTACCTGGTTATCCACCGACAGCCGCCCATAGTCGGGTTTGGCGATACCGGCGTAGCGGGTCATGCTGCTCTGGCTGCTGTCGCTGTCATCCAGTCCCACGCCATAGGTCATGTAGTCCTTCAGGTTCAGGTGGCTGTAGCGCAGGTTCTGGCGCACCGTCCAGGTATCGTCGAAGCGATGTTCGAACAGGTAACCCAGCGACCATTGTTCCTTCTCATAGCGGTCGAAGTCGGGCGAGCCGGTAAACAGCGAGCTGGAGAGCTGCCCGTTCGGATTGGTCAGGATGGTGCCCGAGGCCGGTAGGAAGTTGTCCGAGGAATTGGTGCGGTCGCGCAGGTAGGTGGCCTGCAGCGTCAGCGAGGTGTCGCGCGAGAGCTTCATCATCAGTGACGGCGCCAGCAGCAGGCGCTGGTCCTTGAAGGGGCCGAAGGGCAGGTTGCTGTCGCGCACCAGGCCGGTGAAGCGGTACAGCAACTTGCCATCCTCGTCGATGGCACCACCGAAGTCACCGGCCAGCTGGCGCCGCGCATGGTTGCCGAACTGGACTTCGATCTCGTGCAGGGGCGTGGCCGTGGGCAGCTTGGAGACCATGTTGACGGTGCCACCCGGCTGGCCTTGCCCATACAGCACCGAGGCCGGTCCGCGCAGCACTTCGATGCGCTCCAGCTGGTAAGGATCGACGCGCCAGCTGGCCAGGTTGATGGTGGTGGGCAGCGCCAGGCCATCGAGGTAGACGTTGGGATCGAAGCCTCGCACCACCGTGTACCAGTCCGAGCGGGTACCGGCGCCATAGCTGGAAATGCCGGCGCTGTAGCGCAGCGCCTCGTTGACGCTCTGGGCGCCCTGCGCCTCGTAGCGCTCGCGCGGGATGATGCTGATCGATTGTGGCGTCTCCAGCAGCGGCGTGTCGGTCTTGGTGGCGCTGGCGGTGCGGGTGGCGACGTAGCCATTGACCGGACCGTAGGCGCTCTCGGCGGTGGCGGCCGTGACGGTCACGGTGGGCAGGGCGTTGTCGCTGCGTGCGGCATCGGCGGCTTGCACGGTATAGGTCTTGTCCCCCTGTTCGCGCACCACCAGGCCGCTGCCGGTCAGCAGCTTGTCCAGTGCTTCGCGCGCGGTATAGCTGCCCTTGAGGGCGGCGCTCATGCGTTCCCGCGTGGCCTCGCTGGCGAACAGGATCTGGATGCCGCTCTGGCGTGCCAGCGTGGTGAGTGCCTTGTCCAGCGGTTCGGCCGGAATGTCGAGCGTGAGCTTGCCGCTCTGTGCATAGGCGCTGGTGGCCAGCAGTACGGCGGCGGCCAGGGCATTGAGGCGGAGCAGGGGCGAACGACGGGTGGAACGTGACACGAAATCCTCCTTGTAATGGGTCTCAAGGAAGATGCCGAACGGGCAGGGCGCTTACCCAACCTCGCCGACGAAATATTTTTCGGGCGACCGGCTATTTCTTCGCCACCACCTTGCGGACTTCGATCTCGCCCTGCGCATTGCGTCCCAGCGTGACCGGCAGGATGCCCGGCAGCAGTTCCAGCAGGGCGTCGGCGCGGTCGGTATCGAACACGCCGGAGAGCTGCAACCCGCCCACCTGGGGATCGGGCTCGGCGATGCCTGCCCGCGTGTAGCGTTGCAACTCCTGCAGGGCCAGCCGCAGCGGCGTGTGATCGAAGACCAGGCGGCCCTCCCGCCAGGCCATGCTGCTGGCGGCATCGACCTGCATCACCGACGACAGGCCCGCCGGCGCCGAGGCGATTTGCTGGTCCGCCACCAGGTAGGCAGGGGGCGCGGCGATGGCCAGGTTGTCCACTCGCACCTTGCCACGCAGTACGGTCACGCGCACCGATTCCGGCTGGCGCCACACCTCGAAGAGGGTGCCCACCACGCTCACGCGGGTGTGGCCCGCCTCCACACTGAAAGGACGCCAGGTCGCATGGCTGACATCGAAGAGGGCCTGGCCGCGCTCCAGGGTCACGCGGCGCGAACGCAGGTGCCAGGATACGTCGAGGGCGCTGTCGGTATTGAGGGTGATGGTGCTGCCATCGGCCAGGGTGGCGGTATTGCGCTGGCCGACCTGGCTCACCAGGCGCTCGCTCCGATAGGCCGGGTCCAGCCATAGCAGCGTGCCCGACACCAGCACCAGCAGCGCAGTGGTCATGGCCAGCCGGCGTGGGCGCTGCGAGCGGCTGACCTGGGCCGCAGGCAGCGGAAAGCGCGCGCGCAGCGCCTGGCTGTGCTGCGCCAGCAGGCGATCGGCATGGGCAGGGTGGGCGGGATCGGGGGCGTGGTCGTGCTCTGGATGCATCAGCGTGGGTCCGGGGACGGCAGTCTGGCGCGGCAGGCGGCCATGCCGGCCTTGAGGTGTTTCTCCACCATCTGCCGCGAAATATTCAGACGCTGCGCGACTTCGGCCTGGGGGATCTGGTGGATCTTGTGCATGACGAAGACCTCGCGGCAGCGTGGAGGCAGATTCTCGATAACATCGATGAGTACGTCAAGCTCTTGCCGGGCGCTCAAGCGCTCTTCCTCGGTGGGATGGTGGGTGTTCGGCTCGGGCAGCTCGGCCATGCTCTCGACATGGGCACGCCGGCCGGCCTCGACGCGGTAGCGGTCAATGGCCAGATGGGTAGAGACCCGGCGCAGGAAGGCCAGCGGGGTGTGGACTGCCGTCCTGGGGGCCTGTTCCAGCACATGGACGCACACATCCTGCATCACGTCGCGCGCAAAGCCGCGGTCGCCGAAACGGCGGCGCAGATGGTCGACCAGCTCATCGTAATGATGAAGCAGGGCCGACATCAGCGAAGGCGAGGAAGAGTCGCGTGACAAGGGGGGCGCCAGGCAGCGTTGGAAAACGCGGATTATAAATGATAATCATTATTAATCAATCCTGCCTGGCAAGCAGCCCGGGGAGCGATCAGGACAGGCCGAGGTCCTGGGCGATCACGCGTCCGATGGCGGCATGTACCGCATCGCGGCGGGCATCGTCGGCCTGGTTCTCGGTGAGATAGACGGCAAACAGCAGCGGCGTGCCTTGCGCGGTCCAGATCACACCGATGTCGTTGCTGGTCCCCAGGCGGCCGGTACCGGTCTTGTCGCCCACTTTCCAGTGGCCGGGCAGGCCGGCGCGCACGCGCTGGTCGCCGGTCTGGTTGGCACGCAGCCATTGCGTGAGCTGGTCGCGCGAGGCGGGCTTGAGGGCATTGCCCAACACGATCGTGCGCAGGTTGGCCGTCATCGCGTCTGGCGTGGTGGTGTCGCGCGGGTCGCCCGGCACGGCTTCGTTGAGAGTGGGCTCGTTGCGGTCCAGGCGGGTCTTGTCATCACCCAGCGTGCGGATGAAGGCGGTCAGGCCGGCCGGTCCGCCCATGCTGGCCAGCATCAGGTTGGCGGCGGTGTTGTCGGAGAGCGTCATGGCCGCTTCGCACAGCTGCGCCATCGACAGGCCCTGGCCACCGACATGCTTGCCGGTCGTGGGGGAGTAGGGCACCAGGTCGTGCTTGCTGTAGACCAGGCGACGTTCCAGCTGCTCCCGGCCCTGGTCGACGCGGTGCAGGACGGCGGTGGCCGCCAGGAACTTGAAGGTGCTGCACATGGGGAAGCGCTCGTCGGCGCGATAGCCCCAGTGGCGGCCACTGGCGGTGTCGACCAGCGAGACGCCCAGGCGGCCGCCGACGGAGGATTCCAGCGCCGCCATCTTGTCGTTGAAGGGCCGGGAGTCCATAGTTTTACTTGCCTTGCTGCCATCGGCAGCCCAGCTCTTGCTGATCATTGCAGTGGCCGCCAGGGCGGCCAGGGTCAGGAAATTTCGTCGTCCGGGCATGTTTTCTCCTCTGTAGTCGGGCTTGGCACTGTCGCCAAGCGGATGGAACAGGGCAGATGATAGGCAGTGGCGGCGGCGCTCGCAATTCACGATAATTGGGACTAGTCCCAAGAAAATCTGATGCCTGGAGTCATGCATGTATCTCCCCCTCAATGCCTTGCGCGCCTTTGAAGTCTCGGCCCGCCATCTCTCCTTCACGCGTGCGGCCGACGAGTTGAGCGTGACCCAGACCGCCGTCAGCATGCAGGTCAAGAACCTGGAACAGCGCCTGGGCGTAGCCTTGTTCCGCCGCCTGCCGCGTGGACTGGCCCTGACCGACGAGGGGCTGGCGCTGCTGCCGGTGGTGGCGCAATCCTTCGGCCGCATTGCCGACGTGCTGGGCCAGTTCGAGCATGGGCGCCGGCGCGAGGTGCTCACCGTGGGCGTGGTCGGCACCTTCGCGGTGGGGTGGCTGATGGCGCGTCTGCGCGAATTCCAGCACGATCATCCCTTCATCGACCTGCGCCTGCTCACCAACAACAACCGCGTCGACCTGGCCGGCGAGGGGCTGGATTTCGCGATCCGTTTTGGCGATGGTGCATGGCACGGCACCGAGGCTGAACGTCTGTTCGCCGCCCCCCTGGCGCCGATGTGCGCACCGGAGATCGCCGGGCGCCTGCGTCATCCCGCCGACCTGGCCGGCGAGACCCTGCTGCGCTCCTACCGCGCCAGCGAGTGGGGCCAGTGGTTCGCCGCCGTCGGCCTGCCTTGTCCGCCGCTGCGCGGCTTCGTGTTCGACTCCTCGCTGGCCATGGCTGAAGCGGCTGCGCAACAGGCCGGGGTGGCCCTGTTACCGGTGCTGATGTTCGAGCGGGAACTGCGCGACGGGCGGCTGGCCTGTCCCTTCGAGAGCGATATCGAGACCGGGGCCTACTGGCTCACCCGGCTCAAGTCCCGGCAGCAGACGCCTGCCATGGCGACGTTCCGACTGTGGTTGCTGGCCCAGGCGGAGGGCGTGTAGGCATCGGTGCCATTGATGACGGCATGCAACAGGTGTTGCGTTGTCAGAAAATTCCTGATGGACGAACGGTGTTTCCGCACATAGAATAAATGTTATAAACAATTTTAACGGAGCGTGCCGCACCGTCACGGACTTAGCCGGCACATGTCGTGAACCCAATCCCGTTCCAAAGGGGGTATGCCATGAACTACGTTGCCAAGCTCTATCGCAAGCTGATCGCCTATCTCAACGACTCCAGCGATCTCACCACCGGTTCGCATCGCGGCGCGCCGCAGTGCTGCAGCCTGTACGCCGGCCTGTCGACGATGTCGCAGGACAACTCCCACGACTGATCCTCTGCGGGGTGGCGGCCAGCGGCTGCCGCCTCGTCGTCGTTGCCTCGCGCCCGGCGCGCAAAAAAAGGCCGCATCCAGGATGCGGCCCAAGCACTGCTACTTACCAGAGACGTAGAAACAGCTTGAAGTCGAGCGCACAGCGCATCGATGCGCCACCGCACGCCAGTATCAATCGGGGATGACGGCCGTGGCATCGACCTCGACCAGGTATTCGGGACGGGCGAAGGCGGTCACCACGATCCCCGTGGAGACCGGATAGACGCCCTTGAGCCACTTGCCCACCACCCGGTAGACATCCTCGCGAAAGCGCGGGTCCGAGATGTAGATGGTGAGCTTGCAGATATGCTCCAGCTGGCTGCCGGCTTCCTTGAGGAGCATGTCGATGTTCTTCATGGCCTGCTCGGTCTGGCCCTTGACGTCGCCGATGCAGACGCTCTCCGAGGTATCGAGATCCTGACCGATCTGGCCGCGCAGGAAGACCATGGTGCCGCGTGCCACCACGGCCTGGCAGAGGTCGTTGTCGATCTGTTGTTCGGGATAGGTCTCGCGGGTATTGAACTTGCGGATGCGGGTATGTGCCATGGTGGTTCCGATGCGTGGTTGGGGGAGTCGGGCTGGGGGCTTGCCCACCACACGGCCCTTGTTGACCAGGCCGTGGATCAGCTTGCGTGCCTGCAGGAAGGTCACGCCGCCCGGCGCCGGCCCATCGACGGCGGGCATGATGGCGCAATCCAGGCCATCGGCATCGATGGTCAGGTAGTAGTTGCCACCATCGGGGATGCGTGCCAGCACGGTCTCCATGCCGATGTCGTGCAATTCATAGGCGCTGATCAGATCGGCGCCCCATTCGCGTGCCGCGCGGTAGTCGGCCGGCCGGCCACTGCCCTGGGCACGCAAGCCGATCTGCACGATGTGCTTGACGTAGGGCAGTTCGGAGGCGCGCCGGATCACGCTGGAGAGACCATCGCGCACGCCGTTGACCTCGTCGCGCCAGTCCAGGTGGGCGTCGATGTGCACCAGGGTGATGGGGCCGACTTCGTCGAAGCCACGCAAGACCGGGTTGGTGATGCCATGGTCGCCGCCCAGCACGATGGGCAGGCCGCCACCGCGCAGGATCTGGCGGATGGCCAGTTCGGCGCGGCGCTTGTGGTCCTCGGGATCGGCCAGGTCGGGCAGGACATCGCCGCAATCGACGAAGCGGATGTCGTCGCGCTCCTGCAGCAAGGGGCCATCGATATCGAAGTCGTAGTGCGAGGGATGGCGCACCATGCGATCGGTCAGCTCACGCAGCGCCTGCGGCGCATTGGTCTGGTCGTTGCTGTACTGGCGCGGACCGTAGGCCGCGCCGAAGGGCACGCCCAGTACGGCGATGTCGGCCTGCAGCTGGCTCTGTTCGGTGAACTCGCTCACCAGTTCCGAATACAGCAGGGTCTTGTGGCCGCTGCGCGGCGGGACGGTCAAGGTAGACATGGCAGGCAATCCAGGTAGGGTGGTCCGGGCGAAGGCCGTGATGTCGTCGCGGCATGGATGCACTCTAGTGAGGGCCAGCGGTCATGGAAAATGATTCTTTTGGGGGTATAGTTCCATTTTTTGAGACCTTGTCGCTGCGACCTGGTACCGGGCGGAAAGAACATCCCATGATCAAGCTGGATTTCGACGAGCGCGACCTGCGTTCGTTGCGCGTGTTCTGCAACGTCGCCGAGGCGGGCGGGTTTGCTGCTGCCGAGCGCTTGTTGCTGATGTCCAAGGCCTCCATCAGCCGCCATGTGCGCGAGGTCGAGCAGCGCCTGGGTGTGCGCCTGTGCGAGCGCGGCCCGGCCGGCTTCCGCTTGACGCCCGAGGGCGAGGTGGCGCTGACCCTGGCCAGCGCCGCGCTGCGTTCGCTGGAACGCATCCGCCCCGAGATCGATGCCGTGCATGGCGTGCTCTCCGGCCCGCTGGCCCTGGGCGTGGTGGAGCATGCGCTGGGCCATCCCGATTGCAAGTTGCCGCAAGCCATCGCCATGCTGCGGCGACGCGCACCACAGGTACAGCCGCGTATCGAGGTGATGACCTTTCCCGAACTCAACCAGGCACTGCGCGAACAGCGGGTCGACATCGCCATCCGGGGCCGCTATCCGGGTGATGACGAATTCGATTACCTGCCCCTGTTCGTGGAGAGCCATCGTATCTACGGCGCCCTCCGCAAGGAGCCCGGCGAATCGCGCAAAGGCTTGCCGGCACTGGTCTACCGGCCACACCCGTATGTCGAGCAGGTGCTGGCGGCGGGCGACTATCCGCGTGGTCCCGAGGCAGGCGGGCTGGAGGCCATCGCCTTGCTGGTGGCCACCGGCGACTACGTGGGCCTGTTGCCGACCCACTATGCGCAACTGATCGGCAAGCGCTACGCCTTGCGTGCAAGGCGCGGCAGTCCCAGCTTCGCGCACACCATCTGCGCAGTGACCGATCCACATCGGCCCTCTACTCATCGCGCCGACCTCTTCCTTTCCATCTTGCGGGAATTCCATACCCGATCCAGCGGTCACTGATGCACTGGTCACACGGCCAAAATGGGGCGTGGCGACCCAGTCCGGGGCAAGTCTATTGTCATGCATCGCCTGCCGGGCCGTCCTCCTTGCCTGGCCGCTGAAACACGGCGTTGCCGTTTTTGTTTCGTTTGAATCGGTCCTCTGCATCGTTCATGAACGGGCAAGAGGGGCTGGGTGAGTGCCAGCGCGCTGCGGCAGGCAGTACGGAAATGATTCATTTGAATCGTTTGCCAGGATGATTGGCACACATGTTGCTCAAGGCAGGGAGTCATCCCGCCACCGAGACCATCGTGCAAGCGCCAAGCCAGCCCCAGTTGACCGCCCTGATCAAGCAGCGCTTCGATCACCTGCCGCGCCAGGTACGCCAGGTGGCAGCTTTCGTGCTGGATCATCCGCACGAGGTGGCGGTGCTGTCCATGCGTGAGCAGGCAAGGCTGGTCGAGGTGCCGCCATCCACCATGACGCGCTTTGCCAAGGCCCTGGATCTCGAGGGCTACGACGCCGTGCGTGACGTGTTCAAGGCCAGCCTGCGCGCACGTGGCAACGAATTCGGCTCGCGTGCGCAGGGGCTGGTGGAGTTGCACCAGCGTATCGGCGAAGCCGCGCTGGCCGCCGACATGGTGCACAAGGCCCAGGGCCAGGTTGCATCACTGGCCGATGGCGAGGCCATGGCCGCCATCGTGCGCGCGGCCAGGCTGCTGTCCTCGGCGCGCGAGATCTATTGCCTGGGCTTGCGCGGCTCCTTTCCGGTGGCCTTCCAGTTCGCGCATGTGTGCGAGTTCTTTGCGCGCAATGTCACGCTGGTCGATGGCGCCGGCGAGAGCGGCATCATGAAGATCATGCACCAGCCGTCCTCGCGTGATGTGGCCCTGATCTGCAGCATGGCGCCGCATTCGCGCCGCGCCATGGCCATCGCCACGCACCTGGAACGGGCCGGCGTCAAGCTGGTGGTCATCACCGATAGCGCCAGCTCGCCCATGGCACGTATCGCCACCGAGGCCATCGTGGTGCCCAACAAGGGCCCGTCCTTCTTCGACACGCTCTTGCCGGCCTTCCTGGTGGCCGAGATCCTGGCCGCGCTGATGGCGGCCACCGCCAGGATCGACATCAAGTCACAGATCGCCGATACCGAGAAAAAACTCTGGGGCGTAGGCGAGTGGTGGGGCACGCAGGCCGATGAAGCCGTGGCCCTGGAACCACGTGCGCGCCCCCGCAAGAGCAGCACAGACAAGGGTCGCTGAATACAGCAGATCGACCGCAGGACTTACCGGAGCGGCGCATGCGCGAGACATGCGACCGATAACACGCAAGCCGCAACAGGCTGCAGGGGCCATGGGCCCCGCCATCTCGACTCAACCCTTGATGCGATTGAACGGAGCCCCGGCTCCAGAAAGGTTTTCCATGCAACGCCGCTCCCTGCTCGGATTGTTCACCCTCGCGGCCGGCCTGGCCCTGGCCAACGCGCCCGCCCATGCCGATGATCTCTACAACACCATCCTGTCGCGCAAGGCCATCCGCGTGGCGGTGCCGACCGACTACCCGCCCTATGGTTCGGTCGGCACCGACATGACCCCGCGTGGCTACGATATCGACATGGCCACGCTGATCGGCAAGAAGCTGGGCGTGAAGGTGGAACTGATCCCCGTGACCGCGCCCAACCGTATCGCCTACCTGCAGACCAACAAGGCCGACATCACCATCTCGTCGCTGGGCAAGACCGCCGAGCGCGCCAAGGTGGTCGACTTCAGCATTGCCTATGCACCATTCTTCGATGCGGTGTTCGGTACCAAGAAGGTCAAGGCCACCAGCTTTGCCGAACTCAACGGCAAGACCGTCTCGGTCACCCGTGGCTCGATGCAGGATCAGGAACTGGAGCAGATGGCCCCTGGCGCCGTCGTCAAGCGCTTCGAGGACAACAATTCCACGCTGTCGGCCTTCCTGGCCGGACAGGTGCAGATGTTCGCCACCGGCACTACTGTCGCGGCAGCGCTGAAGAAGATGAATCCCTCGCTGGACATGGAGCTGAAGGTGATCCTGGCCAATGCGCCATGCTATGTGGCCCTGCCCAAGGGGGAATCGACGCTGCTGGCCAAGATCAACATGATCATCCGCGAAGCGCGTACCGACGGCACCATCGACAAGTTCTCGCAGACCTGGCTGGGGGCGCCGGCTGGCCAGTTGCCCGATTGATGGTGGCCACCGGCGAAGGCCGCGCCATCAGCCGGATGGCGCAATGGCTGGTCGAGCTGGCGCCGGGCGAGATTCCCGCGCCTATCGGCGAGATCGCCCGCGATAGCCTCATCGATACGCTGGGTGTGATGACGGCCGGCGCCGTCGTGCCGGTCAGTGGCCATGCGCGGGCACTGGCGGGAAGCTGCACCGGCCCGTGCGGATTGGCCGGTACGGCGCAGCGCAGCGATGCGCGCCAGGCGGCAATGGTCAACGGCGTGGCCGCGCATGCACTGGATTTCGATGACAACTGCTATGCCGGTTTCGTTCATGGTTCGGCCGTGATCGTCCCGGCGGCGCTGGCGGTGGCCCAGCAGGTCGATGCCGACGGTGCGGCCTTGCTGGCGGCGCTGGTGGTCGGGGCCGAATGCCAGTACACGCTCGGCCTGGCGACAGGCAATGTGCTCTACCAGCGTGGCTGGTGGAGCACCGGCGTGCTGGGGCCGGTGGGGGCCTGCGCGGCCGCTGTCCGTCTGCTGCAGCTGGATGCAGCCCAGGCTGCGGCAGCCCTGGGCCTGGCGGTGGCGGGTGCGGCGGGTTTCAAGGCCTGCTTCGGCAGCGACGCCAAGGCTTGTCTGGCGGGGCGTGCGGCCGAGGCGGGTGTCGCTGCGGCCTTGCTGGCGCAGGCCGGTGCCAGTGGTCCGCTGGATGCATTGGAGCATCGCTACGGCCTGGCCAGCCTGTTCAACGACGGGCACTTCGACGCCGGCGTCTTCGATGCATTGGGCCGGCGCTGGACATTGGAAGATCCGGGCCTGGACGTCAAGCGCATCCCGGTGTGCCTGTCCTCGCATGCGGCCGTCGATGTGGTGATGGATCTGGTGAGGCAACACAGTATTGCCGTGGACGAGATCGCGGCCATCTGCTGTGACGTGCCGCCCATCGTGATCGCCAACCTGATCCACGACCAGCCGCACACGCCCCAGCAGGCGCAGTTCAGCATGCCCTTTGCGATGGCCGCCGCCTTGCTTCTGGATGGGCCGGCGCTGGCGCATCTGGTGCCGGAGGTGATCGGCGAGCCGCGTCTGCGCGCATTGATGGCGCGGGTCTCGATGTGCAGCGATGAGCGCTGGGACGATCCGGTGCTGCGTGCGCAGGCACCGGAAGGCGCCTGCGTCGAGATCCGCCTGCACGATGGCCGGGTCCTGCAGGGTCGGCGCGATGCTGCCCGTGGTGCGGCCCGCGAGCCCTTGTCCGCGGCCCAGCGCGACGCCAAGTTCCTGGCTTGCCTGCGTCATGCCGGCATCGACGAAGCGCAGGGCCGTCAGCGATTGGCACAACTGGAGACGCTGCCCTCACTGGCCCAGGTGCGTACGCTGTTCCCGTTCTGACGGGGGATCAGCGTGCATCGAGGATGTGCGCGATGCGTTCCGCGTTGGCCGGATGGCTGGAGAGATAGGGGGACACGGCGCCATCGGTGCCGGTCTTCTGTTCCAGCTTCTCGAACACCATCGCCAGCTTCTGGCGCGGCAAGCCATTGGCCTGGAACATGCCGATGGCATAGTCGTCGGCTTCGCGTTCGATATCGCGGGAGTATTTCAGGTCCAGCAGCACGGTCGGGACGTTGGCCAGGACCGCCGACACATCACCGAACAGGACCGTGGCGGTCGCCGCGATGGCCGAACTCTGGATCAGCCGCCGCATCAGATGGCGCCGATGCACGTGCCCCAGTTCGTGCGCCAGCACACCCATGAGGGCATCATCATCATCGAGCAGTTGCACGATCTCGTCGGTCACCACGATCTGGCCGGAGGGCAGGGCGAAGGCATTGGGACCGATGCGGCTCTTGCGGAAGACGATCTGGTAGTCCGGTGCATCCGGCAGTGGCGTGGTCAGGGCGCGGAAGCGGCTGGTGATCGCGTCACGGCGCGGCTGCGGCAACTCGCTGGGGGCCAGCACATGATGGTCGAGGAACTCCAGCGTACCGGCGCCGATCTGTCGATCGACCGCCACCGGCAAGGCCGCCGCCACGCCCTTGGCGAGCAGCGGCAGCAGATACAGGTAACTCAGTGCCACCACCACGATCAGCGCCGCACAGGCCGCCATGGTGCTGCGCCAGTTCTGCTGCAGGCGCACGACGAGCCCGTCGCGATGGCCGGTCTCCTGCAGCAGGGTGCTGAAGGCGCGGCCATCGATGATCTCCAGGTAGGCGCCATCGGGAAAGCTGACCTTGCGCGCGGCGCGATTGAATCGCTCCGACACGTGCAGCTGTGCAATCGGACAATCGCGTTCGATCTCGCCACGCACCTGCGCGACGTCATCGAGCACCTGCAGCGTCACCTGGTGACGCCGCGAGGTCTTGCCATCGAAATAGGAAGCGGCAATCTCCATGGGCTTACATCGACAGATCGAAGTCGAGCAGGTCGCCCAGGCCTTCGCTGGTGGCCGAGCCGTGCGCTTCGCTGGAGGCCAGGAAGTCGTCCAGGCTGCCGGTGGGCAACAGGGTGAGCGACTCGATGCGATAGCGCATCATGCGGATCTGTGCGAAGGGCGTGTACAGGCCCAGCGTGCAGGCGATGCCCAGCAGGTTGGTCACGCTGATGAAGACCGCGCGCGGCCAGCGCATGGTGGAGCGGAACTGGTGCTCGCCCAGGCGGGTGCTGTTCCAGACCAGGTTCTGCAGCAGCGTCATCAGCAGCGGGAAGGCCGTGAAGGTCCAGCCGTAGAGCAGCAGTACCAGCGACAGGGCGGCCAGGTTGCCCGTGCGCACCGCGTTGAACCCACCCAGGCCGAAGAGAATCACCAGGAAGCCGACCAGCCACAGCCCGGCACCGACCAGGAACGCCTTGTAGAACGCCCAGGCCGAGCCGTGGAAGCTGAACTGCGTAGCACCGAAACGGGACTGGCCATGCTGGTAGCGCTTGAAACGCTGGTAGGCCAGCGGTGCCAGCAGGCCCAGCGACACCACACCCAGCATGGGCCAGGCCCAGAAGTGCCTGAACACGCCACCGGCGCTGCCGCCGAAGCCGAAGCGGATACCGCGATAGCTGGTGTTGTAGAGCTTGAATTGCAGGCTGCGCCAGATCAGCCAGGGACCGGCGAAGGCCAGCGCCAGCGCTGCCAGGATGCCCAGCACGGGACTGAGCGTACTGGCGAAGTGGTGGATCGTCAGCAACACCACGGCGATGATGCGCCCCTTCAGAATCGCCTTGGGATTGCCGTGATAGTCAAAGCTGCTGCCCGCCACCGAGGTGTTGCCATAGAAATAGCGCAGGCGGCGCACCTTGGCCCAGGCCGAATAGATGCCTAGCGTCAATATCGACAGCAACAGGTTGACGATCCAGATGCGGAAGTATTCCGAGCCGCGTCCGCTGAAGGAGAACGGTTCGGGACCGGCCGGCAGGGCTGCCCGGAACTCGCTGGAGAAGGACGCCGGTGGCGCGGCCTCGGAGGGGATGGCTTGCTCAGGCTGCGCAGGGAGGTCGTGGGAATCGTTCATGGAAGCTCTTCTAGGTATTGTGAGAGGATGAAGCTGCCGACGGGGTGCGCAAAGAATCTATTGCTCGCAGTAAAAAGTCAAGCTGAGCTCTTGTCCATGCGGTTTGTAGGGAGATTGTAGGGAGTGGCCTCGCATTTTCGTAGGATCAAGTGGTATGACCTCCAGCAGGAATGCACTGTTTGTGCGAACATTGCGGTCTGTATACAGACGAGATCCCGGCAAGCATGCGTCGGCAATCGCTGTGTCGGAACTGCCGCGCCAATCTAAAAGTTTCCTGGACGCCGGTCTCCATGCCGTCGTTTGCCAACCAAAGGAGCCTCCTCAATGTCCCCATCCTGGAACACCGCAGCCATCGCAGAAAAGCTCGGCATCGCCACCGCCGACCTGGCCATCGAAACCATCATCCATCACGTCGATGGCGTCGAGTACGAAAACGTGCTGCTGTTCAACAAGGCCCAGCCCCCCGTCACCGGGGTGTTGGCGGTACCCAACTATTTCGGCATCCGCCAGCAGGCGCTGGAAATCGCCGCCACCACCGTCGGTGCGCAGCACGCCATCTTCGTGGCCGACGTATTCGGCCGTGCCGTGCGTCCGACCACCCCGGATGAGGCCATGGCCGTCATCACCGTACTGAAGAAGGACCGTGCCGAACTGCGCCGCCGCATGCAGGCGGCGCTGGCGGCCTTCGCCCAGCAGCAGAAGATCGCCGTTGCCGCTGACAAGATCGGCGCGTGCGGTTTCTGCTTCGGTGGCACCGCCGCACTGGAACTGGCACGCGATGGCGCCCAGGTGCGCGGGACGGTGTCCTTGCATGGCGCACTCGACACCCCGGCACCGGCGACCAGCCAGGTCAAGGGGGCGGTGCTGGTCCTGCATGGCGTGCAGGATCCGTCGGTGCCGCGCGAACAGGTCAATGGCTTCATCGACGAGATGAGCGCCCTGAAGATCGACTGGCAACTGGTCAACTACGGCCTGGCCGGGCACTCCTTCACCGACCCTGATGCCAACAATCCCGGTTTCTATTACCACCGTCAGACCGCGCAACGCGCCGCGGTGGCGCTGCAAGCCTTCTTCGGCGAGGTGCTGGCCTAAGGCCGCGGTGTCGTCCGATCCAGTTTGCCCTGCCTGCCGGCGCCAGGAGCCGGCAGGCAGGATGCATCACCATAACAAGAAGAGGCAAGCGTCCATGCCGGTCGCAGGGGGAGTCGCATCCTCGCGACCAGCAAGGCCGTCCTGTCCGGGTAATTTCCTCGTCATCACCCACCGTCCAAAGGATAGTCATGTCACAAGATAAAGAGCCGAGGCGGCGTTTCCTGCGTCAGGTATTGGCCATCGTCCCAGCAGCTTCCACGCTAGGCGGCGCTACCGCAGTCGCAGTCAGCCAGCAGGCAATCGCCGATAGCAGTGAACCGGGCAAGCCCCGCGCCTATACTCCCAGCTACTTCAGCGCGGTCGAATGGGCATTCATCAATGCCGCCGTCGACCACCTCATCCCCTCCGACCAGTACGGCGCCGGTGCCCTCGAAACCGGTGTACCCGAGTTCATCGACCGCCAGATGGAAACCCCCTATGGCGCGGGCAAGCTGTGGTACATGCAAGGCCCTTTCCACCCCGACAGCGTGCCCGAACTGGGCTACCAGCTGTCGCTGGTGCCGCGCGACATCTATCGCCAGGGTATTGCCGCCTGTAACGACTGGTGCAGCAAGAACCAAGGCAAGGTCTTCGCCGAACTCGACAAGGCCAAGCAGCTGGAAGTACTGAAGATGATGGAAGGCGGCAAGATCGCCTTCGAGACCGTGCCGGCCAAGACCTTCTTCAACTTCATGCTGGGCAATACCAAGGAAGGCTATTTCGCCGACCCGATGTACGGCGGCAACCAGAAGATGGGCGGCTGGAAGATGGTCGGCTTCCCGGGCGCGCGTGCCGATTACGCCGACTGGGTCGATCAATACAACGTGAAATATCCATACGGCCCCGTGTCGATTCTGGGAGAAAAGGGCTGATCATGGCTATCAAAAAAGACAAAGTGGATGTGGTGATGGTCGGCCTGGGATGGACCGGTTCCATCATGGGCATGGAACTCACCGAGGCCGGCCTGAACGTGCTGGCGCTGGAACGTGGCGACATGCGCGATACCAATACCGATACGCCCTATCCCAAGGCGGTCGATGAGCTGAAGTATTCTGTGCGCGGCGCGCTGTTCCAGGACCTCTCGCGCGAGACCGTGACCATCCGTCACACCCTCTCCGACGTGGCTGTCCCGTATCGCCAGCACGGCTCCTTCCTGCTGGGCGATGGCGTGGGCGGTGCCGGTTTCCACTGGAACGGCATGATGTACCGCAACCTGCCCGAAGAGCTGGAAATGCGCAGCCACCACGAGCAGAAGTACGGCAAGAAATTCATCCCCGAGGACATGACCATCCAGGATCACGGCGTGACCTACAAGGAGCTGGAGCCGTTCTACGACTTCTCGGAAAAGGTCATGGCCGTCTCCGGCAAGGCCGGCAACCTCAAGGGCCAGATCGTCGCCGGCGGCAATCCGCTGGAAGGCGAGCGTACCGACGAATTCCCGACCCCGCCGCTGCAATACCAGTACAGCGCCTCGCTGGTGGAGAAGGCCATGCGCGACGTCGGCTACCACCCGTACCCGGCGCCGGCCGCCAATGCCTCGCAACCCTTCACCAACCCGTATGGCGTGCGCATCGGCCCCTGCAACTACTGCGGCTTCTGCGAAAACTACGGCTGCTACATGTATTCCAAGGCGTCGCCGCAGACCACCATCCTGCCGGTCCTGTTGAAGCGCAAGAACTTCGAGGTGCGCACCAAGGCCCAAGTGATCAAGGTCAACCTGGACGCCTCCGGCAAGCGCGCCACCGGCGTCACCTACATCGATGCGCAAGGGCGCGAAGTGGAACAGCCGGCCGACCTGGTGCTGCTGACCGCCTTCCAGACCCACAACGTGCGCCTGCTGCTGCTCTCGGGCATTGGCCAGCCCTACGACCCGGCCACCGGCGAAGGCGTGGTGGGCAAGAACTTCGCCTACCAGTACAACGGCGGCATCAACGTGGTCATGCCCAAGGGCACGCAATTCAACCCCTTCATCGGCACCGGTGCCGGTGGCGTGGGCATGGATGACCTCAATGCCGACCAGTTCGACCACGGCCCGCTGGGCTTCATCGGCGGCGCCTCGATCCGTCACGTGCGCTACGGCGGTCGTCCCATCAAGCAGGCCGGCACCATGCCGGGCGAGAAGGTCCCCAACTGGGGTTCCGAGTGGAAGGCCAGCGTGCAGGATGCCTACCAGCGCACCCTCACCATCGGCATGTCCGGTTCGGTGATGGCCTATCGCGACTGCTACCTGTCGCTGGACCCGACCTACAAGGATGCCAACGGCCAGCCGCTGTTGCGCATGACCCTGAACTGGAAGGAAAACGAAGGCAAGATGCTGACCTACATCGCCGGCGAGATGGAAAAGGTCGGCCAGGCCATGAACCCCGAGAAGGTGGTCAAGGCCGTGCGCAAGACCGGTTCGTCCTGGGATACCCGGGTCTACCAGTCGACCCACCTGACCGGAGGCGCGATCATGGGTACCACGCCCAAGAACAGCGTGGTCAACAAGTATCTGCAAAGCTGGGATGTGCCCAACGTGTTCGTGTATGGGGCCTGCGCCTTCCCGCAGAACATGGGCTACAACCCGACCGGCCTGGTCACGGCGCTGGCGTATCACTCGGCCAAGGCGATCCGCGAGCAGTATCTGAAAAACCCCGGCCCGCTGGTGCAGGCATAAGGATAACGACCATGATCAAGCACTATTTCATCGCCGCCAGCGCGGCAATCATGACGCTGTCCGCTGCCATGGCATCGGCCCAAAATGCGGCTGTGGACCAGCAACTGGTGAAGCGTGGCGAATACCTGGCCAAGGCCGGCGACTGCGTGGCCTGCCACACCGCCAAGGGCGGCAAGCCCTTTGCCGGTGGCCTGTCCATCGACACGCCGGTAGGCAAGGTCTATTCGTCCAACATCACGCCGGACAAGGACAACGGCATCGGCAACTACAGCGAGGAGGATTTCGACCGTGCGCTGCGTCACGGCATCCGCAAGGATGGCGCGTCGCTGTACCCGGCCATGCCGTATCCGTCCTATGCCAAGGTCAAGCCGGCCGATGTGACGGCGTTGTATGCCTACTTCATGAACGGCGTGAAGGCCGAGCCGACCCCGAACCGCAACGTCGATATCGTCTGGCCGCTGTCGATGCGCTGGCCGCTGTCGATCTGGCGCAAGGTGTTTGCCCCTGCCGTGGCCGTGGATGGCGTGGCTGACAACAGCCCGCTGCTGCGCGGCCAATACCTGGTCGAAGGACTGGGTCACTGCGGCGCCTGCCACACCCCGCGCGGCGTCGGCATGCAGGAGAAGGCCCTGACCGACGACAGCACCCAGTTCCTCTCGGGTGGCGTGATCGATGGCTTCCTGGCCAACAACTTGCGTGGGGATGCCCGTGACGGCCTGGGCAACTGGACCGAAGCGGATATCGTGGCCTTCCTCAAGACCGGCCGCAACAGCCATTCCGCAGCCTTTGGCGGCATGGCCGATGTGGTGGCGGAAAGTACCCAGCACATGACCGACGAAGACCTGTCGGCCATGGCCAAGTACCTGAAGTCCTTGAAGCCGGTCAAGGATGGCATCCCGGCCCTGGCCTACGACGACAAGACCCACCAGGCCTTGCGCCGTGGCAGCGACCAGAGTCCGGGGGCGATGGCCTTCCTGAACAACTGCGCGGCCTGCCACCGCAGCAGCGGCAAGGGTTACGACGAGACCTTCCCGACGCTGGCGCTGTCGCCCACGGTCAACGCCGAGAACCCGGCCTCGCTGATCCGTATCGTGCTGCAGGGTGCGGAGATGCCCTGGACCCACAAGGCGCCCACGCAGTTCGCCATGCCGGGCTTCGCCAGCCGCCTGTCGGACCAGGAAGTGGCCGACGTGGTCACCTTCATCCGCAGCAGCTGGGGTAACCAGGCCTCGGCGGTGAGTGCGTCTGACGTCGCCAAGGTGCGCAAGCAGGTGCCGGAGAAGAAGACGGTGGAGGCGGGTACGGTACCGCTGGCCAAGCAGTAACGCGGTAATCCGCCAGTCAACGGCAATAAAAAACCCGGCGTCCGCAAGGACGCCGGGTTTTTGTTTTGGAGCCTGTGGTGCTGGTGTCGGCGCTTTATTCCTTCACCGCCCCCGTCATCCCCGACACGTAATACTCGACGAAGAACGAATACACCACCGCCACCGGCAGCGAACCCAGCAGGGCACCGGCCATCAGCGCCCCCCAGTGGTAGACGTCGCCATCCACCAGTTCGGTGACGATCCCCACTGGCACCGTCTTCACCTCGGAGGAGGAGATGAAGGTCAGCGCATAGATGAACTCGTTCCACGATAGCGTGAAGGCGAAGATGCCCGCCGAGATCAGGCCCGGCACCGCCAGCGGCAGGATGATCTTGACCAGGATCTCCCAGCGCGTAGCGCCGTCGATGAGGGCGCATTCTTCCAGCTCATATGGGATCGAGCGGAAGTAACCCATCAACAGCCACGTGCAGAACGGGATCAGGAAGGTCGGATAGGTCAGGATCAGCGCCCAGCGCGTGTCGAACAGACCCAGCTTGAACACGATCGCCGCCAGCGGGATGAACAGGATCGAGGGCGGGATCAGGTAGGCCAGGAAGATGCCCAGGCCGACCTGCTTGGCCCCCTGGAAGCGCAGCCGTTCGATCGCATAGGCGGCAAAGACGCTGGCCGCCAGCGAGGCGAAGGTGGAGACCACCGACACGATCACGGTATTCAACAGCCAGGCCGGATACTGGGTGTCGAACAGCAGCTTCTTGAAGTGCGCCAGCGTCGGGGCGACTACCCAGAACGGATTGCCTGAGTGCGAGAGCAGTTCGTTGTCCGGCTTGAAGGCGGTGATCACCATCCAGTAGAACGGGAACAGCAACACGAACAGGAAGATCAGCAGCGGGATGTAGATCGTCACCCAGCGACGCGGGGTCGATTGCAGGAAATCCATGCCCTGGGTTTCCATCTGGTCGTCTTTTTTCTTGGCCATTATTTGTCACCTCCTTGTTGCCAGCCGCGACGTTGCAGGCCGAAGTACGAGAACATGATGGCTGCCAGCAGGAAGGGAATCATGTAGGTTGCCAGCGCCGCGCCTTCGCCCAGCGCACCGCCCGGGATCGCCCGCTGGAACGACAGCGTGGCCATCAGGTGGGTAGCGTTCAAGGGACCACCACGGGTCAGCACGTAGATCAGCTGGAAGTCGGTGAAGGTGAACAGCACCGAGAAGGTCATCACCACCGCAATGATGGGGGTCAGCAGCGGCAGGGTGACGTGGCGGAACTGCTGCCAGGGCGTGGCGCCATCGATGGCCGCCGCTTCATAGAGCGAGGGCGAGATGGTCTGCAGCCCGGCCAGCAGCGAAATCGCCACGAACGGGATGCCGCGCCAGACGTTGGCGAAGACGGTGGACCAGCGCGCATTCCAGGGGTCGCCCAGGAAGTCGATGTAGTGCTTGATCAGGCCCATCTTGGTCAGCGCCCAGCTGATGACGGAGAACTGCGCGTCATACAGCCACCAGAAGGCCAGCGCCGAGAGGGCGGTGGGCACGATCCAGGGCAGCAGCACGATGGCGCGGAAGAAGGTTTTCAGCGGCACGTTCTTGTTGAGCAGGATGGCCAGCCACAGGCCCAGGGCGAATTTGAGGATACTGGCGCTGACCGTGTAGAACACGGTATTGAACAGCGACAGCAACGCCAGCGAATCGCCGGCCAGGTAGGTGTAGTTGTCCAGGCCGACGAAGCTGCCTTCGCCACCGATCTTGGTGTCGGTGAAGCCCAGCCAGATGCCCAGTCCCAGCGGGTAGGTGAGGAACACCACCAGCAGGATCACGGCCGGGGCCATGAACAGCATGCCCAGTACGTTACGGTTGTTCAGGAATCGGGATAGCATGATTTGCCTCGATGAAAGGGCCGCAGGACAGGCCTGCGGCCGATACGGTGTTTGCTTCTGGTGATGGCTGGACGCTGCCGCGCCAGGTCGGCAGGCCCTGACAACCTGCCCCTTGCCCGCTGTCCCGAGGGAACCCGGTGCGGCGCCGTCCAGACATCATGCCGCCGGCATCAAGCCTTGTAGTAGCGCTTGGCGCGTTCGGCGGCGCGGTCGATGGCCTGCTGCACGGTCTTGGACCCGCTGGCCGCTTCGGCCACCATGTCCACCACCACGTAGTCCGCCATGCAGGCTGCCGAGGCTTGTCCCAGCGGACCTTCGTGACCGTGGTCCAGCATCAGCGAAGCCGAGTCGCGGTAGACGGTGGCCTTGGGGTCGTCGGTCCAGATCGGGTTCTTCTCGTAGGCCTTCAGCGGCTGGCTGACGTAGCCGATGGACGCCTTCATCCATGGGTTGTACTGGTCCGGCTCGAACATGAATTGCACGAAGGCCTTGGCTGCATTGGGGAACTTGGTGTGCTTGAACACCATCATCTGCGTGATCTGCATCAGCTCGGTGGGCTTGCCGGCCGGGCCGATGGGGAAGTGCGCGTGCTGGGTATCCTTGCCGATTTCCTGCAGCTTGGGGTCGGGCGAGTTCTTGGCCGCGTAGTACACCGAGATGCCGTTGGCGGTCAGGCTGATCTGGCCGTCCAGGTAGGCCTTGTTGTTGGACGGATCCTGCCAGGACAGGGTGCCGGGCACGAAGGTGGCATACAGTTGCTTGGCGTATTCCAGCGCGGCGCGGGTCTCGGGCGAGTTGATGGCGACCTTGCCGCTCTTGTCCACCAGCTTGCCGCCGTGCGACCACAGCAGCCAGTGTGCCCAGTTGTTGGCGTCACCCACGGCCTTGCCCAGGGCGAAGCCGACCGGGGTGTCCTTGGCCTTCAGTGCCTGGCACAGCTTGAGGAAGCCGGCGGTGTCCTTGGGGATGGCGTCGAAGCCGGCCGCCTTGATCTGGCTTTCGCGATAGACCAGGGCATTGCCGATCACGCCCAGCGGCAGGGCGATCCACTTGCCGTCCTTGGTGCCGTACTTGCGGCAGACGTCGTACCAGCCGCCATAACGCTTGCCCAGCGAATCGGCCAGGTCGCTCATGTCGATCAGCTTGGTCGGATATTGTTGCGGGTCGTCGAACCAGCCCAGTACGATGTCGGGGCCGCTGCCCACGTTGGCGGCCACGGCCGACTTGGGTCGCACGTCTTCCCAGCCTTCGCTGTCGGTGCGCACGGCCACGCCGGTCAGTTCGGTGAACTTCTTGACGTTGGCATTCCACAGGTCTTCATCACCCTGCACAAAGCGCTTCCAGCGCAGCACGCGCAGGGTCGCGCCTTGTTCGATCGGGTACTTGATGCTGTCGGCACCGGCTGCGCCCGGACCGGCGGCAAAGGCATTCATGCCCATGCCGGAGGCCGCTGCTGCGGCGGCACTGCTTACCAGGAAGTCGCGGATGCTGCGATGCTGTGTTGCCTTGGTGTTGCTGATGCGATCAGGTGCGCTGCCTAGCGCGCCGCCAGCGACTTGCCCGACTCGGCGTCGAAGAGGTGCGTGCGGGTGTGGTCGGGCACCAGGTGGATGGTGTCGCCGGCACTGAAATTGTGACGTTCGCGGAAGATCGAGGTCAGGTGGCTCTCGCCGAAACGGCTGAACACTTCGGTGTCGGCGCCGGTGGGTTCGACCACGATCACCTTGGTGGCGATGCCGGCTCCGGCCGTGCCGATGGAGAGGTGTTCGGGGCGCACGCCATAGGTCACCTTCTGGCCGTCGTTGCCTTGCAGCGCGTTGCCGTAGGGGGCGGGCACGCGGGTGCCATCGGCGAGCTCGACCTCGGCGCCGGCGGCGCTCTTGCGCAGCGTACCCGGGATGAAGTTCATCGCCGGTGAGCCGATGAAGCCGGCCACGAACAGGTTGGCAGGGTGATCGTACAGGTCCAGCGGGCGGCCGCGCTGCTCCACCAGGCCATCGCGCATGACCACGATCTGGTCGGCCATGGTCATGGCTTCGATCTGGTCGTGGGTGACGTAGATGGAGGTGGTCTTCAGGCGCTGGTGCAGTTCCTTGATCTCGGTGCGCATCTGCACGCGCAGCTTGGCATCGAGGTTGGAGAGCGGCTCGTCGAAGAGGAATACCTGCGGATCCCGCACGATGGCGCGGCCCATGGCCACGCGCTGGCGCTGGCCACCGGAGAGCTGGCGCGGATAGCGGTCCAGCAACTGGTTCAGGCCCAGGATGTCGGCGGCCTTCTTGACGCGTTCTTCCACGAAGGACTTGTCCTTCTTGGCCAGCGTGAGCGAGAAGGCCATGTTGTCGCGCACCGTCATGTGCGGGTAGAGCGCGTAGTTCTGGAACACCATGGCGATGTCGCGGTCCTTGGGCTGGACGTTGTTGACCACGGTGCCGCCGATGAGGATCTCGCCGCCGGTGATTTCCTCCAGCCCGGCCAGCATGCGCAGCAGGGTCGACTTGCCGCAGCCCGAAGGGCCGACCAGGACCGTGAATTCGCCATCGGCGATATCGATATCGACGCCCCGGATGATCTGGGTGCTGCCGAACTGTTTCTTGACTGCGCGGATCTGTACTGATGCCATCAAATGCTCCTCGTGTGTATCCTCGTATCGACGCTGCGGAACCGGTTCCATGCGGAGCCAGCCACAACGTGCTTTGTGCACTTTGTTGATCACGCCCGGACCGGGCATGGGGGATCTGTGGCGTCCCCTTTTTTCTACACTGATGCATCGCCGGCTGGCTGGCCGGCGAGGGTGCTGCGTTGGCGTCCCGTGACCGGGCGTTATGGATTATTTGTTCTTGCCTTCGACGACCACGTAGGAGGGCCGGCCGGTGCGCGCCCAGTCGATCAGGTTCTGGGCGGCCTTGCGGCGCAGCTCGCGCGCGGCGACATCCGAGAAGAATGCCGCGTGCGGCGACAATAGCACACGCGGATGCTGGACGATAGCCGAGGCGGTCTGCGGTGGCTCCACCGGCAGCACGTCCAGCGCGGCGCCCTTGAGCGACCCCTTCTCGAGCGCGGCCAGCAGGGCATCGATATCGACCAGGCCGCCGCGTGCCGAATTGACCAGGTAGCTTTGCGGCTTGAGCAGGCCCAGCAGTTCGGCGTTGATCATGTTGCGCGTATCGTCGTTGAGCGGCGTGTGCAGCGAGACCACGTCGGCCTGGCGGAACAGGTCTTCGCGACCGACGCGCTCGACATAGGCCGGGAAGTCGCCATCGATGATGTAGGGGTCATAGGCGATCACGCGCTTGAAGAGATTGCGCGAGATATGCGCCATGCGCTTGCCGATGCGGCCCAGGCCGATGATGCCGATGGTGAGATCAGAAGCGCGCGGGATGATGCCGGCGGTGGTGTAGTGCCATTCACCCGCCTTGACGGCGCGGTCGTAGACGGTGATGTTGCGGATCAGGTCCAGTGCCATCGCCAGCGCATGGGTGGCGACTTCGCCCACGCCGTAGTCGGGCGAGTTGGCGACCCAGACACCGTGCTGTGCGGCGTCGGCGGTATTGATGGTATCGAAGCCGGCGCCATAGCGGCTGGCGATGCGGATGTCAGGACGCGCCGCGAACACCTTGGCTGTGACCGGTGCGTATTGCACCAGCAGGCCCTGGCAGCCTTCGGAGGCGGCGATCACCTCCTCTTCGGTGCGGCATTGCGCGGTCACGACTTCCACGCCGGCCTCCTTGTAGAGCGCCAGTTCCAGGTCGACGTCGGGAAAATCGTAGTCGGTAATCAGTACTTTCATTGCTCGTCTCCATGATGGTTGTCTCGGTCCACCGTGATGCAATTACTTCCTGGCGCGCCGCCGCCTGTTGTGTGGCTGTGCGGCGCGCCCGGCTACTACTGATGCTGATGTTGTTGCTGTTTCTGTTGTTGCGGTGTCCGATCCAGCCGTGATTCATCCAAAAGGGGTTTGATGCCCGCGCGCCCGTGAGCGCGCGGAGGTACTACCGATGTGGCAAGCCTCAGTGGTTATCCTTGGGCACATAGGCGCCGCTCTTGCCGACCAGGAAATCGAGGTCGGCGCCGAGGTTGGCCTGCTGCACATGGTCCACGTAGAGCTTGACCCAGCCACGTTGGGAATGCGGTTCCGGCTTTTGCCAGGCGGCGCGGCGGCGTTCCAGCTCTTCGTCGCTGATGTCCAGGTGCAGGCGGCGTGCTTCCACATCGAGTTCGATGAAGTCGCCGTTCTGCACCAGCGCCAGCGGGCCGCCGGCAGCCGCTTCCGGGGCCACGTGCAAGACCACGGTGCCGTAGGCGGTGCCGCTCATGCGGGCGTCCGACACCCGCACCATGTCGGTGATGCCCTTGCGCAAAATCTTCGGCGGCAGCGGCATGTTGCCCGCTTCTCCCATGCCGGGGTAGCCCTTGGGGCCGCAGTTCTTGAGCACCAGCACGCAGGTCTCGTCGACATCCAGGTTCTCGTCGTCGATGCGCTTGTGCAGGTCGTCGCTGTTCTCGAAGACCACGGCGCGGCCGCGATGCTTGAGCAGTTCAGGGGTGGCCGCCGAGGGCTTGATGACGGCGCCGTCCGGCGCCAGGTTGCCCTTGAGGATGGCGATGCCGGCGGCTTCCTTGAAGGGTTCGTCGAAGGAGCGGATCACTTCGGCATTCCAGTTCGGCGCATCCTTGCAGTTCTCCCACAGGGTCTGGCCGTTGGCGGTCAAGGCGGTCTTGTCGATCACGCTTTCCAGCTGGCGGATCACGGCCGGCAGGCCGCCGGCGTAGTAGAAGTCTTCCATCAGGAATTTGCCTGACGGTTGCAGGTCCACCAGGCAGGGCAGTTGCTGGCCGATGTCGTCCCAGTCCTTCAGGTCCAGCTTGATGCCGATGCGCCCGGCGATGGCCAGCAGGTGGATCACCGCGTTGGTGGAACCACCGATGGCGGCATTGACGCGGATCGCATTCTCGAAGGCCTGGCGGGTCAGGATCTTGGAGAGCACCAGGTCTTCCTTGACCATGTCGACGATGCGGCGGCCGGCACTGCGGGCCAGCACGTTGCGGCGCGCATCCACGGCGGGAATGGCGGCATTGTGCGGCAGGCCCACGCCCAGCGCCTCGACCATGCTGGCCATGGTGGACGCGGTCCCCATGGTCATGCAATGGCCGTGCGAGCGGTGCATGCAGCTCTCGGCTTCGAAGAACTCTTCCTGGGTCATCTTGCCGCCGCGTACATCCTCCGACATCTGCCACACGCCCGTGCCGGAGCCCAGTTCGCGACCGCGATACTTGCCCGACAACATGGGGCCGCCCGACACGCCAATGGTCGGCACGTCCACCGAGGCTGCACCCATCAGCAGGGCCGGGGTGGTCTTGTCGCAGCCCATCAGCAGCACCACGCCATCGAGCGGATTGGCGCGGATCGATTCTTCCACGTCCATGCTGGCGAGGTTGCGGTAGAGCATGGCGGTGGGGCGCAGCAGGGTCTCGCCCAGCGACATCACCGGGAACTCCAGCGGGAAGCCGCCGGCCTCCCAGACGCCGATCTTGACCTGTTCGGCCAGGGCGCGGAAGTGCGAGTTGCAGGGGGTCAGTTCGGAATAGGTATTGCAGATGCCGATCACCGGACGGCCATCGAACTGGTCGTGCGGGACGCCACGGTTCTTGACCCAGGAGCGGTAGATGAAGCCATCGCGGTCCTGGCGGCCGAACCAGGCCTGGCTGCGGCGGGTGGGTTTCTTGGTATCGTCGGTCATGTGTATTTCCCCAGCGGGCGCGCCAGTGCCGGCGTCGTCCGCGCAAATCCATGTGCCGCAGGCGAGCTTCGCCTGCGATGCTGTTCAGTGTTGCCAGGCGCGCAAGCGCAGCGGCGGCCTCAGGCCGTCAGCGGGACTGCGCGCGGGTGGGCGCGATGACTGTCGCCCTGGTCAAAGAAATAGCGGGAAAAATCAATCAGCAGGAAGGCCAGCAGGGACCCGAACGAGGACGCACGATGCAACGCGCGACGTGCGCGCACGCTGGAGGCCGAGGCGGCTGCGGCGCTATGCGCCCAGCCCTCGCTGGTCCTGCCCGTCGCACTCATCGTTGCGTATGTCAAGGGAATGTCTCCGTTGCCTGGGGCCGCTGCCGTGGGGGCTGCGACCGGGGTCTGTGCCGTCCGTTCTGCGGGCGCCCGGGCCGGTCTTGCGACGCTGGCCTGGCCGCTGATGCGACGTGACTTGTTCGATTGGCTGCGAGTCTATTGCAGGCGGATTTGTTTGGTCAAGTGGTAATACCAGATCACGGGACAGCTTTTTGCGGGGAGTTCAGGGGTGGTGCGGCGGTGTCGCGGGTGCAACATCCCCTGTGCCGGCAAGATCGGCCAGGATCCAGGCGGGACAAGGCTTTTCGGCGGATGCCAGGGAGTCGAAAAATTGCTGCAGCGCGTGATTGATGAATTGTTTGACGCGAAGCTTTCATCCTTGACACCTGTGATCTGATATGAAATTCTAAATCAAGCTGGTCTGACCACATTACCGGTTTCCCTGATGGCTGCCAAAGGCCTGGGACGGAGAAAACCGGAATGCACCGACAAGATACCGACAAGAACGGAGACAAGAGACCGCTTCCCGATTTCCGATTTGCCGTATTCCCATCCCCCATTCCTGTCCCCGAAAGGAAGGTTGTTTCCATGGCTGTAGCCGAACGCTTTTCCGCCGACGCCCTGCGTCTGTTCGCCACCACCCTGTTGCAGAAGGCCGGCCTGGAGGCCGACAAGGCCGACAGTGTGGCCGCCACCCTGGTCGATGGCGACCTGCTGGGCCACGATACCCACGGCCTGGCGCTCTTGGCGCCCTACGTGAAGGAACTGGAGAAGGGCGCCATGGCCAAGGCCGGACAGCCCGAGGTGCTCTCCGAACGCGCCGCCGCGCTGGCCTGGGATGGCCGCCGACTGCCGGGGCCGTGGCTGGTACACCAGGGCATCGATGCATTGATCCCCAAGGCGCGTGACTATGGCACGGCCTCCCTGACCATCCATCACAGTCACCACATCGCCTGCCTGGCCGCCTACCTGCTGCGCGCCACGCAAGAGGGCTTCATGATGATCCTGGCCAGTTCCGATCCGGCCGTGCAGAGTGTGGCGCCGTTCGGCGGCACCCGCGCCGTGTTCACGCCCAATCCGATTGCTGCCGGCATCCCGACCTCGGGCACGCCTTTCCTGGTCGATATCTCGGCCTCGATCACCACCAATGGCATGAGCAACCGCCTGCACAAGGCCGGCAAGCAGTTCGAGGAAGAGTGGCTCATCGACGGCGCCGGCCATCCCAGCCGCGATCCGGCCGTGCTGGCGGCCACGCCACCGGGCACCATCCTGCCACTGGGTGGCTTGTCGGCGGGCCACAAGGGCTTTGGCATGGCGGTGCTGATCGAGGCGCTCACCGGCGGCCTGTCCGGCTTCGGTCGCGCCGATCCGCCGGCGGGCTGGGGGGCGACCGTGTTCATGTCGCTCTACGACCCGTCGGCCTTTGGTGGCGAGCAGGACTTCCTGCGCCAGATGGACCATATCGCGCAATCCTGCCGCGACAATCCGCCGCGCCCCGGCGTGGGCCAGGTGCGTATGCCGGGCGACCGTGGCATGCAGCGTCGCGCCGAGCAACTGGTGCAAGGCGTGGCCCTGCATCCGACCATCGCGCCCATGCTGCGCGAGGCTGGTGCCGGTTATGGACTGGACTTCCCGGCGGCGCTCAGCTGAGACCCATACCATGCCCATCGAAGCCATCGAACCGCAGCGGCTTTACCGGCAGATCAGCGACCAGTTGCGCAAGCTGATCGTGGAGGGCGAATTCGCGGTCGGCTCGCGCCTGCCCTCCGAGCGCGACCTGGCCCTGCAAATGGGCGTGAGCCGGCCGTCGCTACGCGAAGCGCTGATCGCGCTGGAAGTGGAGGGGCACATCGAGGTGCGCATGGGCTCGGGCATCTACGTCTGCCCGCCTGCGGCGATGGAGCGGCGTATCGATCTCTCCAGCGAGGAAGGACCGCTGGAGCTGATCCGGGCGCGCGAGATGATCGAAGGGGAGGTGGCCTACGCCGCCGCCCAGTATGGCAGCAAGCAGCAGATCGCAGCGGTGGAGCAGGCCTTCGCGCTGATGGTGGCGCATGCCGAGGCCGGCATCAATCCGCTGGAGGCCGACCGGCTGTTCCATATCCGGCTGGCCGAGGCGAGTGGCAACAGCGTCTTGGTGGGGCTGGTGACGCAACTCTTCGATGCCCGGCTGGGGCCGCTGTTCAAGCGCCTGCATAGCCATTTCGATGGCACCCGGGTGTGGCAGGAAGCGATTGAAGAACACGGCCTGATCATGCAGGCGCTGCGGGAACGCAATCCCGAAGCGGCGCGTGCGGCCATGCGGCGGCACATGGATATCGCCTTTACCCGCTACAGCGCCAACCTGATCCGCCAGTACGGCGATCGTCAGCAACTGGAGACACAGGAGGCACAGGCGGCCAAGCCGCGCAAACGGGGTGCGGGGAAGGCAGAAGACTAGTTGAAGTAGGTGCGCGCCATCTCGAAGCGCTGCGAGAAGTAGGGGTTGTCCATGCGCGTGATATGCACCCGGCCATTGGTGGAGGGCGCATGCACGAAGCGTCCATCGCCGAGGTAGATGCCCACATGCGAGAACGGACGGTTCTGGGTATTGAAGAACACCAGGTCGCCGGCCCGCAGCTGCGAGGGATCGATCTGGCGGCCACGACGGGCGATGTCGGCGGCGCTGCCATTGATGCGGTAATTGGCGGCCTTGCCGAAGATGTAGCTGACCATGCCGCTACAATCCAGGCCGGCCGAGGGGTTCTTCCCACCGAAGCGGTAGCCGGTATCAATCAGCGAGAGTGCATAGATGGCCACTTCATTGCCATTGTCGGTGGCCGGCAGCGCCGGTGCCTGCGATTGCGGGGCACCGGGCAGCCGTTCGAACGGGGGCGCGCTGGGCGAGGTGCCGCAGGCGGCCAGCACCAGCGCCGCACACACGGCGGCGACGGAAGACAGGGACGATGGCCGCCAGGCCATCGCGATCATGGGATTCCGTACACGCCCCGTCATCGCTTATTTCCCGATCTTGGCCAGGACCTCTTCCAGCATCGCAAACATCTGGTCGATTTCTTCCTTGCTCACGTTCAGGGCAGGCATGAAGCGCAACAGGTTGGGGCGCGGCGAGTTCAGCAGCAGACCCACCGGTTCCAGGTTGCGGGCCGCTTCGACGATCTGCGGGCCGATATCGCGACCCAGCTGCATGGCGCGCAGCAGGCCTTCACCACGCTCGCCTTCGAAGCCGTACTTCTCGGAGATCTCCAGCGAACGCTGGCGCAGGTACTGGCCGCGCTCGCGCACGCCTTCCATGAAGCCCGGCTTCAACAGTTCCTTGAGCACGGCCACGCCCACGGCGGTCATCAGCGGGTTGCCGTTGTAGGTGCCGCCTTGTTCACCGGCTTCGAAGCAGGCGATTTCCTCGCGCGCCAGCAGGGCTGCCAGCGGCACGCCGCCGCCGATGCCCTTGGCCAGGGTCATGATGTCGGGTTCGATGCCGGAGTGCTGGTAGGCGAACAGCTGGCCGGTACGACCCATGCCGCTTTGCACTTCGTCCACGATCAGCAGCAGGTTCTTTTCCTTGGTCAGGCGACGCAGGCCCTGCATGAATTCCTTGGAGGCGGGGATGACGCCGCCTTCGCCCTGCACCGGCTCCAGCATCACCGCCACGGTGTGCTGGCCGATCAGCGCTTCCACGCTGGCCAGGTCATTGAGGATGGCCTTGGGGAAGCCCGGCACCTGCGGGGCGAACATGGTGTCCCAGCCATCCTTGCCGCTGGCCGACATGGTGGCGATGGTACGGCCGTGGAAGCTGTGCTTGAAGGTGATGATCTCGAAGCGCGAGGAACCATCGGCGGCCGGGTTCTTCTTGCCCCACTTGCGCGCCAGCTTGATGGCGCCTTCGTTGGCTTCGCCGCCGCTGTTGGCGAAGAAGACGCGGTCGAAGACCGAATTGGCCGTCAGCAGCTTGGCCAGCTCGATGGAGGGCTCGTTGTAGAAGGCCGGCGACGGGTTGATCAGTTTCTTGCTCTGCGCGGCCAGCGCGTCGGCGATACATTGCGGGGCGTGACCCAAGGTGTTGACCGCCCAGCCTTGCAGGTAATCCAGGTAGCGCTTGCCGTTATGGTCGGTCAGCCACATGCCCTGGCCTTCGGTGAAGACCAGCTCGGGGCGGTTGGTGACGTACATCAGCTTGTTGGCGTCGGACTGGTTGTATTGCATCGATAGGCTCCTGCAGCAAAATGGTGTTGGGATGGATGGGTGTGGTGCGGGGCAGACCGGCTCGCGGAAAGCGCACGACAGACCCAGATGGCGGATAAAAAAAAGCCACAGGGTTTGCCTGTGGCTTCGCGATTCGTTTCACTTCACGCGCACAGCAGCAAACCTTCTTCAGGTTGGCTGCGACGTCGTAAAAAGGTGGCGTTGGCGATCATGCGATGAATAGTAGGACGTTTTGCGCATAGCGTCAAAAAGAAATTTCCCTTATGGCCAAGATGGCCCGGGGCGCCGTTGCATTTGCATCGCATCTCGCCAGGCCGCGCGGCTCAAGGCTGGCGGGCATCTTCGCAAATGCGCATGACGCCGCCATGACAGCCTTGGTGGCGCGTGAGCCGCCTCAGGCGGCCGGTGTGGCCGGTGTTGCCTGGACCAGGTCGGCTTCGGAGGTGAAGGAGTCGGCGTAGAACTCGTCTTCCGGCAGCTGGCACTGGGCGCTGAATTCGCGCTGGGCCGATTCGACCACGATGGGCGCGCCACAGGCATAGACTTGGTGGCCCGACAGGTCGGGGAAGTCCGCCATCACGGCACGGTGGACGAAGCCGGTGCGGCCGCTCCAGTTGTCTTCGGGCTGGGCATCCGATACCACCGGGACGTAGGTGAAGCCGGGCAGGGTCTGCGCCCACTGTTCGCACAGGGCGTTCATGTACAGGTCCTGCGGACGGCGGCCGCCCCAGTACAGCGTGACCGGACGCTTGGAGCCGGCATGTTCCAGTTGCTCGACGATGGCCTTGATGGGCGCAAAGCCGGTGCCGGAGGCCAGCAGGATGATGGGCTTGTCGGAGTCCTCGCGCAGGAAGAAGGTCCCCAGGGGGCCTTCGATGCGCAGGATGTCGCGTTCCTTCAGGGTGGTGAACACCTGGTCGGTGAACAGGCCGCCGGGCAGGTGGCGGATGTGCAGGCTCATGGGGCCGTCCTGGTGCGGCGCGCTGGCCATGCTGTAGCTACGGCGCTTGCCGTCGCGCAGCAGGAATTCAACGTACTGGCCGGCCTTGTATTGCAGGCGATCGTTGGCCGGCAGTTGCAGCGAGAGGAGGATGACGTCCTCGGCCACCTTTTCCAGCGCGGCCACGCGCACCGGCAGCTTGCGTACCGGGAATTCGCCCACACCGGCCACTTCGCGGGCCTCGATGGTGACGTCGCTCTTGGGATGGGCGCAGCAGAACAGGGAGTAGCCGACCTGTTCATCATGCGCCGACAGAGCGCGCTCCTGGTGCGGGCCGTGCTCGACCTGGCCGGCCACCAGCTTGCCCTTGCAGGAGCTGCAGGCGCCGTTCTTGCAGCCGTAGGGCAGGCCGACACCGGCGCGGATGGCGGCCGACAGGATGGTTTCGCCTGCATCGCAGGTAAATTGACGACCGCTGGGCTGGACTGTGACTTGGAAACTCATACAATTCTGCTTCTGTCTGGACTGATAAGGATTGATAACCGTGAAAAAACTGGGCCTGCCCCGTGTACTGATCCTGGGATGCGGCGATGTGGGGCTGCGCCTGTTGCCGCTGCTGCTGCCGCGTTACCGCGTGCTGGCCGTGACCAGCAACCCGCAACGCTGCGCCGAACTGCGCGCCGCTGGCGCCATCCCCATCGTGGCCGACCTCGACGCGCCCCATACCCTGGGCCGCCTGGCACGCCTGGCGCCGACCATCGTGCATCTGGCGCCGCCGCAGTCAGAGGGTCGTATCGACCGCCGTACCCGCAATTTGGCCGCCATTTTACCCGAGGGCGCGCGCCTGGTTTACATCAGCACCACCGGTGTGTACGGAGATTGCGCTGGCGCAAGCTTCGACGAGAGCCGTCGCGTCCATCCGCAGAACGCCCGCGCCGTGCGTCGGGTCGATGCCGAAACCGTGCTGCGGGCCTGGGCGCGGCGCCGCCACGGGCGCCTGTCCATCCTGCGCGTGCCCGGCATCTACGCCGCCGACCGCCTGCCGCTGGAGCGCCTGCACAAGGGCTTGCCGGCCCTGGTCGCGGCCGAGGACGTGCATACCAACCACATCCACGCCGATGACCTGGCCCGCGTGGCGCTGGCGGCGCTGCGGCTGGGCGCGCCCAACCGGGTGTATCACGCGGTGGACGATAGCGAGCTCAAGATGGCCGACTACTTCGATGCCGTGGCCGATGCCGCCGGCCTGTCGCGTCCGCCCAGGCTAGCGCGTGCCGAGCTGGAACGCAGCGTCTCGACTATGATGCTGTCTTTCATGTCAGAGTCGCGCCGGCTGGAAAACACCCGTATCAAGCAGGAATTGGGCGTGCGGCTGCGCTATCCGGAGGTACAGGCCCTGCTGGCGGAATGGAAGCTGACGAAAACCTGACGTCTTTATGCATTTTGCGCGTCATTCTTATTCGAAAATCGAATAAGCATACGATTTTTAAGTAGTTGTTATGCATAGCCGGCAACAGTACAGTGCGTCCCTGGATAAAAGGGGATCCGTACCGGGGACGCGGACGTGCCGTCAGACCTCTCCCATCCCGACACGCTCGCTGATTCAACATTCAATCGTGCGCGGCCACTGCCGCAGGACCACATGAAGCTATCTTTCAACAACGTCGCCAAGCGCTTCGGCGACCTGCACGTGATCGAGGAATTCACCCGCGACATCGAATCCGGTGAGCTGGTCGCATTGGTCGGCCCCTCCGGTTGCGGCAAGTCCACGCTGCTGCACATGGCCGCCGGCCTGGAAAAACCCAGCAGCGGCAGTGTCAGTGGCGACGGCCAGGCCATCCGCAGCCCGCATCCCGAGCGCACCCTGATGTTCCAGGAAAACGCCCTCTACCCCTGGCTGACGCTGGAGCAGAACGTGGCGCTGGCGCTGGAATTCCAGAAGGTCGACAAGAAGGCCGCCGCCGAGCAGGCGCGCACCTGGCTCAGCAACGTCAAGCTCAAGGGCTTCGAGCACTACTATCCGCATCAGGTCTCGGGTGGCATGCGCCAGCGCGCGGCCCTGGCGCGTGCCTTCATCTCCGAGCCCCGGGCGCTGCTGCTGGACGAACCCTTCGGCGCGCTCGACGCGCTCACCCGCATGACCCTGCAGGATGCCCTGCGCGACCTGATCCGCCAGCAAGGCCCGACCGTGGTGCTGGTGACGCACGATGTGGATGAGGCGCTGTTCCTGGCCGACCGCATCTTCGTGTTCAGCCCGCGTCCGGCCAAGGTCCTCAAGGAGTTCAACCTGGTGCATCACGACAAGACGCATGACCTGTCCGAATTCGCGGCCATCCGCCGCGAGATCCTCTGCCTGCTGGGCATCCATGCCGAGCAGGATGATTTTGCCAAAAACCTGGAAGGGGTTGGAGTATGAAACTCGCACGCATCCTGGCGCCGGCCGTCGCAGCCGCCGCACTGGCCTTCACCGGCAATGCCTTTGCCCTGGAAAAATTCAAGATCGGCTACCTGCGCGTCATGGACGATGCGCAAGCCATGGCCGCCTATGAAGCCGGTCTCTACAAGAAGTATGGCCTGGACGTGGAACTGATCGAGTTCAAGTCCGGCACCGACCTGGTCAAGGCCATCGTCGGCGGTCAGCTCGATAGCGGCGTGTTCGGTTTCTCCAATGCCGTGGCCTGGGCCTCCAAGGGCGCCGACCTGAAGGTGGTAGGCGGTGCCCAGCTGGGTTACCACGCCCTGGTGGCGCGCGAGGATTCGGGCATCAACAAGGTGGCCGACTTGAAGGGCAAGACCCTGGCCTCGCAAGCCGAAGGCAGCACGGCGGACACCGTGCTCAAGGGCGTGGTGCTGCGCGATGCCGGCCTCAAGGCCGATGACGTCAACGTGATGGGCGTCTCGCCCCAGGTCGCGGTGCAGTCGCTGGTGGGCAAGCGGGTCGATGCGGCCTTCCTGTTCGAGCCACAGGCGCGCATCGCGCAACTGATCGCGCCGGTCAAGCAGGTCTATGAAATCGGCGAGGTCTGGCCCTTCCCCTGCATGGTGGTCATCACTTCGGGCGAGACCCTGAAGAAGCGTCGTGATGCCGTCTGGAAGTCGCTCGACGCCCAGCGCGATGCCATCACCCTGCTGCAGAAGAAACCCGCCGACGCCTCCAGGCTGATCGCCGGCTACTTCATCGCCGAGCCAACCCTGAAGACCCTGAAGCATGGCGAGATGCTGCGCGAAGACGTGATCCGCGACGCCATCAAGAGCCAGACCTTCACCCCCAAGATCAGCAAGAAGGACCAGGACCGCATGCAGGAAATCGCCGATATCCTGCAATCGCAGGGTTCGCTGAAGACCCGCGACGGCAAGCCCTTCGATGTGAATTCCATCACTGACCTTTCCTGGCAAAACGCGCGCAAGCTGTGATGCGCGTGCGGGCGGAATCTTAGTTTTTTTACCTGGCCGGACCTGCTCCGGCCATCGTCTTTTATTCGTCCTATGAGCTCTGTGCGTCGCGTTACCGGTTATCGCAAGAAGCTGGCCATGGCCGTGGCCATCGTCTTCATCCTCCTGATGTGGCAGATCGCGGCCTGGTCGTTGCCGTCCTTCCTGATGCCGGGCGTGCCCGAGGTAGTGGCCCGGCTGTGGGACGAGGTGCAATCCAGCAATTTCCGCCTGGCCCTGTTCGGCAGCCTCTATCGCCTGGGCCTGGGCTATGGCTCGGCGCTGTTGCTGGGGATAGGCTTCGGCCTGGTGGGCGCGGTACTGTTCTTCTTCCGTGAAGTGCTGAAGTCGGCCATCGTGATCCTGCAGTCGATTCCCTCGATTGCCTGGGTGCCGCTGTTCCTGATCCTCATGGGCTTCGGCAATCTGCCCATGGTGGTGGTGGTCGCCATCGCCGCCTTCTTCCCGGCGGCACTGTCGGTGATGAATGCCACCGAGAGCGTGCAGCAGGTGCATGTGTCGGCGGCGCGGGTGATGGGCGCGTCGCGCCTGTCCATGCTGCGCCGGGTCTACCTGCCAGCGGTGATGCCGGAGCTGATCACCGGCGCCCAGCTGGCCTTCGGCAATGCCTGGCGTGCGCTGATCTCGGCAGAGATGCTGGTGGGCTTCGGCAAGGGCCTGGGCCGCACCCTGGCCTATTCGGGCGAGACCGCGGACATGGTCGGCGTGATGGCCAATATCCTGACCATCGCCATCCTGGCAGCGCTGATCGACCAGGTGATCCTGGAAAACCTGAAGCATCGCCTGCTACGCTACCAATACGTCTGACAAGTTTCCGGGTCCGGACATGACCATGACAACGCGCTCCCTGCATCGCATCCTGCTGCTGCTCCAGGCCTGCCTGCTGGCGGGCGCGGCGCAGGCCGGCATGCTGGACGAGACCAGGCGCAGCGGCCAGGTGCGTATCGGCCTGGATCATGTTCCGCCGCTCTACAAGGCCGGCATGAAATTCCGCACGCCGGAGAACATCGCCACCGTCCTGGCCGACGACCTGGCCGCGCAACTCGGTGCCAAGCCCGATCTCCAGACCAATGCCGACGACCGCGCCGCCCCCCGGGCGGTGGCCGGTTTGCGTGCTGCGCTGGTCTTTACGCGTCACGGGGCGGGGCAGTTGCTGCCAGCCGATACGATCCGTATTCCCACCGGTTACAGCGCTGGCGGCATGGCCATCATGCGCACCGACACCCCCATCAGGAAGTGGGCTGACCTCAAGGGCCGCATCGTCTGCGTCTCTGCCGGTTCACCCTATGTGGACAGCCTGGCGGCGCGCTATGGCGCCATCGAGAAGGTGATGCCGGCGCCGGCCGATTCCCTGCTGGCGGTGCGCACCGGCCAGTGCGATGCGGCCGTGCATGACGACACCCTCATGAAGACCCTGCTCACGCTGCCCGAGTGGAAGAAGTTCTCGGCCCAGCTGGCGCCGGAGAGCCGCCAGGAGCTGGTGCTCCAGGTACGTGGCGCCGATGCCGCCGAGATGGGCAGGTTGCAGCAGCTGGCCGGCAGGTGGAACGATGCGTTCTGGCGCAATGCCATCAAGAAGTGGGTCAACAACGTCGCCTTCGAGGTCTACCTGGACCAGAACGTGCCGGATTGCCACTAACCGGGACAGTCGTGCGCATGTCATGACGGCAAGGAGTTGTCATGCCGCAATGCCTTCCTGTTATGTTCTTTTATGTTCTTGTCAGCCTGATCAGGCGCCGATACCACGGAGTGTGAATTTTTTTTCAGATGGCCGGCTTCTGGCGTGGCATGGCAAGACAATCGGCGTACCATAGCGATATCCATGCCGCGATCCGGTTTCCGGATCACCGACTCACACCAGCCAAGTCAGCGCAACAGTAACAGGGAGTACATCATGCCCATCGATATCGCCTCCGCCGTCAACGCCGTCATCGCCGACCCCAACGGCAACTCGACCGCCACCGGCAAGGCCACCGACCCGGTCACCGTCCGTCGCGCCGATGAAGCCGCCGCGGCCGCCAAGGCCGAGATCCAGCGCCAGCAGGAGATCCAGGCCGACCAGACCCGCGCCGAGACTGCCAGCCAGGAGCGCAATCGCCGCGAGCAGGCCTCGCGCAATTCCACCGGCGAAATCATCGGCACCACCGTCAATTCGACCGTCTGATCCCAGACTGCTGTCGTTCCGGTTTCATCGAAAGCCCGTAGCGCCGGTTGGCGCTGCGGGCTTTGTCATTCCTGCTTCCCCAGCCAGGATGGGCTGCCGTCAGTGATGCAGATTCGAGGCATTCAATGAACCTAGCAGCCAGGTCTCGGCCATGTCGATCTGGTTGATCAGCATCAGGAAGGTCTCGTCGTTGATGCGCTGTTCGGCGCGCAGGTAGTGGACCTCCAGGCGCTCGGCGCGGATCGCTTCCAGGCGCAGCTCACGCTCGAACTGCTTGAAGCGGTTGGCGGCGCGCTGGGTATCTTCCGAGTCGCTCTCGGCGTTCATGCGCATCCGATAGGTCGCCAGCAGGCTGCCGCTGACTTCGGTCAGCAGCGCCAGGTCGGTTTCATCGAGGCTGCCACCGATGCGCTCCTGGGCCGTCTCGATGCTGCGCACGGCGGCCTCCGACAGGCGCAGGCGCGCCATCATTTCCTCGGCACGGCGACGCTTGACCTCGGCATCGAGTTGCAGGTCCTTGAGCAGCCACGGCAGCAGGAAACTGCCGAACAGCAGCGAGCAGACGATCACCCCGGTGGCCAGGAAGATCAGCAGGTCGCGTGCCGGGAAGGGTGTGTGTTCGCTTAGCAGCAGCGGGAGCGACATCACGCCGGCCAGCGTGATGGCGCCGCGCACCCCGGAGAGGGCCGTGATGCTGATGAGGCGCAGGTCGAAGCGGCGGTTGCGACCGCTCTGGCCACGCACGGCCGAGGCGAAGCGGCGCATGCGCAGGTTGATCCAGACCCACACGAAACGCAGCACGATCAGCGCCACCGTGATGGCAAGGATGTAGACGAACAGATGCCACACCGGCACGTTGCCGGCCATCTTCGCATCCACGTGGGCCAGGCTGACGATGCCCGGCAATTGCAGGCCCAGCAGCAGGAAGGACATGCCGTTGAAGACGAATTCCAGCATGGTCATGATGCTGTGGCCCTGGATGCGGGTGGCCGCCGATTCGCCACCGGCCGTCTCGATGTAGGGCATGAGCATGCCGGCCGCCACCGCCGCCAGGATGCCGGAGAGACCGAAGTGTTCGGCGAAGATATAGGCCGTAAAGGGAATCAGCAGCAGCAACACCACCTGGATGCCCGGTTCGTCGCCGGCCCATTCGATGATCTTGCGGCGGATCAGCCCGAAGCCCCAGGCCACGATCAGGCCTACCGCAATACCGCCCACCGAGATCAGCACGAAGGACAGGCTGGCATCCAGCAGCGAGAAGCTACCGGTGATCACCGCAGCGACGGCGAACTTGAAGGCCACCAGGCCGGAGGCGTCATTCATCAGCGCCTCGCCCTCCAGCACGTGCTGCATCGACGCCGGCAGGCGCCCCTTGCCCACGATGGAAGAGACCGCCACCGCATCGGTGGGCGAGAGCACGGCAGCCAGCGCAAAGGCCGAGGGCAGCGAGATGACCGGGATCATCCAGTGGATGAAGTAGCCCACCCCGACCACCGTGAACAGCACCAGCCCCAGCGCCAGTGCCAGGATGGGCCGCGCCAGCCGGAAGAACTCGCGCTTGGGCATGCGCCAGCCGTCGGTAAAGAGCAGCGGCGGGATGAACAACAGCAGGAACAGCTCGGGATCGAAGCTGATGCGCAGGCCGAACAGGGGCAGCGCCAGCACCGCCCCCAGGGCGATCTGGAACAGCGGCAGGGGCAGCTTGAAGGGCATCAGGCGCGCCACCACGCCGGAGACGGCGACGGCGAGCAGCAGGATCAAGACGGTAAAGACGATTTCCATGAGGCAGCGGTAGTGTGTTCTTGTGACGAGGCGCAGGAGGGTCAGACCCGCAGACCGCACTCAGTTGCAGGGGAGTCACAGAGGCTTGCAAGCCGGTTGCAGATGGCTTGCAAGCTTATGCAGGAGACGGGGAAGTATACGGCAGGAGGGCAGTGCCCGTCGCTCTAGCGCGAAGCGGCCCCGATGCAGGCAAAAGAAAATGCCACCCGGCGTGGCACCGGGCGGCATCGTGGTTCAGAAGACGAAAGCCGGGAATCTCAGCCTGCGACCTTGGCCAGGTAGCGTGCGCGCCAGGGCTTCAGGACCATCAGCGCCAGACAGGCGGTCAGTATGTCCAGCGTGATGGCGGTACCGAACACCGGATGCCAGCTGCCAGTCTTCTCGTGCATCATTGCCGCCAGCGGGCCGCCGAAGATGGAGCCGATGCCTTGCGAGATATACAGCCAGCCATAGTTGGCGGTGGCGTTGCGGGTGCCGAAGGTATCGGTGAGGGTGGAGGGGAAGAGCGAAAAGATTTCTCCCCAGCCGAAGAACACCACGCCCGACAGCAGTACGAACAGCACCGCATTTTCCCGCGTGGCCAGCCACAATGCCATGGCCACACCTTCCAGGGCGAAGGCGAAGAACATGGTGTTCTCGCGGCCATAGCGGTCTGAGATCCAGCCGAAGAAGGGGCGGGTCAGGCCGTTGGTGAGGCGGTCGATCGTCAGGGCCAGCGGCAGCGCGGCCAGGCCGAACACCACGACGTTGGCGACCCCGAAGTCGCGGGCGAAGGTGGCCATCTGCGAGGTCACCATCAGGCCCGAGGTCGACATCATGGTCATCATCGCGAACATCAGCCAGAACAGCGGGGTACGCAACATCTGACGCGGCGCCAGGTCGTGCGTGCTGGCGGCAATTGCCGGGGCCGGCATGGCGGCGGCGTGGCTGGCGTCCGGCGAGCGCAGGGCCTGCGAGGCGATCACGCCGATCGCCGCAAACACCAGGCCGAACTGCCAGAGGGTGGTTTCCAGTCCGGCACCGGCCAGCGAGGCCGAGATCGGGAAGGTGGTCAGGATCGCGCCCATGCCATAGCCGGCCGCCACCATGCCCACGGCGAAGCCGCGCCGGTCAGGGAACCAGCGCACCATCTGGCCGACCACGCCGACATAGACGATGCCGGTCCCCAGGCCCCCCACCAGCCCGTAGGCCAGGTAGAACATGCCGATGCTGGAAGCCTGCGCGGCCAGTACCCACGACAGGCCGGACATGAAGGTGCCGATAGCGATCAGGCGACGCGCGCCGAAGCGCTCGATCAGGCTGCCCTGGAAGGGCGAGAAGAAGGTCTGCAGCACGATCAGCATGGAAAAGGTGATCTGCAGTTCTGACAGCGGCACACCCAGTTTGGCGGTCAGGGGTTTGGTGAACAGGGTCCAGACATATTGCGGACTGGAGATGGCCATCATGCAGATCAGGCCGATCAGCAACTGGAACCAGCGGTTGCGCAGCAAGCCCTGCGTGCTCGCCGGGGCGGTTTGGGTGAGGGTGGTCATGCGTTTCTCCTGTACAGAAAGCCGGATGGGGAGGCCAGGTACTGCCGGATGAGGCAGCGGGCCGCGTGCCTGAATTTATGTATGCATAAATCCTGCGCTCACAAAAGCAGCTTTCATGCCATTTGCCTGGCGGCAAGCGCGCATGCGGAAAAACCGTCCGCTACAGGTTCAGACAGAGGGAGAGAGAGGCGGCAGTGGGGAGTCGCCCACCTTGATCAGCCGAAGCGCTTGCGTCGCACCGGTGCTCCGGTGGGGGCCACATTGCCTTGCGGCGGTGCGGCCTGCACCGACTCGGCGCGCACCTGTTCCAGGCGGGTGATGGCGAGGCACTCGACCACGGTGTGGCTGTCCTCGATGTGACGGGCGATCAGGGTTGTGGCCAGGTCGGCGTCGGCGCCGGCGATGGCGTCCAGGATGGCGCAGTGCTCGGCGTAGGTGTCGTCGATGCAGTCGCCATAGGCGAAATCGAGTCGACGCATGATGCGCAACTGGTCGGTCAACTGGCGATAGACGCTGTCGGCTTCGCCATTGCCTGCTGCCCGCACCAGCGCCGCATGGAAGCCTTCATCCAGGGCCGCCACGGCCAGGCCATCGGGCAGGCGGTCGGTGGCGGCGCACTGCCAGATGGCGCCCTGTGTCGCGACCAGTTGCAGGCGGTGCTCGGGCGCGATGCGCGGAGAACACAGCTTGCGTACCGCGTGCAGTTCCAGCATTTCGCGCAATTCATAGAGCGAGGCGAAGCGCGCCAGGTCGATCGGCACCACTTCCCAGCCGTTGCGGAAATGGCCGCGCACCAGGCCCTCGCTCTGCAGCCGCATGAGCGCTTCCCGCACGGGGGTGCGTGAGACCTGCAGGCGTTCGGCCACGTCATTCTCGGCGAAGCGGTCGCCGGGCAGCAGGCGGAAGGCGTAGATGTCGTCGCGCAGGCTGGCATACACGGTGTCGGTCAGCTTGCCGGGGCGGCGCTGGGCCAGTTCGGTGGAGGCGATGCGGGGCTTCATGAGGATGGCGGACGGGCAGGTGTGCTGCATGAATGACGTGGCGACTATCTTAACGCGCTGTCGGCCCTGGTTGGAAGATGGTCGCCAGCAGAGTTTGCGGGCCGCGTCTACAATGGTCGCCACTGTTTCCGACCATCATGACAAGGAGCTCCCGATGCAACAACGCAAGCTTGGCAAGTCCGATATTGCAGTGGCCCCACTGGCCTTTGGCGGCAACGTCTTCGGCTGGAGCATCGACGAGAAGACCTCCTTCTCCATCCTCGACAAGTTCGTCGAGTCCGGCCTGAACCTGATCGACACCGCCGACGTCTATTCGCGCTGGGTGCCCGGCAACCAGGGCGGCGAGTCCGAGACCATCATCGGCAAGTGGCTGGCCCAGGGCGGACGGCGCGACAAGGTGGTCATCGCCACCAAGGTCGGCAAGGACATGGGCGAAGGCCGCGTGGGCCTGAAGAAAGCCTACATCCTGCGCGCCGTGGAAGATTCGCTGCGCCGCCTGCAGACCGACTACATCGATCTCTACCAGTCGCACGACGACGACCGCAGCACGCCCTTCGAGGAAACCCTGGATGCCTATGGCGACCTGGTCAAGGCCGGCAAGGTACGCATCATCGGTGCCTCCAACTACGATGCAGAGCGCCTGGCCCAGGCACGCCAGGTCGCCCAGCAACTGGGCCTGCCGCTGTACCAGACGTTGCAGCCCGAATACAGCCTGATCGCCCGCGAAGACTTCGAACGCAAGCTGGAGCCGTATTGCCTGGAGCATGGCGTGGGCGTGATCGGTTTCTATTCGCTGGCCAGCGGCTTCCTGAGCGGCAAGTACCGCACCGAGGCCGACCTGGGCAAGAGTGCCGCACGTGGTGGCCGGGTCAAGGGCTATCTCAATGAGCGCGGCCTGAAGATCCTGGCGGCGCTGGACACGGTGGCCGAGCGTCGCGCCAGTACGCCCGCCTCGGTGGCGTTGGCCTGGCTGATCGCCCGTCCCAGCGTGACCGCACCGATTGCCAGCGCCACCTCGCTGGCCCAGCTCGATGCCCTGGTTGCCGCTACCCGACTGCAACTGGGTGCTGACGACATCAGCCTGCTGGACCAGGCAAGCGCTTATTGAGTGTCAATGCCTGCCGACCGGAGCGGCGGCAGGTGCAATGCAACAGGCCGGCATCTTGCCGGCCTGTTGTCATTGGGAGTGTGGTGCGATCAGGACATTGCTGCGGCAGCCTCCAGTTCCTTGCCGCGCGTTTCGGGCAGGACCAGGCAGGCTACGATCACCAGGGTATAGCAGGCAGCAGCGATCCAGCCGATGGTCTGACCCAGTGGCATGCTGTTGCTGAGGTAACCCACCAGCGCCGGGCAGATTGCGCCGATGGCGCGACCGAAGTTGTAGCAGAAGCCTTGGCCAGAACCACGCACGTCGCTGGGGAACAGCTCCGAGAGGTAGGCGCCCATGCCGGAGAAAATACCCGAGAGGAAGAAGCCCAGCACGAAGCCCAGCAACAGCATCCAGCCATCGGTGATGGCCATCTGCGTATAGCCCAGTACCAGCACGATGCCCATGGCGGCGAAGAGCATGAAGCAACGGCGGCGGCCGATGGTGTCGGAGAGCCAGGCGCTGGTCAGGTAGCCACAGAAGGAGCCGCCGATCAATACCAGCAGGTAGGTGCTGGTGCCCAGCACCGAGAGGTGGCGCTCGGTCTTGAGGAAGGTCGGCAGCCAGGTGGTCACCGAGTAGTAGGCACCCTGCATGCCGGTCGCCAGCAGGCTGGCCAGGATGGTCGTGCGCAGCAGGTCGCGGTGGAAGATGCGCAGGAAGTTGTTGGCCTGTCCGCTCTGGCGCATCTTCGCCTGGGCGGCCAGGTAGACCGCCGGCTCGCTGATGGCGCGGCGGATGTAGAGCGTCAGCAAGGCCGGCAGCACGCCGATCCAGAACAGTACCTTCCACGCCATCTCCGGCGGCAGCACCGCATAGACACCCCAGAAGGCCAGCGCCGATGCCGCCCAGCCCACTGCCCAGCTGCTCTGCACCAGGCCGGAGGCCTTGCCGCGATGGCGCGCGGCGATGGTCTCGGCGATCAGCACCGAGCCCACCGCCCACTCACCGCCCATGCCGAAGCCCTGCATGGCACGGGTGAAGAAGAGCTGGCCGAAGGAGGTGGTGAAGCCCGAGAGGAAGGTGAAGAGGGCGAACCACAGCACCGTCCATTGCAGCACCCGCACCCGGCCATAACGGTCAGCCAGGATGCCGGCCAGCCAGCCGCCCACGGCCGAGGTCAGCAGCGCCCCGGTGGCGATATAGCCGGCCTCGGCGCGGCTCATGCTCCAAGCCGCCAGCAGCGTGGGGATGAGGAAGGTATAGATCATGTAATCGAAGCCATCCACCGCATAGCCGGTGAAGGTTGCCGTGAGCGTGCGCCGCTCGGATGTCGTTGTTTCTTGCAGCCACATGATGATCCCCGGTGTGTAAGTGAGAGTAATCGCTTGGTAAATCACTGACTAAATCATTGACGTACGCCCTCCCCGGGGCAGCGGCGCGTACCGGTGACCGTAGAGGGTAGAGCAGGGTGGTGTTGCCGTGAAGGGCCTGTTGCCCCGATGCCCGCGCCTAGAGCAGTTCGCTGTTGAGCTTGTCGGTCACCAGCATGTAACCCGGTGCATGGGTAATGCAGAATTCGGGCCGGGCTGCGACGATGGCGGCCTGGGGCGTCACACCGCAGGCCCAGAACACCGGCAGCTCGTCGTCATGGATAGCCACGGCGTCGCCATAATCGGGACGATCGATGTCGGTGATGCCGATCAGCCGAGGGTCGCCGATATGGATGGGCGCGCCATGCACCTGCGGCGTGCGTGCCGTGATCTGCACGGCGCGGATCGCATCGGCCGCCTTGAGCGGACGCATCGATACCACGGTGGGACCAGCGAACACGCCCACCGCCTGGGTCGGGATATTGGTGCGATACATGGCCACATTGCGGCCCTCGCTCACATGGCGCAGGGGAATGCCGGCCGCCAGCAATGCATGTTCGAAGGAGAAGGAACAGCCCAGCGCGAAGGTCACCAGGTCATCGCGCCAGCAATCGCGCAGGTCGCTGACCTCGGCCACACGCTCGCCGTGGCGCCAGAGGTGATAGCGCGGCACATCGGTGCGCACGTCCAGGTCCAGGCCCAGCGTGGGCAGGGCAGGCGAGCCGGGCTCGGACACCGCCAGCAGCGGACAGGGTACCGGGTTCAGTTCGCAGAAGCGGCGGAAGTCGCCGGCCAGGGCTGCCGGCAGGATCGCCAGGTTGACCTGCACGTGGGCGCTGGCCACACCGCTGGTATGGCCGGTGTAGCCATCATGGCGCGCGGCCAGGCGGACTTCGAGGGCGCTGGAGTCGGCCGACAGCGAAACGGGTCGGTGCGGGGAAAGGGCGTCTGGCATCTCGGTCTCCGGTGCGCCCGGCCTGGTGCGGCGCGGACTGTGTGAGGGGAATGGGACCGATGGTAGGAGTGCGTGGGGGCCAGCGTCCAACAAAAAATTTATATCTTTTGTTATCGATTTTTTCGATGGGTAAAGTGGAAAATTCTTTGAAGCGATTTTCGTGCCAGTGCTGGCATATTTCCGATCCCTGTCTGTAAGAAATTGGTGCCAGTCAGTGCGACCGGTCAGCTTGCTGACATCGCCCCGGCACTTGATCTGCAACAAGATGGCCAACGACGCCATGGCCAGACTGATGGCACAACGGGTCGCGCCAGGCACACATGCTGGTGGACCGGACAACATCATCACGTCTGCGCCGCGCCATGGAAGATCATCGTCATCGCATCCCATCGAAGAACACCTACCGCCAATCCGGCCAGGTGTGGTACCTGCGCCTGTCGCTGGCGTGGCTGGCGCTTTCATTGTCACTCCCGCTCACTACCCCGGCCTTTAGCCAGATCACCGCCGACCCCGGCGCCCCCAAGGGCCAGCGCCCGGTGGTCCTCTCCAGCGGCAATGGCGTGCCGGTCATCCATATCCAGACACCCAGCGCAGCCGGTGTCTCGATGAAC
>QFZN01006381.1_pt1 | contig 49105 bp, 37 predicted proteins | sample 1740101 | NCBI WGS metagenome assembly QFZN01 (sample SAMN09210849, study PRJNA391713) | Ciliate metagenome, whole genome shotgun sequencing project. | isolation source: combination of 50 Heterometopus sp. ciliate cells from an enrichment culture... | host: Heterometopus sp. ...
GATCCGCAGCTGCTGGCGCTGGACGAACCGGCGGCCGGCATGAACGCCACCGAGAAGCTGGGCCTGCGCGAGCTGCTGGTGAAGATCCAGGCCGAGGGCCGGACCATCCTGCTGATCGAGCACGACGTCAAGCTGATGATGGGCCTGTGCAACCGCATCACGGTGCTGGACTATGGCAAGCCGATTGCCGAGGGTGTGCCGGCGGATGTGCAGAAGAACCCGGCGGTGATCGAGGCCTATCTCGGCGCGGGCCACTAAGCGAGACCACAGAAGATGACGATGAATATTCTTAAAGTAGAAGGCCTCTCGGTGGCCTATGGCGGCATCCAGGCCGTCAAGGGCATCGCCCTGGAAGTCAACGACGGCGAACTGGTGACGCTGATCGGCGCCAACGGCGCCGGCAAGACCACGACCCTGAAAGCCATCACCGGCACGCTGCCGGCCAGTCGTGTGGACGGGCATATCGAATACCTGGGCAACGCCTTGAAGGGCAAGAAGTCCTTCGAGCTGGTCAAGGACAAGCTGGCGATGGTGCCGGAAGGGCGTGGCGTCTTCACGCGCATGAGCATCCAGGAAAACCTGCTGATGGGCGCCTACACCAGCAATGACAAGGGCCAGATCGCGGCCGACATCGACAAGTGGTTCGCGGTCTTCCCGCGCCTGAAGGAACGGGCTGCGCAGATGGCGGGCACGCTCTCGGGTGGTGAGCAGCAGATGCTGGCGATGGCGCGCGCGCTGATGAGCCATCCCAAGCTGCTGTTGCTGGACGAGCCCTCGATGGGCCTGTCGCCGATCATGGTGGAGAAGATATTCGAGGTGATCCGCAATGTGTCGGCGCAGGGCATCACGATCCTGCTGGTGGAGCAGAACGCCAAGCTGGCACTGGAGGCGGCGCATCGCGGCTATGTGATGGAGTCGGGCCTGATCACCATGCAGGGCGAGGCACGCCAGATGCTGGATGATCCACGGGTGAAGGCGGCTTACCTGGGCGAGGGCTGATTCCTCCGCTTCCGGTTTTCCGCAGAAACGCCGCAGCCTTCGGGCCTGCGGCGTTTTTTTTCGTCATGACGTCACATGCAGAGCAGTGCCAGATGGAATCCGACAATGGATATGCGAAAAATTTCGTTTGATCACGCGCCACGCAAAACTACAGTCTTCCTTTCATCTGCATTTCGCCTTCATTCCCATGTCTTTCCGAACACTGAGAACGGTCGCCCGGACTCTGTTGCAGGCGCTGCCCACGGTACTGGGTGTGGTGATCCTCAATTTCTTCCTGCTGCAGCTGGTCCCCGGGGATGCCGCCGACGTGATCGCGGCCGAGTCCGGATCGGCCACCGTGGAGAGCATGGCGGAACTGCGTAACCACTTCGGCCTGGACCTGCCGGTATTGCAGCAGCTCTCCAACTACCTTGGGCAACTGGCCCACTTCAGCCTGGGCCGTTCGCCGCGCTACAACCTGCCGGTGGCGACCCTGATCGGCGAGCGCCTGGGACATACCGTGTTGCTCATGATGACATCACTGGGCGTGGCGCTGGTGCTGGGCATTGCCCTGGGGACGTTCATGGCCAGCCGCGTCGGCCGCTGGTCCGATCGCCTGCTCTCGGTATTGGCGCTGCTGCTGTATTCCATGCCCAGCTTCTGGCTGGGACTGATGGCCATCATCTTCTTCTCGGTGCATCTCGGGTGGCTGCCGGCGGGTGGCAGCAGCACCATCGGGAGCAAGGCCAGTGGCTGGGCCGCATGGCTCGATAGCGCGCGCTATCTGGTGCTGCCATCGATTGCCTTGTCGGGGTTCTACATTGCCATCTTTGCCCGCCTCACACGTGCGGCCATGCTGGAAGTCAGTCGCCAGGATTTCGTGCGCACCGCAGTGGCCAAGGGGCTGGCTCCGCATGTGGTCACCCTGCGTCACGTGCTGCGCAATGCGCTCATCCCGGTCAGCACCGTCGCCGGCATGCATCTGGGGGCTCTGCTGGGAGGCGCGCTGGTGGTGGAGACCGTGTTCAGCTGGCCCGGTCTGGGGCGCCTGGCCTTCGAGTCGGTCATGGCCCGAGACTACCAGGTGTTGCTGGGCATCCTGCTGCTGTCGTCGCTGCTGGTGGTGGCCGTCAACACACTGGTCGACCTGCTGCATCTCTACCTAGATCCGCGCATCCGCAGCCGTTGATTTTCAGGGGTATCCCATATGTCCGACTCCTTGCCGCTTTCCGCACCTGTTCCAGGTGACCTGACCCGCGCGGCATCGCCGCGCCGCGCCGTATGGCGTGCGCTCTATCGCAATCCATCGGCATTGGTCGGCATGGTGCTGTTGCTGTCGATGGGGCTGCTGGCCCTGCTGGCGCCCTGGCTGTATCCGGGCGATCCACTGGACATGGTCGCGCCACCCTTGTTGTGGCCGGGGCAGGATGCAGCCTTCCCCTTGGGTAGTGATTCCCTCGGGCGCAATGTGGCGGCCGGCCTGGCCCACGGTGCACAGGTTTCGCTGCTGGTGGGGGGCGTGGCGGCGCTGGTGAGCCTGTTGATCGGCTCGGTCATCGGCGCGGCCGCCGGCTACTTCGGCGGCTGGGTGGATGCAGCGCTGATGCGCCTGACCGTGCTGTTCCAGACCGTGCCTTCCTTCCTGCTGGTGGTGGTGATCGTGGCCATCGGCCAGCCCACGCTGCCGGTGATCGTGCTGGCCATTGGCTTGGCGTCGTGGCCGGTGATCGCGCGCCTGGTACGTGCCGAGTTTCGCAGCCTGCGTGAGGCCGAGTTCGTGCTGGCCGCGCGCAGCCAGGGCTTCGGCAACCTGCGCATCATCGTGCAGGAGATCCTGCCCAATGCCTTGCCGCCGGTGATCGTGACGGCCTCGGTACTGGTGGCCAGCGCCATCCTGATCGAATCGGCCCTGTCCTTTCTCGGAATGGGTGACCCCAATGTGGTCTCATGGGGCAGCATGATCGGCGACGGCCGCGAATTACTGCGCACGGCCTGGTATCTCACCGCCTTGCCGGGCAGTGCCATCGTGTTGACCGTGCTGGCCTTGAATCTGTTGGGCGATGGCCTCAACGATGCCCTCAATCCCCGTTTGCGCAAGCGCTGATGCCATGACCGTGACTTCTTCCTCTTCGCCAGCGCCGCTGCTGGATATCCGCCAACTGCAGGTGGAGTTTCCTGGCGGCGTGAAAGCCGTCCATGGCCTGGACCTGCAATTGCGACGTGGCCAGATCCTGGCGCTGGTGGGCGAATCGGGTTGCGGAAAATCGACCACGGCGCTGTCCCTGCTGCGCCTGCTGCCACCGGAGGCGCGCATCGGCGGCCAGATCCTGCTGGAGGGGCAAGACATCGCCAGGCTCTCACCCACGGCGTTGCGTGCCTTGCGCGGGCGTGACGTGGCGATGATCTTCCAGGAGCCGATGACCTCGTTGAACCCGGTCCACAGCATCGGTAGCCAGGTGATGGAAGTACTGCGTCTGCACGAGGGACTCAGCGCGGCCGGGGCACGCCAGCGCGCCATCGAGTTGCTGGACCTGGTGCGCATTCCCGAACCGCAACGACGCGTCGATGACTTTCCGCATCAGCTCTCGGGCGGGCAGCGCCAGCGCGTGATGATCGCCATGGCCGTCGCATGCCGGCCGCGCCTGCTGGTCGCAGACGAGCCCACCACCGCGCTGGATGTGACCATCCAGGCCCAGATCCTGGCCTTGCTGGACGGCCTGCGGCGCGAGCTCGACATGGGCCTGCTGCTCATCACCCACGATCTGGGCCTGGTGGCCCAATGGGCTGACCGCGTCGCCGTGATGTATGGCGGCACGAAGGTGGAAGAGGCCACCACCCAGCAACTGTTTACCGCGCCGGCGCACGCCTATACACGTGGCTTGCTGGGGGCGTCCTTGCACAGCGGACAGCGCCTGCACTACACCCAGGCGCAGCTGCCGGAGATCCAGGCGAGCATCGATCCGGCCAGCGGGGAGCGCAGCTTCCACCTGCATGTACCGCCGGTGCTGCCCCGGCAAGCCGTGGCCGCACCGACGCCCCCCTTGCTGGAAGTGCAGGACTTGCACACGCGCTATGCCACCCACGGGGGCGGCCAGGTCCATGCCGTCGATGGCGTGGATTTCTCGCTGGCAGCGGGCGAAACGCTGGGTCTGGTGGGTGAATCGGGTTGTGGCAAGTCCACGCTTTCACGCACGCTGTTGCGCCTGGTGGCACCCAGTGCCGGGCGCATCCTGGTCGAAGGGACCGACATTGCCCGCCTGGGTGAGCGCGCGCTCAAGCCCTGGCGGCGCAAGATCCAGATGGTATTCCAGGACCCCTATGCCTCATTGAATCCACGCCGCAGCGTCCACGACATCCTCGACGCCGTGCTGGCCGTGCATGGGGTCAGGCAAGGCCGCGAGCGCGCCGTGCGTATCGCGGCCATCCTGGACCGGGTCGGCCTGCCGCGTGACGCCGGCAGCCGCTATCCCAACGAGTTCTCGGGCGGGCAGCGTCAGCGCATCGGCATCGCCCGCGCGCTGGTGGTGCGGCCGTCGCTGGTGGTGCTGGACGAGCCGGTGTCGGCCCTGGATGTCTCGGTGCAGGCGCAGATCCTGAACCTGCTGGCCGAGTTGAAGCAGGACTTCGGCCTGTCCTATCTTTTCATTTCGCACGATCTGGGCGTGGTGCGCTACTTTGCCGACCGCGTCATGGTGATGCAGCAGGGGCGCATCATCGAAACCGGCGACTGGCAGTCGCTCTGGGATCATCCCCGCCATCCCTATACCCGCAGCCTGATCAATGCGGTACCCGGCGCCGAGCAGCGCAAGGCCGCCTGAGCGGCAGGTCATCCCCATCCCTGCGGTGGAGATGACCCTGTCCCGGATCACTTGGCGGGGTCGACCCACGCATCGGCCAGGTTGGATTCCACACCGTCGGCGGTCAGCGAATGGTCATGCACGCGCTGGTTGGCGATGGTGATGAAGGCCGGCTGGTAGAGATTGAGGTCGGGCACGTCGCGCGCCACCGTCTCCTGGAATTCCTTGAACAATTGCTTGCGGCGTGCCGGATCGTTTTCCACGGCAGCATCTTCGAGCAGTTTGTCCACCACCGGATTGGTGTAGTGGGTACCGTTGGAGAAGGGCAGGCCCTTGACGAAGTTCTTGCTCCAGTACAGTCGCTGTACCCCCACGGTGGGATCGAACAGGTTGCTGGCACCGTTGGTGGTGAAGGCGAAGTCGCGGTCGGTGTAGATGCGCTTGATGAAGGCGCTCGGATCCTGCGCGCGCACAGTCACGGCAATACCCACGCGGGCCAGTGCGGTACGGATGTAGTCGGCCAGGCGCTGGCCATCGGAGGTGATGGGATTGAAATCCAGCGGCACGGCAAAGCGGCTGGCGCCCTTCTTGGGATAGCCGGCTTCATCCAGCAGGGCATTGGCCTTCTTCACATCGAAGGCGTAGGGCGACGGGGCCGGATCGTGGAAGGCCTTGAGGCCGGGCGCGATGGGCGAGTAGCTGACCTGGCCATAGCCGTAGTTGACCACCTTGACGATGACGTTGCGGTCCAGCGCATGGGCGATGGCCTGGCGTACCTTCTCGTTCTTGAAGTAGTCATTGTCCAGGTTGAATTCCAGGCGCGTCACGTTGTACGAATAGCTGTTGCCCTTGGTCTCGAAGCGCAGGCTGGGGACCTTCTTGAGCCGGTCCAGGTCGGCCTGGGGCACCGGCGTGCGGTAGCCCAGGTCGACGGTGCCCGTCTCGAAGGCCACGGCAGCGGCGGCCGGATCGGTCACGAAGCGCACGATGAGCTGGTCCACGAAGGGCTTGGGCTTGTCCCAGTAATCGGGATTGCGTTCATAGACGATATGGCTGCCGCGGACCCATTGCCTGAAGCGGAAGGGACCGGTGCCCACCGGGGCGTTGTTGTACGGATTGTTCCTGGCATCGGTACCCTCGTAGAGATGCTTGGGGACGATGGGCGTCTCCGTGGCCACCAGGGCGCGGATCAGGTAGGGCGCCGGTTTGGACAGGCGCAGGATGGCGGTGTACTTGTCGGGCGTGTCGATGGCGGTCACGTTGGCGAAGGTGTTGCGGCCGCGCGGGTGGACCTGCTTGAGCAGGTTGATCGAATAGGCCACGTCGGCGGAGGTGAAATCCTTGCCGTCGTGCCACTTCACCCCCTGGCGCAGGGTGAAGGTGTAGGTCAGGCCGTCCGGGCTGATGACCCATTTGGTGGCCAGTTGCGGCTGCGGGTTCAGGTCGTAGTCATACTTGAGCAGGCCTTCGGTGACCTTGGCACTGACGCTGAGGATGGGCGTGGCCACGTTGGAGACGGTGACCAGGGCCGTGGGCTCGGAAGGCAGCAGCAGGGTCAGCGTGCCGTCGTGTTGCGGGGGCGCGGCCTGGGCCAGCAGGGTGGTGGCCAGCAGCACGGCGGCCAGGGTGGAACGGGGCATCAGGGATGAAAGCGGGGACATGGTAATCCAGGGATGGGTCAGTGTGAAAGAAGGCACACCATGCGCCGGTGGCGGCTGGTGTGCGTCGGTAGCCGGATTGCGGCACAGTTCGCCGGCACGCCCGCGCCCTGTGCCGCAATCCGGGACGGAACGTCAACAGCGCATGGAGGCGGTATCCGGCGCGACCAGGCCTAGCAGGCGATCCTGTTCCCGCAGCGCCGGGTCGCGTGCAGCGGGATCGCCCAGGCCGCCACCGCCGGGGGTTTCCACCACCAGGCGGTCGCCGGCCGGAATGAGCTGGCGTCCCTTGGGGGCCAATGCAGTACCCGAGCCCAGACGCAGCCGGCCCGCTGCCCCGTCTTGCCCACCCAGGGCACCGCGTGCCGGGTGGTGGACGCGATCAAAGGCGGCGGCAATCACCAGTGCCGCATCGGCCTGGGCGTGACGTACCTCGATGACCTGTCCGAGGCCACCACGCACGGTGCCATCGCCTCCGGAGCCGGCGCGCAATTCCTTGCGCTCGAACACCAGGGGAGCCGCTGTTTCGAGGATCTCCAGCGAGACATTGCGCACCCCGCTGGGATAGGCCGTCACCGACAGGCCATCCTTGCCCGGGCGCGCGCCGGTGCCGCCGGTGGAGAAGCTGATGATGTTGAAGGGGCGACCGCGCTTCAGTGCGGCAGCGTCCTCGGCATTGGCACCGGGCAGGATTTCCCCGCCCACCAGTTGCAGGTTCCACAGCGACGACGCACCCTCGGCCGGCACGCGGTCGGGACGTGCCTGGCGCAACGCACCGAAGACCACATCGGGGAGCAATTGGCCTACCACATGACGCGCCGTCACCGGGGCCGGATGCAGCGCGTTGAGGATGCAGCCTTCCGGTGCGCTGACGCGGATGGCGGCCAGCGAACCGGCATTGTTGGGGACGTCTTCGCCGATCAGGCAGCGGATGCCAAAGGAGGTATAGGCATCGGTGTAGGCCTTGGGCACATTGATGCCACGCGCTACCCGTGCCGAGGTACCGGCAAAATCCACGTGCACGCCTTGCGCATCGATGGTGACGGCGGCCTGCAGGGTGATGGGGGCATCATAGCCATCCGCCACCAGGGTGTTATGCCAGGTACCGTGCGGCCAGTGCTGCAGGGCTGCGCGCATGGCCTGGGCCGAGCGTTCGATGACATAGGCCCCCAGTGCCTCCAGGTCCGTCAGCCCGAACTCGCGCAGCAAGGCATCCAGGCGCCGCGCACCGACTTCATTGCAGGCCACCAGAGCGAAGAGGTCGCCCTCGACCTGGGCCGGATCGCGCACGTTGGCCGCGATGATGGCCCGTACCGCAGGGTCCACCGTGCCGGCACGGATGAAGCGCAGGATGGGCAGGAACAGGCCCTCATGGTAGATCTCCAGTCCATCGGGACTGGAACCGATGCCGCCGATGTCGATGACATGCAGGGTGGCCGCAAACAAGGCCACCAGGCGCTGTGCGTGGAAGACCGGCGTGACCATGGTCATGTCGTAGAGATGGCCGGTGCCCTTCCAGGGGTCATTGGTCAGGAACACATCACCTTCCTGCATGGTGGCCGCCGGAAAGCGCGCCAGGAAATGCCGGACCGATTCGGCCATGGAATTGACGTGGCCCGGGGTGCCGGTGACGGCCTGTGCCACCATGCGGCCGTCGGGCAGGAATACCCCGGCCGAGAGGTCACCGGCTTCGCGGGTAGGGGTGCCGAAGGCGGTGCGGATGAGGGTCTGGGCCTGCTCCTCCACAACCGACAGCAATCGGCTCCAGGCCAGTTGGTGGCCGATGGCCTCGGCTGATCGATCCTGCTGCAGCGTGCTCATGCGCTGATCTCCTTGTCTTCTGTCGTGCCGTATTGGCGATGCGCCGCTTGCGGGGTGACCAGGCCGGCCTGCAGGTCGCGGGCCAGCTGCACCGGATCGCGTCCGGCCGGGTCGCCCAGGCCGGCGCCGCCTGGCGTTTCCACCACCAGCACTTCGCCTGCCGGGACCAGTTGGCGCCCCTTGCCGCGCAGTACGGTGCGGCTGTGTTGCAGGTAGGCCCGACCGGGCGCGCCGTCACGTCCGCCCAGGGCGCCGCGCGGCGGGTAATGCACGCGGTCCCAGGTGGCCGCCAGTACCATCGGCTCGCCCAGGGCATGTTCGATGGCGACGGTCTGTCCCAGGCCGCCACGGGTGGTGCCGGCTCCGCCCGAATCGGCGCGGTACTCCTTGCGCCGGAAGATCAGCGGCGCCTGCGTCTCCAGGATTTCCAGCGACACATTGCGTACCCCGCTGGGATAGGCCGTGGCCGAGAGTCCATCCTGTCCCGGACGGGCGCCGGTACCTCCGGTGGTGAAGCTGACGATGCCAAAGCGTCTGGCCCTGTTGAGGATATCGTTGGGTCCGCCCGCAATGGGCTGGCCACCGGTGAGGCGGATATTCCACAGGGACGACGCACCCTCGGCGGGCACGCGGTCCGGCCTGGCCTGGCGCAGTGCGCCGAAGACCAGGTCGGGCAGCATCTGGCCGATGGCGGCGCGCGCGGCTACCGCGCTGGGTGGCAGGGCATTGACGATGGAATCTTCCGGGGCGATCACGCGGATGGGCGCCAGCGAGCCGGTGTTGTTGGGCAGGTCCGCGCCGACCAGGCAGCGGATGCCAAATGAGGTGTAGGCATCGGTATAGGCCTTGGGCACGTTGATGCCGCGCGCGACCTTGCCGGAGGTGCCGGCAAAGTCCACCAGGATCTCGTCCTCGCCGATGCTGACCGTGACCTTCAACTGCACCGGCGTATCGTAGCCATCGACCGTCATCTGGTTGCTCCAGCGCCCCTTGGGCCACTCCTTGAGTGCTGCGCGCATGGCCAGGGCACTGCGCTCGATGATGTATTGGCCTGCGTCCTGCAGGTCCGTCAGGCCGAATTCACGCAGCAATTGCTGCAGGCGGCGCGCGCCCACGGCATTGCAGGCCACCAGTGCATGCAGGTCGCCCTCGACCTGCTCGGGCTCGCGCACGTTGGCGCGCACGATGTCGAGCACGCTCTGTTCCATCACGCCGCGCGTGACAAAGCGCAGGATCGGCAGGAACAGTCCTTCGTGATAGATCTCCAGTGCATCCGGCCCGGCGCCCAGACCGCCGATATCCACCACGTGTACGGTGGAGGCAAACAGCGCCACCAGCCGGCCATCATGGAATACCGGCGTGACCATGACCACGTCGTAGAGGTGTCCCGTGCCTTTCCACGGGTCGTTGGTGATGAAGACGTCCCCGTCCTGCATGGTCGGGGCCGGGAAGGCCCGCAGGAAGTGCAGCACGGATTCGGCCATGGAATTGACGTGGCCCGGGGTGCCGGTGACGGCCTGGGCCACCATCCGGCCATCGGGCAGGAAGACGCCCGCCGAGAGGTCGCCGGCCTCGCGTGTCGGGGTGCCGAAGGCGGTGCGGATCAGTGCCTGGGCCTGCTCCTCGACCACCGCCAGCAGGCGGTTCCAGACCAGTTGCTGGCGTATCGAATGCGTTTGGGCGGTGGTGATGCTCATGCCAGTGCCGCGCTTTCTTCCCGGCTCTTGCCGGCAGGGGAGAGCGCCTGGGCGTCGGTCAGCACCAGGGCGCCCAGGCGGCTGCAGCGTACTTCAAAGCCGGCGATGACGCGGGTGGTGGTTTCGTCCTCGACCACCAGGGCGGGGCCGGAGAGCCATTGGCCGGGGCGCAGGGTGGTGCGTTCGTAGACGGGGATGTCCTGCCAGGTTGCCGTCCCGGTGTCATAGACGCTGCGTGTGCCGGTGGGTGTGGCGCGATCGTTGTCGGCGGGCACCACATCGGGTTCGGGGACGGGCCGGCCACCGGCTTGTACCGCCACCGACCAGCTCACCGCTTCGGCGGCGATGTGGGGCAGGCTGCGTCCATACAGGTTGGCGTAGCGTGCCTCGAAGCGGGCGTGCAGGTCTTGTGCGGCGGCCTGGTCGAAGGGGCCCTCGGGCAAGTCCACGGCAATCTCGTGGCCCTGTCCGGCATAGCGCATGTAGACCGTGCGCTGGCGCAGCAGCGGGGCACCGGGGGCGGCGCGCAGGACCACGTCATCGGCATGGGCGGTCAGTTCGGCCAGCAGGGCCTCGATGGCGGCATGGTCGATACTGGCGATGCGCTGGTGCAGGCTGCGCACCGTCTGGTAGGCCACCGCTGCCCACAGGAAGCCCAGCGCAGAACCGACCCCGGCCGATGCCGGGATCACCAGCCGGGTGATGCCCAGCTTGCGCGCCAGCAAGGCCGCATGCAGCGGTGCGGCGCCGCCAAAGGCGATCAGCGTGCTGTCATCGGCGGCCTTGCCCAGTTCGGAAGCATGCACCCGTGCGGCATTGGCCATGTTCTCGGTGACGATGTCGACGATGGCCTGGGCCGCGACTTCGACTTCCAGTCCGGTCTGGGCCGAGAGGCCCTGTGCCAGTGCCTGGCGCGCCAGTCGTGCATCAAGCTGCACCTTGCCCACGGCAAAGCGTGCGGGATCCACCGCGCCCAGGGCAGTGTGGGCATCGGTCACCGTCGGTAGTTCGCCCCCCAGGCCGTAGGCAGCCGGGCTCGGGCTGGAGCCGGCGCTGTCGGGGCCGACCTGGACCACGCCCAGATGGTTCACGCGCGCAATGGAGCCGCCACCGGCACCGATCTCCACCATCTCGATCACCGGGATGCGGATCGGCAGGCCCGACCCCTTCAGGTGTCGATGGACCCGGCCAAACTCGAAGCTGCGGCTGATCTGCGGCTGGTAGTCGTCGATGAAGCAGATCTTGGCCGTGGTGCCGCCCATGTCGAAGGACAGCGCACGTGCCGCGCCGATCTGTTCGGCTACCTGGCGCGCCAGCACGGCGCCCCCCGCCGGGCCGGACTCGACCAGCCGCACCGGCTCGTCGATGCCGGTCTGCAAGGTGGTGATGGCACCGCCCGAGGTCATCAGGAAGGCCTCGCCGCGCAGTCCCCGTGCGCTGATGGCCTGATGCAGGCGCTGGAGGTAGCCTGCCACCTGCGGTTGCACATAGGCGTTGGCGCAGATGGTGGACAGGCGTTCATACTCGCGGATCTCAGGGCAGACGTCGGAGGCCAGCGAGACCCACAGGCCCGGTGCATGGGTCTTGAGCAGCGTACGCACCTGGCGTTCATGTGCGGGATTGGCGTAGCCATGCAGGAAGCACACGGCCACGCTCTCGATGCCATCGGCCACGAGCTGTCGTGCCAGCGTTTGCACCTGCTCCTCGTCCAGCGGGCTCAGTACCTGGCCGGCGGCGTCAACCCGCTCGCGCACGCCATGGCGCCAGTGGCGCGGCACCAGCGGGGCGGGTTTCTCCAGGAAGACGTCGTATTGGGCGAAGCGGTCTTCCAGACCGATCTCGACCAGGTCGCGGAAGCCCTCGGTGGTGATCAGGGCCGTGCGCGCCCCCTTGCGCTCGATCAGCGCATTGGTGGCCAGCGTGGTGCCCAGGATCAGCAGGTCCACGTCGGACCAGTGCAGGCCGGCCTGTTGCAGGATTTCGCCGATGCCGCCCAGGACGCCCTCTTCAGGCGCACCGGGCGTGGTCAGTACCTTGGCGGTGAATTTGGCCGAGCCATGCAGCAGCACGACATCGGTGAAGGTGCCGCCCACGTCGACGGCCAGGCGCACGCGGGGATCGGTGCCGGAGTGAATTTCGGAAGTCATGCAAGCGCCGCAAAAAAATGAATCGATTACCTTACGGCCACCCGGATTGCAGGGTAAACAAAGAATTTCGTATTTGAATATGCGTCTTTCATTTGTCGCGCTCCGGAGGCGCGCCACGACTGGATGAGCTGGCATCGCCGCAGGACTGTTGAAAATTAAAACTTGTGAAAACAAAAAAATCCGAATTTAATACGGGAGATAAAGTAGAAATACAGAATTAATATTGGTTGTTCCCGCATAGAATCCGGATGCGAAAATCCTTCCCATCTCATTCTCCAGCCCATGACCAACGTCGTTTCCGCCGCCTCCGTGGCCGCTCCTTCCTCGTCCGCCACCGGCCTGCCGTTCGGCGCTTTCCATGCCGAGATGCTGGCGGCGCCGAGCGCCTTGCGCGCCGCCATCACCGCCGCCTATCGCCGCGATGAACGCGAGGCCGTGCAGTGGCTGCTGGGCCAGATCCAGGGTGATCAGCCCTGGAAGGAATCGACCCGGCAACTGGCCAGCAAGCTGGTCCAGCAGGTGCGCGAGAAGCGTACCCGTTCCTCCGGCGTGGATGCCTTGATGCACGAGTTCTCGCTGTCCTCGGAAGAAGGGGTGGCCCTGATGTGCCTGGCCGAGGCGCTGCTGCGCATTCCCGACCGCCAGACCGCTGATCGCCTGATCGCCGACAAGATCAGCAAGGGCGACTGGCGCAAGCACCTGGGCGAGTCGCCATCGCTGTTCGTCAATGCGGCGACCTGGGGCCTCCTGATCACCGGCAAGCTGGTGTCCACCAATAGCGAAAGCGGTCTCACGCAAGCCATCACCCGTCTCATCGGCAAGGGCGGCGAGCCGCTCATCCGCAAGGGCGTGGACCTGGCCATGCGCATGCTGGGCAACCAGTTCGTGACCGGCCAGACCATCGACGAGGCATTGCAGAACAGCCGCGACAACGAGAAGCGCGGCTATCGCTATTCCTACGACATGCTGGGCGAGGCCGCGCTGACCATGCACGATGCCGATGCCTACTACCAGTCCTACGAGCAGGCCATCCACGCCATCGGCCGTGCCTCCAATGGTCGTGGCATCAAGGAAGGCCCGGGCATCTCGGTGAAGCTGTCGGCCCTGCATCCGCGCTACTCGCGCGCCCAGCATGCGCGCGTGATGGGTGAGCTGCTGCCGCGCCTGAAGCAGTTGCTGCTGCTGGCCAAGCAATATGACATCGGCCTGAACATCGATGCCGAGGAAGCCGACCGCCTGGAGCTGTCGCTGGACATGATGGAAGCCCTGATCGCCGACCCCGACCTGGCCGGTTTCGAGGGCCTGGGCTTCGTGGTGCAGGGTTACCAGAAGCGCTGCCCCTTCGTCATCGACCACCTGGTCGAGCAGGCGCGCCGCCACGGTCGCCGCCTGATGATCCGCCTGGTCAAGGGCGCCTACTGGGATAGCGAAATCAAGCGCGCCCAGGTCGATGGCCTGGAAGGCTATCCGGTCTACACCCGCAAGGTACATACCGACCTGTCCTACCTGAGCTGCGCGCAGAAACTCCTGGCCGCCACCGATGTGATCTATCCCCAGTTCGCCACGCACAATGCCTACACGCTGGCAGCGATCTACCACTGGGCCAAGCAGAACCACATCGACGACTACGAATTCCAGTGCCTGCACGGCATGGGCGAGACCCTGTACGACCAGGTGGTCGGTGCCGCCAACCTGGGCAAGTCCTGCCGCATCTATGCACCGGTCGGTTCGCACCAGACCCTGCTGGCCTACCTGGTGCGTCGCCTGCTGGAGAATGGCGCCAACTCGTCCTTCGTCAACCAGATCGTCGATGAAGCCGTGCCGCTGGAGCAACTGGTGGCCGACCCGGTCGAGACCGTGCGTGCCCAGGGTGGCGCGCCACATCCGGCCATCGCCTTGCCGCAACGCCTGTATGGCCAGGAGCGCAAGAACTCGGCGGGTATCGACCTCTCCAATGAAGCCCGCCTGCAGCAACTGAGCACGCTCTTTGCCGGCATGGCCGAACGCCAGTGGCAGGCCGCGCCGCTGATCGTGGGCGAAGTCCAGGCACAGCAAGCGCAAGCCGTGCGCAACCCGGCCGACCGCCGCCAGGTGGTGGGGCAGGTCATCGAAGCCACCGTGGCCGACGTCGATACCGCGCTGGCCGCCGCCACCGCCTACGCGCCGCAATGGCAGTCCACTCCAGCCGCCGAGCGCGCCGCCATGCTGGAGCGCGCCGCCGACCTGCTGGAAGAGAACATCGCCGAACTGATGGCGCTGGCCGTGCGTGAAGCCGGCAAGTCGCTGCCCAACGCGATTGCCGAAGTGCGCGAGGCTGTCGATTTCCTGCGCTACTACGCCATCGCCTCGCGCCATGACGGCAATGTGCTGGCCTGGGGCCCGGTGGTATGCATCAGCCCATGGAATTTCCCGCTGGCCATCTTCATCGGTGAAGTCAGCGCCGCGCTGGCCGCCGGCAACGTGGTACTGGCCAAGCCGGCCGAGCAGACTACCCTGATCGCCCATCGCGCCGTGCAATTGCTGCATCAGGCCGGCATCCCGCGCGCCGCGCTGCAACTGCTGCCGGGCCGTGGCGAGACCGTCGGTGCCGCGTTGACCTCGGATGTGCGCGTCAAGGGGGTCATCTTCACCGGCTCCACCGAGGTGGCGCAACTGATCAACCGTACCCTGGCCCAGCGCAAGCATGACGACGGTGATGGCAGCGGCGAGCATGGCGAAGTACCGCTGATCGCCGAGACCGGTGGCCAGAATGCGCTGATCGTGGATTCCTCGGCACTGGCCGAGCAGGTGGTGCAGGATGTGCTGTCCTCGGCCTTCGACAGCGCCGGCCAGCGTTGCTCGGCGTTGCGCATCCTGTGCCTGCAGGAAGACATCGCCGAGCGCACCCTGGAAATGTTGAAGGGCGCCATGGCCGAACTGCGCGTGGGTTGCCCGGATCGCCTGTCCATCGACATCGGCCCCGTCATTGACGCCGAGGCGCAGCAGAACCTGCTGGCCCACATCGAACGCATGCGCGGCACCGCCCGCGCCCTGCACCAGTTGCCCTTGCCCGCCGAGTGCGAGCATGGCACCTTCGTCGCGCCGACCGTCATCGAGATCGATGATCTCTCGCAACTCAAACGCGAAGTCTTCGGCCCGGTGCTGCACGTGCTGCGCTATCGCCGCGATACCTTGCCGCAGCTGATCGACGCCATCAACGCCACCGGCTATGGCCTGACGCTGGGCGTGCATTCGCGCATCGATGAAACCATCGAATACGTGGCCGACCGCGCGCACGTGGGCAATATCTACGTCAACCGCAACATCGTCGGCGCGGTGGTGGGTGTGCAACCCTTCGGTGGCGAAGGCAAGTCCGGCACCGGTCCCAAGGCGGGCGGTCCGCTGTACCTGAAGCGCCTGCAACGCCATGCGCAACTGCATGAGGAACTGAACCGGGCCCAGCCGGCCCAGGTCGGCAATGCATTGCTGTCGTCGCTGCTGGACTGGGCCCGCACCCACGGCCATGAACGCCTGGCCGCCAGTGGCGAGCGTTACCAGCGCGACAGCCTGCTGCAACGCAGCCTGGTGCTGCCCGGCCCCACCGGCGAGCGCAACACCCTGGCCTTTGCGCCGCGTGGGCTGGTGCTGTGCGCCGCCGCCAGCGTGGGTACGCTGCTCAATCAGGTGGCGGCAGCGCTGGCCACCGGCAACACCGTTCTGGTCGATGGCGCCACCGCTGCCTTGCTGCCCGCCGGCCTGCCGGCCCAGGTACGAGCGGTGATCCGTCGCACCGGCCAGCTTGATGCCGAACCGCTGCAGGCCGCGCTGGTGGACAGCCACGTGGCCGCCGACTGGCGCGCCCGCCTGGCCGCGCGTGATGGCGCGCTGGTGCCGCTGATCCTGTGTGGCGAGGACACCGCCATCCCGCTGTGGCGCCTGCTGGCCGAGCGGGCCTTGTGCGTCAACACGACGGCGGCCGGTGGCAACGCCAGCCTGATGACCATCTCGGTCTAGGCGCAGTCGCTATCACCGCCTGAGACGGGCGCCCGGACCTTGTGTCCCGGCGCCCGTTCTGTTTGCCGGCGTACAATATCGGCCTGCCACGCGGGGCTGGCCCGATGGCATGTCTTGCAATCCGGCCGGCCAACCCCATCTCGACAGGACGCACAGAAGGCGTACCTGTGCGCAGTACCTACGCACATATTGAACAGAGGCAAGCATGGAACAATTTCACGGCACCACCATCCTTTCGGTCCGTCGCGGCAACCAGGTCGCGCTGGGCGGCGACGGCCAGGTGACGCTCGGCAACATCGTCATGAAGGGCAGTGCGCGCAAGGTGCGCAAGCTCTACCACGGCAAGGTCCTGGTCGGTTTTGCCGGCGGCACGGCAGATGCCTTCACGCTGCTGGAGCTGTTCGAAGCCAAGCTGGAAAAGCACCAGGGCAACCTGATGCGCGCCTCGGTCGAACTGGCCAAGGATTGGCGCACCGACCGCATGCTGCGTCGCCTGGAAGCCATGCTGCTGTGCGCCGACAAGGAAACCACCCTGGTCATCACCGGCAACGGCGACGTGCTGGAACCCAATGATGGCATCGGCGCCATCGGTTCCGGTGGCAGCTATGCGCAATCGGCGGCCAAGGCCCTGTATGAGAACACCGAACTGTCGCCGGCCGAGGTCGTCAAGAAATCGCTGACCATCGCTGGCGAGCTGTGCATCTACACCAACCTGAACCACATCATCGAGACGCTGGAATAAGGCGCAGCTTGCGCTTATTTCACCGATGAATCGTCACAGCGAAAAGATCACCATCATGAATATGACTCCCAAGGAAATCGTCTCCGAACTCGACAAGCACGTCGTCGGCCAGGCCCGCGCCAAGCGCGCGGTGGCCATCGCCCTGCGCAATCGCTGGCGCCGCCAGCAGATCGACGAGCCGCTGCGCCACGAGATCACGCCCAAGAACATCCTGATGATCGGCCCCACCGGCGTGGGCAAGACCGAGATCGCGCGTCGCCTGGCCAAGCTGGCCGATGCGCCTTTCATCAAGATCGAGGCGACCAAGTTCACCGAAGTCGGTTACGTCGGTCGTGACGTGGACACCATCATCCGCGACCTGGTCGATATCGGCATCAAGCAGACCCGTGAGATCGAGACGCGCAAGGTGCGCACCCGCGCCGAAGACGCCGCCGAAGATCGCATCCTGGACGTGCTGCTGCCGCCGGCGCGCGATTTCGGCTTTACCTCCGACAGCAGCAACAGCAACAGCAGCAACAGCAGCGGAGAAAAGGACGACAAGAACACCACCCGTCAGACCTTGCGCAAGCGTCTGCGCGAGGGCGCCCTGGACGACCGCGAGATCGAGCTGGAACTGTCCGAGGGTGCCGCCTCCATGGAAATCATGGCGCCTCCGGGCATGGAAGAAATGACCGAGCAGATCAAGTCCATGTTCTCTGGCCTGGGCAACCAGCGCAAGAAGGCACGCAAGGTCAAGATCAAGGAAGCCATGAAGCTGCTGATCGAAGAAGAAGCCGCCAAGCTGGTCAACGACGAAGAGTTGAAGCAGAAGGCCATTGCCAACGTGGAGCAGAACGGCATCGTCTTCCTCGACGAGATCGACAAGATCGCCACCCGCTCGCAGAACGGCAATGCCGATGTCTCGCGCGCCGGTGTGCAGCGCGACCTGCTGCCGCTGGTGGAAGGCACCACCGTCAATACCAAGTACGGCATGGTCAAGACCGATCACATCCTCTTCATCGCCTCGGGTGCATTCCATCTCTCCAAGCCCTCGGACCTGATCCCGGAACTGCAGGGCCGCTTCCCGATCCGGGTGGAACTGGATTCGCTGTCGATTGCCGATTTCGAGCGCATCCTCACCGGCACCGATGCCTGCCTGACCAGGCAGTATGAAGCGCTGCTGGCCACCGAAGGTGTCAAGATCGAGTTCGCCGACAGCGGCATCAAGCGCCTGGCCGAGATTGCGCATTCGGTCAACGAGAAGACCGAGAATATCGGTGCGCGTCGTCTCTATACCGTCATGGAGAAACTGCTGGAAGAGATCTCCTTCACGGCCGGCGAGAGCGGCGTGGCGGCATTGAAGATCGATGACGCCTACGTCAATGAGCGCCTGGGCGAGCTGGCGGTCGACGAAGACCTGTCGCGCTACGTGCTGTAAAGAGAACTACCGCATCCTGTGAGGAGATTGCGATGGCCAACAAGACACTCGGTACGCGACAGAAACTGAGCTTTCGCATTGAGCCTTCGCAATCGAAGCCACGCAATCCGGTCACCGTGGCTGCGCAGCAGCGTGCCGGCGGTGCCGGCCCACATCGCAAGAACGCCTCCGGACTGCGTCAGCAGCAGAAGTCGGATCTGCTGAAGAAGCTGGTCGGTGACGAGAGCTAGCCGTGTGATGCGAGAGTGTTAGAGATGGCGGGCTCGTATTTTTAGGCATAAAAATCCAGAAACTTAGTTTTTCCAGAGCGCCGGTTTCATGACCGGCGCTTTTTCATTGATACGGTGCCGCTTGCAGGGTGATGGTGTAGTGGTCATGAAAAATTGGCGATAAAAAAATACAACAATTGCCATTTCAATTTTTGGCTCCCGTCTAAAAAATCATTTCTATCGACCAAGGTGCAGTCACGACGAGGCAGAAGCATTAATGTTTGCCCATCCGACTGCAAGTGCGGATCCTCAAGACTATTTTTAGAGAAGGACGTCACATGAAAAAATCTCTGCTGGCACTCGCCGTTCTGGGCGCGTTCGCAGGCGCAGCTCAAGCGCAAAGCTCCGTCACGATCTACGGTATCATCGATACCGGTGTTGTCTACCAAAGCAAGGTTGCTACCGCTACCGGCGGCACTGGTAGCAAGTTCAGCGTCAACTCGGGTGTGATCCAGGGTTCGCGTATCGGTTTCAAGGGTGCTGAAGATCTGGGTGGCGGCCTGTCCGCCGTGTTCAACCTGGAAGCCGGTTTCTCCAACGACACCGGTGCCCTGGATGATTCCAAGACCTCCAACACCCTGTTCCGTCGCAAGTCGGTGGTGGGTCTGACCGGTAACTTCGGTTCCGTCCTGGTGGGTCGTCAAACCGACTTCGCTGACACCATCTCGGCTTACACCTCCGTCAAGGACTTCGGTGGCTGGACCAGCAACGCCGGTTCGGGCCTGGATCGCCTGCAAGGTACCCGTACCAACAACTCGGTCAGCTACACCACCAGCAACCTGAACGGCTTCACCGGTAACCTGATGTACGGCTTCGGCGAAACCGCTGGCCAAACCTCGGCAGGCCAAGCCTTCGGCATCGGCGGCAAGTACGACAACGGTCCTCTGGGTCTGGGTATCAACTACTACCAGTCCAAGGCGGGCACCACCCCGGCTGACACCTCCCTGCTGGCCGCTACCGGTACCAACCAGTACACCAACGGCAACAGCACCGGCAGCTCGGCCCAGAAGGTCCTGAACGTGGCAGCTTCCTACCAGTTCGGCCCGGCACGCGTGTATGGTAACTACTCGCGCGTCAAGCAAGACCTGAACACCCAGGCCAATCTGACCGCCGCTGGCGTGGGCTCGCTGAGCACCCTGTCCAACCGTACCCTGGCTGCCTCCACCAAGGCTGACATCTATGAAATCGGTACGGCTTACTCCCTGACCCCGTCGCTGAACCTGCTGGCTGCCGTGGATCACACCCGTGCCAACTTCGACGGCGTGTCCAACAAGGCCAAGCTGACCCAGGTCAGCCTCGGTACCGACTACTGGTTGTCCAAGCGTACCGACCTGTACGCACTGCTGGCCTACACCAAGACCAGCGACATGGCTAACCCGGGCGTGTCCAACAGCAGCGGCACCGATGGCAACCAAGGCGCTGTCGCCGTGGGTATCCGTCACAAGTTCTAATTGTGTCGAATCTGGCGTCGTCTTCGTGACGGCGCTGGAGTGCAGGAAGAAGCGTCGCATGAATTTCATGCGACGCTTTTTTTATTAGTTTTTTACTATCCATTCCGGCGTCGTCCCAGTTCTCTGCGGTGCCCTCAATGCGAGCCCGAAGGCTTGGTTCGCATGGCACTCGGATTGGTCGCGGCGAGATAGTTCAATGGCAGCGGGAATACTCGTTTTTACACTTGAAAAAAGCTCGCTTTCACTTCGTATAATGCTGACGAAAGCCTTACTGGTGGCCGATCTTAACAAGTGTAAGGAGTTAGTAATAAGCCTCCCTCGGAACGCACTTTTCCGTCCCTGGCTGTTCTAATAGCTGTCATTCACTTCGACATGCGCGGGGTTCATCCACGACCTCTTCCCGCGCAACAGATAAGGATTCGACTTCCCTTTCATCGCCGTGTCATTGACTAACACGGAGCGTACCGACGCAGCATGCTGCGACGGTGGGGATGTCGTTTTCCGCAGTTTTGTGCACCGGTCGCACAAGAGAAAGGAAACAACATGGCAACGAGAGAAGAACTGGCAGTCATCAAGGCCGCCCGTGCGGGAGAGTCGCGCGCGCAGCTGGCATTGGGCAACCGTTACCTCAATGGCGGCAGTGGCCTGCCGCGCAGCAAGGGCACCGCCTTCTACTGGCTGCGACGTGCCGCCCAGCAGGGCGTGGACGATGCCTGGATGACGATCGGACGAAATATCAGCTATGAGCAGGCTCGTGATCTGTCCTCGCCGCGTGAAGCGGCGATCTGGTACGAGAAGGCCTTCGACGCCGGCATTGCGCAGGCCGGTCTCATCTTTGCGCGCCTGGTGCTGGACAATACCGAGCAGTTCGATAGCAATACCCATGCCCGCGCAATTGCGGCGCTGTCCTCGCTGGCCAGTCGCAACGATCACCAGGCGCAATGGCTGCTGGCCCAGCAGATGCAGCGCCATGGTCAGCCGGCATTGCCGGGTGCGGCTGCATCGGCCTACGAAGAGCGGCTGGTGCAAGAGGCCGCGCGCGCGGGTATCGAGGATGCGCAATATGCGCTGCTGGACAAGGCCTGGCAGCAGGGCGATGGCGACGGTTTCGCCCGCGATGCGGCCGTGCTGGTGGAGCGCCTGCTGGCGCGCAACGCGGCCGTGCTGGCACAGATGGAAAAGGAGAAGGATGCCGAGCCCGGCGTGGCGGTGCAATTGAGTGCCGAGGAAGCCGTGCTGCTGCTGCGCTATGGCCAATGGCAGTTGCGCGCTCACCAGGGTGACCCGTCGCCATTGATGCGCCTGTTCGAACTGGCTGCGGTGGCCGGCAATGGCCAGGCGCAACTGGAGCTGGGATTGTTGTGTGCCAAGATGGACCGCGATGGCAATCGCGTCTTCATGGAACATGGCCTGGCCAATTTCAAGAAGGCGCTGCATTGGCTGGCCGTGGCCGGCGAAGCGGGCGTGGCCGCTGGCTGGCACGCGCTGGCGCGCATCTACTCGCGTTCGATCTATTCACAGCGCAACCTGCAGGTGGCCCAGCAATACCAGGAGAAGGCTGCCGAGGCCGGACTGGTGCAGGCGCAGGGTGAGCTGGCGCAGATCTACTGGCGCAACCGCCGCGATGATCCGCATCATGACGTCAAGGCGCTGTACTGGTGGCAGAAGGCCGCAGCGCAGGGCGATGCATCGGCGCGCGAGGCGCTGGCCGGTTTCCTGGCGCAGGAAGACGAACTCGGCTGGGCGGCGCGCGCCCGCAAGCAGTTGAGCGAGAAGCTGCGCAACAGCAATCCCTTCCTCAGCGCCCGCATCGAACTGGCGGCGACCTTTGGCCTGACCAAGCCGGAAGCCTTGCTCATCGACATCAAGCAGGCCGACTACGGCCATTGCCTGGTGGTCGATATCTGTGACCTGTATGCCCGCAGCAAGCGTCGCCTGATCGCCATCCAGACCGAGCTGCAGCGCGCCACCATCAATCGCATCAGTCGCCTGTTCGGCGATGTCGATTGCGGCTTCAGCGGCGTGGAAGGCAACTATCGCCAGCGCCAGTACCGCTTGCGCACGGCCTTCCCCGACCTGGCCTGAAATACCGTGCGTTGCGCGCGGGCCTGCGCTTACATGTGGTAGCGCAGGCTCAGCGCGACGTTGCGCGGCGCGCCCGGCAGGCTCAGGTTGGGACTGCTGCCGTGGCCGGAGATGATGTAGCCGGTATTGAAGATGTTGCCCACGTTGAGCTGCAGTTCGTACTTCCCGGTGCGATAGGCCGCCATCGCATCGGCGGTGACATAGCCTGGCAGGGTGACGGTATTGCCGGGGTTGGCGAAGCGCGCGCCGATGGCATTGGCGCCGCCACCCACCACGAAGCCGTTGCCCAGTTCCCTGGTCAGCCACAGGTTGGCACTATGGCGTGGCGTGAGCGTGGCGTTCTTGCCCTTGAAGGGGACGCTGCCGGCGGCGGTGACGCTGGTGTCGAAGGATGAGGAGTCGGTGATGACCGCATCCAGGTAGGCGTAGCCGGCCAGCAGTTTCCAGCCTTGCTTGAGGTCGGCGGCCAAGCTCAGCTCGGCGCCATCGGTGCGCTGCTTGCCGACCGGGACGATGGTGTTGTTGGGCAGGGTCGACTTGATGTTGTCACGCTCCAGCCGGAACACCGAGACCGTGGCGCTGGCGCGTCCTTCCCAGAAATCGAACTTGGCACCGGCTTCGGTATTGCGCGTCTGTTCAGGCGCCAGGTCGGCATTGTTGACCGCCAGCGCGAAGTTCTCGGCGGAGGGCTGGAAGGAACGGCTCCAGGAGAGGTAATAGGATTGCGTCTCGGTGGGCTGCCACACCAGCCCTGCGCGCGGGCTGTAGGCGGTATCGGTGCGCGACAGGCTGGTGGCCGCGCCGGTCGGTGCCAGCAGGCGCGAGTCCTGCTTGTAGCGGTCGTAGCGCAGGCCCACCAGGGCCTTCCAGTGCGCGTTGAAGGCGATGTTGTCCTGCAGGTAGGAACCGAAGGTATCGTAGGTGCCGTAGGTGGTGGTCAGTGCGCCCAGGCGGTCGGGGTTGACCATTGGCAGTACCGGATTGAAGATGGACACCGCCGGCAGGCCCGAGGTGCCGCCGGCCACCGGGACGCCGGCATAGCTATAGGCATCCTTGCTCTGGCGGCCGAGCTCCAGGCCATAGAGGATCTCGTGTCTGGTCTGGCCCAGCGTGAGCTTCTGCGTCAGTTCGCTCTGGTTGAACCAGCCGTTCTCGTCGCGTACCAGTTTGGCATGGCTCATGCTCATGGTGCCGTTGGTCTCGTTGACGTTGCCGCTGATATTGGTGTTGTTGCGATTGAGGTGGTAGTCGTAGTAGCGCAAGCCGTTGCGGAACGAGAATTCCTCATTGAAGCGGTGCGTGAAGGTGGCCGTGGTGGAGGCCACGCGCGATTGCACGAAGTCGGCATCGCGCGCATTGCGGGCGCCGAAGTAGGTCCCCGGATCGACGCTGACCGGGCGTCCCTGGTAGGAGGGAATGCCGAAATCCATCACCCGCCGATCTTCCAGGTAGTCGGCTTGCAGCAGCAATCTGGTATCGGGCGAGAAGCGCAGTTCCATTGACGGGGCGATGGCGCTGCGATCGATGAATTGCTGGGCGCGGAAGTTGTCGCCGCGTTCCACGGCACCGGTCAGGCGCCATGACACCGCACCCTCGCCGGCACTGCGGCCCAGGTCGAGCTCGGCGCGACGACCGGCGTTGCTGTTGGCGGTGACGCCCACGTCGGAGATATCCACGCCCGGCTTCTTGCTCACCCGGTTGATCAGCCCGCCCGACGAGCCGCGACCGTACAGCACGGCCGCCGGCCCCTTGATCACTTCCACCGTCTCCACATTGGACAAGTCACGGAAATACAGCGCGTCGTCGCGGAAACCATCGACGAACTGGTCACCGATGGCGGTAAAGCCACGGATGAAGACCTGGTCGCGCTGTCCGTCACCGGTCGACAGGCCCAGGCCGGGCACATTCCTGAGCACATCCTGCAGCGAGGTGGCGTTCTGGTCACGGATCACCTGGGCCGGCACCACGTTGATGGTCTGGGGCACGTCGCGCAGCGGCGCTTCGCTCTTGGTGGCGCTGACGGCAGTGGGCGCGAGGTAGCCGTCGTTGGCGCGCGTGCCACTGACCTCCACGGTGGGCAGGGCCGCTGAGGCCTGTTGCCCGAAGACGGGCGAGACGGCAAGCGGAGACAGGGAGCAGGCAGCCAGCACGGCCAGGCGGCCGCGATGCAGACGGGATGTCATGAGAGGGTCCTGAGTTATTGTAAATAAAAATAGTTATTATTTGTATTTAATCATTAACTGTAAGAATTTGTAAAGACCGGGCGTGCCGCGCGCGGTATTCTCCCACTGTGCGGGAGGGAGAAGACGGGGAGGGGGGAGGACATCGCGGATCCTGCCAGCGAGGGGCAAGATCCGGATCAGGAGGGCGACTGCAGGAACAGCGGGGGCGCTGCGGAAGGGAAGGCGGGCAGGTCTAGTGGAGCCGGATCACATGCGCGTCGTCGGGGCTGCCATCCGGGCCGGACTGGCCGAAGGAGAACAGTTCGTAGCTGGTGCCGTCATCGGCGGCTTCGTACTGGTAGGAGTTGTCCCACGGATCGCGCGGCAGGTGGTCGACATAGCCGCCGGTCTGCCAGTTGCCTGGCACCGGCGCGCGCACCGGTCTGATGATCAGCGCCAGCAAGCCCTGCTCGGTGGCGGGGTAGCGGCCATTGTCCTGGCGATAGCGATCCAGGCCGGTGGCGATGGCATGCATATCCTTTTCGGCAGCCTGTGCCTGCGGACTATGGTCGTGGTTGAAGCGCGTCACCATGGGCGGCACCAGCAGTGCCGCCGCCACGGCCAGCACGGTCAGCGCAAGGATCCAGCGCAGGCGCGCCAATCCACGTTGCAGGAACAGGAAGGCGGACTGCCGCCGGGAGGGCAAGAGGGAACGGCGCATGGGTGCTGCTGGCTTCAAATGGGCGGGTGGAGTGGAAAAACACGCAAGTATAAGCGCCCCGCCGGCCAAAAAGCGATGCGCGCCACGGCCAGGTTGCCGGGCTGGCCGTTTTCAGGGTTTCAGGGCGTCAGCGTCACGGCCACGCCAGCCTGGCGGCTGACCACGTCCGAGAGGGTGGCGTAGAGTTCGGTGCCGTCGCGGGTGTTGAGCCAGTGGCTGCCGTCATAGCGGTAGTGGAAGCCGCCCGAGCGCGCGGCCAGCCACATCTCCTGCATCGGCGCCTGGCTGTTGATGATGATCTTGGAGCCGTTGTCGATGCATTCGACTTCCAGCACATTGCCGCTGCGACTGCATTCGACATCCAGGTCGCTGGTGTCGCAGGCATTTTCCAGTGCCAGTTCGATGGCGTTGAGGGTGGCGTCGGCCAGGTCCAGGAATTCCGATTCGGTCATGCTAAACTCCAAGGCATTCTAAGATTTCGATGTAATCCTCCATTTTATCGTGAAGTCACATTATTCTCTCGCCCGTCGCATAGCCGTCGTCGCCTTGTGTGCTGCCGTCCTGGTATTGGCCGGCTGCGGCCAGAAAGGCCCGCTATTCCTGCCCAAGGTACCGCCTGATCCGTTCTTGCAGACCAAGCCCAAACCGGCGGCGCCGGCGCAGGAGGGCGCGACCGATCCCGCCAGACCGGGCGCTACGGCCCAACCTGCACAGCAATAGCTGGCCGGCGCCCGGCCGGCGCCTTGCTTCGTAGCCTCCTACCGTACCGAATAACAGACCTCTCCCGAGAGTGATTGACATGTCCCATTTCTCCTATCGCAACGGCGCACTGCACGCCGAACAAGTCTCGCTGACCGACCTGGCCGCGCAGTTCGGCACGCCCCTGTATGTCTATTCCAAGGCCGCCCTGGTCGAGCGCTATTCGGCCTATGCCGATGCCTGCCGCGCGGCGGGCCGCGCCGATGGCGCCAAGGGCGGCGCGCTGGTGTGTTACTCGGTCAAGTCCAATTCCAACCTGGCGGTGCTGAACCTGCTGGGCCGCCTGGGCTCGGGTTTCGACATCGTCTCCGGTGGCGAACTGCTGCGCGTGGTGGCCGCCGGCGGTGATGCACGCAAGGTGATCTTCTCGGGCGTGGGCAAGGGCCGCGACGAGATGAAGCTGGCCCTGGAGCACGACATCCTGTGCTTCAACGTCGAATCCATCCCCGAGGTGGCGCGCCTGAACGAAGTGGCCGGTGCCCTGGGCAAGCGCGCCCGCATCTCGCTGCGCGTGAACCCCAATGTGGATGCCAAGACCCACCCCTACATCTCCACCGGCCTGAAGGAAAACAAGTTCGGCGTGGCCTATGAAGACGCGCTGGATTGCTACCGCACCGCCGCCGCCCTGCCCAACATCGACGTGGTCGGCATCGATTGCCACATCGGCTCGCAGCTGCTGGACGACTCGCCCCTGCTGGAAGCGCTGGACAAGATCATCGACATGGTCGATACGCTGGAAGCCGAAGGCATCCACATCCATCACCTCGACATCGGCGGCGGTATCGGCATCCGCTATGACGACGAGCAACCGGTGGCCGTGGGCGACTACCTGGCCCGCGTGTTTGCCCGCGTCGATGCCTGGCGCCAGCAGAAGTACGATGGCCGTCCCATCCAGGTCATGTTCGAGCCGGGTCGCTCGGTGGTCGGCAATGCCGGCCTGCTGCTGACCGAAGTGCAATACCTCAAGCACGGCGAAGGCAAGAACTTCGCCGTGGTCGATGCCGCCATGAACGACCTGATGCGCCCGGCCATGTACGAAGCCTGGCACGGCGTACAGACCGTCAAGGAACATGCCGGTCACGCCCGCATCTATGACGTGGTCGGCCCGGTCTGCGAATCCGGCGACTGGCTGGCGCGCTCGCGCGAGCTGGCCATCGGCGAAGGCGATCTGCTGGCCCTGATGTCGGCCGGTGCCTATGGCATGACCATGGCCTCCAACTACAACACCCGCGGCCGCGCCGCCGAAGTGCTGGTCGAGGGCACGCAAGCCCACCTGGTCCGCCAGCGCGAAAATCCGGCTGACCTGTTTGCCCTGGAGAAGATTGTCAACTGATCCTATCTGTTGGTACTCTGGCAGGACGGCAGCCCCGGTTTCGCGGCTGCCGTTTGTTTTTGTTAGTCCGCTGGCAATGGCCGTGGGAGGCGGGCGACAGAATTTCTTGCAGCGCCGCATTCTTTGATTTTCCTTTCGGAAATTTGGGCGCAAAATACCCATCCGCCCAGAAAAACAAGCGATCCATCAAAACAAGCCTGAGGTGCGCCAGCCGGCGCGCTGCGGAGACCAGGCCGGAACATGCGGGCGCGAGGGAGAACACCGTGGTCGCCGGGGAGGCGATCGGTAGCGCAACACAGGGGAATTCCATGCAGGTCCTGGAACGCACAGGGGAAGATCGCGACAAGCGAGCGGCACGCGACGCCGGCTCCGACGCGCACGCGCATCCCGACAAGGAAGCATCATCGATGGCCGACGAGGCGCTGGAGATCCGCGCTTCGCACATCACGGCCGCTGCCGTGGCCGCCGCCGCCGTGACGGCCGCCGTGGTCACCGCTGGCAACGCCCCGGCGGTCGAGCAGGAGGAGCCGGTCACCCAGACGGTTCCCGAACTGCAAGCCGAACCGCTAGCCTCACCTGCATTCCAGCGCAGGGCCGCTGTTGCCGCCACGCCGTCCGCCTCCACCCGGGGCGCCTTGTTGGTCTCGCTGCTGACGCTGGGCATCATCGGCCTGGCCTTGTGGCTGAGTACACAGTGGCCGCAGCGCGCCCTGAAACCCATGCTCCAGCAGTTGCCCGGCCTGGGCCAGGCCACTGCCGTACCGGCATCGCCGGCGCCGGTGCCGCCGGTAGCCGCCGTCGACCAGGCGGCCGATGCCGGTGCCATTGCCCTGTTGCAGCAAGAGGCCGACGAGAAAGCCCACCTGCTGGCGCTCAAGCGTGCTGCCGCCGAAGCCCGCCACCGTCGCGAGGATGAGGCCCTGGCCCTGCGCGAGCAACGCCGCCGCGAGGCCGAGGCGCAACTGGCCGACGCCCGCGCCAAGGCCGAACGTGCGCAGGCCGCCGCGCTGGCCGTACCCGAGATCGTCGAGGTACCCGCCGTCCCGTCCCTGGCCGAGCAGCTCAGGCAATGCCGCGCGCTGTCGCTGTTTGCCCGCGAACGCTGCCTGTGGACGCTGTGCGACGGCAAATGGGGCAAGGATGGCTGCCCCGCCTACGAGCATAGCAACGAGGGCGCCTGAGCGGCCCTCCCGCCAGGGCGGGCGTCGGCTCCCGTCACGGATAGACAATTTCCTTCCAGCATCTTCCGCCGCCCGGCGGGAGCATTTCTTGCTTGCCCTGTGGCCCGGCGACGACAGTTGAAAAGTCTTGTCGCAAGCGGCTTTGCGCACGTTAGTTGCCGCTATAATGCGCGTTTTTCGTTCACCCCCATCAAGGCTTCCCTGCAAGGAAATAAGGCATGAATGCACTGCTCTGGTTCGTCGTCCTCTATTGGGTCATCTCGGTCGGTATCGGCTTGTATGCCACCCGCTTCGTCAAGAGTTCGAAGGACTACGCCGTGGCCGGTCGCTCGCTGCCCATGTCGGTGGTGACGGCAACCGTCTTTGCCACCTGGTTCGGTTCGGAGGCGGTGCTGGGTGTATCGTCGACCTTCCTCAAGGAAGGCCTGGGCGGCATCGTGGCCGATCCCTTCGGCTCCTCGCTGTGCCTGATCCTGGTCGGCGTGTTCTTTGCCAAGAAGCTCTACCGGATGAACCTGCTGACCATCGGCGACTACTACAAGAAGCGCTTCGGCCGCGCCGCCGAAATGCTGGTCACGATCTGCATCGTCATTTCCTACCTGGGCTGGGTGGCTGCGCAGATCAAGGCGCTGGGCCTGGTCTTCAATGTCGTCTCGGGCGGCTACATCCCCATGCACTGGGGCATGATCATCGGTGCCGGCAGCGTGCTGATCTACACCCTCATGGGCGGCATGTGGGCCGTGGCCATCACTGACTTCCTGCAGATGATCATCGTGGTGGTCGGCATGCTCTACATCGGTTACGAGGTCTCCGGCATGGTCGGCGGCCCCGGCGTGGTGATCCAGCATGCGGCCGAGGCCGGCAAGTTCAGCAACTTCTGGCCCGCGGCCAACCTCAAGGACGTGCTGTGGTTCTTCGCCGCCTGGATCACCATGATGCTGGGTTCCATCCCGCAGCAGGACGTGTTCCAGCGCGTGATGTCCTCCAAGAACGAGAAGGTCGCGCGCAACGCCTCGGTGCTGGGCGGTGTGATCTATTTCTTCTTCGTGTTCATCCCGATCTTCCTGGCTTATTCGGCCACGCTGATCGATCCGGAGATGGTGTCGCGCCTGCTGGAGTCCGACTCGCAGCTGGTGCTGCCGACCCTGATCATGGAAAAGATGCCGGTGTTCGCCCAGGTGATGTTCTTCGGCGCCTTGCTGTCGGCCATCAAGAGCTGCGCCAGCGCGACGCTGCTGGCCCCCTCGGTGACCTTCACCGAGAACGTCCTCAAGGAAATCCGCCCCTGGAAGAATGACCGTGAATTCCTCTTCTCGATGCGCGCCGTGGTGCTGGTCTTTACCGTTGGCGTGACCTCGCTGGCCCTGAACAGCCAGTCCAGCATCTACGAGATGGTGGAGAACGCCTACAAGGTCACCCTGGTGGCGGCCTTCGTGCCGCTGGCCTTCGGCGTCTACTGGCCGCGCGCGACCCGTCAGGGGGCGTTGTTTTCCATGGTGCTGGGGCTGGTGTCCTGGATCACGCTGGAATACAGCGCGCCGGACGGCCTGTGGCCGCCGCAGCTGGCGGGCCTGCTGATCTCGGTGATCGGCATGGTGGTCGGTTCGCTCATGCCCCAGGTACTGGCCCCGGTCCCGCCTATCGTCTCGCATCCGATCGAGGGCAGCGCCCAGACCTGAATCCCGTCTTGCCCTCCTGAAACGGTCGCCCGGCTTTGCCGCGCGGCCGTTTTTCGTTTTATGCTTCCGCTGGGTCCCAGTCTGCGCTGGGGATGATGCGTTTCATGAATTCATCGAAGAGGGGCACGGTAAAGGCCGTGTCTCCGTGCGTCGGGCTCCATATCATCCCTTTTGCGATCAGACTGCTGCGCAATGGGTCCAAGGAAGAACTCTCGCGGCCCAGCTTGGCGGCGATGTCCCCTGAGCGGTGCGGGCCTGCTCCCAACTCTGCCATCGCCCGTAGATACTTCTTTTCCGCCGGTGTCAGTCGATCAAAACGCACCCGGAAGAAGCTCTCATCCAGTGCCGCGACTGCTTCGACCGAGGCGGTTTCTACGTCTTGTCGCGTGATGGGGCTGGTTGTTGCAACATCCCATGCGTGCTTGCCCCACTCCTGCAGGAAATAGGGATACCCCTTTGTGAAACCGATAATCAGCTTGACTGCATCGTTGTCGACGTCCACGCCTTCATCATGTGCCGGTTTGACGATCGCATCGGCGGCGTCAGTCTCGTCCAGCGGGCCTATCATCGGGAATTCAAACAGGCGTTCAGAATAGGACTTGGCTTCACCCATCTTGCCTCGAAGCTGAGGCAAGCCGGCGCCGACGACAACCAGCGGAAGCTCCAGCTGTGCACAACGGTGGAGGGCGGATGTCAGTGCTGCCAGCTGTTTCTCTGGCACATACTGCAGTTCATCGATGAAAATGGCGACAAGGGTGCCGGCGGCGTGTGCAGCGGCTCCAACCTGTTCCAGCAGCATCGTCAAATCACCCTGCAAGCTCTGGTGGAGGACTGCTGGCACCCGGCGCGTAAGGTTCAGGGGCCGGTCCATATATGCCCTTTTTAGGCAATTTATGTAATTTTCATAAATTACCTAATATCAGTACAGGAACCAAGCTTGAAGGAAATGGCGTTGCGTAAGAGCCTGGCCAGGCTGCTTGCTGCGACCGGATTCTCCATGGCGGGGAATCGATGAGATCGTGGGGCGGATTGGTTGAATCGCTGACCCCTCGATCTCAAACTGTTCATGGTAGCCAGAACTGCTGCGCCAGGTGCTGTCAAAGCCTTTCGATAGTCCGGTTTTTCGAATTTGTTCGATATCAAAATAGCAATTGATCGAGAGAAACCCGGAACTTATTTGCTTTCCATCCACCTGAAATAGCATGACTGAGCAAACTCGCCCCTACGATGTTGCTGCCGATGCCTTATTTCTGGATTTCGACGGCACCCTGGTCGAACTGGCGCCACAGCCCGAAGAGATCGTGGTGCCACCGGAACTGATCACGCTCCTGCAGCGACTGCAAACAGCATCGGACGGCGCGCTGGCCATCGTCAGCGGTCGTCCCCTGGATCAACTTGATTTCTTCCTGGCGCCGCTGCGCCTGCCGGCGGCCGGTGTGCATGGTACTGAACGGCGCACTGCCGACGGCCGCATCATCGAGCAGCCCGTACCGGACGTGCATCACCTGCGCGAACGCCTCTTGCCGCTGGTGCATGCGCATTCCGGCCTGCAGCTGGAATTGAAGCGCGGCGCCCTGGCGCTGCATTACCGCCATGCCGCCCACCTGGCGCGGCAGTGCGTACAGGCCATGAGCGAGGCGATCCGGCATGAGCCCGGGTTTACGCTGCTGCACGGCAAGATGGTGGTGGAAGCCAAGCCGCACATCAACAAGGGTGACGCCGTACAGGCCTTCCTCCAGGAGGCGCCTTTCCGCGGCCGTCGTCCGGTCTTCGTCGGCGACGATGTCACCGACGAGGCCGGCTTTGCCGTGGTCCAGACGGAGCGCTTCAATGGCCTGGGCATCAAGGTCGGTGGCGGCCCCACGCTGGCACGACAGCGCCTGGCCGATCCGGGCGCCGTGCTGGCCTTGCTCGACCAGCGCCTGGCATGGCGCGCCACCGGTTAGTCCCCGGCGCATGCACGCCGTGCGCCATCCCCGCAGCACATCGCCTTCCATCAAGAAATCTGACCCACAGAACAGAACACGAGGAACCATGAGCCAGCCCCGCCCCGACCCGCAGCCGCAAGCGCAGCCGCAGCAACCCCAGCCCCACTCCCAGACGCAACATTCCGAACAACCGCACATCGCGGCCCAGGCGCATGACCTGCCGACGACCTCCTCGCTGGACCTTGGGGTGATCGGCAATTGCGCCTTTTCCGCCCTGGTGGACAAGATGGGCCGCATCGTCTGGTGTTGCCTGCCGCGTTTCGATGGCGATCCGGTCTTCAATGCCCTGCTCGATCCCGGCGAGAATGGCGCGCTGTGGTCCTTCCAGTTGGAGAATTTCTCCCACAGCGAGCAATGGTACGAGCCCAATACTGCCGTGCTGCGCACCCGTCTCTACGACACGCTGGGGCAGGGCATCGAGATCACCGACCTGGCGCCGCGCTTCCAGAGCCGGGGACGTTTCTTCCGGCCGCTGCAGCTGGTGCGCCGCATCCACCCGCTCTCGGGCGCGCCGCGCATGCGCGTGGTGTTGCGTCCCCGGTTCGACTGGGGCCGTGAAGAGCCGCAGCAGACACGCGGCAGCAACCACATCCGCTATGTCGGGCAGGCGCAGACCCTGCGCCTGAACACCGATGCGCCCATCAGCTACCTGGTCGACGAGACTGCCTTCGTGGTCAGTCGCCCCTACAATTTCATCCTCGGCCCCGATGAGACCCTGCATGGCGGCATCAACGATACCGCGCGCGATTTCGAGCAGGAGACCACCGCCTACTGGCGCAACTGGAGCCGTGCCCTAGCCACGCCCCTGGAGTGGCAGGATGCCGTCATCCGCGCTGCCATCACCCTCAAGCTCTCGGTCTACGAGGATACCGGCGCCATCATCGCCGCCATGACCACCAGCGTGCCCGAGGCACCGGGCAGCCAGCGCAACTGGGACTACCGCTATTGCTGGCTGCGCGATGCCTTCTTCGTGGTGCGCGCCTTGAACAGCCTCTCCGAGCTGGGCACCATGGAAGACTACCTGCGCTGGCTCACCAACGTGGTGGTGCGCTCGGGTGGCGGCCATGTGCAGCCGCTCTACGGCATCGGGCTGGAAGAGGCGCTGCCGGAGCAGATCCTCGACCATCTCCCGGGTTACCAGAACAACCGTCCGGTGCGCGTGGGCAACCAGGCCTACGAGCACTTCCAGCATGACGTCTACGGCAACATCGTGCTGGGTGCGGCGCAGGCCTTCCATGACATGCGCCTGCACCACCGCGCCGGGGCCGAGCATTTCCAGCACCTGGAAGCCGTGGGCGAACGCGCCTACGAGGTCTACGACCAGCCCGATGCCGGCATGTGGGAGCTGCGTACACGATCGCGCATCCATACCTCCTCGGCCCTGATGAGCTGGGCCGCCTGCGACCGCCTGGCCAAGATCGCCGCCCGCCTGGATCTGCACGAGCGCGCCGCCTACTGGGGCGAGCGCGCCACCGAGATCGGCCAGCGCATCCTCAGCGAAGCCTGGAACGAGCAGCGCCAGGCCTATGCCGAGAGTTTCGGCGGACGCGACCTCGATGCCAGCGTGTTGCTGATGGTGGAGGTGGGCCTGATCGCGCCCACCGACCCCCGCTTCATCGCCACTGTCGATGCACTGGAAAAGTCCCTGTGCGACGGTCCCTACATGCGCCGCTACGAAGCGCCGGACGACTTCGGCCGGCCCGAGACCGCCTTCAACATCTGCACCTTCTGGCGCATCGATGCGCTGGCGCGCATCGGCCGCAAGGAGCAGGCGCGCGAGATCTTCCAGGCCATGCTGGACGCCCGCAATCACCTGGGCCTGCTGTCCGAGGATACCCACCCGGTCACGCGCCAGATGTGGGGCAACTTCCCGCAAACCTATTCGATGGTGGGCATCATCAACTGTGCGATGCGCCTGTCGGCGTCGTGGGAGGCGGTGATCTGATGTCCAGACTCGTGGTGGTATCCAATCGCCTGGCCGATCCCCGCAAGCCCGCCGCCGGCGGACTGGCGGTGGCCCTGGGCGAGACCCTGAAGCAGACCGGTGGCCTGTGGTTCGGCTGGAGCGGCAAGGTGGTCGAAGGCGGCACGCCCGGCGAGGGTGAATTGCGCGTCAGCCAGGCCGGCAGCGTCACCCTGGCCGAGCTGGACCTGTGCCAGGACGACCATGACGCCTACTATCGCGGCTATGCCAACGGCGTGCTGTGGCCGGTATTCCATTACCGGCTGGACCTGGCGCACTTCGAGTCGGGCCACCTGGGCGGCTACCGGCGCGTGAACCAGCTCTTTGCGCGCAAGCTGTTCCCGCTGTTGAAGCGCGACGACATTGTCTGGATCCACGATTACCACCTCATCCCGCTGGCGGCCGAACTGCGCGCCATGGGCTGCGAGGCGCGCATCGGTTTCTTCCTGCATATCCCGCTGCCGCCGCCGCCCATCCTGACCGCCATCCCCTCGCACGAATGGCTCATGCGGGCGCTCTTTGCCTACGACCTGGTGGGCTTCCAGAACCATGCCGACCTGCAGCACTTCGCCCAGTACGTGCAGGCCGAGGCCACGGCCGAACCGGTCGGTGCCAACCAGTACCGTGCCTTCAACAGCACGGTACGCGCCGGCGCCTTCCCCATCGGCATCGACGTGGACGAATTCCAGCGCCTGGGCCGGGCCCGCGAAGCGCGCGACACCTATGAGAGCACCAAGGCCGAGTATTCGCGTCGGCGCCTGTTGATCGGCGTGGACCGGCTGGACTATTCCAAGGGCCTGCCGCAGCGCATCCGCGCCTTCCGCGAACTGCTGCGCCTGTATCCCGAGAACCGCCACAGCGCTACGCTGCTGCAGATCGCCTCGCCCAGCCGCGAGGACGTGGAAGCCTACGGCGACATCCAGCGCGAACTCGAAAGCCTGTGTGGTTCCATCAACGGCGACTTCGGCGACTTCGACTGGATGCCCATCCGCTACATCCACCGCACCGTGGCCCGGCGCCGCCTGCCGGGGCTGTACCGGGCCTGCGCGGTGGCGCTGGTGACCCCCTTGCGCGACGGCATGAATCTGGTGGCCAAGGAATTCGTCGCCGCCCAGGACCCGGACGACCCCGGCGTGCTGGTGCTGTCGCGCTTTGCCGGTGCGGCCGAGCAGATGAAGGCCGCACTCATCATCAACCCCTACGACACGCATGGCACCGCCCAGGTCATCCAGCAAGCCTTGCAGATGTCGCAGGCCGAGCGGCGCGAACGCCATGCGGCCCTGATGGAGAATATCCGCCAGTTCGATGTCCACTGGTGGTGCCGCGACTTCCTGGACACCCTGCGCAGCGTCCGGGCGGCCCCGGTCGGTTGAGCAGGGAGGTTCGACCGGCCTCGAAACTTTCCTGGAGGCAAGTGCTTTGTGGACGCGAGGAGCCATCCCGTCGCGCCCTTGCATCGCCCGCGTTGGCCGGTTCGTTAAAACTCCGTCAAAAGCCTTTATAATTCAGGGTTTTGGAAGTTTTTTGCGGAGTTAGTCATGCCGATTTACGCGTATCGCTGCGAAGCGTGTGGTTTTGCCAAGGATGTCTTGCAGAAGATCTCCGACGATGCGTTGACCGTTTGCCCCTCGTGCAATCAGGACAGCTTCAAGAAACAGCTCACCGCAGCCGGCTTTCAGCTGAAGGGTTCGGGCTGGTACGTCACCGATTTCCGCGGTAACGGCAGCGGCGCTTCCAACAGCAAGGGCGCCACCGGCACGGGCCTGGCCGCCAGCGAGGGCGCAGCCACTGCGACCAGCGGCGACAGTGCCGCCGCACCGGCGCCCGCGGCGGCTGCCGCTCCTGCAGCTCCCGCTTCCGCGCCGGCCGCGGCCCCGGCAGCTCCGGCGCCCTCGGCGCCCAGCGCAAGCTAACGCAGGCATCCTTCATTCATCCATGCGCAAATACTTCATCACCGGCCTGCTGATCCTGGTCCCCCTGGCGATCACCCTGTGGGTGCTCAACCTGATCATCAGTACGATGGACCAGTCGCTGCTGCTGCTGCCGGAGACCTGGCGGCCGCGTCACTGGCTGGGCTACAACATTCCCGGCCTGGGCGCGATCCTGACCCTGCTGATCGTGTTCCTGACCGGCCTGGCCGCGCGCAACTTCATCGGCCGTCGCCTGGTGCTGCTGTGGGAAGGCCTGCTGACCCGCATCCCGGTGGTGAAGTCCATCTATTCCAGCGTCAAGCAGGTTTCCGACACGCTGTTCTCGTCCTCCGGCAATGCCTTCCGCAAGGCCGTGCTGATCCAGTACCCGCGCCAGGGCTCCTGGACCATTGCCTTCCTGACCGGCGCCCCCGGCGGTGAGGTGAAGAACCACCTGGCTGGCGACTACATCAGCGTCTACGTGCCCACCACGCCGAACCCGACCTCCGGTTTCTTCCTGATGCTGCCGCGCGCCGAGTCCATCGAACTCGACATGTCGGTGGACGAGGCGCTCAAGTACATCGTCTCGATGGGCGTGGTCGCCCCCGAGATGGCGGCCGACAAGAAGATCATCACCGACGCGGCGGCGCCGAAGAATTGACGGGGCGGCCGGCGCCCTCCTGCCCGGCCAGCCCCGCCTTCGCCCTAGCGTCTTCTCTCACGAATCCAACAAGAACACTGTCAACGGAATTACAACCATGTCCATGCGAACCCAATACTGTGGCCTCACTACCGAGGCACTGCTCGGCCAAACCGTCAGCCTGTGCGGCTGGGTGCATCGTCGCCGCGATCACGGCGGCGTGATCTTCATCGACCTGCGCGACCGCGAAGGCCTGGTCCAGGTGGTCTGCGACCCCGACCGCGCCGATGTCTTCAAGAACGCCGAATCGGTGCGCAACGAGTTCTGCCTGCGCATCACCGGCCTGGTGCGCAACCGTCCGGAAGGCACCGGCAACGCCAACCTGAAGTCGGGCAAGATCGAAGTGCTGTGCCACGAGCTGGAAGTGCTGAACCCGTCGGTGACGCCACCGTTCCAGCTGGACGACGACAACCTGTCCGAAACCACCCGCCTGACCCACCGCGTGCTGGACCTGCGCCGTCCGCAGATGCAGAACAACCTGCGCCTGCGCTACAAGGTCGCCATGGAAGTGCGCAAGTTCCTGGATGCCCAGGGCTTCATCGACATCGAAACCCCGATGCTGACCAAGTCCACCCCGGAAGGCGCGCGCGACTACCTGGTGCCCTCGCGCGTGAACGCCGGTGAATTCTTCGCCCTGCCGCAGTCGCCGCAGCTGTTCAAGCAGCTGCTGATGGTGGCCAACTTCGACCGCTACTACCAGATCACCAAGTGCTTCCGCGACGAAGACCTGCGTGCCGACCGCCAGCCGGAATTCACCCAGATCGACTGCGAAACCTCCTTCCTGAACGAACAGGAAATCCGTGACCTGTTCGAAGGCATGATCCGCCTGGTCTTCAAGAACGCGCTGGATATCGACCTGCCCAACCCGTTCCCGGTGATGGACTTTGCCACCGCCATGGGCATGTATGGTTCGGACAAGCCGGACATGCGCGTCAAGCTCGAATTCACTGAGCTGACCGATGTCATGAAGGACGTCGACTTCAAGGTCTTCTCGGGCGCCGCCAACAGCGAAGGCGGCCGCGTGGTCGGCCTGCGCGTGCCGGGCGGTGCCGACATGCCGCGTTCGGAAATCGACGCCTACACCCAGTTCGTCGCCATCTACGGCGCCAAGGGCCTGGCCTACATCAAGGTCAATGAAAAGGCCAAGGGCCGTGACGGCCTGCAGTCGCCCATCGTCAAGAACATCCACGATGCCGCCCTGACCGCCATCATCGAAAAGACCGGCGCGCAAGACGGCGACCTGATCTTCTTCGGCGCCGACAAGGCCAAGGTGGTCAACGATGCCATCGGCGCGCTGCGCGTGAAGATCGGCCACAGCGAATTCGGCAAGAAGAACGGCCTGTTCGACGACGCATGGCGTCCGCTGTGGGTGGTCGACTTCCCCATGTTCGAATACGACGAAGACGGCCAGCGCTGGGTCGCGCTGCACCACCCGTTCACCTCGCCCAAGGACGGTCACGAGGACTTCATCTCGACCAATCCGGGTGCGGCCATCGCCAAGGCCTACGACATGGTCCTGAACGGTTGGGAACTGGGCGGCGGTTCGGTCCGTATCCACCGCGCCGACGTGCAGAGCAAGGTGTTCCGCGCCCTCAAGATCGATGACGAAGAAGCCCGCCTGAAGTTCGGCTTCCTGCTGGACGCACTGCAATACGGCGCGCCTCCGCACGGCGGCATCGCCTTCGGCCTGGACCGCCTGGTCACCATGATGGCCGGTGCCGAGTCGATCCGCGACGTGATCGCCTTCCCCAAGACCCAGCGCGCCCAGTGCCTGCTGACCAATGCGCCTTCGGAAGTGGACGAGAAGCAGCTGCGCGAGCTGCACATCCGCCTGCGCAATACCGAGCCGGCAGTGAAGGCCTGATCGATCTATCGGTATTACGGATAAGTCGAATGAAAAACGCGTGCAGGAATGCACGCGTTTTTTTTCGCCCGATGGATTAATGATTTAAACAATATAAAAAAATAATTAGTGAAAAGGATATAAATCCTTTTCGCATGCATGCGCTGCAAGCATGGCTGCATGCACAGATATCATTTCCGCCTGCCCCCTGCTGACCCTATCATCGGCCGGATATTCAACGTCCGACATGAGGGGAAAGCATGCAAGGAACGACATTACCGGCTGGCGGGATACCACTGGTCAGCAACCACCAGCGCCGCCGCGCCATCATCGCCACGGTTATCGGCAATGGCCTCGAATGGTTCGATTTCACCGTCTACAGCTTCTTCGCGGTGATCATCGCCAAGCTGTTCTTCCCGACCGGCAATGACCTGACTTCATTGCTCTTGGCGGTGGCCACCTTCGGCGTTGGCTTCTTCATGCGTCCGGTGGGCGGCATCCTGCTGGGCATCTACGCCGACCGTGTGGGACGCAAGGCGGCGCTGTCGGTGACCATCCTGCTCATGGCCGTGGGGACCACCCTGATCGGCCTGGCGCCGACCTATGAAAGCATCGGCCTGTTCGCACCGCTGATCATCGTCGTGGCGCGCCTGCTGCAAGGCTTCTCGGCCGGCGGCGAGATGGGCAGCGCCACCGCCTTCCTGACCGAATATGCACCGGAGCGCGAACGCGCTTTCTATTCCAGCTGGATCCAGGCCAGCATCGGCGTGGCCGTGCTTCTAGGTGCCGCCGTCGGTACCTTCGTCACCTCCAGCCTGAGCCCCGAGGCACTGGCCAGCTGGGGCTGGCGCCTGCCCTTCCTGCTGGGCATCATCATCGGCCCGGTCGGCTACTACATCCGCAACCACCTCGAAGAGACTCCCAGCTTCCTCGAAGAAAAGGACAAGACCGATTCGCCCCTGAAGGAAGTGATCCGCAACTTCCCGCGCGAGACCTCGGCCAGTTTTTCGATGGTGATCCTGTGGACGGTCTGTACCTATGTCTTGCTGTTCTACATGCCGACCTATTCGGTCAAGGTGCTGAAGCTGCCGCAGACCACCGGCTTCATCGCCGGCATGGTGGGTGGGCTCTGCATCATGGTATTGGCGCCCATCGTGGGTCGCCTGGCCGATCGCATCGGCCGTCGTCCGCTGCTCTCCGGATCGGCCGCGCTGATCCTGGTGCTGGCCTATCCCATGTTCGCCTACATCAACAGCGCCCCCAGCCTGTCGACGCTGCTGATCTTCCAGCTGGTCTTCGGTACCCTGATCGCGGCCTACACCGGCCCCATCCTGGCGGCGTTCTCGGAACTGTTCCCGGCCAAGGTGCTGTCCACCGGCCTGTCGGTGGCCTACAACCTGGCCGTGACCATCTTCGGCGGCTTTGCCTCCTTCTTCATTACCTGGCTGATCTCGGCCACCGGCAGCACCATGGCCCCGGCCTTCTACGTGATGATCGCCGCCGCCATCAGCTTCATCGGCACCCGCTTCGTGCGTGAGCCGCAGTATCTGCAACAACATTGAATCTCGCCATGACCAAGATCCTCCTGAAGGGCGGCAACGTCCTCGACCCCGCACTGGGCAGCCTGTTCCCGCGCCATGATGTCCTGATCGAAAAAGACCGCATCATCGATGTCTCCGCCACCCCGCTGGAGGTGAGCGGCGCGCGCGTGATCGACGTGGCCGGCAAGACCGTCATGCCCGGCCTGATCGATTGCCACGTACACGTGCTGGCCTCGCTGGCCAACCTGGGCCTGAACGCCTTGCAACCCGGCTCGCTGACCTCCATCCGTGCGTTGCCCATCGTCGAGGCCATGCTCAATCGCGGCTTCACCAGCGTGCGCGATGCCGGCGGTGCCGACTGGGGCCTGGCGCAAGCCATCGCCATCGGCCTGGTGCCGGGTCCGCGTATCTTCCCCTCGGGCAAGGCCTTGTCGCAGACCGGTGGCCACGGTGACTTCCGCCCGCGTTCCGATGTGCTGGAGCCTTGCTCCTGCGCCTTCCGCGCCGGTGCCATCGCCCGCGTGGCCGATGGCGTGGATGCGGTGCGCCTGGCTGCTCGCGAAGAACTGCAGAAGGGCGCGACCCAGATCAAGATCATGGCATCCGGCGGCGTGGCCTCGCCCACCGACCCGATCGGCAACACCCAATACAGCGAAGATGAGATCCGCGCCATCGTGGCCGAAGCCGAAGCCGCCCAGACCTACGTGATGGCGCACGCCTATACCGGCCGCGCCATCTCGCGTGCCGTGCGTTGCGGCGTGCGTACCATCGAGCACGGCAACCTGGTCGATGCCGATGCCGCGCGCGTGATGCGCGAACACGGCGCCTTCGTGGTGCCGACCCTGGTGACCTACGATTCGCTGGCCCGTGATGGTGCCCGCCTGGGCTTGCCGGCGGATTCGGTGGCCAAGATCGAATCGGTGCGCCAGGCCGGCCGCGACTCGCTGCGTATCTATGCCGAACATGGCGTACAGATGGGCTTCGGCTCCGACCTGCTGGGCGAGATGCATCAGGACCAGTCGACCGAATTCCTGATCCGCGCCGAGATCCTGGGCAACCTGGAGACCATCCGTTCGGCTACCTCGATTGCCGCCGCCATCCTGCAGCGCGAGGGCGAGCTCGGTACCGTGCGTGCCGGTGCGCTGGCCGACCTGATCGTGGTCGATGGCAATCCCCTGCAGGACATCACGCTCTTGACCGGCCAGGGCGAACACCTGTCGCTGGTCATGCAGGCCGGCCACATTCATCGCAGCCGCTGAGCGGCTTTCCCTGTCGGCGCCGCAGCGTGACAAGACACGCTGCGGCAGGCATGCTTTTCGCTCTACCATCCGGTCAGTACCCGAGATCCTGAGTTGGAGCGCCAATCATGCGTATATCCCCATTACCTCCCTTGCCTGCGCTGATCGCCTTCGAGGCGGCCATGCGCCATGGCAGTTTCACCCGTGCCGCTGCCGAGCTGCATCTCACGCAAAGCGCCATCAGCCGCCAGATTGCCCAGCTGGAGCGCTTCCTGGGCAAGAAGCTGTTCCTGCGTGAACCGCGCGCACTGCGCCTGACCGTCAGCGGCCAGCGCTATGCCGCACTGGTGCAGCGCCTGCTGGTCGATTGTGCCGAAGCCACCGAAGATGTCATGAAGCGCAAGGGCCACCAGGAGCTGACGGTGGCCTGTTCGCAGGGCGTCGCCGTGCTGTGGCTGACACCCCGGCTGGCGCGCTTTCGCGCCCAGCACCCCGATTGCCATCTGCGCCTGGTCGTCAACGACAGCCTGGCCACGCTGTCGGAAACCGATTTCGACATGGGCATCTACTTCCTGCGCGATGGACCACCCTCGGGCCTGGCGGCGCGCCGGCTGTATGACGAGGAGGTGTTCCCGGTCTGTTCACCCGCCTACCTGGGTGGGCGCACGCTGACCCCGGCGGCGCTGCGCGGCGAGACCCTGCTGATGCTCGAAGACGGCCAGCGCCAGTGGATGTCCTGGCAGAACTGGATGGCCCATAACGGCATGCCCGATGTGCGTATCGAGCACCAGATCCTCTCCAACCAGTATCCGGTGCTGCTGCAGCTGGCCATGGAAGGGCAGGGCATCGTGCTGGCCTGGCGCCACATGATCGATGCCTGCATGCAGCAGGGGCTGCTGGTGCGGGCCTGCGAGGCCAGTGCCAGCCTGGGCGGCGGCTACTACGCGGTGTGGCCGCGTGACCGCATCGAACACTCCGCTGCGCGGGCGTTTCGCAGCTGGCTGGTGGCCGAGAGTGAGGCCTCGCTGCTCTGAGGACGCGTCATCCCGATACAATGAAGGCTTTCCTGCATCACGGACAGGCAGATGACGCAAAGCAAGCCCTACAAGATCCCCGAATCGGTGCTGGTGGTGATCCACAGCGCCGACCAGCAGGTGCTGCTGATCGAACGCACCGACCAGCCCGGCTTCTGGCAATCGGTGACCGGTTCCAAGGACAGCCTCGATGAAGTCCTGTCGGAAACCGCCCGACGCGAAGTGCAGGAAGAAACCGGCATCCAGGTCGCCGGCCCCGGCGTAGAATCGGTTCAGGATGGTGGAACCGGCGTGCCCCGCGCCAACTTGCGCGACTGGCAACTTTCCAACATCTATGAGATCTACCCGGTTTGGCGCCATCGCTATGCGCCGGGCGTGACGAAGAATACCGAGCACGTCTTCGGCCTGCTGGTGCCGCGCGATATCCCGGTCACGCTGGCCCCGCGCGAGCATACGCGCCATGTCTGGCTGCCCTACCGCGAGGCGGCTGATCGTTGCTTCTCGCCCTCCAATGCGGAGGCGATCCTGCAACTGCCGCGCTATCTCGCGCCGTAGTCGCAGATCGATCGGCGGGGCGGTACGTCAGGACAAGAACAAGAGAAAGGTTGCAGTGATGAAGTTGCGCGTAGCCACCTACAACATCCACAAGGGTGTGACCTCCTTTGCCGGACGGCCACGCATCCTGGCCCTCAAGCAGGCGCTGGCGCAGCTCGACGCCGACATCCTGTTCCTGCAGGAAGTACAGGGTCGCCACGACCTCAACGCCCTGCGCCATGCGTCCAATTGGCCGCAGCAGGGCCAGCACGAATACCTGGCCGGCGAGACCCATCATTCGGCCTATGGCATGAACGCCGTCTATGACCACGGCCACCACGGCAATGCGTTGATCTCGCGCTTCGCCATCGCCTCGATACACAACCAGGACGTCTCCGACCACGCCTATGAATCGCGCGGCATCCTGCACTGCGTGGTGCCGGTGGACGGGCAGGAGGTGCATTGCTACGTGATCCACCTGGGCCTGTTCGCCGGTGGCCGGCGCCGCCAGACCGAGGCGCTGATCCAGGCGGTGCGCAATTCCTCGCCGCCGGATGCGCCGTTGCTGATTGCGGGTGACTTCAACGACTGGACCAACCAGTTGAGCCAGAACCTGTACCAGAGCCTGGGTGTAGTCGAGGTATTCGACCAGCCGCAGGCCCATGCCCGCGGCGTCATGAATGGCCTGCGTCGGCTGGGTGGCTTGTCGGCGCCGATCCGCCCGGCGCGCACCTTCCCGGCCATGATGCCGTGGCTGCGGCTGGACCGCATCTACCTGCGCGGCTTCCAGATCGACTCGGCACAGGTCTTGAGCGACGGACCGTGGGCGCGCCTGTCGGACCATGCGCCCATCGTCAGCGAACTGCGGCTGGCCTGATCTGGAGTCATCGCTTGCGCCATCTCGCCTTCACCGACGGCAACCAGATTGCACTGCTGCATAGTGGCGCCGGTTTCTATCCGGCCCTGATCACGGCCATCGACGGCGCGCGCGTCGAGATCTACCTGGAAACCTACATCTTCTGCCTGGACGAGACCGGCCAGCTGGTGGTCGAGGCGCTGCAGCGCGCCGCCGCCCGTGGGGTGGTGATCTACGTCATCAATGACTGGCTCGGCACGGGGCGCGACAACACCCGCAGGCTGCATCAGGTGCTGGAGGCAGCCGGGGTCCAGCATCGCTCCTTCAATCCCTGGTTCCGCCGTGGCGTGGCGCGCAGCCATCGCAAGCTGTGCGTGGTGGATCGCCAGGTGGCGTTCGTGGGCGGGCTCAACATCAACGACGACATGGTCTCCGACCGCGACCACGTCACCCCCTTGCCGGCGCCGCGCTGGGATTTCGCTGTACGCATCGTCGGCCCGCTGGTGCGCGAGATCTATCGCGAGATGGAAGCCCAGTGGCTGCGCGTGGGCCGCATGAAAATCAAGGCCCGCTGGATCAACTTCAAGCGCCTGCGCCATCGCCACGCCGGCCCCGTACACGACCAGACCCAGGCCGGGCTGGTGGTGCGCGACAACTTCCGCAACCGGCGCACCATCCAGCGTGCCTACCTGCAGGCGCTGGGGAGGGCGCGCGAGAGCGCCTTCCTCGCCAATCCTTACTTCGCCCCGGGGCGCAAGATGCGGCGGGCCCTGGTGGAAGCCGCCCGGCGTGGTGTCAAGGTGACGTTGCTGCTGGGCGTGGGGCAGTTCGTCATGCAGGACGCGGTGGCGCATTCCTTCTATCCCGAGCTGCTGCGCGCGGGCGTGCGGATCGTCGAGTACACCCACACCGAGCTGCATGCCAAGGTGGCCGTGGTGGATGACCGCTGGGCCACGGTCGGCTCCAGCAACTATGACGGGCTATCCCTGTTCGTGAACCAGGAAGCCAATGTGGTGGTGCAGGACCAGGCCTTCGCCAGCTACCTGCGCCAGGAGATCGAGGCCGGCGCGGCCCATGGCCGGGTGGTACACCTGGCCGATTTCCTGCATATGCCCTGGTACAAGCGGGCGGCCTATGGTGCTGCTTTCCTGCTGTATCGCACGGTGATCCACATCATTACCCTGGGCAACGACGCCTAGCCGCGCTGCGGCCATCCCGGAAAGCCGGGGGTTTATTGGCCTGGCTTTTGATTTACCGAAAATTCACCATATCGCCATCCCAGCTGAAATGGAATAAGATGACCATCCGGTTTCCGACGGCGAGCAAGCAGGCTCTCCGCTATTTCAATAAAAGGAGCGAGTTATGGATGATGTGGTCATTGTCGCAGCACAAAGAACGGCGATCGGCAAATTCGGCGGATCCTTGTCGAAGATTGCAGCGGCCGATCTCGGTGCGCAAGTCATCAAGGCCTTGCTGGCCAAGACCGGCATCAAGCCCGAATCGATCAGCGAAGTCATCCTGGGTCAGGTACTGACCGCAGGCCTGGGCCAGAACCCGGCGCGCCAGTCGGTGATCAAGTCCGGCCTGCCCGACATGGTTCCGGCCTTCGTGGTCGGCAAGGTCTGCGGCAGCGGCCTGAAGGCGGTCCAGCTGGCGGCCCAGGCCATCCGCTGTGGCGACGCCCAGATCGTCATCGCCGGCGGCCAGGAAAACATGAGCGCCTCGCCCCACGTCCTCAACAACTCGCGTGACGGCTTCCGCATGGGCGACGCCAAGCTGACCGATACCATGATCGTCGACGGCCTGTGGGATGCCTACAACCAGTACCACATGGGCATCACCGCCGAGAACGTGGCCAAGAAATTCGAGATCAGCCGCGAAGAGCAGGACGCCTTCGCTGCCGCCTCGCAGAACAAGGCCGAAGCCGCGCAAAAGGCCGGCAGGTTCAAGGATGAGATCGTCCCCATCGAGATCAAGGGCAAGAAGGAAACCGTGGTCTTCGACACCGACGAATTCGTCAAGCACGGCGTGACCGCCGAAGCGCTGGGTGCCTTGCGCCCGGCCTTCGACAAGGCCGGCACGGTGACGGCCGGCAACGCCTCGGGCATCAACGACGGTGCTGCCGCCGTGGTGGTGACCTCGGCCAAGCTGGCGGCTGAACTGGGCCTGCCGGTGCTGGCCAGGATCAAGTCCTACTCCTCGGCCGGCCTGGATCCGAGCATCATGGGCATGGGCCCGGTGCCGGCGTCGCAGCTGACCCTGAAGAAGGCCGGCTGGACCGCGCAGGACCTGGACCTGATGGAAATCAACGAAGCCTTCGCTGCCCAGGCCATCGCCGTCAACAAGCAGATGGGCTGGGACACCAGCAAGATCAACGTCAACGGCGGCGCCATCGCGCTGGGCCACCCCATCGGCGCCTCCGGCTGCCGCGTGCTGGTGACCCTGCTGCACGAGATGGTGCGCCGTGATGCCAAGAAGGGCCTGGCCAGCCTGTGCATCGGTGGCGGCATGGGGGTGGCGCTGGCGGTGGAGCGTTGAACCGTTAGCCCGTCGTCTGTTGTGTTTCAATGAGGAAACGCCGGCTTGCGAGCCGGCGTTTTTTTTCCCGAATCGACTTCATCAGATGCGGCGCAGGTAGCTGCTGTCGAGCTGGTTGATATCCGGACAGGCCAGCAGCGCCAGCACGCGATCGACCTCGCTGCGCAGGATCTCCAGGGCGCGCTCGGCGCCGGCCTGTCCACCGGCGGCCAGCCCATACGTGGTGGCGCGGCCCAGCAGCACGGCATCGGCGCCCATGGCAATGGCCTTGACGATGTCGGCGCCACGGCGAAAGCCGCCATCCAGCATCACCGTCAGTTGCCCCTTCACCGCCGCCACGACCTCGGGCAGCACATCCATGGTCGACAGCGCACCATCGAGCTGTCGGCCGCCGTGGTTGGACAGCACGATGCCATCCACGCCGGCTTGCACTGCGCGCTGGGCATCCTTGACATGCATCACCCCCTTGAGCACCAGCCGGCCCGGCCAGATGCCACGTAACCACTCGACGTCATGCCAGTCCAGTGCCGGCGAAAGTGATTGCCCGAGGATGGAGGAAGCGGCGCCGCGCACGCTGGTCTGTCCCTTGGGCAGCAAGTCACCCAGGTTGGCAAAGTGGGGGAAGCCATGGGGATAGAGGACGTCGATCAGCCAGCGCGGATGGGCGAGCACGTCCAGCTTGTTGCGCCAGTCCAGCTTGCGCGGACTGCTGAAGTTGCGCACATCCCATTCGCGCTTGCCATAGACGGCACTGTCGGTGGTCAATACCAGGGTGCTGATCCCGGCCGCCAGCGCACGGCGTGCGATGCTGGCCACGAATTCGCGGTCGCGATAGAGATAGACCTGCTGCCATACCTGTGCCCCCGAGCGCCGCACCACCTCTTCCAGTGCGGTGGTGGACACATTGGTCAACACGAAAGGTACACCGGCCATGTTGGCCGCACGCGCCATGGCCACATCGCCCTCGCGCGCCAGCAGGCCGCTGAAGCCGGTGGGTCCGATCAGGAAGGGCGAGGCGATCTCCTGGCCGAACAGGCGGCATCGCTGCGTGCGCACCGAGACATTGACCAGCGTGCGCGGCAGGAAGCCGATACGGGTGAATACCTCGCGGTTGCGGCGCAGGGTCAGCTCTTCCTCGGCTCCGCCCTCGACATACTCGAAACAGAAATTGGGCAGCCGCTTGCGCGCCATGACACGCAGTTCCTCGATGCTCTGGGCCCGGCGCAGATCCGACCCGGTATAAAGACGACGTTGCAATTCGCTCCCCCTGACTTGGATGGTTCGTTGATGACCTGCACGGCGGTATTCAAATTGGTCAAGCCAAATGCAGTTTAATTTTATTTATATGAATTGGTAAAGCCAATTGGCGCGCGGCCTGTGAGACAATCGCCACACTCAGCGCAACCTCCCTAAGAGACAGGTTGCCAAGTCTCTCGTGCATAGTGCAAACCATGGCAACTCTGACGTCGACCGATTCCCGCCGCCTCTACCTGCAGATCGCGGACCGCCTGCGTACCGTGATGTACCAGCCGGACTTCACCACCCAGGGTCGCCTGCCGCCCGAGCGGGCACTGGCCGAGCAGCTGGGGGTATCGCGCCCGTCGATCCGGGAGGCGCTGGTGGCATTGGAGCTGGAAGGGCGGGTAGAGATCCGCATGGGCTCGGGTGTCTACCTGACCCGGATGGCGGCGCCCGGCGCGCACGATGTATCGGCGCCGGCCGGCGAGATGGGCAACAGCCTTACCGACATCATGGGGGCGCGTGTCCTCTTCGAAGGTGCGATCGCGGCGCTGGTGGCACCGCTGGCCAAGCCCAGGGACCTGAAGGCCCTGCGTGCCATCTACGAGACCATGGAGCAGGAATGCCAGGCCGGCCAGAGTCCGGCAGGTGCCGATCGTGACTTCCACATGCGCATCGCACAGATGGCCGGCAACGAGGTGCTGGTGCAGACCGTGGCCCGGCTCTATGACGAGCGGCAGGACCCGATCTCGGCCAAGCTGCTGGATCACTACGAACCGGAAGACAGCTGGCTCACTGCCCTGCATGAGCATCGCGACATCCTTGAAGCCATCGAATCACGCGACGCCATCCAGGCACAGGCGGCGATGCAGCGGCATCTGAAGCAGTCGCTCAAGCGCACCATGACGCGACGCGATCCCTAGTTTGTACTGACCGCAGGCGAGAAATTGCGAATCGTAATTTCCTTGCGCCCCGAAGGTTGTGGCCGATTGGCCTGATCGAGCCACCGCCATTGAATATCTTTCGGAGAGATATCCAGGCCACCATCACGCGGGTCGGGAAAGGCCTGCCCTTCCTCAACATAGCTCTGTCGGTACCACTGGTTGAAGACCTTGGCGAGGGGGTGGGCAGGATCGACGCTACCGTGCCAGATGCCGGTGGTGGGAGCGGGGAGCAGGCCGGTGGAGTGCAATGCGCGAGCAGGCATCGGGACTTCGCGCATCACGCCTTGGGGGACACGCCAGTCGGGAAGGTACTTGGCCTCCGGTGCTTGAGGAACCGGGGTGCCGAGATAATGGAAGCGGAAGACGCCGTCATCCTTGGTGAGTCCTTCAGGGGTCTTGTCGAAGGCTTCGCCGATGTCGTAACGCATGGGTACCTGCGCGGCATTCCATGCGACTTGTCGGGGCGTGACTGGCTTGCGCAGTTGGGCGAGCCAATAACCACCGATGACGGCGTCGGTGTGCAGATGCTGGATCAGATGACCGCCTTGCGGTTCATCCGGAAGGACAAAGCCGTCGGGGATATGTGCTCGACCCTCTCGTAGGGATGCGGGGGAAGGCTTGATGTCATCCAGCGAGACCGTCTTGACGGGCTTGGCCCCGTCGATCAGGGATTCCTTTTCGCCGTCCCAGTAGGGGAGGATGGCGGGAGGGAGGGGGAGAACCTTGTCGAGGTTGGGGAGGCGAAGGTCGGGGTTGAGTCGGAGCATATTGCTAATGGCGGAATAGCGATCGGGAGTGTCAGAATTTTCGTGTTCAAGGCGGGTTAATATTTAAACAGCCGGAAGCACGAAGCGATCAGCGTAGAGGATAGCAAACTGGTTCATGGC
>QFZN01006817.1_pt1 | contig 44678 bp, 19 predicted proteins | sample 1740101 | NCBI WGS metagenome assembly QFZN01 (sample SAMN09210849, study PRJNA391713) | Ciliate metagenome, whole genome shotgun sequencing project. | isolation source: combination of 50 Heterometopus sp. ciliate cells from an enrichment culture... | host: Heterometopus sp. ...
GTATATAGAGTGGGTTAAAGAAAGTTTACTAAAAATATTTTAGAGGTCCAGTATATAGAGTGGGTTAAAGAAAGTTTACTAAAAATATTTTAGAGGTCCAGTATATAGAGTGGGTTAAAGAAAGTTTACCAAAAACATTTTAAGAGTCAAGCACATTAGACTGTTTAGCTTGGCATTAGAAAATTTTACCAAGGTGGTGAAGAAAATTTACTAAAAATATTTTAGGGGTCCGGTATATAGGTGTGGCGAAGAAAATTTACTAAATATATTTTAAAGCTCGGGCGCGTTGGGTTGCTCGGCTCAGTTTTAAAAAAATTTACTAATGGGTAAAAAACAATTTTTATTGCAAACTTGGCACCACGGGTTACATTTAAAAATACTTAGGCGCGCTTGTGTGCCGAGCAACGCATATTACGCGCTGCAATAGCGCCGCCGGAAAATTTTTGTTTGCACGAAACGATGTGCGATATACAAAGGCTAGTAACGACACCCACAATTGCAGCCGCCATTATACACAGGTTACTTTATAAAACAAGTGCGTACACAAGTAAACTATAGTAGCCCCCGCTGTTCTGTGCGTGTGCCTGAATTTTTGGCGTACTAGCAGTATTTTTGCTTTTTATTGTGTTATCATAAAGATTCAAGCAAAGAAACATTTAACTAGTGCAACGAGAGTGAAGCAGCTAACCGGCATGCAAATACTGTACAAGTGGAAATGCGTGCTAATACTAAACCAAACGCACGATACTTAAATAACAAGCTAAACAAAGTAATGTGTAAAGAAATGTTTTTAAGCACAAAATTATACTAACGCCGTTGTGTGCGTTAGCGCAAGTAAAGAATTACCTAACTTAAATGTATTACAACGAAATATCAAAATAGTATGTTGTCATTTATTAAGCCGCACAAAATAAGTATTACTGCACAAAACGTTAGTTACGTTGTTAACGAAAGTAAGGGGTAATCAGCCAGCGTCGTATAAGTTACTGTGGCTGCAGTAGTCGTGTTTTGCATATTTGCCATGATTGCGGTGTTTGTAAAGCAGGTAATGCCGTTGTATTGTGCTGCCATTACATGATTGGCTAGGTACGACGCCATAAATAGTTTACGCTAGCAGAATTCTAATGATTTGTGTGGCAGCATGCACAAGTAGTTTGTTCCTTTGCAGCAGCATGATGCTAGCAACGCAATTTACTGCGCACGCGTGTAGTTAGTAGCTATGTACAGCAAGCAGGGGCTACAAACTTTGTAGCATGGCGCTTGTAAACTGCCACAAGTAAACAGCATAAAAGCGTGGCAGCGCGCGGTAACTCTAATATTGTATTGTGCGTGCCAATATCAACAAATGTACAACACGGGCAGCGAAAAATGCATTTATATTGTGTGCGTGGCGGGTAAAAGTCAATATTAAATAAGTCTGCGTGACGCTTCTACAAACAAAACAATGCTTTAAAAAGCAACAGCGCGCAAGCTTGTACCAGTATCAGCAACAAAAGTACAACCAGTGACGGCATGCAAACCGACGCTTGCTGTAAAGCGTCCTGACGTTGGTACGCACAGGGCAGCAACCGATTATCCGAGTGTGTAACTGCTGCCAAAAATCAAGCTGCGACAATTACTGATTATTAAATATGTTTGTGTGATAGAAAACGTTAAACGTGTAGTACTAATGCGCGGTTTGTAACAATTGCTGTAAACGCAAACAGTAGCCGTTAGCCAATGCGCGCATAATACTTTTGCGGCGTAGTATTTACTATAACAAGGCGTGCACTTGAATTAATTTAGTGCGGCTAAAGCAGGATATACCACGCTGTGGCGTGCGTGCATTTTGTTTAGGGCGGCAGAAACGAGTTGTCGATATTCAGCAATATTAACAAACACGTGGCTGCCCATGCAGCAAGTAACGCGGTATTGCACACAAATAAGTAAACGGCCTTTTCTAACAAGGTTTGGTGTGCATTAAATAATTTTTATCGCCAAGTAATGGTGTATACGCCGAAAGCATTAAATGCAGCATAATTAAACAAATTTTGTAAAAAGCATGTAGTTTATAACACAGCAATTATTAAACTTTAACCGTGCATGCTTGTTAGCTGGTATAAATACTCGCTAATTAAACAAATATACAAGATACTATTTAGCACAAAACGTTGTAAATAACGGCTCAGTATCTTTGAATAAACTACGAGCCGCAACGTTACATAAATATGCAAAGCGTGTATCGCAAGTTATGCAAGCTATACGATATTGCTTAACCATGCTGTATACTAATGTCTGCGTGCACGCATACAAAGAAATTCTGCTCAGTATAGTCGGCAGCAGTATAAAGCTTATCTGTGTGCAAGTATGACAAAGCAATATTTTGTTGCCCAGTACAGCACTGCGTCATCAATGCAATTAAAGCAACCAAAACGCAACAAAAACAGCCGCGTCACCAATTCTGGCATGCATAACAAATTACACAACAACCGTTATATAACTATGATGCAGCAAAAAAAAAGCATTAAACGTTAAATGATGACACAGCTTTGTAATGTAGCGATGCGGCGTATTTTCTAATAAGTAAGAAGCGCAACATTTACTTGGTGGCGTACTAGCAGCATGCGCCATGTTTTTAGTACCGGCGTTTGCTGTAGCACAGCACAGTGTTTCAAAGCCAAGAATTCTGCTGGCTGGTGCACACATCGTAGCATGCGTAAGCATAAGCACTTGCGGTATGCATGCTGTTTACTAAAGCGGCTGCTACACCGCCGCCGTTCGTAGGCAGCGCATAAAAAAAACAGATGTTAAAAACATCGCAGCTTATTTTTACTGCACCGTCATCGCGTATACTGCTAGTTTGCATGATTTGCACAGCAAAGCATAGCATTGTTAACCGTGCTTCTATGCTACAGCTGTTGTTATGCAAAAGCATTTTTCAGCGTGCACGCCGGCATGCGTTATTTATGCAACCTGTATAACAGTATTGTGCAGCTCACGCTTTGCAGTTTATGCCATGTGCAAACAACGAATGTGTAGTATGCGGCTTCTATAACCCGGCATAAACCAACAAGTTTTTAACAACGTGCTAGATCAGACAGCTGTACGAAAGTAAATAAACCCAGCATTGCTTAAGTGCAATGCGGCGGTTGCAATTAAAACAGCGCTAATTTGATTTTTGGTGTGCTTGTAATTATTGTACAGTTTTAGCTTTGTTTAAGCCGCGGCAACGCCACAGTTACACCATCTGTGCATGCTGCAGCAACAAGATTTTGTAGCAAAACTGTCAACGCATGCTGTTTAGGTCGCAGGACGATTCTTTTCGTTAAGTCTTCATCTATGCTTTTTGCATGCACAACAACTTATGCAACAATAATGCATTACTTAAAAGGCAGAAAAAACAATAGGCGGGCTGCCAAACAAGTATTAATGCAAATATATTGCTGCTGGCAAAAACGTCTACAATTTTATAAAGACAAACACAATACGCATAACTAAAGTAGTGCAGCTACGTTGCCTTGAATGACCGGCTTTATTTTTTGTTTTTATACTGCTGAAACCGTGTTGATTAACTAGTTGTGCCACAAGCAATTATTATGTCAAAAGCGCCTTTTATCACAAACTAAATATCTATTAGTTATGTTTAAAAGTATGCGCGCATGCCGTTATTCTTAACAAGGTATATGGTGCTATGTAATGCTGGCGGTAAAAAAATTTGCTTACACCAGCAAATAATGGTTTTATAAATTTTAGCAGCCGCGTGCTTAATTGCTGCCGTTGCTATGTATAGTGTCTGCTTTATAAAACAAGCGCACAAACAAGCAAAAACAATATTGTGACTGCAGTATCACAAATATAAATGAAATTTAGTTGTGCTAATAACACTGCTGCTTTGTATTGTGCCGTTAGTTGGTTTTAAACAAATCAATGCTTAACTAATGCAGCAAAGACAAGGTTTGTAACAACAGCACAAATGCCGCGAAAAGCAAAAAGTACGCCAACACTAAGTAATGGCAGCCGCTGTTAAACAATAAACAAAACAGTGCTTGTGGAAGCACCGTTGAGTCAAAACTATACTACAAATAACGTATACATTTACGCAAGCAAACAGTATACTAACGGGGCGTACTACTATAAAACAATAAAACCATGCAGTGCTACACGGCGGTATGCACTAAAGTGTGTATACGTAAAATGTTTATGCTGTTATTGGTGCGCCGGTGGTGGGCTATTGACAGTGCATAAGCTACCGGTGTAGCGGCTATTTTTTGCTTACTCGTTGGTGTTGCAATGTTAGCAAGCAAACGTGTTAACAGTATGTTGCTGTTGTTATGTGAATAACACACTATGTTGCTGTACGTAGTTTACAGCAGCGTTGCTTGAAATGTTTATGCAGAACAGTGCGTATGCAGTTTGTGATTTAGCGATGCAACAATTTTTGTTTTATAGGTTATCATGCACGCGCGCGGTGGTAAACCGCACACGGCTGCTTGTATGCTGTTCTAAGCAAACAACACAAGAAAACGTATTGCAGCGCGTACTATCACTAACACCATATTGCAAGTACAAGCACTAATAAGTATACAAAACAAATAATACAAGACTGTATTTATATTACGCGTGCAACCGCTGAAAAACTAATATTAAACAAGCACATACGCTGTGCCACTACAAGCAAAGTAATGCTTTGGTAAGTAGCAATATACGGGCTTGCACAAATGTCAGTAACAAAATACAATTGGCGTTGGCGTGCGGAGCACTATTTATTATTAAAGGTTTGACGCAGCTACGCGCGCTGCATGCTGCGCTGCACAAGCAACAAAGCTGAAGCCACGTGGTGGCATGCCAGCCACGCGTGCAATCACTGCCAAAAATTAAATTGCAACAATAGCGTACAAGTAAATACACAAGTAGGTCAGAAATTATTAAGCGCATAATGTTAGCATGCATTTTGTAATACTTGCTGTAAGCATAAACAGCAATAGTTACGTTGTACGCGTATAATAATTTTGCAAGGTGTTGCTGTATATAATAAAGTACCGGCCTTAAATAGTTTAGTGCAGCTAAAGCGGTAACGAAACAGCACGCATTCACACACTGTTAAAGTGTTGGGCGCTAACGGCTGCTACTGTTGGACGCGATAAGCAATGCAAGCAACCGCATGTTATCAGATGCAAAACAAGTCAGCAGCGGTTTCTAACAAGATGCTGATGCACATTAAATAAGCATCAGCGCCTTTGTTAATATATCGGCTATTGTAGCATTAAACGCATCGTGGCGCAGTAAAATTTGTAAAGAGAGCATGGTGCTTATACTATGCTTGCTATTAGATTTACCCATTAATACTTGTTAACAAATAGAAATGCTTGCCAAACCAATAATTATATAAAATGCTGTTTGGTGTAAAATGAAACAAAAAAAGCCAATTTGATGTTTTACACAAACCACTAACCGCAATGTGTAAAAAATGCGCAAAGTATATAGCGCCGTTTAATTAAACCGCGCCGTACTGCTTAACTACACCGTGCTGTTGCTTTTGCGCATACACACAAAATTGCACTTAGTATTGTTTGTAGCATTATAAAGCTTACTTGTATGCAAGTACTGCAAAACAAATTTTAGTCTACTAGCGCAACTGGCGCGTCGCCGAAGTAAGTAGCATGCACAAACGATAACGGCGGTGTGTACGCCATTGCCGCAGTTGTGTAACTGCAACATAAGGAAAAAAAAGCATTAAATGCTGCGTGACCGTATAGCAAATAACGCAAAATCACAGCGCGCATTAAGTAAAGCCACGTCAGCACCTGTCGTATTTTTTGGCATACGGGCGTCCGCTGCAGTATGCTGCAACGGTTCAGTTGTAAAACAAATTAAGTAAGCGTGCGTATGATGGTGTGCACAGTCACAAATAAAATTAGTATATTTGTTGTTTGATTCAGCAGCTGCTGTACTTCCGTTTTTTGTAACCACAGCAAAAAACGCGTATTAAAACGCCACCTTTTATTTTTGCAGCGCGGCAAGCGGCCGCGCCAACAACCGCTGTTGGTTGCACAGTAAACGCAACAGCACCAGCACCGCCACTATGTCACAGCAGTTGTTATGCCAAAAGTATTTTTGTAGCACGTGTATTACTACGTGCTATTTTTGCAATGATTGTAACAGTACTCTCTAAGTTTGCTATTGTGTTTTATGCGTACGGTTGTTTATACATTATTGCAACAACGCTTTTGTAACAAAATGCAAACGCATAAGTTTTAAACTGATACCAGACCTGGCGTCTAAAAAAGCCGATAAAGCTAAGCAGTCTTTAAGTGAGAATGTGCGAGCTGCAAATAAAATAATGCTACCAAAGGTGTTTGATGCGGCTGTAATTGTTTATTGTTTTAGCTGCGCTTAGGCTGTTTTAGTATTATACTTGCTTAGCTGGTACCCATTGCAGTAAGCACACGTTGTATCAAAGCTACTGGCGTGCATTGTTTATGCTGTAGCAACAAACTCACACGTTAACTGTTTATTCACATTTTTTTGCATGCACGACAACTTACGCAGTAACGGCGTGCCGTTTAAAAAAAGCCTTCAAACAAAACAAAAGCAAGCATACCATAACTATCAAAGAACTGCAGACAAACTTATAAATGCAAACGTAATATTTATAATTAAGATTGCGTGTCTAATACTATTTTTAATATCAGCTTACATTTTGTTTTTATACACAGCAAAGCTATGCTTATTCATTGGCCGTGCTGCTAATAAGTGTTGTGTCCAAAACAAATTTTACCACAAACTAAAGATTCGCCGGTTACCTTTAAAAATATGCAAGCGCAGCAGCACCCTTAACAAAGTACACGATGCTGTGAAACACCAGCTTGAAAAAATTTTGCTTGCGTTAAATGCTGCGCATTATGTCAGGTTTAGCAACGGCACGTCTAAGCACGACTACTATTGTATGTTTGCTATTTTATAAAACAAAGCCGTACAGCACACAAAATATAATACTTGGGTATTGCGTTGTATGTACGAACAAATTTTAGTTGTGTTAACAATATTTTTGCTTTTGTTACATTATTATAAAACTGCGCCAAAAATAACACTTAGCTAACACAGCAAAGGTTTGGCAGTTAACGGCTGCGCAACCGCTGTGCAGTCTGGTCTGGTTCGTGTTAATACTAAATCAGATTAGCAGTGATTAAACCAAAAATAAAACAAAGAGGGGTTATTAAACCCAAAACCTTACGAATTGCTGTGCATATGCTTATACAAATAAGTAATGATTTAACTTAGGTGCGCTACAATAAAGTGTTAAACTGGCGTGTTGTCGCTTATCTGGCTGCATTAAATAAGAACGGCCGCACAAAGCATTAGTGCCGTTATCTGTTAAATTGCAAGGTTAGTTGGCAAGCAGCCTACAAGCTCCGCGCACAGCAGCCGCAGCGTTTTGCCTATTTGCCGTTGCTGCAATATCGGTAAGGTTGATTCAGCTGCTGTGCTGTGCAGTTATTACATTTGAGCGGCGCCGTGTTGTAAGAATTTTATGCTAGCAACGCTAGAACGCTTTGTGCTTTTGCGACCCAACGACCCGCATCACGTAGCCCGGTGTGTTCGCCGATTGTTTGCAACCGTGAACGGTGCGTATACTCGGCCCAAAAGTTTAGCAGCGCGCTGCTTGTAACCGGTTATAAGCAACTGTAATAAAAAAAGTACAGTAACGCGCAGTAATTTCAAGAGTATAGCTAACGTGCTTACAACAACAAGTGTACAATACAAACAGCACAAAGTTGTAGTTATACAATGGGTGCGACTGGCAAAAAACTAATATTAAACAAGCGGAGATGCTACAACTCTACAAGCAAAACAACGTTTTAGTAACCAGCGGCGTACAAGCTAGTGCTGCTGTCAGCAACAAAATCACAGCCGATAATTATGTGTAAAACTATATTTGCTATCAAAGGGCACAACATCGCGCGCGCGTTGCGTGTTGCGATGCACAATTCGCAAAGCAGATTTAAATCAGCAACAAGCTGTTGGAACGCGCGGCTGCTGTCAAAAACTAAATTGTTGTAATTGCTGATACTTACACGCTGGTGCAACAAAAATATCAAGCACGCGGTGCTGTTGCGCAGTTTGTAGCGTTTGCCGCAAACACGAGCTGTGGCAATTATTCAATGTTTACACAAGACTGTTTCTTGGCAGCGCTGTCAACAACAAGTGCACACTCGAGTCGGTTTACCATATTTAAAGCAGTAACTGCAGCGCGCACCACCGCCTTGTTGGAAACCGCTGTTGTTATAGGATTATAGTCAGCAATTCAAGCAAATGCATAATTGTCTATGCAGCAAACAGTATACTATTATATATAAAATAAGTAAACGCCAACTTCCAGCAAGGTGCAAGCACGTATTATATAATTGTTGTTGCTTTAGCGGAAACGAATACACACCAGTAGCTGAAACGCATCATAATGGTGTAAGTTTTGTAAAAAAGATAGTTTTACAACAACAGCAGTTAAACCTTACCGTGAGTACCGGTTGACAAATAAAAATATTTGCTAAGTAAACACTTGTACAAGATGCTATTTGGTGCAAAACGCGACAAAATGCGCAATTTGGCATCTTTGAATGAATTAATAATTTTAGCATGCAGCAAGTATGCAAAATGTATACTGCCGTTCAGTAAAGTTATACTACGTTGTTTAACTGTGCCACACTATAATATTCATGCGTACTTGCATAAACAAACTTTACGCAGTACAGTCTGCAGCGCCATAAAGCTTACCAATACACAAGCACAGCAAAGCAACAGCTAGTTTATTGCTTGCTCCGACGTGCAAGTAATACAACCGGTGCAGCCAAGGTGCAGCAATAGCATCCGTATATACAACACTGGTGTATAAAGCAACTTGCATAATAGCCTTTGTATAACCGCAGTGCAAGAGGGGTGGTTAACCGAACAGTAAACTGCAGTACAGCTTGACAGCGAAGAAGCGCAACACGCTTTCGTGTAAGTAGACAGTGCAACGCCTATTAGGCAGTAAGCTATCTACACTTATTATGTTTTTATAGTGCTTTATCACGCTGCAGCGGGCTACGGCGTTTTAGTGTACGGAATAATGCAAGTTTATGCGTGCGTTGTGGTACGAGCAATTGGTAGTAATAATAGCATGCTGATTGTTTACAATAGCAGTTGTTGTACCGCTGCTGTTTGTAGGCTACTAACATAAAAAATGTCAAAATACAGCCTTTGTTTTTGCTGCGCAGTAATCTGACGTGCTGATTGTTTGCAGGCTTTGCACAGTAAAATACAACGTCGTCTGCCCTGTTTTTATACTGTAGTAGCTGTCATGTCCAAAATATTTTTGTGGCATGTACTGTCACCGATTACCCATGCACTTAGTATAATAGTAGCGCTGAGTTAACCGGCACATTTTTATGTGTTAGGCAAGCCGTGAACTAGTTGTGTACTGCCACTATAACAAAGCTTTGGCACGCTGGTTTTTAACCGGATGTCAAACCCCGCACCTAAAAAAAGCAAATAAAACTAAGCAGCTTCTATACGCGGATGCAATTGTTGTGATTAAAGCAGCCCTTATTTGATTGTTTGCTGTTATTGTAATCGTGCACATCGTAGCCTTGTTTAAGTCACCAAACACAATATCCGTACCACGGGGTGGCGCAAAGCAGGCTTTGTATCAAAGCTGCCAACGTGCACAGTTTATACCGTTGTCACACTTCTTTCAAATAAACATTTACTTGCATTTTTGCGTGCACAACAGTTTATGCAATAATAATGCGCTGTTTAAAAACAGAGAAAGATAGATAAGTTTTCAAGCAAAAACTAGAGCAAATACACAGCGGCCAACAAAAAAATGTAAACAAGCTTATAAATGCAGGTGTGACGTTTATAACCAAAGCCGCACGTTTCGTATTATTCTAAATGACGGCAATTACGTTTTGTTTTTATATACGCTGAAATTGTGTTGACACTGTTGTTGTGTTGCCACCAGTTGTTGTGTTAAAAATAATTTTGCACGCAAGCCAAACATTGGTTAGTTACTTTTAAAAACACATAAGGGCTGAACCATTCTTAGCAAAGCACATAATGCAATGTAATGCAGCATCGTCTATGAAGTACGCTGTGTGTTATTGTATACGTAATAATTTTGCAATGTAACACTATGCATAACGACGCATGAACATAAATTAGTTTAGCGTGCCTAAAGTTGCTGTCGGCACAACTGCAGCGCCAAAGCACCTGTTGTAACCGGCAACGGTGCTGAGGCCACAGTAAGCAACGCAAACAAACTTATTGCTGTCTATGAAGCAAGCTACGGATGATTGCATACGTAATATTTTTGCACGGTGACGCTATGCATAACAATGCGTTAACTTAAATTAGTTTAGTATATTTAAAGTTGACCGCACACTACTGCAGCACGCGTTAGTGCTTCGCTGTAATTGGTAGCTGCGATATGTATATTCAGCAATGCAAGCAAATGTATTGTTGCCATGCAGCAAGCCGTGTATTCTTGTACATGGAATAATTTTACAAGGCAACACAGCCAACAACAACGTAATAGTTTAAATTAGTTTAGTATACTTAAAGTTGCCGTGCCGCACTGCAGCGTGCTCTCACCGCTTGTTGTAGTTGGCAATGGTAGCGTTGGTATATTCAGCAATGCGAGCAAACCGCGTATTATTGTATGCATAATAATTTTGCATGCCAATACTGGCTATAACAATGTATTAATTTAAATTAGTTTAGTGTGCATAAAGTGGCGGCACGCTACACCACAGCACACGCCCACGCCTTATTGCCATGAGCAGCAGTAGTGCAGCAAGATTCGGTGATGCAAACAAACGTATTGTTGTCTACGAAGAAAAACATAGAATATTGTATGCATAATAAATTTGCAAAATAACGCCGTTTATAATGATGTATTGACTTAAATCAGTTTGGTGTACTTAAAGCGGCAATGCGTTGTTGTAATAGCTGGGTGCAAACATATTCAGCACCACAGGCTGGCATACTGCCGTCCACGAAGCAAGCCACATATTGTTGTACATGTAACAATTTTGCAGGGCGATGCTGCCTATAACAACGTATTAACATAAACTAGTTTAGTGTACATAAGTCAGCAGTCGCCAAATTATAGCACGCACGCATGCCTTATTGTAATCGGCTGCAGCGGTGTTGGCTATATTCAGCAACACGAACAAACGTATTATTGTCTATGAAGTAATCTGCAAATTGTTGTATACATAACAATTTTGCAGTATAATGCTATGCATAACAATGTACGAACTTAAAGCAGTTTAACATTCTTAAAGTTGCCACTGTCAAATAACTACACGTGCTTGTGCGCTGTTGTAGTTGGCGGCAGTATGTATATTAAGCGACGCAAGAAAAAGTAGTGCTGCTGGTGCAGTAAGCTGCGTATTACAATATGCGTAATAATTTTGCAAACGCATACTACCAATAACAACGTGTTATCTTAAATTAGTTTAGTATGCCTAAAGTGGCAAAGCAACACAATAGCGTGTATGAATTGCTTGTTGTAGCAGACTGTGGTAGCTTAGCATACGCAGTAACGCAAGTAAACACATTACTGTCTATGCAGCCTGCCGCACATTTTTGTACGCATACTAATTTTGCAAGGAAATGCAACCTATAATGATGCATGAACTTAATTTAGTTTAGTATATCTAAGCGGCTCCGCCACAGCGTAGTGCACGCTAACCACTTGTTGTAGTAGGCTGCCCGGCCGGGTATATTCAGCAACGCGCGTCACGTATTATTATACACACAACAGCTTTGCAAGTAAATACCGGCTATAACAACATACGAACTTAAATTAGTTTAGTATACTTAAAGCATTGCAAGCTAAATCATAGTATGCACAAACACCTTATTGTAATTGACAGTAGCAATTGTGTATATTTAGTAATGCGAGCAAACGTGTTGTTGTCTATGCAGCAAATTGCATATCGTTGTATGCATACTAAAGTTGCAAGGCAGTACTACGCCTAAAGATGTACGAACTTAAATTAGTGTGGTATAATTAAAACGACCGCGGTTTACCATAGCATATGCATACATTTTATTGTAACTAACGGCAGTAAAAATTGGTATATTCAGCAACACAAGTAGCCGTATTGCTGCATGCATAATGATTTTGCAGGCGATGTTACCCATAACAACACATTAACTTAAATTAGTTTAGTATGCTTAAAGCTGTCATGCACAACGTTGTTGTAACGATCGGCGACAGCTTTGGTATATTCAGCAATGCAAGCAAATATATTGCTATCTATACCGTAAGTTGCGTATTAGCATACACACGATAATTTTGCAGTGTAATATTATTTATAACGAGGTGTGTACTTAAATTAGTTTAGTATACTTAAAGTGACTGCTGCGCAACAATAGCATCAGCACGTACCCTGTTGTAAACAGCGATGCTAGTAAGGATATATTCATTAGTGCAAGCAAGCATATTGCCACATACGTAAGAATTTTGCAAGGTAAAATAATGCATAACAATGTACAAACTTAAATTAGTTTAGTGTGCTTAAAGTTGTCACCGCACAACCACAGCATGCACCTGTGCCTTGTTGCAATTGGCAGCAGTGACGTGTGTATTCAGCAGCACAAACAAGCGTGTTGGCGTACGCGTAATAATTTTGCGGGGCAATAGCACCTATAACAATGTACAAACTTAAATTAGTTTAGTATACTTAAAGCGGTCACGCCAAGCAATAGTGCATGTTCATCACTTGCTGTAACGGACAGTGATAGTGTGGATACGTTCAGAAGCGAAGTGGGCAAACGCGTTGCTGTCTACGCAGCTGGCTGCGTAACACCGCACATGTAATAATTTTGCAAGGCAAGACAACACATAAAGGTGTATGAACTTAAATTAGTTTAGTATACTTAAAGTAATCAGCACAAAATCATAGCATGCGCCAGCCACTTGTTGGAATGATTGGTGATTGCTGGCATATTCGGCAACACAGGCAAGTGTGCCGCCCGCTACGCAGCAAGTCTCGTATTGCCGTACACACAACAATTTTGCAAAGCAACAGCACCCATAATGATTTGTGAACTTAAATTAATTTAGTGTACTTAAAGTAGTCTGCATCAAGCATAGCATGCATTAGCCCCACTGTTGGAATCGGTTGTGATAGTTGATATATTAGGCAATATTGAAAAGCATGCTTGTGTACGCGTAACAATTTTGTGAGCAAATGTTGCCTATAACAATGTATTAACTTAAGATAGTTTAGTATACTTAACGCGACCACTTATCAGCCATAGTGCACGCAAACTGCTTGTTGTAATGCACAGCGGCGGTTGGCACATTAAGCAACCAGAGCAAATGCACTGCTGTCTACTCAGCAAGCTGCGTATTACTGTGTGAACATTAATTTTGCAAGGCAGCAGTATCCACAACGATGTATGAACTTAAATTAGTTTAATACACTTAAAGCGGCCGCCGCTAAACAATAGCACGCAGTAACGCCTTGTTGGAAGTGGCAGCAGCGGCTGGTCTATTAAGCAACGCGAGCAACAGTATTGCCATCTATGCAGCAGCTGTGTGTTGTTGTACATGTAATAATTTTGCAAGGCTATACTACACATAAAGGTGTACCGGCTTAAATTAGTTTAGTATACTTAAAACAGCTAACACCAAATTATAGCGTGCACCCGCCGCATGTTGTAATTGCTCGTGGTGGCAGGCACCTTCAGCAATGCAAGCAAACACGCTGCTGTCTACGCAGCAAGCAGCGTATTGCTGTACACATAACAATTTTGCAATGCAACAGTATCTATAATGCTTTGTGAACTTAAAATAGTTTAGTATACTTAAAGCGGCCCTGCTACACCAAAGCACGTGCACGTCCTTGTTGGAATTGGCGGCCGCGGTGAGTATACTCAGCAATGCTGACAAACGCACCGCTGTTTGCGCAGTAAGCTGCGTATTGTTATACGTGTACTAATTTTGCAAGGCAATACTGCACATAAAGGTGTACGAACTTAAATTAGTTTAGTGTACCTAAAGCAGTCAGCACCCAATCACAGCGTGTACCAACCGTTTGTTGGAACCGCGGCGCTAGTTTGTGTATTCAGCAATATTAGCAAACGTATCTGTGTACGCGTAATAATTTTGAAAGGCGCTGCTACACGTAACAGCGTATTAACTTAAAGTAGTTTAGTACGCGTAAAGCGGCCATCACCTCATCATAGTGCATGCTAACAACACGTTGGAACTGGCGGTGGTAGTTGTGTATATTAAGCAATGCAAGCAAACACATTGTCGGCTATGCAGCAAGCCGCATATTATTGTACATGTAATAATTTTGCAAGCCAATATCGCATATAAAGATGTATAAACTTAAAGTAGTTTAATACACTTAAAGCAGCCAACGCCAAACCGCAGCATGCAGCCGCCACCTGTCAGAACAGACAGTGGTAGCTGGCGTATTCAGCAATGCAAACAACTGTATTGCTGTCAGCGCAGCAAGTTGTGCATTATCTTATATGTAACAATTTTGCAAGGCAACATTGTCTATAATGATTTGTGAACTTAAATTAGTTTAACATACTTAAAGTGGTCCCCGCAACACTACAATGTGCACTCACACATTGTTGGAACGTGTGGTGGTAGTGAGTATACTCAGCAATGTTTGTAAATGTATTGTTATTTGTGCAGTAAGCCGCATATTGTTATATGTGTATTAATTTTGCAAGGTAATACTATGCATAAAAATGTATGGGTTTAAATTAGTCTAGTGTACCTAAAGCAGTCAGTGCCAAATCATAGCGTGTGCCAACTATTTGTTGGAACTGCATCGATAGCTTGTGTATTAAGCAATATTAGCAAACGTATCAGTGTACGCGTAATAATTTTGAAAGGCAGCGCCATCTGTAACAACGCATTAACTTAAATTAGTTTAGTATGCGTAAAGCGGCCCCAGCCTCATCATAGCGTGTGTTAACATCAAGCTTGGGCAGGCAGCGATGCTTGAGTATATTAAGCAATGCAAGCAAATGCGTTGTCGTCTACGCAGCAAGCCGCACATTATTGTACGCGCAATAATTTTGCAAGCCAATACTGCATATAAAGATGTATAAACTTAAATAAGTTTAATATACTTAAAGCAGCCAACGCCAAATCATAGCACGCGTCTACCACTTGTTGGAGCAAGCAGCGGCAGCTGGTGCATTCAGCAACGCAAACAAAAGTATTGCTGTCAACGCAGCAAGCCGCGTATTATCTTATATGTAATAATTTTGCGTGGCAACATTGTCTATAATGATTTGTGAACTTAAATTAGTTTAGTATATTTAAAGTAGTCTGCATCAAGCATAGCACGCATCTGCCCCAGCGTTGGAATTGGCTGTGATAGTTGGTAGCTTCGGTAATATTGGCAAATGCGTTTGTGTACGCATAACAATTTTGTGAGGAGATGCCACATATAACAATGTATGAACTTAAAATAGTTTAGTATACATAACGCTACAACAGCGCAGCCATAGTGCACGCCAGCTGCTTGTTGTAATGAGAGGCGGTGGCTGGCATACTAAGCAACCAAAGCAAACGTGTTGCCGACTACGCAGCAAGCCATGTAATATCGCATGAATACTAATTTTGCAAGGCAACACTGCCTACAACGATGTATGAACTTAAATTAGTTTAGTATACTTAAAGTGACCGCTGCTTGACCATGGCGCGCAGTCACACCTTGTTGTAATTGACGGCGGCGGCCAGTATATTCAGCAATGCGAGCAACCATATTGCCATCTATGCAGTAAGCCGCGCATTGTTGTACGTGTAATAATTTTGCAAGGCAATACTGCGCCTAAGCTGTATGAGCTTAAATTAGTTTAGTATACTTAAAACAGCCAGCGTCAAATCATAGCATGCACCCGCCACACATTGGAATTGCCCACCGTAGCCGGCGCCTTCAGCAATGCAAGTAAACGCGCCGCCGTCTATGCAGCAAGCAGCATATTGCTGTACACATAATAATTTTGCAATGCAACAGTATCTATAATGGTTTGTGAACTTAAATTAGTTTAGTATGCTTAAAGCGGCTTCCGCCCCACCACAGCACATGCTTGCCACCCACCCAGTTGTAATTGGCAGCAGCAGCCCGGGTACACTCAGCAATGCTGACAAACGTATTGCTGTTTGTGCAGCAAGCTGTGCGCTGTTATACATGTACTAATTTTGCAAGGTAATACTACGCATAAAGATGCATGAACTTAAATTAGTTTAGTGTATCTAAAGCAGTCAGCGCTCAATCGTAGCATGCAGCAATCACTTGTTGGGACTGGCAGCGGTAGTGAATATACTCAGCAATGCTTGTAAATGTATTGCTGTTTGTGCAGTAAGCCGCGTATTGTTATACATGTACTAATTTTGCAAGGTAATACTACACATAAAAATGTACGAACTTAAATTAGTTTAGTATACCTAAAGCAGTCAGCACTCAATCATAGCAGACGCCAGCCATTTGTTGGAACTGCAGCGCTAGTTTGTGTATTTAGCAATATTAGTAAACGTATCGGCGTATGCGTAATAATTTTGAAAGGTGACACTACCTGCAGCAATGTATTAACTTAAATTAGTTTAGTACACGTAAACTGGCCACGCTCCATTATAGCACGTGCTCACAGCATGTTGGGATGGGCAGCAGTAATCAGGTATATTAAGCAACACAAGCAAATGTATTGTCGTCTATGCGATAAGCCGCATATTATTGTACGTGCAATAATTTTGCAAGTCAATACTGCATATAAAAATGTATAAACTTAAATTAGTTTAATACACTTAAAGCAGCCCCACCCAACCACAGCATGCGTCCATAACTTGTTGGGGTTGGTGTGGTTGTTGGCACACTCAGCAGTGCTGGCAAACGTATTGCTGCTTGTGCAGTAAGTCGTGTATTGTTATACACGTACTAATTTTGCAATGTAATACTACACGTAAAGACGCATGAACTTAAATTAGTTTAGTGCACCTAAAGCAGCCAGCGCCCAATCATAGCATGTGCCAACAATTTGTTGGGGCTGTGGTGGTAGTTTGCGTATTCGGCAATATTAGCAAATGTACCAGTGTACACGTAATAATTTTGAAAGGCTGCGCTACCCGTAACAATGCATTAACTTAAATTAGTTTAGTACACGTAAAGCAGCCCTCGCCCAAGCATAGCGTGCACTCGCAGCATGTTGAGATGGGCGGTGGTAGTTGGGCATATTAAGCAATGCAAGCAAACGTAATGTCGTCTATGCAGCAAGTCGCATATTATTGTACGCGTAATAATTTTGCAAGTCAATACCGCGCATAAAGATGTATAAACTTAAATTAGTTTAATATACTTAAAGCAGCCAACACCAAACCATAGTGCGCGTCCGCCACTTGTTTGAACAAGCTGTGGTAGCAGGCACATTCAGCAATGTAAACAAACGTATTGCTGTCAATGCAGCAAGCCGCGTATTACCGCGTATGTAATAATTTTGCAAGGCAACATTGTCTATAACGATTTGTGAACTTAAATTAGTTTAGTACGCTTAAAGTAGTCTGCACCAAGCATAGCATGCACGCACCATGCTGTTGGAATTGGCTGTGGTAGTTGATATATTCGGCAATATTAGCAAATGCATTTGTGTATGCATAATAATTTTGCGTGGAAAACACCACCCATAACAATGTATGAACTTAAAATAGTTTAGTATACTTAACGCGACTGCCGCTCAGCCATAGCGCACGCCAAGCACTTGTTGTAATGTGCGGCGGTAATTGGCATACTAAGCGGCCGAAGCAGGTGTATTGCTGTTTACGCAGCAAGCCGCGTATTATTGCACGAATAATAATTTTGCAACGCAACAGTATCTACAATGATGTATGAACTTAAATTAGTTTAGTATACTTAAAGTGGCTGCTGCCAAACAATAGCGCGTGGTAACACCTTGTTTGGATTGGCGGCAGCGGCTGGTATATTCAGTAATGCAGGCAGCCATATTGCAATCTATGCAGCAAGCCGTGTATTGTTGTACATGTAATAATTTTGCAAGGCGATACTACGCATAAAGGTGTATGCACTTAAATTAGTTTAGTACACGCAAAACAGCTAACATCAAATCATAGCATGCACCAGCTGCATGTTGGAATTGCCAGCGGTAGCTGGCATCTTCAGCAATGCAAGCGGTGTATTGCTGTACGCATAATAAATTTGCAACGTAACAGCAGCTATAATGATTTGTGAACTTAAATTAGTTTAGTATACTTAAAGCAGCCCCGCCCAACTGCAGCATGCGTTTGCACCTTGTTGTAACGGGCGGCGGTAGTGGGCATACTCAGCAATGCTTGCAAATGTCTTGTTGTTTGTGTAGTAAGCCGCATATTGTTATACACTTACTAATTTTGCAAGATAATACTACACATAAAGATGTGTGAACTTAAATTAGTTTAGTGTACCTAAAGCGGTCAACACGCAATCATAGCACGCGCCACCTGTTTGTTGGAACTGCAGTGGCGGTTTGCGTATTCAGCAATATTAGCAAACGTATCAGTGTGTGCGTAATAGTTTGAAAGGCGGCGCTACCAGTAACAACGTATTAACTTAAATTAGTTTAGTACAAGTAAAGCAGCCCTTGCCCAAGCCTAGCGTGTGTGCATGCCATGTTGGAACGGGCGGCGATAGTTGAATATATTAAGCAACGCGAGCATACGTATTGTCGTCTATGCGGCAAGCCACATATTATTGTACGCGTAATAATTTTGCAAGGCAATACTTCATATAAAGATGTATAAGCTTAAATTAGTTTAATATACTTAAAGCAGTCAATGCCGAACAATAGCACGTGTCTGCCGCTTGTCTGAACAAGCCACGGTAACTGGTGTATTTGGCAACGCAAACAAATGTACTGCTGTCAACGCAGTAAGCCGCATATTATCTTATGTGTAATAATTTTGCAAGGCAACCTTGTCTATAATGATTTGTGAACTTAAATTAGTTTAATATACTTAAAGCGGCCCTTGCCCACAATAGCGTGCGGCCACCACTTGTTGGAATTGATGGTAGTGGTTGTGGTACACTAATCAATGCTGGCAAACATATCGCTATTCGTGCAGTAAGCCGCGTACTGTTATACCTGTACTAATTTTGCAAGGTAATACTATGCATAAAGACGTATAAACTTAAATTAGTTTAATATACTTAAAGCAGCCAGCACCAAATCATAGCGCGCGTCTGCCACTTGTCAGAACAAGCAATGGTAGCTGGTGTCTTCAGCAATGCAAACAAATGCACCGCTGTCGACGCGCAAGCCGCGTATTGTCTTATATGTAATAATTTTGCAAGGCAACATTATCTATAATGATTTGCGAACTTAAATTAGTTTAGTATGCTTAAAACAGTCTGCAGCAAGCATAGCATGCACCAGCTCTGCTGTTGTATTGGCAGTGATGGTTGACATATTCGGCAATATTAGCAAACGCATTTGTGTATGCGTAGCAATTTTTCGAGGAAATACCACCTATAACGATGTACGAACTTAAAATAGTTTAGTATACTTAATGCGCCTGCCACTCAGTCGTAGTGCGCGCCAACCATTTGTTGTAATGAGTAACAGCTGTTGGAATGCTAAGCAACCAAAGAAAACGTATTGTTGTCTATGCAGCAAGCTGCATATTGTTGCAGGAATAATAATTTTGCAAGGCAACATTATCTACAACGATGTACGAACTTAAATTAGTTTAGCGTACTTAAAGCGGCCGCTGCTCAACAATAGCGCGCGGCAACACCTTGTTGGAATCTGCGGCGGTAGCCGGTATATTCAGCAACGCAAGCAGCTGTATTGCCACCCATGCAGCAAGTAATGCATCGCTGTACAAGTAATAATTTTGCAAGGCAATACTACGCATAAAGATACATGAGCTTAAATTAGTTTAGTATACTTAAAACAGCCAATACCAAAGCACAGTGCGCACCTGCAGCGTGTTGGAATTGCTAGTGGTAGTAGGCATCTACAGCGACGCAAGCAAGCAGCACGTTGCTGTACGCATAATAATTTTATAACCCAACAGTATCTATAATGATTTGTGAACTAAAATTAGTTTAGTATACTTAAAGCGGCCTGCGCTTCACCACAGCACGTGCCCACCACTTGTTGGAATGGGTGGCAGTGTGGGCATACTCAGCAATGCCGGCAAACGCATCGCTGTTTGTGCAGTAAGCCGCATATTGTTATACACATACTAATTTTGCAATGTAATACTACACATAAAAATGCATGAACTTGAATTAGTTTAGTGTATCTAAAGCGGTCAGCACGCAATCATAGCATGTGCCAACGGTGCATCGGAACTGCTGTGATAGTTTGTGCGTTCAGCAATATTAGTAAACGTATCGGTGTATGCACAATAATTTTGAAAGGTTGTGCTACCTGTAACAACGTAATAACTTAAATTAGTTTAGTATGCGTAAAGCGGCGCTTGCTGCACCATAGCATGCGCCTGCATCATGCTGTGGTGGCGGCTGTAGTTTGGTAGATTAAGCAATGCAAGCAAACGTGTTGTTGTATATGCAGCAAGCTGCATATTATTGTATGCATAATAATTTTGCAAGCCGATACTGCATATAAAAATGTATAAACTTAAATTAGTTTAATATACTTAAAGCAGCCAACACCAAATCATAGTGCGCATCCGCCACCCGCCGCGACAAGCGGTAGTAGCAGGCGTATTCAGCAATGTAAACAAATGTATTGCTGTCAACGCAGCAAGCTGCATATTATCTTATGTGTAATAATTTTGCCAGGCAACATCGTCTATAATGATTTGTGAGCTTAAATTAGTTTAATACACTTAAAGCGGAAACAGCCTCACCACAGCAAGCGCTCACCCATTGTTTGGACGTGTGGTGGTTTGGGTATGCTCAGCAATGCTGGCAAATGCATCGCTGTTTGTGCAGCAAGCTGCACGTTGTTATACATGTACTAATCATGCAAGGTAATACTATGCATAAAGATGTATGAACTTAAATTAGTTTAGTGTACCTAAAGCAGTCAGCACCCAATCACAGCACGCACCAATCATTTGTTGGAACTGCGGCGATAGTTTGCGTATTCAGCAATATTAGTAAATGTATCGGTGTACATGTAGTAATTTTGAACGGTGACGCCACCTGTAACAACGTATTAACTTAAATTAGTTTAGTATGCGTAAAGCAGCCACTGCCAACACTGTAGCACGCACCAGCATCATGCTGGAATGTGCAGAGGCAGTCGGGTACATTGAGCGCTGCAAGCAAGTGTGTTGTTGTCTATGCAGCAAGCCATGTATTGTTGTGCACATAATAATTTTGCAAGCCAATACTGCGTATAAAGATGTATAAACTTAAATTAGTTTAATATACTTAAAGCAGCCAGCACCAAATCGTAGCACGCATTTGCCGCTTGTCGGACCAGGCTGTGGTAGCTGGCGTATTCAGCAACGCAAACAAATGTATTGCTGTCAACGTAGCAAGCCGCGTATTATCTTATGTGTAATAATTTTGCAAGGCAACATTGTCTATAATTATTTGTTAACTTAAATTAGTTTAGTATACTTAAAGTAGTCTGCATCAAGCATAGCGTGCTCCACCCTACTGTTGAAATTTGCTGTGGTGGTTGATATATTTTGCAATATAAGCAAATGCATTTGTGCACGCGTAACAAATTTGTGAGGAAATGCCAGCTATAACAGTGTATGAACTTAAAATAGTTTAGTATACTTATCGTGACTGCGGCTCAGTCACAGTGCACGCCAACCACTTGTTGTAATTGGCGGCAGTAGTTGGCGCACTAAGTAGCTAAAACAAATGCATTACTGTCTACGCAGCAAGCTGTTTATTATTGCACTAATAATAATTTTGCAAGGCAACATTATCTACAATGGTGTACGAACTTAAATTAGTTTAGTATACTTAAAGCAGCTGCTGCTTGACCATAGCGCGCGGTCACGCCTTGTTGGAGTTGGCAGATGTAGTCTGTATATTCAGCGGCGCAAGCAACCGTATTGCCACCTATGCAGCAAGTCGTGTATTGTTGCGCTTGTAACAATTTTGCAAGGCAAAACTACATATAAAGATGTATGAACTTAAATTAGTTTAGTATACTTAAAACAGTCAACACTGAATCATAGCGCGCGCTCACCGCGTGTTGGAATTGCTCATGGTGGCTGGCATCTTCAGCAATGCAAACAAATGTAGTGCTGTCAATGCAGCAAGCCGCGTATTATCTTATGTGTAACAATTTTGCAAGGCAACATTGTCTATAGTGGTTTGTGAACTTAAATTAGTTTAATATACTTAAAGCAGCCCCGCCACACCACAGTGCATACCAACCACTTGTTGGAATGGGCGGTGGTAGTTTGGATATACTCATCAATGCTGGCAAATGTATTGCTATTTGTGCAGTAAGTTGCATATTGGTATACACATACTAATTTTGCAAGGCAATACTATGCATAAAGATGTACGAACTTAAATTAGTTTAGTGTACCTAAAGCAGCCAGCGCCCAATCATAGCACGCGCCAACCATTTGTTGGAACTGCGGTGATAGTTTGTGTATTCAGCAATATTAGCAAACGTACTGGTGTACACGTAATAATTTTGAAGGGCAGTGCTACCTGTAACAACGTATTATCTTAAATTAGTTTAGCGCACGCAAAGCGGCTACCAACCAATCATAGCGCGCATGCACACCGTGCTGGAACGAGCGGCAGTAGTTTGGTATATTAAGCAATGCAAGCAAACGTATTATCGTCTATGCGGCAAGCAGTGTAGTATTGTACGTGTAATAATTTTGCAAGTCAATACTGCATATAAAGGTGTATAAACTTAAATTGGTTTAATATACTTAAAGCAGCCAACACCAAATCATAGCAGGCATCTGCCACCTGTTAGAACAAGCGGTGGTAGCGGACGTCTTCAGCAACGCAAACAAATGTATTGCTGTCAACGCAGCAAGCTGCGTATTATCTTATATGTAACAATTTTGCAAGGCAACGGCGTCTATAATGATTTGTGAACTTAAATTAGTTTAGTATACTTAAAGTAGTCTGCATCAAGCATAGCATGCAGCAGCCCTGCTGTTGGAATTGGCTGTGGTAGTTGATATTTTTGGCAATATGAGCAAGTGCGTTTGTATACGTGCAGCAATTTTGCGAGGAAATGCCAGCTATAACAATGTATGAACTTAAAATAGTTTAGTATGCTTAATGTGACTTCTGCCTAGTCATAGTGCGCGTCAATCACTTGTTGTAACGAGCGACAGTAGCTGGCGTACTAAGCAACCAAAGCAAACGTATTGCTGTCTATGCAGCAAGCTGTGCATTATTGCATGAATAATAATTTTGCAGGGCAACATTATCTACAACGATGTATGAACTTAAATTGGTTTATCACGCTTAAAGTGTCTGCTGCTCAACAACAGCACGTGGTCACACCTTGTTGGAATCAGCGGTGTTAGCTGGTATATTCGGCAATGCAGACAGCTGTATTGCCGTCAACGTAACAAGTAATGTATTATTGTACATGTAAGAATTTTGTAAGGCAATACTACACATAGAGATGTATGAGCTTAAATTAGTTTATTAAACTTAAAACAGTCAACGCCAAAGCATAGCATGCACTTGCTGCATGTTGTAATTGCTCGCGGTAGCAGGCATCCTAAGCAACGCAAGCAAACGCATTGCTGTCTATGCAGCAAGCAGCATATTGCTGTACACATAATAATTTTGTAATGCAACAGTATCTAAAATGATTTGTTAACTAAAATTAGTTTGATATACTTAAAGTGGCCCTGCCACACAACAGCATGTGCTCGCCGCTTGTTGGGTTGGCAGTGGTAGTTTGGGTATACTCAGCAACGCCTGCAAATGTACGGCCGCTTGTGCAGTAAGCCGCGTATTGTTATACGTGTACTAATTTTGCAAGGTAATACTATGCATAAAGATGTATGAACTTGCATTAGTTTAGTGTACCTAAAGCAGTCAGCACGCAATAATAGTGTGTGCCAGCCAATTGTTGGAATTGTTGTGATAGTTTGCGTATTAAGCAATATTAGTAAACGTATCAGCGTATGCGTAATAATTTTGAAAGGTGGCGCCATCCGTAACAATGTATTAGCTTAAATTAGTTTAGTACACGTAAAGTGGCCCCGCCACATTATAGCGTGTGCCAGCATAGTGTTGGAATGGCGGCGGTAGTTTAGTATATTAAGCAATGCAAGCAACGTGTTGTCGTCTATGCAGCAATCCGCATATTATTGTACGCATAATAATTTTGCAAGTTAATACCGCATATAAAAATGCATAAATCCAAATTAGTTTAATATACTTAAAGCAGCCAACACTAAACCACAGCACACGGCTACCACCTGTCGTGACAAGCGGCGGTAGCAAGCATATTCAGCAATGCAAACAAATGTATTGCTGTTAACGTGGCGAGCTACGTAGTATCTTATATGTAATAATTTTGCAAGGCAACCACGTCTATAATGATTTGCGAACTTAAATTAGTTTAATACACTTAAAGTGGTCCCCACCCAACCGCAGCATGCACGCACACGTTGTTGGAATGGGCAGTGGTAGCAGGGTATACTCAGCGATGCTGGCAAGTGTATCGCTGTTTGTGCAGTAAGCCGTGCATTGTTATACATATACTAATTTTGCAAGGTAATACTACGCATAAAGATGTATTAACTTAAATTAGTTTAGTGCACATAAAGCAGTTAGCACGCAATCATAGCGTGTGCTGATCATTTGTTGGAACTGTGGCGCTAGTTTGCGTATTTAATAATATTAGCAAACGCAGCAGTGTACGCATAATAATTTTGAAAGGCGGCACCACCTGTAACAACGTATTAACTTAAATTAGTTTAGTACACTTAAAGTGGACCTTGCCCCACCATAGCATGCGTGCACATCATGTTTGAACGAGTGGTGGCAGTTTGGTATATTAAGCAATGCAAGCAAACGTATTGCCACCTATGTAGCAAGCCGCATATTATTGTACGCATAATAATTTTGCGGGTTAATACTGCATATAAAGATGTATAAACTTAAATCGGTTAATATACTTAAAGCAGCCAGCATCAAATCATAGCGTGCGTTTGCAACTTGTCGGAACGGGCAATGATAGCATGCATATTCGGCAACACAAACAAATGTATTGCTGCCAACGCAGCAAGTTATGCATTATTTTACATGTAATAAATTTGCAAGGCAACGCCGTCTATAATGGCTTGTGAACTTAAATTAGTTTAATATACTTAAAGCAGCCACCGCTCCACCACAGCGCATGCTCATCTCGTGTTGGAATTGGCAGCAGTAGTGAGTATACTCAGCAATGCTGGCAAACATATTACTGTTTGTGCAGCAAGCCGCGTACTGTTATACATGTACTAATTTTGCAAGGTAATACTACACATAAAGATGTACGAACATAAATTAGTTTAGTGTACCTAAAGCAGTCAGCATCCAATCATAGTGCACGCCAGCTAGTTGTTTAAATTGTAGTGATGGTTTGTGTATTTAGCAACATTAGCAAACGTATCGGTGTATGCGTAATAATTTTGATTGAGGGGCGGTGCTACCTGTAACAACGTATTAACTTAAATTAGTTTAATACGCGTAAGCGGCACCGCCTCATCGTAGCGTGCGCCTGCACCGTGTTGTTATTAGCAGCAGCGGTTGAGTATATTAAGCAATGCAAGAAAACGTATTGTCGTCTATGCAGTAAGCTGCATATTACTGTACACGTAATAATTTTGCAAGTCAATACTGCACATAAAGATGTATAAACTTAAATTAGTTTAATATACTTAAAGTCGTCAACACCGAATCATAGCACGCGTCTTCCACTTGTCGGAACAAGCGGTGGTAGCAGGCATATTCAGCAACGCAAACAAATTTATTGCTGTCAACGAAGCAAGCTGCATACTACCCTACATGTAATAATTTTGCAAGGCGATGCTGTCTATAAAGATTTGCGAACTTAAATTAGTTTAGTATACTTAAAGTAGTCTGCATCAAGCATAGCGTGCACCAACATCGCTGAAATTGGCTGCAGCGGTTGATATATTCGGCAATATGAGCAAACGCCTTTGTGCACGCGTAACAATTTTGCGGGGGGTGCCACCTATAACAACGTATTAACTTAAAATAGTTTAGTATGCTTAACGCGACCGCTGCTCAGCAATAGTGCACGCCAAGCACTTGTTGTAATGAGCGGCAGTGGTTGGCATACTAAGCAACCAAAGTGAACCTATTGCTGTCTATGCAGCAAGCAACATATTATCGCATGAATAATAATTTTGCAAGGCAACATTATCTATAATGATGTACGAGCTTAAATTAGTTTAGTATACTTAAAGTGGCTGCCGCTCAACAATAGCATGCAGTCAAACCTTGTTTGAATTGATGGTGTTAGCTGGTATATTCAGCAACGCAAGCAACCGTATTGCCAGCTATGCGGCAAGATGCATATTGTTGTACATGTAATAATTTTGCAAGGCAATACTACACATAAAAGTGTACGAGCTTAAATTAGTTTAGTATACTTAAAACAGCCAGCAGCAAATCATAGCGCGCGCCTGCCGCATGTTGGAATCGCTCACGGTAGCAGGCATCTTCAGCAACACAAGCAAATGCATTATTGTCTATGCAGCAAGCGGCATATTGCTGTACCCATAATAATTTTGCAACACAACAGTATCTATAATAATTTATTAACTTAAATTAGTTTAGTATACTTAAAGCAGCTGCCGCCACACCACAGCGCGCGCTCACCAATGTTGGGTGGACGGCGGTAGTGGGTATACTCAGCAACGCTGGCAAACGTATTGCTGTTTGTGCAGTAAGCCACGTATTGTTATACGTGTACTAATTTTACAAGGTAATACTATGCATAAAGATGTATGAACTTAAATTAGTTTAGCGCACCTAAAGCAGTCAGCACGCAATCATGGCGCATGCCGACCGTTTGCTGGAACTGTAGTGATAGCTTGCATATTAAGCAATATTAGTAAACGTATCGGTGTACGCGTAATAATTTTGAAGGGCGACACTACATGTAACAACATATTAACTTAAATTAGTTTAGCATGCGTAAAGCGGTCATTGCCCCGTAGCATGCGCTTGCAGCATGCTGGAACGGGCGGCAGTAGTTGGGTATATTAAGCAAAGCACACAGACGTATTGTCGGCTATGCAGCAAGACGCATATTGTTGTACATGTAATAATTTTGCAAGGTAAAACTGCACATAAAGGTGTGTGAACTTAAAACAGTTTAGTATACTTAAAGCAGCGTGCATCCAAGCATAGTGTACGCCTGCAACTTGTTGGAATGTGTGGCAGTGATTGGCGTATTCGGTAATATTAGCAAACGTATTGGCGTACACGTAATAAATTTGCGTGGCAGTATCATCCATAATAATGTATTAACTTAAATTAGTTTAGTATACTTAAAGCGACTGCACCATACAATAGCGTGTTCACCACTTGCTGGAACTGGCAATGATAGCACGAATACGTTCAGAAATGAAACGTGGCAAACGTATTGCCGTCTATGCAGCAAGCCGCATATTTTTGTGCATGTAATAATTTTGCGAGGCAATATTACACATAAAGATTTACGAACTTAAATTGGTTTAGTATATTTAAAGCAATCAGCACAAAATCATAGCATGCGTGCGTCACTTGTTAGAATGGTCAGCGCTGACGTGCGTATTCAGCAATACAAGCAAATGTACTACTGTCTATGCAGCAAGCCACGTATCGCCGTACACACAATAATTTTGCAAAGCAACATCACCTATAATGATTTGTGAACTTAAATTAATTTAGAGTACTCAAAGTAGTATGCAGCAAGCATAGCATGCATCAGCCACGCCGTTTGAATTGGCTGTGATAGTTGATATATTCGGCAATATTAGCAAACGCATTTGTGTACGTGTAACACTTTTGCTAGAAAATGCCGCCCATAACAATGCATGAACTTAAAATAGTTTAGTATACTTAACGTGACTGTCGCTCAGTCATAGTGCATGTCAACCACACGTTGTAATGAGCGGCGGTGGTTGGCATACTAAGCAACCAAAGCAAACGTATTGCTGCCTACGCAGCAAGCCGTGTATTGTTGCATGAATAATAATTTTGCAAGGCAACGTTATCTACAATGATGTATTAACTTAAATTAGTTTAGTATACTTAAAGTGGTCGCTGCTCAACAATAGCGCACGGTAACGCCTTGCTTGAATTAGCAGTGGTGGCTGGTATAGTCAGCAGCGCACGCAACCGTATTGCCACCTGTGCAGCAAGCGGTGTACTGTTGTACATGTAATAATTTTGCAAGGCGATACTATGCATAAAGGTGTACAAGCTTAAATCGGTTTAGTATACTTAAAACAGCTGATGCCAAATCGTGGCGTGCACCTGCCGCGTGTTTGAATTGCTCGCAATAGCAGGCACCCCCAGCAATGCGAGCAAACGTATTGCTGTGCACATAATAAATTTGCAACGAAACAGTATCTATAATGGTTTGTGAACTTAAATTAGTTAGTATACTTAAAGCAGTCACGCTCAACCACAACGTGCGTTTACACCTTGTTGGAGCTGGCAGTGGTGGCAGGTACACTCAGCAGCGCTGTCAAATGTATTGCTGTTTGTGCAGTAAGCCGCGTATTATTATACGTGTACTAATTTTGCAAGGTAATACTACATATAAAGCTGTATGAACTTAAATTAGTTTAGTGTATCTAACGAAGTCAGCACCCAACCATAGCGCATGCCAACCATTTGTTGGAACCGTGGTGATAGTTTATGTATTCAGCAATGCTAGCAAACGTATTGGCGTACGCATAACAATTTTGAAAGTAAGCACTACCTGTAACCACGTATTAACTTAAATTAGTTTAGTACACGTAAAGTGGTCATTGCCACATCATAGCATGCACCCACAACATGTTGTTGTGTGCGGTAGTAGTTGGGTATATTAAGCAACGCAGACAACCGTATTATCGCCTATGCAGCAAGCTGCGTATTGTTGTACATGTAAGAATTTTGCAGGGCAATACTACACATAAAGATGTACAAGCTTAAATTAGTTTAGTATACTTAAAACAGTCAACGCCAAACCATAGCACGCGTCTGTCACTTGTTGGAACAGGCTGTGGTAGCTGACGTATTCAGCAACGCAAACAAATGTGTTGCTGTCAACGCAGCAAGTTGCATATTATCTTATATGTAATAATTTTGCAAGGCAACACTGTCTATAATGATTTGCAAACTTAAATTAGTTTAATATGCTTAAAGCAGCCCCACCCAACCACAGCGTGCGCCCACACCGTGTTGAGGGGCTGGCGACAGTAGTTGTGATACACTCAGCAACGCCGGCAACCATATTGCTGTTTGTGCAGTAAGCCGCGTATTGTTATACGTGTACTAATTTTGCAAGGCAACACTATGCATAAAAATGCACGAACTTAAATTAGTTTAATGCACCTAAAGCGGGAGGCACTCAACCATAGTGCACGCCACCAACTTGTTGGAACCGCAGTGATAGTTTGTGTATTCAGCAATATTAGCAAATGTAGCTGCGTACATGTAATAATTTTGAAAGGCAGTGCTCCAGTAGCAATGCATTAACTTAAATTAGTTTAGTACACGTAAAGCGACTACAGCCCAAGCATAGCGTGTGCTCACAGCATGTTGTGACTGGCAGCGGCGGCTGGATCTATTAAGCAATGCAAGCAAACGTATTGTCGTTTGTGCAGCAAGCCACATATTTTTTTACACGTAATAATTTTGCAAGTAAATACTGCACATAATGATGTATAAACTTAAATTAGTTTAATATGCTTAAAGTGGCCAACACCAAATCATAGCACGCGTCTGCCACATGTCGGAACAAGCAGCAGTAGCTGGCGTATTAAGCAACGCAAACAAACATATTGTTGTCAACGCAGTAGGCTGCATATTATCCTATATGTAATAATTTTGCAAGGTAACGCCGTCTATAATAATTTGTGAACTTAAACTGGTTTAGTATACTTAAACTAGTCTTCATCAAGCGTAGCGCGCGCTGCCGCGCTGTTGGAATTGGCTGCGGTAGTTGATATGTTCGGCAATATAAGCAAATGCATTTGTGTGTGCGTAACAATTTTGCGAGGGTATGCCACCTATAGCAATGTATGAACTTAAAATAGTTTAGTATACATAACGTGACCATGCTCAGTCATAGCACACGCCAACCGCTTGTTGTACTGAGCGGCGGTCGTTGGCATACTAAGCAACCAAAGCAAACGCATTGCTGCCCACGCAGCAAATCGCACATTATTGCATGAATAATAATTTTGCAAGGCAACATTATCTACAACGGTGTATGAACTTAAATTAGTTTAGTATACTTAAAGTGGCTGCCACCCAACAATAGAACGCAGTCACACACTGTTGAAATCGGTGGTGGCTTGTATATTCAGCAACGCGAGCAACCATATTGCCGTTTATGCAGCAAGCTGTGTATTGTTATACCTGTAATAATTTTGCAAGGCAATACTACACATAAAGATGCGGGGCTTAAATTAGTTTAGTATACTTAAAACAGCCAACGCCAAAGCATAGCACATACCTGCCACGTGTTGGAATTGCCGGTGGTAGCGGGCATCTTCAGCAACGCAAGCAGCATATTGCTATACACATAATAATTTTGCAACGCAACAGTATCTATAATGATTTATGAACCTAAATTGGTTTAGTATACTTAAAGCAGCCGTGCTCCACCACAGCGCGCGCTCACCCCTTGTTGGAACGAGCAGTGGTAGTGGGTATACTCAGCAATGCTGGCAAATGTATTGCTGTTTGTGTAGTAAGCCGCATATTGTTATACACGTACTAATTTTGCAAGGTAGTACTACACATAAAGATGTATGAACTTAAATTAGTTTGGTGTACCTAAAGCGATCGCTACCAAATCATAGCGCGCGCCAATCATTTGTTTTGGCTGTGGTGATAATTTGTGTATTCAGCAATATTAGCAAACGTATCGGTGTACGCGTAAAAATTTTTGAAAGGCGGTGCTACTTGTAACAACGCATTAACTTAAATTAGTTTAGTACACGTAAAGCGGCCATCGCCATATCATAGCGTGCGCCCATGCCATGCTGGAATTGGCGGCGGTGGTTGAGTATATTAAGCAACGCAAGTGTGCGTATTGTCGTCTATGCAGCAAGCTGCATATTATTGTATGCGTAATAATTTTGCAAGCCAATACTGCATATAAAGATGTATAAACTTAAATTAGTTTAATAAACTTAAAGCAGTCAACACCAACTTCCAGCACGCGTCTGCCGCTTGTCGATACAAGCGGTTGCATAGGCGTATTCAGCAATGCAAACAAATGTATTGCTGTCAATGCAGCAAGCCGTGTATTATATTATATGTAATAATTTTGCAAGGCAACGTTGTCTATAATGATTTGTGAACTCAAATTAGTTTAAAATACTTAAAGCAGCCGCAACTGCGCTACAGCCCACACCTTGTTTGGATGCGCGATGGCGGCGAGGTGTACTCAGCAACGCCGGCAAAGGTATTGCTGCCCGTGCAGTAAGCTGCGTATTGTTATACGTGTACTAATTTTGCAAGGTAATACTATGCATAAAGATGTATGAACTTAAATTAGTTTAGTGTGCCTAAAGCAGTCATCACACAATAATAGCGCATATTAGCCATTTGTTGGAACTGTGGTGATAGTTTGTGTATTCAGCAATATTAGCAAACGTATTGGTGTATGCACAATAATTTTGAAAGGCGGTGCTACCCGTAACAACGTATTAATTTAAATTAGTTTAGTGTGCGTAAAGCAGCCCATGCCTAAGCATAGCATGCGCTCACGTCATGTTGGAATTGGCAGCGGTAGTCTGGTATACTAAGCAATGCAAGCAAATGTATTGTCGCCTATGTAGCAAGCCGCACATTATTGTACACGTAAGAATTTTGCAAGTCAATACTGCATATAAAGGTGCATAAACTTAAATTAGTTTAATATGCTTAAAGCGGTCGGTGCCAAATCATAGCAGGCATCTGCCGCTTGCAAGAACAAGCAGTGATAGCAGATGTATTCAGCAATGCAAACAAATGTATTGCTGTCAACGCAGCAAGTTGCATATTATCTTATATGTAATAATTTTGCAAGGCAACATTGTCTATAATGATTTGTGAACTTAAATTAATTTAGTATACTTAAAATAGTCTGCATCAAGCATAGCATGCATCAGCCAACTGTTGGAATTGGCTGCGATAGTTGATATATTCGGCAATATGAGCAAAAGCGTTGGTATACATGTAACAATTTTGCGAGGAAATGCCGCCTACAACAATGTGTGAACTTAAAATAGTTTAGTATACTTAACGTGACCACTGCTCAGCCACAGTGCACGCCAACAACTTGTTGTAATGAGCAGCGGTAGCTGGCATATTAAGCAACCAAAGCAAACGTATTGCTGTCTACGCAGCAAGCCACGTACTATTGCAGGAATAACAATTTTGCAAGGCAACATTATATATAATGATTTGTGAACTTAAATTAGTTTAGTGCACGTAAAGTGGCTGCCGCTCAACAATAGCACGTTGTCACACCTTGCTGGAATTGGCAGCAGTGGCTGGTATATTCAGCAATGCAAGCAACCGTATTGCCATCTGTGCAGCAAGTCGCATATTGTTGTACATGCAATAATTTTGCAAAGCAATGGTGCGCATAAAGATGTACGGGTTTAAATTAGTTTAGTATACTTAAAACAGCCAACACCAAAGCGTAGCATGCATCATCACATGTTGGAATTGATCGTGGTAGCAGGCATCTTCAGCAATGCAAACAAACGTATTGCTGTACACATAATAATTTTGCAGCGCAACGGTGTATATAATGATTTGTGAACTTAAATTAGTTTAGTATACTTAAAGCGGCCGTCGCCCACCGCAGCACGTGCCCGCGCCCTGTTGTGGTGGGTGGCGGCGGTGCTGGTATACTCAGTGATGCTGGCAAATGTATTGCTGTTTGCGCAGTAAGCCACGTATTGTTATACATGTACTAGTTTTGCAAGGTAATACTACGCATAAAGCTGTATGAACTTAAAATAGTTTAGTGCACCTAAAGCAGTCAGCGTATTCAGCAGTATTAGCAAACGTATTGGTGTACGCATAATAATTTTGAAAGACGACACCACCTGTAACAACGTATTAACTTAAATTAGTTTAATACACGCAAAGCAGCCCAAGCCAAATCATAGCACGTGCTCACACCATGTTGGAACTGGCGGCAGTAGTTTGGTATATTAAGCAATGCAAGCAGATGTATCATCGTCTATGCAGCAAGCTGCATATTGTTGTACGCGTAATAATTTTGCAAGTAAACGCGGCGTATAAAAATGTATAAACTTAAATTAGTTTAATATACTTAAAGCAACTAACACCAAATCATAACACGCGTTTGCCACTTGTCGGAACAAGCGGCGGTGGCTGGTGTATTCGGCAATGCAAACAAACGTATTACTGTCAACGCAGCAAGCCGCGTATTATCTTATGTGTAATAATTTTGCAAAGCAACACCATCTATAATGATTTGTGAACTTAAATTAGTTTAATATACTTAAAGCGGCCACCGCCAAACCGCAGCGCGTGCTAACCTCGGTTTGAATGTGCGGCGGTAGTGAGGGTACATGCAACGATGCTGACAAACGTATTGCTGTTTGTGCAGTAAGACGTGCATTGTTATACATGTACTAATTTTGCAAGGTAATACTACACATAAATATGTGTGAACTTAAATTAGTTTAGCACACATAAAGCAGTCAGCACCCAATCATAGCATGTGCAAACCATTTGTTGGAACTGCGGTGATAGTTTGTGTATTCAGCAATATTAGCAAACGTATTGGTGTATGCATAATAATTTTGAAAGGCGCCGCCACCTGTAACAACGTATTAACTTAAATTAGTTTAGTACGCGTAAAGCGGCCGCTGCCCAATCATAGCATGCACTAACAACATGTTGTGGCGGGTAGTAGTAGTTTGGTATATTAAGCAATGAAAGCAAATGTGTTGTCGTTTATGCAGCAAGCCGCATATTATTGCACGCGTAATAATTTTGCAAGTCAACGCTGCATATAAAGATATATAAACTTAAATTAGTTTAATATACTTAAAGCAGTCAACACCAAATCATAGCACGCGTCCGCCACGTGTCGTAACAAGCGGTGGCAGTAGGCGTATTCAGCAATACAAACAAATGTATTGCTGTCAACGCAGCAAGTCGTGTATCATCTTATATGTAATAATTTTGCAAAGCAACGTTGTCTATAATGATTTATGAACTTAAATTAGTTTAATATGCTTAAAGTAGTCAACACCAAATCATAGCATGCGTCTGCCGCTTGCTGGAACAAGCTGCAGCAGTGGGCATATCCAGCAATGCAAGCAAACGTATTGCTGTCAACGCAGCAAGCCATGTACAATCTTATATGTAATAATTTTGCAAGGTAGCATTGCCTATAATGATTTGCAAACTTAAATTAGTTTAGTATACTTAAAATAGTCTGCATCAAGCATAGCATGCACCAAAACCACTGCTGGAATTGGCTGTGGTAGTTGACGTATTCGGCAATATTAGCAAATGCGTTTGTGTGTGCATAACAATTTTGCGCGGGTGCCACCTATAGCAATGTACGAACCTAAAATAGTTTAGTGTACTTAACGTGATCGCCGCGCAGTCATAGTACGTGTCAACCACCTGTTGTAATGTGTGGCAGTCGTTTGCATACTAAGCAACCAAAGCAAACGCACTGCTGTCTACGCAGCAAGTCACGTATTATCACACGAATAATAATTTTGCAAGGCAACATTATCTACGATGATGTATGAACTTAAATTACTTTAGTATACATAAAGTGGCCGCTGCCCAGCAATAGCATGTGGTCACACCTTGTTGGAATTGCTGGCGGTAGCTGGTATATTCAGCAATGCAAGCAGCCGTATTGCTACCTGTGCAGCAAGCCGCGTATTGTTGTACGTGTAATAATTTTGCAAGGCAACATTGTCTATAATGATTTGTAAACTTAAATTAGTTTAGTATACGTAAAGTAGTCTGCATCAAGCATAGCATGCATCAGTCACACTGTTTGGATTGGCTGTGGTAGTTGATATATTCGGCAACATGAGCAAGCGCGTTGGTGTGCGTGTAACAAGTTTGTTAGGAAATGCTGCCTACAACAATGTATGAACTTAAAATAGTTTAGTATACTTAACATGACAGCTGCTCAGTCATAGCGCACGCCAATCACTTGTTGTAATTAGCAGCAGTAGTTGGCATACTAAGCAACAAGAGCAAACATGTCGCTGTCTACATAGCAAGTAATGTATTATTGCACGAACAATAATTTTGCAAGGCAACATTACCCATAATGATTTGTGAACTTAAATTAGTTTAGTATACTTAAAGCGACCGCTGCTCAACAATAGCATGCTGTCACATCTTGTTTGAATTGGCAGCGGTGGCTGGTATATGCAGCAACGCAAGCAACCACATTGCCATCTATGCAGCAAGTCGCGTATTGTTGTACATGTAATAATTTTGCGGGGCAATATTGCGCGTAAAGATATGCGAGCTTAAATTCGTTTAGTATACCTAAAACAGCAAGCATCAAAGCATAGCGCATGCCTGCCGCATGTTGTAATTGCTCGCAGTAGCAGGCATTTTCAGCAACGCAAGCAAACGCATCGCTGTACACATAATAATTTTGCAGTGCAACGGCGTATATAATGATTTGTGAACTTAAATTAGTTTAGTATACTTAATGTGGCCCCTGACACATCACAGCGTGCGCCCGCCCCACCCTGTTGGAACGGGCGGTGGTAGTGGGGTATACTCAGCAATGCTGGCAAATGTATTGCTGTTTGTGCAGTAAGTCGCGTATTGTTATACATGTACTAGTTTTGCAAGGTAATACTACGCATAAAGATGTATGAACTTAAAATAGTTTAGTGTACCTAAAGCAGTCAGCACTCAAGCATAGTGTGTCAACTGGTTGTTGGAACTGCAGTGATAGTTTGTGTATTCAGCAATATTAGCAAACATATCTGTGTACGCGTAATAATTTTGAAAGGCGGTGCTACCCGTAACAACGTATTAACTTAAATTAGTTTAATATACTTAAAGCAGCCAACGCCAAAGCATAACATGCGTCAGTCATGCGTCGGAACATGCAGTGGTGGCGAGTGTATTCAGCAACGCAAACAAATGTATTACTGTCAACGCAGCAAGCTGCGTATTATCATATATGTAATAATTTTGCAAGGCAGCATCATCTATAATGATTTGTGAACTTAAATTAATTTAATATACTTAAAGCGGCCAACCGCTACACCACAGCGTGCGCTCACACAAGTTTGGACGTGCGGTGATAGTGGGTATACGCAGCGATACTGGCAAATGTCTTGCTGTTTGCGTGGTAAGCCGCGTATTGTTATACATGTACTAATTTTGCAAGGTAATACTACATATAAAGCTGTATGAACTTAAATTAGTTTAGCATACCTAAAGCGGTCAGTACCAAATCATAGTGTGCACAAACCATTTGTTGGAACTGTGGTGATAGTTTGTGTATTCAGCAATATTAGCAAACGTGTCGGCGTACGCGTAATAATTTTGAAAGGCGGTGCTACCTGTAACAACGTGTTAACTTAAATTAGTTTAGTATGTGTAAAGTAGTCAACGCCCCAGCATAGCACACGCTCACAACATTTTGGGGGGCGGGTAGCAGCAGTTTGATATATTAAGCAATGCAAGCAAACGTGTTGTCGTTTATGCAGCAAGCCGCATATTATTGTACGCATAATAATTTTGCAAGGCAATACTACACATAAAGATATATAAACTTAAATTAGTTTAATATACTTAAAGCGGCCAGCATCAAATCATAGCGTGCACCTGCCACCTGTCGTAACAAGCTGTTGTAACAGGCGCATTAAGCAATGCAAACAAATGTATTGCTGTCAACACGGCAAGTCATGTATTGTCTTATATGTAATAATTTTGCAAGGCAATGGTGTCTATAATGATTTGTGAACTTAAATTAGTTTAATATACTTAAAGCAGCCCTGCCACACCACAGCGCGTGCTCACCCCTTGCTGGAATGGGCTGTGGTGTGGTATACTCAGCAACACTGGCAAATGTATTGCTGTTTGTGCAGTAAGCCGCGTATTGTTATACATGTACTAATTTTGCAAGGTGATACTACACATAAAAATGTATGAATTTAAATTAGTCTGGTGTACATAAAACGGTCAGCGTCCAATCATAGCATGTGCCAACCATTTGTTGGAACTGCAGTGACAGTTTGCGTATTCAGCAATATCAGCAAATGTATCGATGTACGCATAATAATTTTGAAAGACTGCGCCACTCGTAACAATGCACTAACTTAAATTAGTTTAGTACGCGTAAAGCGGCCACAGCCAAATCACAGCGTGCTGTGGTGGCGGCAGTAATTGGGTATATTAAGCAATACAAGCAAACGTATTGTCGCCTATGCAGCAAGCCGCATATTATTGTACACATAATAATTTTGCAAGGCAATACTGCACATAAAGTTGTATAAACTTAAATTAGTTTAATATACTTAAAGCAGCCAACGCCAAATCATAGCACGCGTCTGCCACTTGTTGGAACAAGCTGTAGTAGCAGGCGTGTTCAGCAATGCAAGCAAACGTATTGCTGTCAACACATCAAGCCACGTATTATCTTACATGTAAGAATTTTGCAAGGCAGCATTGTCTATAATTATTTGTGAACTTAAATTAGTTTAGTATACTTAAAATAGTCTGCACCAAGCATAGCATGCACTCTCCACACGGTTGAAATTGGCTGTGGTAGTTGATATATTCAGCAATAGGAGCAAATGCGTTTGTGTACGCATAACAATTTTGCGCTGCGGCGCCGCCTATAACAATGTATGAACCTAAAATAGTTTAGTATACTTAATGCGGCTGCTACGTGGTCATAGTGCGTGTCAATCACTTGTTGTAATGCGCAGCGGTCGTTGGCATACTAAGCAATCAAAGCAAACGTATTGCTGTTTATGCAGCAAGCCGCGTATTATTGCATGAATAATAATTTTGCAAGGCAACATTATCTACAATGATGTACGAACTTAAATTAGTTTAGTGTACATAAAGTGGCTGCTGCCAAACAACAGCACGAGGTCACACCTTGTTGGAATTGACAGCGGTAGCCGGTATATTCAGCAGCGCAAGCAACCGTATTGCCAACTATGCAGCAAGCCATGTATTGTTGTACATGCAATAATTTTGCAAGGTAACGTCGTCTATAACGATTTGTGAACTTAAATTAGTTTAGTATACTTAAAGTAGTCTGCATCAAGCATAGCATGCATCAGTCACACTGTTGAAATTGGCTGCGATGGTTGATATATTCGGCAATATGAGCAAACGCACTTGTGTACGTGTAACAATTTTGCGAGGAAATGCCACATATAACAATGTATGAACTTAAAATAGTTTAGCATACTTAGCACGACCAGCATGCAGTCATAGTGCACGCCAATCAATTGTTGTAATGAGCAGCGGTAGTTGACATACTAGGCAACCGAAGCAAATGTATTGCTGTATACGCAGAAAGTCACGAGTTATTGCACGAATAATAATTTTGCAAGGCAACATTATCTACAACGGTTTGTGAACTTAACTTAGTTTAGTACACTTAAAGTGGCTGTTGCTCAACAATAGCACGTCGCTACACCTTGTTGGAATTGGCGGCAGTAGCCGGTATATTCAGCAACGCAAGCAACCATACTGCCAACTGTGCAACAAGTCGTGTATTGCTGTATATGTAATAATTTTGCAAGGCGGCTGTACACATAAAGACGTACAAGCTTAAATTAGTTTAGTACACATAAAACAGCAAACGCCAAAGCATAGCATGCACATGTCACATGTTGGAATTGCCAGTGGTAGCAGGCATTTTCAGCAACGCAAGCAGGTGCATTGCTGTACACATAATAATTTTGCAACGCAACGGCGTCTATAATGATTTGTGAACTTAAATTAGTTTAGTATACTTGAAGCGGCCCCTGCTCCACCACCGCGCGCGCTCACCCCACCATGTTGGGATGGGCGGTTGTAGTGGGTATACTCAGCAATGCTGGAAAATGTATTGCTGTTTGTGCGGTAAGCCGCATATTGTTATACATGTACTAGTTTTGCAAGGTAATACTACACATAAAGACGTATGAACTTAAAATAGTTTAGTGTACCTAAAGCAGTCAGCACTCAAGCATAGCGTGTGCCAACCGTTTGTTGGAACTGTGGTGATAGTTTGTGTATTCAGCAATATTAGCAAGCGTATCGGCGTACACGTAATAAATTTGAAAGGCGGTGCTACCAGTAACAACGTATTAACTTAAATTAGTTTAATATACTTAAAGCAGTCAACACCAAATCATAACATGCGTCTGCCACTTGTCGGAACAAGCTGTGGTAGCAGGAGTATTCAGCAATGCAAACAAATGTATTGCTGTCAACGCAGCAAGCTGCATATTATCTCATATGTAATAATTTTGCAAGGCAACATCGTCCGTAATGATTTGTGAACTTAAATTAGTTTAATATACTTAAAGCGGCCCCCACCCAACCACAGCGTGCACTCACCCAGTTTGGCTTGGCAGTGGTAGCGGGATTTACTCAGCAGCGCTGGCAAACGTATTGCTGCTTGTGTGGGAAGCCACGTATTGTTATACATGTACTAATTTTGCAAGGTAATACTACACATAAAGATGTATGAACTTAAATTAGTTTAACATACTTAAAGTAGTTAGCACTCAATCATAGCGTGCGCAAACCATTTGTTGGAACTGTGGTGATAGTTTGTGTATTCAGCAACATTAGCAAACGTATCGGTGTACGCGTAATAGCTTTGAAAGGCGGTGCTACCAGTAACAACGTATTAACTTAAATTAGTTTAGTACACGTAAAGCGGCCCCAACCTCATCATAGCGTGCGCTAACAACGTGTTGAGATGGGTAGCAGTAGTCGGGCATATTAAGCAACGCGAGCAAACGTGTTGTCGTTTATGCAGCAAGCCGCATATTGTTGTACGGGTAATAATTCTGCAAGTCAACACCGCGTATAAAGATATATAAACTTAAATTAGTTTAATATACTTAAAGCTGTCAGCATCAAATCATAGCACGCGCCTGCTGCTTGTCATAACAAGCGGTGGTAGCAGACGTATTCAGCAACGCAAACAAATGTATTGCTGTCAACGCAGCAAGTTGTGTATTATCTTATATGTAATAATTTTGCAAGGCAACGTTTTCTATAATGATTTGTGAACTTAAATTAGTTTAATAGACTTAAAGTGGCCCCAGCCCCACCACAGCATGCGCTAACCCCCTGTTGGAATGGGCGGTGGTAGTTGGTATACTCAGCAATGCTGGCAAATGTATTGCTGCTTGTGCAGTAAGCTGCATATTGTTATACGTGTACTAATTTTGCAAGGCGATACTACACATAAAGATGTATGAACTTAAATTAGTTTAGTGTACATAAAGCAGTCAGCGCCCAATCATAGCATGTGCCAACCATTTGTTGGAACTGCTGTGATGGTTTGTGTATTCAGCAATATCAGCAAATGTATCGGCGTACACATAACAAATTTGAAGTGCAGCCTACCTGTAACAGCGCATTAACTTAAATTAGTTTAGTACGCGTAAAGTGGCCCACGCCAAAACATAGCACGCTAACATCGTGTTGAGGCAGGCGGTTGTGGTTGGGTATATTAAACAATGCAAACAAATGTATTGTCGTCTATGCAGCAAGTCGCATATTATTGTATGCATAATAATTTTGCAAGGCAATACTGTGTATAAAGATGTATAAACTTAAATTAGTTTAATATACTTAAAGCAGCCAACACCAAATCATAGCGTGCATCTGCCACCTGTTGGAACAAGCTGTGGTAGCAGGCGTGTTCAGCAAAGCAAGTAAACGTATTGCTGTAAATGCAGCAAGCCGCGTATTATCTTGTATGTAATAATTTTGCAAGGCGACATTGTCTATAATTATTTGTGAACTTAAATTAGTTTAGCATACTTAAAATAGGCTGCATCAAGCATAGCGTGCACCCACCAACCGCTGTAATTGGCTGTGGTAGTTGATATATTTGGCAATATGAGCAAATGCGCTTGTGTACGCGTAACAATTTTGCGGCGTGGTGCTGCCTACAACAATGTACGAACTTAAAATAGTTTAGTATACTTAATGCGACTGCCACTCAGTCATAGCACATGTCGGCAACTTGTTGTAATGTGCTGTGGTCATAGGTATACTAAGTAACCAAAGCAAACGTATTGCTGTCTACGCGGTAAGCCACGTATTATTGCACGAATAATAATTTTGCAAGGCGACATTAGCTACAACAATGTATTAACTTAAATTAGTTTAGTATACTTAAAGTGGTTGCTGCTCAACAATAGCACGTGGTCACACCTTGTTGGAATTGGCAGCAGCGGCTTGTATATTCAGTAACGCAAGCAGCCGTATTGCAATCTATGCAGCAAGCCGTGTATTATTGTACATGTAATAATTTTGCAAGGCAATACTACACATAAAGATGTACGAGCTTAAATTAGTTTAGTATACTTAAAACAGCCAACAGCACAGCGCGCACCAGCCATGCGTTGGAATCATGCGTGGTAGCAGGCGCCTTCAGCAATGCAAGCAGCGTATTGCTGTACGCATAATAATTTTGCAACCCAACAGTATTTATAATGATTTGTGAACTTAAATTAGTTTAGTATACTTAAAGCGGCCCCTGCTCCACCACAGCGTGCGCTCGTCCATTTTTGGAATGAGCGGTGGTAGTGGGGATATACTCAGCAATGCTTGCAAATGTATTGCTGTTTGTGTAGTAAGCCACGTATTGTTATACACGTACTAATTTTGCAAGGTAATACCACACATAAAGATGTATGAACTTAAATTAGTTTAGTGTGTCTAAAGCAGTAAGCACGCAATCATAGCACACGCCAGCCGTTTGTTGGGGCCACGGTGATAGTTTGTGTATTCAGCAATATTAGCAAATGTATCGGCGTATGCGTAATAATTTTGAAAGGCGGGGCTACCAGTAACAACACATTAACTTAACTTACTTTAGTATGTGTAAAGCAGCTTTGCCAAATCCTAGTGCACGCTCACACCATATTGGAACGTGTGGCGATAGGCGGGTATATTAAGCAATGCAAGCATACGTATTGTCGTCTATGCAGCAAGCCACATATTATTGTACATATAATAATTTTGCAAGTCAATACTGCATATAAAGATGTATAAACTTAAATTAGTTTAATATACTTAAAACAGCCAACACCAAATCATAGCACACGCCTGTCGCTTGTCGGAACAAGCGGTGGTAGCAGGCGTATTCAGCAGCGCAAACAAATGTACTGCTGTCAACGCGGCAAGCTGCGTATTATCTTATATGTAATAATTTTGCAAGGCAACATTGTCTATAATGATTTGTGAACTTAAATTAGTTTAATATACTTAAAGCAGCCACTGCCACACCGCGGCGTGCGCCAATTCCTTGTTTGGGTTGTACTAAGCAACGCTGGCAAATGTATTGCTGTTTGTGCAGTAAGCTGCGTATTGTTATACATGTACTAATTTTGCAAGGTAATACTAGGCATAAAGATGTACGAACTTAAACTAGTTTAGCGTACCTAAAGAAGTCGGCGCCAAATCATAGCGCATGCCTATCAGCTGTTGGAACCACAGTTATAGTTTGCGTATTCAGCAATATTATCAAACGTACCGGCGTACGCGTAACAATTTTGAAAGGCTGCGCTACCTGTAACAACGTACTAACTTAAATTAGTTTAGCACACGTAAAGTGGCCGCTGCCTCATCACAGGGTGTGCTCACAGCATGTTGGAATTGGCGGCGGTGGTTGAGTGTATTAAGCAATGCAAGCAAACGTATTGCCGTCTGTGCAGCAAGCCGCATATTATTGTACGTGTAATAGTTTTGCAAGTCAACGCTGCATATAAAGGTTTGTAAACTTAAATTAGTTTAATATATTTAAAGCAGCCAGTGCCAAACCATGGCGTGTGCCTGCCATCTGTCAGAACAAGCAGTTGTAGCTGGCGTATTAAGCAATGCAAATAACTGTATTGCTGTCAATGCGGCAAGCCGCGTATTATCTTATATGTAATAATTTTGTAAGGCAACATTGTCTATAATGATTTGCGGGCTTAAATTAGTTTAGTATACTTAAAGTAGTCTGCACAAAGCATAGCATGCGGTGGTCCTGCTGTTGGAATCGGCTGTGATAGTTGATATATTCGGCAATATTAGCAGCTGCATTTGTGTATGCATAGCAAATTTTCAAGGAAACGCCACCTATAACAACGTACGAACTTAAAATAGTTTAGTATACTTAACGCGATGGCTGCTCGGGCGCGGTGCGCGCCAACCATTTGTTGTAATGAGCAGCAGCGACAGGCACGCTAAGCAACTAAAGCAAACGTATTGCTGTCTACGCGGCCGTCCGCGTATTATTGCATGAATAATAATTTTGCAAGGCAACATTATCTACAAGGGTGTATAAACTTAAATTAGTTTAGTATACTTAAAGCGGCTGCTTCTCAACAATAGCACGCAGTCACACCTTGTTTGAATCGGCGGTGGTAGCCGGTATATTAAGCAATGCAAGCAGCCGTATTGCCACCTATGCAGCAAGTCACGTATTGTTGTACGTGTAATAATTTTGCAAGGCAATACCACGCATAAAGCTGTACGAGCTTAAATTAGTTTAGCATACGTAAAACAGTAAACGCCAAAGCATAGCACACGCGTGCCGCATGTTGGAATTGCTAGTGGTAGCAGGCGGCTTCAGCAACGCGAGCAAACGCATTGCTGTCTATGCAGCAAGCAGCATATTGCTGTACACACAATAAAATACTACACACAACGGTGTATGAACTTGAATTAGTTTAGTGCGCCTAAGCAGTCAGCGCGCAAGCATAGCATGCGCCAATCACTTGTTGGGACTGTTGTGATAGTTTGTGTATTCAGCAATATTAGCAAACGTATCAGCGTATACGTAATAATTTTGAAAGGCGGCGCTACCTGGAACAATGTATTAGCTTAAATTAGTTCAGTACGCACAAAGCAGTCGCTGCCACATCATAGCATGCACCCATACCACGTTGGAACTGACAGTGATGATTTGATATGTTAAGCAATGTGAGCAAGCGTGTTGTAGTCTATGCAGCAAGCCGCACATTAGTGTATGCATAATAATTTTGCAAGTCAATACCGCATATAAAAACGTATAAGCTTAAATTAGTTTAATATACTTAAAGCGGCCAACACCAAATCATAGCTGGCGTCTGCCGCTTGTCGTGACAAGTGGTGGTAGCGGGCGTATTCTGCAATGCAAACAAATGTATTGTTGTCAACGCAGCAAGCCGCGTATTATCCCACATGTAATAATTTTGCAAGGTAACATTGTCTATAATGATTTGTGAACGTAAATTAGTTTAATATACTTAAAGTGGCCCCCTGCTCCACAACAGCGTGCGC
>QFZN01007032.1_pt1 | contig 43458 bp, 34 predicted proteins | sample 1740101 | NCBI WGS metagenome assembly QFZN01 (sample SAMN09210849, study PRJNA391713) | Ciliate metagenome, whole genome shotgun sequencing project. | isolation source: combination of 50 Heterometopus sp. ciliate cells from an enrichment culture... | host: Heterometopus sp. ...
CCCCCGCCCCACCCCGCCAGCGTCGCCCTCTCCCTCGCTTTTTCAATACCCCCATCAAATCCTTGCCAGAAAGTGCTGGATTTCTGAAATCTTATGTTGTACGATGACTGATATCCTATTCGGATATAGAGCTGCAACGAGATTCAGAGACAACACCAAGAACATTTGCATCCATTCCAATCCAATTCTTAACGGCGTCGAGCGAAACCATGTCCCAGTACACACCCCAAGACCTCAAACAGATCCTCTCTTCCGGCCTGCTGTCGTTCCCGCTGACCGACTTCGACGAGCAAGGCGACTTCCGTCCCAAGACCTACATCGAGCGCCTGGAATGGCTGGCACCGTACGGCGCCAGCGCCCTGTTCGCCGCTGGCGGCACCGGTGAATTCTTCTCGCTGGTCCCGGGCGAGTACTCGGACATCATCCGCACCGCCGTCGATACCTGCCGCGGCAAGGTGCCCATCATCGCCGGCGCCGGTGGCTCGACCCGTGCTGCCATCGCCTACGCCCAGGAAGCCGAGCGCCTGGGCGCCCACGGCATCCTGCTGATGCCGCACTACCTGACCGAAGCCAGCCAGGACGGTATCGCCGCCCACGTCGAAGCAGTCTGCAAATCGGTCAACTTCGGCGTCATCATCTATAACCGCGCCGTCTGCAAGCTCAATGCCGAAACCCTGCAAAAGCTGGCTGACCGTTGCCCCAACCTGATCGGCTTCAAGGACGGCGTCGGCGAGATCGAGCCGATGGTCCACATCCGCCGCAAGCTGGGCGACCGCTTCACCTACCTGGGCGGCCTGCCGACCGCTGAAGTGTATGCCGCGGCCTACAAGGCGCTGGGCGTGCCGGTGTATTCCTCGGCCGTGTTCAACTTCATCCCCAAGACCGCCGTGGAGTTCTACGAAGCCATCGCCAAGGAAGACCACGCCACCGTGGGCAAGCTGATCGACGACTTCTTCCTGCCCTACCTGGAAATCCGCAACCGCAAGGCCGGCTACGCCGTGTCCATCGTCAAGGCCGGTGCCAAGATCGTCGGCCACGATGCCGGTCCGGTGCGTACCCCGCTGACCGACTGCACGCCGGAAGAGCACGAAGAACTGGCTGTGCTGATCAAGAAGCTCGGCCCGCAATAAGCCGCAGCCGCATTGCCAAGGGGCCGCAGGAAACTGGCGGCCCTTTTTTTCATTCCCTCTCCCTTCTTCCTCCCAGGAGCAATCCGATGACCCAATTCGCGAACTACATCAATGGTGAATGGCTGGCCGGTGCCGGCATCAACAAGAACGTCAACCCCTCCGACCTGTCGGATGTGATCGGCGAATACGCCCAGGCCGACGCGGCCCAGACCGAGCTGGCCATTGCCGCCGCCCACGCCGCCTTCCCGGCCTGGAGCACCGGCAGCATCCAGGCCCGCGCCGACGCCCTGGACAAGATCGGCAACGAGATCCTGGCGCGCCGCGAAGAGCTGGGTACCCTGCTCTCCCGCGAAGAAGGCAAGACCCTGCCCGAAGGCATCGGTGAAGCCACCCGTGCCGGCAATATCTTCAAGTTCTTCGCCGCCGAAGTGCTGCGCATCCGTGGCGACAAGCTGGCTTCGGTGCGTCCCGGCATGGACGTGGAAATCACCCGCGAACCGCTGGGCGTGATCGGCATCATCGCACCGTGGAACTTCCCGCTGGCCATCCCCGCCTGGAAGATCGCCCCGGCCCTGGCCTACGGTAATACGGTGTTGTTCAAGCCGGCCGAACTGGTGCCGGGTTCGGGCTGGGCCATTGCCGACATCATCAGCCGCTCGGGCATCCCGGCCGGCGTTTTCAACCTGGTCATGGGCCGTGGTTCGGTGGTGGGCCAGCGCTTCATCGAGGATCGCCGCGTGGCCGGCATTTCCTTCACCGGTTCGGTGGCCACCGGCAACCGCGTGGCGCAAGGCGCGATCGCGCGCATGGCCAAGTTCCAGTTGGAGATGGGTGGCAAGAACCCGATGGTGGTCTTGAATGACGCCGACCTGGACGTGGCCGTTACCGCTGCCGTACAAGGCGCCTTCTTCTCTACCGGCCAGCGCTGCACGGCATCGAGCCGCCTGATCGTGGAAAAGGGCATCTATCCGCGCTTCATCGAGGCGGCGTGCGCGCAACTGGCCAAGGTCAAGATCGGCCACGCGCTGCAGAAGGAAAGCCATATCGGCCCCGTGGTCGATCAGTCGCAACTGGACCAGGACTTGTCCTATGTGGCCATCGGCAAGGGCGAAGGCGCTACGCTGGTGTCGGGTGGCGAGCGCCTCTCGCGCGAGACCGACGGCTTCTACATGGCCCCGGCGCTGTTTGCGGATGCCCACAACGACATGCGCATCTCGCGTGAAGAGATCTTTGGCCCGGTCGCCGCCGTGATCCCGGCCGACAACTACGAGCACGCCCTGCAACTGGCCAACGATACCGAGTTCGGCCTGTCCTCGGGCATCTGCACCACGTCGCTGAAGTACGCTACCCACTTCAAGCGCCACGCCCAGGCCGGCATGGTGATGGTCAACACGGCCACCGCCGGCGTCGACTATCACGTCCCCTTCGGCGGTCGCAAGGGTTCCAGCTACGGTGCGCGCGAGCAAGGCACCTACGCTGCCGAGTTCTACACCACCGTCAAGACCAGCTACACCCAGGCCTGATCGGCGCTCGCAGCGACGAAAAAAAACCTCCGCAGTGTCCGCTGCGGAGGTTTTTTTATTGCCTGGATACCCGATGTCACCGGGCCCGATCGGGCAAGGGTCAGAATTCTTCCCAATCCTGGCCGTCGTCCTTGGCACGGCTGCTGCTCGCAGCGCTGGCGGGCTTGGCGGGCTTGGCCGGTGGCAGCTTGGGCGCCGCCTTGGGGGCTGGCGCGACGGCCGCCACGGCAGGTGCCGCCGGAGCTGCATGCATGGGCTTGCTGGCCGGGGCCGGACGCGGCTTGGCCGGGCTGGCGGCAGCCTGCTGGGCATCGATCTTGAAGATGCTCACCGCCCCTACCAGGTTGGTCGCCTGCGCCTGCAGGGATTGAGCGGCAGCGGCGGCTTCCTCGACCAGCGCGGCATTCTGCTGGGTCACCTCATCCATTTGCGTGATGGCGCGATTGACCTGCTCGATACCACTGCTCTGCTCACGGCTGGCTTCGGCAATCTCGCCGACGATGTCAGTGACACGCTGCACGCTGGAGACCACCTCGCTCATCGTGGCGCCGGCCTGCTCGACCAACTGGCTGCCGGTCTCGACCTTGTTCACCGAATCATCGATGAGGGACTTGATTTCCTTGGCTGCTGCCGCCGAACGCTGGGCCAGCGAACGCACTTCCGAGGCCACCACAGCAAAGCCGCGGCCCTGCTCGCCGGCACGGGCGGCTTCCACCGCCGCATTGAGCGCCAGGATGTTGGTCTGGAAGGCAATGCCATCGATGACGCTGATGATGTCGACGATCTTGCGCGAGGAATCATTGATGGCCTGCATCGTATCGACCACCTGCGACACCACCTCGCCGCCCTTGCTGGCGGTGGAGGATGCCGAATGCGCCAGCTGGTTGGCCTGCAGGGCATTCTCGGCATTCTGCTTGACGGTGCCGGTCAGCTGTTCCATCGAGGCGGCAGTCTCTTCCAGCGAACTGGCCTGCTGCTCGGTACGCGAGGACAGGTCCATGTTGCCGGCGGCGATTTCCTTGGCGCTGGTATTGATGCTGTCGGAGCTGCTGCGCACGCGCGACACCGTGGTCAGCAGCGCCTGCTGCATGCTGCTGATGGCCGAGAACAGCCGGCCGATCTCGTTGCGGCTCTCCACATCGACCTTGGTGGTCAGGTCGCCATTGGCGACCAGGTCCAGCAAGTGTACGGCGCGGTTGAGCGGTGTCAGCACGATGTTGCGCAGCATGAAATGCACGCCGACCACCAGGAACATGGCGCCGATCAAGCCGGCCACGACCAGCCAGACCACCATGTTGTATTCACGGTCACGTTCGTCGGCGGCCTTGTCGCTGAGGTCCATGGCCAGCTTCTGATACTTGTCCAGGGCGACCGAGAAGCGAGTGCCGCCCGGGCTGATCTGCTTGGTATTGAGTTCTGAATAAGCCAGTACATTGCCGGCGGCCAGCAACTCGCCAGCTTGCCTGAGATTGTCGTTGAGCGCCTTGCCAGCCTCGATCAACTCGGTACGCGTGGCCGGGTCCTGGCCAGCCAGGTCGGGCAGCTTGGCATAGTCATCCAGGAATTTCAGGCCGCGATCGTAGGTCATCTTGGCGCTCTTGACCGCCGACTCGGCCACCGCCGGGTCGCCCTTCTCCATCAGGGTGGCGTAGATGCGCGTCTGCGCCGCGCGGGTGCGCGTGGTGTCCTTGTAGGCGTCATTGATGACGATGGTGCGCCGGGCCAGTTCATGGACAAAGTCTGTCGCCTGGTTGGCACGCCCCAGCGCAAAGATACCCACCCCGGCACCCACCACGATCATGATCGAAAACAGCGCAAGCGCGCTCATCAGGCTGAAGCGAACCGTCAGATTCCGCATTCCCTCTCTCCACTTAATTTTTTTCAACACAAGAAATGAAACTTCTTTCCGGACGATACAGCAGCCGTCACACGTCCATTCAATCAGCAAACTGACTAAACCTGCCCTATTTCCCGGTTAGGACGGTCAGCAAGCTTTCTGGACTGCAATTGTGCAATGCGCGCGCGCAAGCCTGCCTGTCCTGGATCAAGCATGTTGTAGATCGCGCACAAATAGCCTTGTCGGATTGACATTCCCGACAAGGCGGCAGGGGTAAGTCGACCCGATCAAGGCAGGTCGATGATCTCCACCCAATTGGGATTGCGGCCCAGGGTGTAGCGGAACAGCGGCTTGAGCGCGCCGCTGGCGGGATCGATGGCATAGCTGGTCAGGCCGGCCTGTTGGCCGACGGCCAGCAGATAACGACCTTGCGGATCGATATTGAAGCCGCGCGGCTGGGTTTCGGTAGGGATGTTGAGGATGCGCGAGAGCTTGCCGGTGGCGGTATCCACGCGATAGCCGGTGAGCGTGTTGGAGGTGCGCTCACTGGCGTAGAGGAAGCGTCCGTCCGGCGTCAGGTGCAGATCGGCTGCGGCCAGCTGTTCGCTGCTCTTGAAGCCTTCCGGCAGCGCCGAATCGGTGGCTTGCAGGGTCAGCGTGCCGGCCTGGCGGTCGTAGGCGTAGGTATTGACGGTCGCGTCGAGTTCGTTGGTGGAATAGACGAAGCGCTTGTCCGGCGAGAACACGAAGTGACGCGGACCGGCGCCGGCCTTGGTGGCCACCGACGGCGGCACATTGGGGGTGACCTTGCCGCTGGCCGCATCGAAGCGGTACTGCAGGATCACGTCACTGCCCAGGTTGGAAGCAAACAGGAAGGCGTTGTCCGGATCGACCTGCACCGAGTGGGCATTCTTCCCCGTGGGAATCACCGCCAGCGGCGGCGTCTGCACCAGGCCGTCTGTGCCGATGGCATTGACCGAGATCTTGTTACCCGAATAGGAGGCTGCAAACAGGTAGCGACCGGTATGGTCGGTGGCGATGTTGGCCATGTTGTCGGCCAGCGGGGCCTTGGACAGCGCCTGCAGCTTGCCGCTCTTCGGATCGATGGCATAGCTGACCACCGAATACGGCTGGCCGCGCAGCGAGGCATACAGGTACTTGTGATCCGGGCTGAGCGCCAGCGGCATGACGGTACTGCCGGTGTCGACCTTGTCGACCAGGTTGACGCTGCCATCGCCATTGAGCTGCAGGACATAGATGTCGTGGCTGTCGGCGTTGGACACATAGGCGATGGTGGCTGCGCTCGCGTGAGCGGCCGCCAGGCCCAGGGCGGAAGTGGCGATCAGGGCGGCCAGGCGGGAGCCGGTGGTGGAGTTCTTGTCGGTCATGGCGTCTCCTTGCGGATGATGTTGTTGTGATGAGGATTTGCAAAGTCAGCGGAGTCAGCCGATGCGGCAGATATCGCTGAAGGGATGAAAGAAAGGGATCCGCAAGCGGATCCCTTTCGAGAAAAAATCAGGTCACCGGTGCCGGGTTGAACAGGGTCAGTGCGTTGTGCAGCTTCCACTGCTCGGCCCAGGTGCGCTTCTTGCCACTGGCCACGTCCAGCATCAGCTGGAACAGCTCCCAACCAACGTCTTCGATGGTGGCCTCGCCGCTGGCGATGCGGCCGGCATTGACGTCCATCAGGTCATGCCAGCGCCGCGCCAGGTCGTTGCGGGTGGCAACCTTGATGACCGGCACTGCGGCCAGGCCATAAGGGGTGCCACGGCCAGTGGTGAAGATGTGCAGGTTCATGCCGGCCGCCAGCTGCAGCGTGCCGCAGATGAAGTCGGAAGCCGGCGTGGCCGCATAGATCAAGCCCTTCTGCTGCAGCTTGTCGCCCGGCGCGAGCACCCCCGAGATCGGGCTGGAACCGGACTTGACGATGGAGCCCATGGCCTTCTCGACAATGTTGGCCAGGCCGCCCTTCTTGTTGCCGGGGGTGGTGTTGGCGCTGCGGTCGACGCCACCTTGCTTGAGGTAATTGTCGTACCAGTCCATCTCGCGGATCATGGCTTGTGCCACCTCCTCGTTGACGGCGCGCGAGGTCAGTTGGTCGATGCCGTCACGTACCTCGGTCACTTCCGAGAACATCACCGAGGCACCGGCCCGCACCAGCAGGTCGGTGGCATAACCGACGGCCGGATTGGCGGTCACGCCCGAGAAGGCGTCGCTGCCGCCGCACTGCACGCCAACCACCAGGTCGGCGGCCGGGCAGGTTTCGCGACGGCGCTTGTTCAGCTCGGTCAGGCGTGCCTCGGCCATGTGCAGGATGGCGTCGATCATGGAGTTGAAGCCCACGTGCTCGGCATCCTGCAGGCACACCACATAGGGCTCGCCAGCCTTGTGGATGGGGATCATGTTTTCCGGCAGCAGGCGGTTGGGTTGCAGCTTTTCGCACCCCAGGCTGACCACCATGGCCTGGCCGCCGAAGTTGGGGTTCAGGCTGATGTTGCGCAGCGTGCGGATGGGGATGCCGGCATTGGGTGCATCAATGGCCACACCGCAGCCATAGGTGTGCTCCAGTGCCACCACGTCTTCCACATGTGGATACTTGGGCAGCAGTTCGGCGCGGATGCGCTTGACCGCGTGCTCCACCACGCCGGCCACGCATTGCACAGTGGTGGTGATGGCCAGCAGGTTGCGCGTACCGACCGAACCATCGGCGTTGCGATAGCCCTCGAAGGTATAGCCTTCCAGCGGGGGCTGCGGGGCCGGCTTCTTGGTGGCGATGGGCAAGTTGTCCAGCTCGCGTGCCGGCGGCATGCGCACCAGCGATTCCTCGATCCAGCTACCCTTGGGGATGTCGCGCACGGCGTAGCCGATGGCAACGTCATAGCGGACGATGGCCTCGCCTTCCTTGAGGTCGCGCAGGGCGATCTTGTGGCCCTGGGGGACACGGTCGACCAGGGTCAGGCCATCCGGAAAGACGGTGCCGGCAGGCAGGCCGCCATCGTTGACGACGATGGCGACGTTGTCCGTGTCATTCATCATGATGTAGCGCGGCGTGGAGGCCTGGCTGGAGACGGTATCGGTGCTCATGCTAAGTTCCCATACGACAGAATGCTTCAAACGAAATGGCAGCCCCCTTGCAGGCGGGGGCCGCCGGTGTGCGGATCAGGCGTCCTTCAATTCGACGCGCTTGATTTCCTTGACGATGACAAGATAGCTGATCACGGTGACCAATGCATTGACCCCCACGAAGACCAAGGCGCCCGAGAAGGAACCGGTTTCCTTGACGATGTAGCCGATGACGATCGGAGTGGTAATGCCGGCCACGTTACCGAACATGTTGAACAATCCACCCGACAGGCCCACGATCTGCTTGGGGGCGGTATCGGCCACCACGGCCCAGCCCAGTGCGCCCACGCCCTTGCCGAAGAAGGCCAGCGCCATGATGGCCACCACCATCCACTGCGCCTCGACGTAGTTGCACAGGATCATGGTCATCGACAGCAGCATGCCACCCACGATGGGGATCTTGCGCGACCAGGTGACTGACATGCCGCTCTTGATCAGGCGATCCGAAATCAGGCCGCCCACCACACCACCGATGAAGCCGCACACCGCCGGGATCGAGGCGACGAAACCAGCCTTGAGGATGGACATGCCGCGCTCCTGCACCAGGTACACCGGGAACCAGGTCAGGAAGAAATAGGTGATCACGTTGATGCAGTACTGGCCGATGTACACCCCCAGCAGCATGCGGTTGGTCAGCAGCTGGCGGATATAGCCTTTTCCCTTGGTGGAGGGTGCGGCGACCTTGCGGTTGTCCATGTCCACCAGGCCACCACCGGATTCGATGTGCTGCAGCTCGGCCTGGTTGATGCGCGGATGGTCCTTGGGGCTATAGATGATCTTGCCCCAGATCATGGCCATCACGATGCCGACCACACCCATCACCGTGAACACATGGTGCCAACTATAGGTATGGACGATCCAGGCCATCAGCGGCGTGAACAGCACGGCCGCGAAATACTGTGCCGAGTTGAAGATGGCCGAGGCCGTGCCACGCTCCTTGGTCGGGAACCAGGCGGCCACGATGCGGCCGTTGGCCGGGAAGGACGGCGCCTCTGCCAGGCCCACCATGAAGCGCAGCAGGAACAAGGACATCACTGCCGCCCCGGTGCTCATCCAGGTCACGCCAGCCTGCAGGAAAGTGAACACCGACCACAGGCCGATGCTCCACATGTAGATCTTCTTGGAACCGAACCGGTCCAGCAGCCAGCCCCCCGGCAGCTGCGCCAGTACGTAGGCCCAGCTGAAGGCCGAGAAGATGTAGCCCATCATCACCGGGTCCAGCGACAACTCGGTCTTCATCGCCGAGCCGGCAATGGAGAGGGTGGCACGGTCGGCATAGTTGACCGTGGTCACCACGAACAGTAGGAAGAGGATCAGGTAACGGATGTGGGTCGGCTTGACCGCCCCGCCGGCCAGGCCGGTGTCATTGCTTTGCGCCAATTGCTTTCTCCAGGTCTCGGCTCGTCTTCCGGTGCCTGCCCGGCAAGGGCGGACATCCTGTGACGTATTGTTGTGGGTATCGGTTGAATTGTTATAAGACGTCATACAACAGCAAGCGCAGTATAACAGGACGCGAAGCGGACGCAAGTGCCGAATGCGGCGGTGCTGGCTGGCGATATGGCACAGGAAGACCGGGCCACCCCTTGTGGAAGTTGTACGACATGTCTTGCGCAGATGGCCGCGGCCCTGACGCCGTGCCGCGCCGCAGGTATCATGCGCGCATTCTTCATTTTGCCGGACTTTCCATGAATTCCTCCCCCTCCCTGCCGTCGGCCCCGCGCGGCGCCTCCGCCTGGATCAAGCCGCTGTTGTTCGTACTGGTGGCGGCCATCGGCCTCTATTATGTGAAGTGGTCGCCCTACTATCTGAAATCCTTCGTGGCCGCCGACAAGCACAGCATCGGCGGCTCCATCCTTGCCAATGCGCCGACCGCCCCCTGGTCGGCCGCGCTGGAATATGCCGGGGTCTACTTCCTGGCCATCTGGAAGGCTGCCGTACTGGGCGTGCTGCTGGGTTCGCTGGTACAGGTGCTGGTGCCGCGCGACTGGCTGCTGCGCGTGTTCGGCCAGGCCGGCCTGGGCTCGACACTGCGCGGCGGCCTGTTCGCCCTGCCCGGCATGATGTGCAGCTGCTGCGCCGCGCCGGTGGTGGCCGGCATGCGCCGCCAGCAGGTGTCGGTCGGCGCCGCGCTGGCCTTCTGGATCGCCAACCCGGTGCTCAATCCGGCCACGCTGGTGTTCATGGGTTTCGTGCTGGGCTGGGATTTCGCCGCGCTGCGCCTGGTGGCGGGGTTATTGCTCGTAGTGGGTGTATCGCTCATTGCACAGCGCGTGGCGCAGGCCGATGCGCTGCCGCAGGCGGCCGTGGATGCAGTGACTGCCGCCGGCGCGCTGCCGTCCGAGGATGGCCGCCCCTTCCTGCTGCGCTGGGGCGCAAAGCTCTGGCAACTGTTCTGGACCACCATGCCGGTCTACGTCGTCGTGGTGCTGGCGCTGGGTGCGGCACGGGTATGGCTGTTCCCGCAGGTGGATGCCTCCATGGGCAACAGCCTGGGATGGATCGTGGCGCTGGCCGTGGTCGGCACGCTGTTCGTGATCCCGACCGCGGCCGAAATCCCCATCGTGCAATCGATGCTGGCGCTGGGCATGGGCGTAGGTCCGGCCGTGGCACTGCTGATGACCCTGCCCAGCATCAGCCTGCCGTCGCTGCTGATGCTGCGGCAATCCTTCACGCCCAGGGTATTGATGACCGTCACCCTGCTGACCATGCTGATCGGCGCGGCCAGCGGGCTGGCGGCCGTGGTCCTGCTCTGACTAGGGCCGGTACTGGCCCAGGAAGCCGACCACCTCGGCCTGGCTGCCTGCGAACAGCAGGCGGGAGCGCTTGACCTCCCGCTGGAAGGCATAGATGGGATCGTAGTATTCGGCCAGCAAGGCCTCGATCCAGGCGCGGTGCAGGTCGACCACGCCATCCCTCTCCTGGCGCACCAGCGCCGTTTCCATCAGTTGCAGCAGACGCCGGTAGCGCTGGTCGCCCAGGCGCTTGACCAGCTTGCCCAGCGCGGCCAGCAGATGGGCGCGATAGCGCTCGAAGCCATGGTGCGGATCGAGCGCCATATATTCCTGGCACAAGCCGCTGACGTAATCGCGCAGGATACGCTCGACCCGCCCTTCCCGGCTGTCTTCCAGCCAGACCATGGGCAGGCTCTGCATGCGCTGGTGCAGGGCCAGCGGCAAGGCGCAGGCGCCGATGAGGCGACTCTCGTCTTCCAGCGCAAACCAGTGATGGCCCTGGTCCTGCAGCTTGATGAGGGCAATCGCCAGCCGGTGCTCGAAATCGATGGGCGAGGGCTGCGGGCTGGCGCGCTTGCCGAAGCTGGAACCACGATGGTTGGCATAGGCTTCCAGATCCAGCGCATTGTCCAGTTGCAGCAGCACGTCCGTCTTGCCGCAGCCGGTCATTCCGCCCACCACCACGAAGGGAAAACGGGCCAGGGCGTCCTCGATGGCCTCCATCAGGAAATGGCGCATGGCCTTGTAACCGCCGGCCACGCGCGGATAGGCGATACCGGCCTCGCTCTTGAGCCACTGCTGGGTGATCTGCGAGCGCAAGCCGCCGCGGAAGCAGTAGAGGCAACCCTCCGGATGTTCCTGTGCAAACCTGGCCCAGGCCGCGATGCGCGCTTCCTTGACCGCCCCGCTGACCAGCTGGTGACCCAGTTCGATGGCGCACTGCTGCCCCTGCTCCTTGTAGCGCAAGCCGACTTCATGGCGCTCGCTGTCACTCATCAGCGGCAGGTTCACTGCGGTCGGGAAAGCGCCCTTGCCGAACTCCACCGGCGAGCGCGCATCCAGCATGGGCGTATCGTCGATGAACAGCGCGCGGCTGGGCGGGATATCCACCATCAGAGCACCTCGACCGCGTAGCGCTGTCGTTCCACCAGTTCGCCGATGGGAGCCAGCTCCAGCCCGAGCGCGGCCGCCGTGGCGAGGAATTCGGGATTGGCCTCAGGCCGTACCGCCACCAGCAGGCCGCCACTGGTTTGCGGATCGCACAGCAGGTGCTTCTGGCTCTCGCTCAGAGGGCTGATCTTGCTGCCGTAACTCTCGAAATTGCGCTGCGTTCCCCCCGGCACGCAGCCCTCGCCCAGGTAATACGCCACACCCGGTAGGCCGGGCACCCGCGCATGCTCGATGCGGGCCGTGACGCCGCTGCCATCGCACATCTCGACCAGATGCCCCAGCAGGCCGAAGCCGGTCACATCGGTCATGGCGGTCACCCCGGCCAGCTTGCCGAAGCCGCTACCAGGCTGGTTCAGCTTGCACATCCAGTCACGGGCCACGCCCACGTCCTGGGCGCGCAGCTTGCCTTTCTTCTCGGCCGTGGTGAGGATGCCGATGCCCAGTGGCTTGGTGAGATAGAGCAGGCAACCGGCCGTGGCGGTGTCATTGCGCTTCATGTTGCGCTTGTCGACCACACCGGTCACGGCCAGGCCGAAGATGGGCTCAGGTGCGTCGATGGAATGGCCTCCAGCCAGCGGGATACCCGCTGCATCGCAGGCAGCGCGGCCGCCGCGCACCACTTCACGCGCCACTTCCGGCGCCAGCACATTGACCGGCCAGCCGAGGATGGCGATGGCCATCAGCGGGTCGCCACCCATGGCGTAGATGTCGCTGATGGCATTGGTGGCGGCGATGCGGCCGAAGTCGAAGGGATCGTCGACGATGGGCATGAAGAAATCGGTGGTCGAGACCACGCCGCGCTCGTCGTCGATGGCATAGACGGCGGCGTCGTCGCGGGAGGCATTGCCCACCCACAGCTTGGGGTCCAGATGCTGAGCGCCGCTGCCGGCGAGGATCACCTCCAGCACCTGGGGCGAGATCTTGCAGCCACAACCGGCACCATGGCTGTACTGGGTCAGACGAATGGGTTCGCTCATGGGAATGTCCTGGCTGTTCGGAGGGGATGCCGATTCTAGCAGCGTTTGGGGGGGCTCAATGCACGGCAGCTCAAGCACGGCAGGGCGGTGGGGATGATGCGCCAGAAATTGGCTCGATCGCGCTAGTTTCCAGCGCGATCCGCGTAGCACCAGACCGACCTGGCCCGATGCCAGTGCGGCGCAAAAAAACAAAAAAGCCCCGCAAGAAACTTGCGAGGCTTTCGAATGTTGGCTCCCCGACCTGGACTCGAACCAGGGACCTGCGGATTAACAGTCCGTCGCTCTACCAACTGAGCTATCAGGGATCAATTGAGGGCGCGATTATAAACGATTTTTTCAGAATTACCAGAGAGGCAAAAAGAAATTTTTTACATCGTTCTGCATCGTGGCGGCATAGCCCTGCCGCCCTTGCGCGAGACCCAACACAGCAGCCTCACACTAATTGAAAAGGCCCCGCAATTTCTTGCGAGGCCTTCGCATTCTTTGGCTCCCCGACCTGGACTCGAACCAGGGACCTGCGGATTAACAGTCCGTCGCTCTACCAACTGAGCTATCAGGGAACAGCTGAGAAAAAGATTATGACGTGATTTTTACTTCATGTCAAAACTTTTTTCACGGAAACCGCATTTCCTCATAGGGAAAACCGGTTTCCGCAGCCTCTCATCCGGACGGGAATTACAGCACCTTGGCGATGGCATCCACCACTGCGTCGATGTTCTTGCTGTTCAGTGCCGCCACGCAGATACGACCGGTGTCGACGGCGTAGATCGAGAACTCGCTGCGCAGGCGTTCCACCTGGGCCTTGGTCAGGCCGGAGTAGGAGAACATGCCGCGTTGCGTGTTGACGAAGTCGAAGTTGTGGCCGGGGGCCTTTTCCTTCAGCTTGACCACCAGCAGCTGACGCATTTCGCGGATGCGCACGCGCATCTCGGACAGTTCGTCTTCCCACAGCTTGCGCAGTTCGGGCGATGCCAGGGCGGTCGCGACCACCTGGCCACCGTGGATCGGCGGGTTGGAGTAGTTGGTACGGACCACGCGCTTCAGTTGCGACAGCACGCGGGCGGCTTCTTCGGCACTGGCGGCAGCGATCGACAGTGCGCCGACGCGCTCGCCATACAGCGAGAAGGACTTGGAGAAGGAGTTCGACACGAACAGCGGGCCGCCGGCTTCAGCGAAGCGACGCACCACCTTGCCGTCTTCCTCGATGCCATCGCCAAAGCCCTGGTAGGCCATGTCCAGGAACGGCACCAGGCCGCGCGCGGTCACCACTTCGATGACTTGCGTCCATTGGTCGGCGGTCAGGTCGGCGCCTGTCGGGTTGTGGCAGCAGGCGTGCAGCAGCACGACCGAGCCAGCCTTCATGGTCTTGAGGGCGTCCAGCATGCCGGCGAAGTTCACGCCACGGGTGGCGGGATCATAGTAGGGATAGGCGTTGACCTTGAAGCCGGCCATCTCGAACAGGGCGCGGTGGTTTTCCCAGCTCGGATCGCTGATCCAGACTTCGGTGCCGGCCGGCGAGAAGTGCTTCAGGAAGTCGGCGCCCAGCTTCAGCGCACCGGTGCCGCCCAGGGCTTGCACGGTGATCGCACGCTTTTCAGTCACCACGGCGCTGCCGGCGCCGAAGACCAGCTCCTGCACGGCGCGGTCGTAGGTAGCCAGGCCATCGATGGGCAGGTAGGTACGCGGGGCCAGCTTGGCCGCCAGTTCGGCCTCGGCCTTCTTCACGCATTCCAGCAGCGGCACCTTGCCGTTGTCGTCGTAGTACACGCCCACGCCCAGGTTGGTCTTGGCCGGGTTCTGGTCGGCGTTGTAGGCTTCGGTGACGCCCAGGATGGGGTCGCGCGGCGCCATTTCGATGGCGGAAAACAGGGAGGCAGAGACAGGTGCGTTCATCGTGATAACATGAAAAGTTAGCTGCAACAAAGCGCTGCAGAAAGGAAAGGATGCACATCGGAAAGGCAGGACATGCACCGTTTTGCAACACTGCATTCTAACAAATGTGGCCGCCCAATCACAGATACAGGCAGGTGTAAAAGCCAGCTGAATCTGCATGAATCCATGCATAAATGACATATCCCGAGGAAATTTGCGCTCTGGCCTGGGCTTGAAGCGGGACATGTCGGCAGCATTTGATGAACATTCGCGCCCTTGCATTGCCTGCCTGCAACGCCATCCGGCGGCGGCGTCTGCACTGCAATGGCCCACTCCCCCGTACAAGTGACCTCCACCATGGCTGAACTGACTACCATTGCGCACGAACTGGACGAAAGCAAATTCGTCACCTTCCCGGATTCGCCGTTCCGGCTCTACCAGGTCTTCCCGCCGGCCGGCGACCAGCCCGCTGCCATCGACAAGCTGGTCGAGGGCGTCCATGACGGCCTGTTCTACCAGACGCTGCTGGGCGTGACCGGCTCGGGCAAGACCTACACCATGGCCAACACGATCGCCCGGCTGGGTCGCCCGGCCATCGTGTTCGCGCCCAACAAGACGCTGGCCGCGCAGCTCTACAGCGAGTTCCGCGAGTTCTTCCCGCACAATGCGGTGGAATACTTCGTCAGCTACTACGACTATTACCAGCCGGAAGCCTACGTCCCCCAGCGCGACCTGTTCATCGAGAAGGATTCCTCGATCAACGAGCATATCGAGCAGATGCGCCTGTCCTGCACCAAGTCACTGATGGAACGGCGCGACGTGGTGATCGTGGCAACCGTCTCGGCCATCTACGGTATCGGTAACCCCAGCGAATACCACCAGATGATCCTGACCCTGCGGGCCAAGGACAAGGTCTCGCAACGCGACCTCATCGCCCGCCTGATCCAGATGCAGTACAGCCGCAACGAGACCGACTTCGGTCGCGGCACCTTCCGCGTGCGGGGCGACACCATCGACGTGTTCCCGGCCGAGCACGCCGAACTGGCGGTGCGCATCGAAACCTTCGATGACGAGATCGACAGCCTGCAACTGTTCGACCCGCTGACCGGCCGGGTGCGCCAGAAGATCCCGCGCTTCACCATCTATCCCGGCTCGCACTATGTCACGCCGCGCTCCACGGTCCTGCGCGCCATCGAGACCATCAAGGATGAGCTGCGCGAACGCCTGGAATTCTTCCGCAAGGAAAACAAGCTCATCGAAGAACAGCGCCTGGAACAGCGCACCCGCTTCGACCTGGAGATGATGACCGAGATCGGCTTCACCAAGGGCATCGAAAACTACTCGCGCCACCTCTCCGGCGGCAAGCCGGGCGACCCGCCGCCCACGCTGGTGGATTACCTGCCGCCGGATGCGCTGATGTTCCTGGACGAGTCGCACGTGCTGATCGGCCAGTTGAACGGCATGTACAACGGCGACCGCGCGCGCAAGGTGAACCTGGTGGACTACGGTTTCCGCCTGCCCTCGGCGCTGGACAACCGGCCCCTGAAGTTCGACGAGTTCGAGAAGAAGATGCGCCAGACCATCTTCGTCTCGGCCACCCCGGCCGACTACGAAAAGACCCACGCCGACCAGGTGGTGGAACAGGTGGTGCGCCCCACCGGCCTGGTCGACCCCCTCATCGCGGTGCGTCCGGCCACCACCCAGGTGGACGACCTGATGCAGGAGATCAACGACCGCATCGCCCGCGACGAGCGCGTGCTGGTGACCACGCTGACCAAGCGCATGGCCGAGCAGCTGACCGAGTTCCTCTCCGACAATGGCATCAAGGTGCGCTACCTGCACAGCGACATCGATACGGTGGAACGCGTGGAAATCATCCGCGACCTGCGCCTGGGGACCTTCGATGTGGTGGTCGGCATCAACCTGCTGCGCGAGGGCCTGGATATTCCCGAGGTGTCGCTGGTAGCGATCCTGGATGCGGACAAGGAAGGCTTCCTGCGTTCCGAGCGCAGCCTGATCCAGACCATCGGCCGCGCCGCCCGTAACCTCAACGGCATGGCCATCCTGTATGGCGACGTGGTGACCGATTCCATGCACAAGGCCATCGGCGAGACCGAGCGCCGCCGCGCCAGGCAGATGGCCTTCAACGAAGCCAATGGCATCGTACCCACCGGCATCAAGAAGGAGATCCGCGAACTCATCGACGGCGTCTTCAACCCGGCCCAGGCGCGCAGCGAACTGATGGTGGCCGAAGAGAAGAAGAACTACGAATCCATGAGCGAGAAGCAGATCAGCAAGGAGATCAAGCGCCTGGAAAAGCAGATGCAGGAACACGCCAAGAACCTGGAGTTCGAGAAAGCCGCCGCGGCACGCGACCAGTTGCATGTGCTCAAGCAGCAGCTCTTCGGCGCACCAGGCAGCGATACGGCGGCGGCGTAATCACCGCCCGCCGAGGGGTGGCGGTATACAATGCCGCCACTTTATCGATATGGCGGCACGCCCCCCTCCTCTTTCCATGACCACCCCTTCCGTTTCCCTCCCGGCCGCGCTGCTGGGCCTGATCCAGACCGCCCACCCTTCCTGGCACGCCGCTCTGCGCGCGGGCCTGGAAGCGATTGCCCAGGCCGATCCGGCCTACCTGGACGTACTGGCCAAGGATGACTACCTGCCCACCGAGGGACGCCTGTTCGCCGCCTTCGCCCAACCCATGGACCAGGTGCGCTACGTACTGGTGGGCGAAGGCCCCTACCCGCGCGCGGCCAGCGCCACCGGGGTGTGCTTCATGGATGGCGCAGTGGGTTCGTTGTGGTCCGAGAAGGGCTTGTCCAAGCAGGTCAATCGCGCCACATCGCTGCGCAACTTCATGAAGATGCTGCTGGTCGCCGATGGCGCGCTGCAGGCTGGCAACACCAGCGGCGACGCGCTGGCCGGCATCTCGGCGCAGGCACAGGCCGACGTGAGCGGCACGATCCAGACCCTCGACGACCTGCAGGACAACCTGACCGCCCAAGGCTTCCTGCTGCTCAATGCCAGCCTGGTATTCCGCGCCCATGTGGCGCCGGTGAAGGATGCGCGGGCCTGGAAACCCTTCTTCGACACCGTCTTGCGCGCCCTGGCCGCCCATGGCCAGACGCAGGGCGCAACGCTGCCCACGCTCGTCCTGTGGGGCAAGATCGCCGAGCAGTTGCATAGCCTGCCGCTGGTGGAGCAATTCCCCCGCGCCGTGGCCGAGCATCCCTACAATCTCAGCTTCATCGAGCACAGCGGGATGCAGGCGCTGTTCGGCGCCATGCACCTGCTGAAGAAACGCGCCTAGAACTCTTCCCAGTCATCGGCGCCGCTCTTGGCGGGTGGCGCCTTGGGCGTGGCGGCAGGCTTGGGCTGCGCCGCAGGCGCGGCTTGCAGGGCCGGCTGGGCGGCCGGCTTGGCCTTCAAGGCAGCCGGTTTGGGCGTCACGTTGACCGGGCCACTACGTGGTGGTGGTGCCGACGCTGCCGCAGCAGCATGCGGCGGCGTCATCGGCCGCGCACCACCGCTTTCATCCAGCTTGAAGCCGGCCACCACCGCTGCCAGTTGCTCCGCCTGCTCCTGCAGGGACTTGGCCGCCGCAGCCGCCTCTTCCACCAACGCCGCATTCTGCTGCGTGGCCTCATCCATGAGCGTGACCGCATTGCCCACTTCGGCGATACCGGCGCTCTGCTCCTGGCTGGCCGAACTGATCTCGCCGACGATGTCGGTGACGCGCCGGACGCTGGATACCACCTCGGTCATGGTCGAACCGGCCTGCGCCACCAACTGGCTACCGGCCTCCACCTTCTGCACCGAATCATCGATCAAGCCCTTGATCTCCTTGGCCGCCGTGGCCGAACGCTGCGCCAGCGAACGCACCTCGGAGGCCACCACCGCAAACCCGCGCCCCTGCTCGCCGGCTCGCGCGGCTTCCACGGCGGCGTTCAAGGCCAGGATATTGGTCTGGAAGGCGATGCCATCGATGACGCTGATGATATCGACCACCTTGCGCGAGGACTCGTTGATGGAGTTCATCGTCTCCACCACCTGTCCCACCACCTGGCCGCCATGGACAGCCACGTCCGAGGCCGACACCGCCAGCTGGTTGGCCTGGCGGGCATTGTCGGCGTTCTGCTTGACGGTGGAGGTCAGTTCTTCCATGGCCGAGGCGGTCTCTTCCAGGGAGCCGGCCTGCTGCTCGGTACGGGCCGAGAGATCCATGTTGCCGCTGGCGATCTCGCTGGAGGACACCTTCACCGATTCGCTCGCGCGACGGATGTCCAGCAGCGTGCGCGAGATCTTGTCGGCGAAGTGATTGAAGGCGCGCGAGATCTGCGACAGCTCGTCCTTGCCGGCGGTATCCAGGCGCCGTGTCAGGTCGCCATCCCCCGAGGCGATCTCTTCCATGGCATTGCGCACCACGCCCAGGCGGCGCAGCAGGCGGGTGATGGTGAAGGTCAGCAGGATAGCGGCGGCCACGATGGCCAGCACCGCCAGCACGGCCGAGAGCGTCATCAGGGCGCGGATGGCGTGGGTCGCTTCACGATAGTTCAGCGCCACCACCAGCGACCAGTCGGTGTTCTCGATGGGCTGGGTGAAGAGCAGGTAGCGGATGCCGCCGATGGTGGCGTCGCCGCCCTGCTTCATGCCGGCCAGCGATTGCGCGCTCAGGGACTGGTCCAGCGTGGAGACCGGCTTCAGGGCCAGTTCCTTGTTGGGATGGGTGATGATGACGCCATCCTTGCCGACGATGAAGGCAAAGCTGGCCGGGGTGGGCTTGATGCCGGCCACGGTGCGCACCACGTTGTCCAGTTGCACGTCCGAACCCAGGACCGCCTGCAGGCTGTCCTTGCCGCCCACCGGTTCGGCGAAGGTCACCACCAGCTTGCCGGTGGTGGCATCCACATAGGGCGCGGTCAGCACCGGCTTGCCGGCCTCTACCGCCTGCTTGTACCAGGGGCGCGCGGTCGGATCATAGCCCGCCGGCATCGGGTGCAGGGCCAGCATGCGCTTGTCGGGATAGCCGATATAGGCATCGTCGAAGGCGCCGGCTTCCTGGGCTGCGGCGACGATGGGCAGCACGTCACTCTGCTTCAGGGCCTGCTTCATGGCACCGGTGATGATGCGCTTGCTGCGCACCCAATCGGTGATGTTGGCAGCGTAGCTTTCGGTGAGTTGTTGCGTCTCGCCGGAAATGGCGTCCAGCGTGTCGCTACGCACCGTATAGATATTGGCGGCACTGAGGACGATCATGGCGAACGCCACGATGAGGACGCAGATGACGATCAGTCGTGCGCGTAGCGAAGACAGCATGGTGCTCCCCCTTTGGTCAATGCGAAACTGCGCAAACAGCAACACAAGCCTTTCCCTGAAATGAATATATCAGGGCTTTGGGGCGACATGCTGCCAATTTTGATCGACTGCCAAGGCGCGGGAATGCAGGGCGCGAGGATTGTGTGAGGATGAGCGTTTCATCCTCGCTGCGCGACTCCGTTAACGACAAATCCCCGCGGAGGCGGGGACGGGGCACTGCTGGCAAGGCACCGGATCATCTCGATCGGATCGACGGCGCCGGACTGCCCGGTGATGCATTTGCTTGCGGCTTCTTGCCGCCTGCGGTCCCGACCATACGGAACCGGTCTCTTCATTTTCTGCTTCAGGCGCATCAGGCCTGGTCTTGCTCGACTGCCAGCGGGGGCGGACTCAGATCTGCGATTGCAGCTTCCAGACGGCGTGCAGGTGGCTGTTTTCCAGCTGGCGCAGGCGGTTTTCCAGGTCGACGTGGTCGGCTACGCCTTCGAAGTAGGCAGCGTCTTGCAGTTCGGCGGCATCGTTGCGCACGGGCTTCAGGGCATGGGCCGAGATGACTTGCTGCACAGCAAACTTTGCCAGTTCGACCAGCGAGCGCAGATTGTTAGAAAAACCGGCATCTTTTACCAATATACTCACGGAGTTCATGATCACTTCTTTCTGTTTAACGTTTCAGTGATTGAAGAATAAGGTCGCCCCCGCCTTTTGCAAAGCAACATTTTCCGACACCAATATAAGTTTTTCTTACATCATGCCTGCCTCACTCCCCCCGCTCAAGGCCCTCAGGGTATTCGAAGCGGCCGTGCGCACGCGCAGTCTGACGCTGGCTGCGCATGAACTTTTCATCACCCATAGCGCCGTCAGCCAGCAAATCAAATCGCTGGAAGAGTACTTTGAACAACCGTTGTTTTTACGTCAGTCGCGTGGCGTGGAACCGACGGAAGCGGCGCTGGCCTTCTATGCCGAGGTCAAGGCCAGCCTGGACCGCATCGCCCTTGCCGCCGAACAACTGTCGCTGGCCGGCAAGAGCCGTGTGGTGCGCCTCATTGCCGCGCCATCGGTGGCCATGCGCTGGCTGATCCCGCGCCTGTCGCAGTTCCAGATCGACAACCCGCGCATCGAGGTGCGGGTGACCACCACCATGTCGGAGTATTTCGAGGATGTGAAGGATCCCTTCGACGTGATCATCTGGCGCAGCCCGCTGGAGCGCGGCGGCTACGCATGTGAACGCTTCCTGGATGACGTCTCGGTGCCGCTGGCGTCGCCCCACTTCCTGGAAAGCCACCCGATCCGGGTGCCGCGTGATTTCGTCGAGGTGCCACTGATCCACCTGTCCAGCCGTCCGGCGGCCTGGGCGCAGTGGCTGGGCAAGGCCGGGGTACCAGTGCGCCGCAAGATGCCGGGTACGGTCTATGAACACTCCTTCCTGAGCCTGCAGGCGGCAAGCACCGACCAGGGGGTGGTCATGGGCACGCTGGCGCTGGTGGAAGACGACCTGGCACAAGGCCGATTGGTCCGGTTGTTTCCGGAGACCGTGCTGCACGGGGAGGGTTACCACATGTTGTATCGCGGCATCGCCGAGACCAATCCGGCCCTGAAGACCTTCATCCTGTGGTTGAAGCAGATGGGACAGGCGTCCCCGTTTGATCCCCGGCAAACCTGGCCGGCGGACTTCCCCGGCGAGTATTGACACTGCGCCGGGGTGGTACTGCCGAGACGGCGAACTCAGTCAGCCGACTTCAGCACATGTACCTTGCGGTCGGCGATGAGGTCCTTGGACTTGTCGCGGTAGTCGGTCATGTGCGGCAGGGTGAAGTGCAGGCGCAGCGCCTCTTCATCGACCCACTTCTCGACGAAGGCGAAGGTGTCCGGGCCCATCGGCGCCTGGTTGGGGCCGAAACCGTCGACATCCACCACCAGGCCATATTCGATGCAGCCTTCCTCGGCACGCACGGCGGCCAGGTTGGCGCGGGCGATGGCGAGCAGCTGCTCGCGCTGGCCGGGCTTGGCGGTGATGATCGCGACGACGGTGATGGTGCTCATGCTGGTCTTCTCCTCGGGGATGATGGTGGTGGCTGGCGCCGGCATGACAACCGGCGCGCGGGCAACAAGCATACGCGATTTGGCCCTGCCCCGTGGCGCCCCGGCCGGGACGATCAGTTCAGGCGGATCTTGTCCAGCAACTGGGTGATGTTGTAACGCATCAGCGCCAGGTAGTCCGGGGCCGGGCCATCAGCCTTGGACAGCGCATCGGCATACAGCTTGCCGCCCGGCGCGGTGCCGGACTCGCGGGAGATCTGCTGCAGCAGCTTGGGGTTGCTCATGTTCTCGAAGAACAGGGCGCGGATCTTTTCGCTGCGGATCTGGCGGATCAGGCTCGCCACTTCGCGCGCGCTGGGCTCGCTGTCGGTGGATACGCCCTGCGCAGCCAGGAAGCGTACTTTGTAGTGCGCGCCGAAATACTCGAAGGCGTCGTGCGAGGTGATCACCTTGCGCTTGGCATCAGGGAGCTGCGCGAACTGGCGCAGCGCCCAGCTATCCAGGTCCTGCAGCTTGGCCACATAGGCTTCGCCGTTCTTGCGGTAGACCTCGGCACCGGCCGGGTCCAGCTTGGCCAGCGCGGCGCTGATGTTGCGGGTGTAGACGATCACGTTCTGCGGATCCTGCCAGGCATGCGGATCGTCCTTGCCGTGATGGCCGTCGGCACCGCCGTGGTCGTGATCGTGCTCATCGTCGCCGACGCGCTCGCGCGCCTTGATGCCGGCCGAGGCCACCACGATGGGGCCACGATAATTGGCCGACTGCGCCAGGCGTTCCATCCAGCCTTCGAAGCCCAGGCCATTGACCACCACCAGGCGAGCGCGCGCGACGGCCTTGATATCGTCCGGCGCCGGCTGGAACACGTGGGCGTCTTCATCAGGCCCCACCAGGGTGGTGACGGCAATGCGGTCACCACCGACATTGGCGACGATATCGCCCAGGATGCTGAAGCTGGCCAGCACGGGGATGCGTTCAGCCGCCGAGGCCGACAGGTTCACAGCCAGCGCCAGGACGGCCGCCAGGGCTGAGAGGGGACGAAACAGTTTCATGCAGACTCCGGAATTAGGAAGCAAAAGGATTCAGCCCTGCAGGTGCGGCCGGCGCAGCAGGCGCGGCAGCCAGCCGCGCGGCGCCAGCAGCAGCGAGGCGGCATACAGCACACCGGCGCAGACGATGATGACCGGCCCCGAGGGTACCGAGGCGTAATAGGAAATCAGCAGCCCCGCATAGCCGGCCAGCGCGGCCTGCAAGACGCTGTTGCACAATTGTGCCGGCAAGGCGTCGTGCCACAGCCGCGCCGAGACCGCCGGCAACATCATCAGGCCCACGGCCATCAACGTGCCCAGCGTCTGGAACGAGGCCACCAGGTTCATCACCACCAGCATCAGGAACACCTGCTGGTAGATGGCGCCACCGCTGCGGCCACCGCCCACGGCCATGTAGGAGGGATCGAAACTCTCCAGCAGCAGGCCGCGATAGAGTGCCGCAATGCCCAGCACGCTGACGCTGGCCACGCCACCGATCAGGACCAGGCCTTCGCTGTCCACGCCCAGCACATTGCCGAAGAGGATGTGCAGCAGATCGAGCTGGGTGCCATGGCGCGAGATCAGGATCACGCCGAGCGCCAGCGCCACCACGTAGATGGCGGCCAGGCTGGCGTCTTCCTTGAGTTCGGTATGGCGGCTGATCCAGCCGGCGATGGCCACCACCAGCACCCCGGCGACGAAACCACCCACCGACAGCGCCGGCAGCGACAGGCCGAAGAAGATGAAGCCCACCGCCACCCCCGGCAGCACGGCATGGCTCAGGGCTTCGCCGAACAGACTCATGCGGCGCAAGGTGAGCAGCACGCCCAGCGGGGCACTGCCCAGCGCCAGCGCGAAGGCCGCCACCAGGGCGCGGCGCATGAAGGAGAATTCCTGGAACGGCTCGATGGCAAACTGGTGCAGGGAGGACAGCAGACTCATTGCGCAGCTCCCTTGACCTGGGTGGCGTGTGCATGCGCAGGGGAATGCGGATGTCCGTGGGCATGGGCATGCTCATGCAGATGTTCTCGCTCCCGCGACAGCGCCAGCACCTCGGCCTCGCTGACCTCGCAGATGTGCGCATGCTCGTCGACCGCCTCGGCCATGGCGCGGGCGCGTTGCAGGTTGGCGTCGCACATGACCTCGGCGGTATCGCCCCAGGCCACCACATTGCGCGCCAGCAGCAGGGTCTGCGGGAAGGCGCGGCGCACCTGGTCGTGGTCGTGCAGCACCGCAATCACGGTACGGCGCTCGGCATGCCAGGCCGAGATGATGCGCAACAGGTCACCGGTGGTACGGGCATCGATGGCATTGAAGGGTTCGTCCAGCAGGATCACCTCGGCATCCTGCAACAGGATGCGTGCGAACAGCACGCGCTGGAACTGCCCGACCGAGAGGCTGGACAACGGCCGCCCGGCAAAGCCCTCCAGGCCGACCGCCGCCAGCGACTGGCGCGCCCGCGTACTCATCGCGGCATCGATGCCGCCCCAGTTGCCCTTGGCCTGCCAATAGCCCAGCAGCACGCAATCCAGCACCGAGATCGGGAAGCTGCGGTCGATCTCGGCCTGTTGCGGCAGATAGGCGATGCGATGGGCCTGCACATGGGTGATGACGCGACCGTCATTGCAACGGACCAATCCCAGCATGCTCTTGAGCAGGGTGCTCTTGCCGGCGCCATTGGGGCCGACGATGGCCGTCAGCGAACCGCGCTCGAAGGCGCCATTGACATGGTGCAAGGCCGGGTGACGGCGGTAGCTGACGGTCAGGTTTTCCAGGGAAATGGCAGCGTTCATGTCAGCCCTCCCCCAGCGCCCAATGCACGCCCAGCCACAGCAGCAGCACCACGGGAAGAACCACCAGCACGCGCTGCCACCAGGGACTGGCGAGCACGCCTTGCTTGAACAATAAACGAGAGATAAGCGACACGGCAGGCAACCTGGCAAAAGAAGGCAACAGGGCCGCCAGCAAGGCCGGACGCCGCAGGGCGCCCGCTTGCGCAACCGAGTTGCAGAAACAGGGAAAACCAGCATTATAATGCAACCCTGTTGCAGATTGTAACAACGCTGATCTTTTTGCTGCACCGGGTTCACAATGCCGACTCATCCACCGTGAACCACTGCGTCCTCCTTCTTCTTTCAACAAGCACAAGAAAGCCGTCCATGCTACGCCTGTCCACCCTGCCCCTGCTGCTCCTGTCCCTGGCCTGCCTGCCCGCCATGGCGGCCGACGATGCCCACGACCACCACGGCAACCATCCGGCCCACGTCCATGGTGTGGGCAAGCTGGACGTGGCACTGGAAGGCAATACCCTGACGCTGCACCTCGATACACCGCTGATCAACGTGGTCGGCTTCGAGCATGCCGCCAGCAGCAGCAAGGACAAGGACACCGTGCGCGCCGCCGCCAAGACCTTGCGCGACGTCGGCCGCATCTTCGCCACCGATGCCGCGGCCCAGTGCAAGCCGGCCGAGGTCCAGCTGGAATCGGCCGCCCTGGCACCGGCCCTGCTCGGTGAAAAAGCCCCTGCCAGCGCCCAGGACGCGCCCGGCGACGGCCACGCCGACCTGGACGGTGATTTCACCCTGGTCTGCGCCAGCCCGGGTGCGCTCAACACCGTGGACGTCTCCGGGCTGTTTGCCGCCTTCCCGGGCTTCCAGCGCATCGACGTGCAACTGGCCACCCCCAGCAAGCAAGGTGCGGTGCAACTGGTGCCGGGCAGCGCGCTCATCCCGCTGAACTGATTTTCTTCCCTGTCGCGCTGGCGGCGGCCGGGCCGGCTGGAAGGCAGTCAGGCCGTTGACAGCGCAAGGGGCTATCATCGCCCCACGTCGACGTTCCCGAGCCGCCCTCCCGCCTTGCAATGACACTCTCCACCTCCCCTCCTCCCGCGCCCGCCATCGCGCTGCGCGAACTCAGCTTTACCTGGCCCGGCCAGCCGCACGCGGCGCTGGAACTGGATCAACTGCAGGTAGCCAGCGGCGAGCATGTCTTCGTCAGCGGCAAGAGCGGCAGCGGCAAGAGCACGCTGCTGGCGGCCATCGGCGGCATCATCGTGCCGCAGGCCGGGCGCGTGGAAGTGCTGGGACAGGCGCTGCACGCCTTGCCGGCGGCGGGTCGCGACCGCTTCCGGGTCGATCACATCGGCTTCATCTTCCAGCAATTCAACCTGCTGCCTTATCTTTCCATCATCGACAACGTGCTGCTGCCCTGCCAGTTCTCGGCCAGTCGCAAGGTCCGCGCCCTGCAGCAAGGCGCCACGCTGACCGAGGTCGCGCAACACCTGCTGCGCACGCTGGACCTGGCACCGTCGCTGTGGACGCGCCCGGTCACGCAACTATCGATCGGACAACAGCAGCGCGTCGCCGCTGCGCGCGCCCTGATCGGCCGTCCCGAGATCATCGTCGCCGACGAACCCACCTCGGCGCTGGACAGCGACCGCCAGCAAGCCTTCCTCGACCTGCTGCAACACGAATGCACGCAGGGCGGTGCGGCACTGGTGTTCGTCAGCCATGACCTGCGCCTGGCCGAACGCTTCGACCGCCTGCTGGCGCTGGAAAGCATCAACCGCGCTGCGCGCCACGAGGAGGCCGCATGAAGCTGCTGCTGCGCCTGGCCGCGAAAAGTGCCTGGAACCGCCGTTTCACACTGGGCCTGATGCTGCTGGCCATCGCCCTGTCCACCACCATGCTACTGGGCATCGAGCGGGTGCGCCATGAAGTGCGCGCCGGCTTCTCGCAATCGGTCTCCGGCACCGACCTGGTGGTGGGTGCGCGCACCAGCCCCATCCAGCTGATGCTCTACGCCATCTTCCGCATCGGCGGCGCCACCAACAACATGGGCTGGGACAGTGCCCAGGCGCTGGCCCGCAATCCTGCCGTGGCCTGGACCATCCCGATCTCGCTGGGTGATTCGCACCGTGGCTTCCCGGTGCTGGCCACCAATGGCGACTACTTCACCCACTTCCGCTATGGCGGCGGCCAGGCACTGCAGCTGGCCCAGGGCCAGCCCTTCACCGGTGTCTTCGATGCGGTGCTGGGCGCGGATGTGGCCGACAAGCTGCATTACAAGCTGGGCGACGTCATCGTCCTGGCCCATGGCATGGGCGGCATGGGCCTGACCCAGCACGCCGACAAACCCTTCAAGGTGGTCGGCATCCTGGCCCGTACCGGCACCCCGGTGGATCGCACCGTCCACATCGGCCTCGATGGCATGCAAGCCATCCACCTCGACTGGGAAGGCGGGGCGCCCTTGCCGGGGGTGCATATCCCGGCCGAGTTCGTCAAGAAATTCAACCTCACCCCCACCAGCATCACCGCCGTCCTGGTGGGCCTGAAGAGCCGCGCCCGGGTGTTTGCCGTGCAGCGTGACATCGCCGACGGCGATGGCTTCAAGGAACCGCTCATGGCCGTGCTGCCGGGCGTGGCGCTGGACCAGTTGTGGGATGTGGTGGGCATCGGCGAGAACGCCCTGCTGGTGGTCTCGGGCATGGTGGTGGTGGTCGGCCTGGCCGGGCTGGTGGCGGCCATCCTGGCCAGCCTGGGCGAGCGCCGGCGCGAGCTGGCGATCCTGCGCTCGGTCGGGGCACGTCCGCTGGACGTGCTGCTGCTGCTGTCCATCGAGGGCCTGGGCGTGATGCTGGCCGGCGTGCTGACGGGCCTGCTGCTGCTGAGCGCCCTGGTATGGGCGCTGGGGCCGCTGCTGGCGCAACAGTTCGGCATCGCGCTGCAGCCTGCATGGCCGGCGGCAGGCGAATTACAATTGCTGCTCTGGACGGTGCTGGCCGGCATGTTCGCCAGCCTCCTGCCGGGGCTGCGGGCCTATCGGCTGAGCCTGTCCGATGGCCTCACGCCGAAAATCTGATTGGAAAGCCTCATCATGAAAAATCTCTACTGGATAGGCGGCATCGTCGCCGCTGGCCTGCTGGTGGGCAGCGGCGTGCGCCTGATGGCCCACTCCGAGGCGCAGGCGGCGCCTGCCCCGACGGCACCGGCGCCCCAGGCCGCACTGCCACCCGGCGCGCCCCTGGCGGGCGCCGTCCCGGGCGTGAGCGCGCGTGCCGATGCCGGCAGCACGGTGCCGGGCGTGGCGGCCGCCTCCAGCGGCCAGTACCAGGTCGGCGACCACCTCCAGCAAAGCACGGCCGTGACCGACAAGCCCTACCAGGCCTCCGGCAAGATGGTCAACGGCTACCAGGAAATCGCCTGGGAGTCGCTCATCCCCAAGGACTGGGACCCGATGGCCCCCTTCAAGGGCCTCAAGCTGGACCAGTTGACCGACGATGACCCCCGCGCCGATGCGGCGCTGTGGAAGGCCAAGAAGTACTGGAAGGATGCCCCGGTCGATGCCAGCATGGAAGGCAAGCCGGTACGACTGCCCGGCTTCGTGGTTTCACTGGACCGCGAAGGCGAAGCGCTCAAGGAATTCCTGCTGGTGCCCTATTTCGGCGCCTGCATCCACGTCCCGCCGCCACCGGCCAACCAGATCATCCATGTGCGCAGCACCAAGGCCATCAAGAACGTGCGGACCATGGATGCCGTCTGGATCAGTGGCGTGATCAAGGTGGAGCGCTCGGACTCGTCCATGGGAGCCGCCAGCTACAGCATGAAGGCCGTCAGCGTGGAGCCCTACCAGGCGCCCGATAACAGCTGATCCGGGTTTATCCCCAATCCTCCCGACCGTCCCCCGGAGAGCGGCGCAGCAAGTGCCCTTATCCACACTTTCCGGGGGCAAGCTTGTGGACAAGCGCTTGACAAGACTCTCAAGCCATTGATTCCAAACACATTTCCTTCCACGCCATCGATGCGGTCAAGACGTGGGCAAGTCGGTGCGCAGCCGTCCTGCCGGCGCACTTGTCCCCGTGCATGGTCAGGATATCCACATTTTTTGGTGGCAAGCCTGTGGAGAAACGCTGGGTAAGCGAGCCAAGCCATTGATTCGAAACAAAATTTCCCTATAGCACCAGGCAGTGGCAAAAAACAGGCAACCGCCCTTCTGAGCAGCGTCCCCTGCCGCTTACGAGGATATCCACATTTTCTGGTGGCAAGCCTGTGGAGAAACGCTGGGTAAGCGACCCAAGGCATTGATTCCAAACAACTTTCCATCATTGCAACAGGTGCTGGCAAAGTGGCTCGCGGACGCTTTCCGGCCCACTTTTTTGGCGTGTTTGCGCCCATTGGCGAATGCGTTACCCACATCGGCCGGCCATGCCAAGGGATATCCACACTTTTTGGTGGCAAGCCTGTGGACAAGGGCTTAGCAAGCCAGGCAAGTGCTTGATTTTCATGACTTTTCCAAGTCAGATGCAAAGCGTGGCAGCACTTGTCCAGGGACACGCGTCACCTGCTCGACGATGCCGCAAGACCAGGATATCCACATATTTTGGTGGCAAGCCTGTGGAAAAGCCCTGAACAAGCACTGCAAGTCATTGAATGAAAAGGATATTCAGCACACTGACAGCCAATGGGCAGGCTTGCAGCAGCCGGGCCATCGACAAGAGATGAAAAGCAGGAGAGGAAATGAAGAAACAAGAAGAGAGACGCACCCCGCGCCGCGTACCGGCAGGCTTGCACCCACCGGGAAGGGAGGATCGCGGCTTCCATCACGTGTGCGTACTGCCGGGTTACGACGCCACTGTCCGGCGTGGGCGCTGAAGCACAAACGAAATCTGGGAAAAATAGCCTGCGACGCGCTCGCATCGCAGGCAAACATCTGCAACAGGTACAGAGGAGACAGGCCGAAGTCTATCGGCGACGTGTGACCGTGACATGACATCGCACGCAGGAGGTGGGCGGCCATGTAAAAAAGTGAAGAGACAGAGAAGCTTGGGAAGATGTCATGAAGACGTCACATCCATGACCTACAGTAGGAACCCTAGTGCGGTACATGCAACCGATATGCATGATCGTACGGTGTGTTGGACACGCGTCCAGCACACCCTCCCTTCGGAGGCATCTGCCTCCACGACTTCCCGACCAGACCCGCCCCGATTACCAGACGCCTTCGATCGCCGTAGGCTGGATGCGAATGCGCGAGACCTCGCCATCGGCCCCCTGCAGGGCCAGATCGTCCGGCATGGCCTTGGGCGGCTTGCGGAACCACTCCAGGCAGAGTTGCGACAGGTTGGTCAGGGCCTTCTTGGCCATGAACTGCTGCAGCAGTTCGCGCGTCAGTTCCAGGTTGGGCGCCAGGTAGAAGTCGCCCGGCACTGCCAGCGCCTGTACCGCCGGGCTCATGCGGCCCAGGTCCTTCTGGAACATGCGGCGCGGCACCGGCAACGGATGACCGGCCGAGTCCAGCAGTTCCTGGAACACCGGCGCCATGAAATCGAGGGCATAGCCATCGCATTGCACCCAGGCATGGAAGGCATCCTGGGTACTGGCCACGGACTGGCCGTCCTCGCCCAGGGTACCGAAGGACAGCGCACCGCTGCCCTCCTGGTTGATCAGGTAGAACGCCGCCCCGGCCACCGGGAAGGCATTGCGCTTGTAGAACTTCTTGAGGATCTGTGCCGCCGTGACGGAAAAGAAGAAACTGGCGGCCGGAATATCAGCCTCCACGCTATGCAGCACGGAGTGGATGACGCGGAAGACGCGTTGATAATCGGCCAGGGGGATCAATGGGCGCAGGTTCTGCGCGGAGGAATGAGAGCTTTGCATGCCGCTATTTTCGCATGGAAAAGAACGGGCAAGCCGCTTGGCCGCTTCACGGCGACGGGGTCAGCCCCTTGCCGTTGCGTGACGCGCGCTTTGGAACAAAAGCGGCTTCGCGACTTGCCGTTCCACCCTCAAGAGAAACTGCTTTTACTGCTACTGCTACTTCCACTGCTACCGCTGTACTGCCTTGCTACAACGTGATGCAACTACCCCTACTGCCTACTCCACTTGCGACCCCGCTCCCCCACCCGGCTTTCCCCCAAGCATTCAAACCTCTTTGCGTTCCTCCTGCATGAAGCAGGTGCAATCGATATCGTGATACTGCGCGCAGTGCTGCAAGGACGGGCGGATCAGGCCGCTCTCGAACAGCGAGCGGCTGTCCGGCTCCAGCCTGGCATAGCGCACTGCGGCGACACTGTTGGCATACTGTTCGCGCTGCGGCATGTCGTCCAGCGAGACTTCCAGCTTGCCCCACTCGCTGTCGGTCTTCACGAACAGGTACATCAGCACGGTACAGAACACCAGGTAACTGATGAACATCAGGGTGATTTCCCCCGGGATGGATTCGGTGACGAAGTGCATGGCAAGCTCCTGGAAATGCGTGGATAAGGTCTCGCGTGCAATTCGGCAATACGACAGCTGCATCGATTCCGGAGCAAAAGACCGCGTTTCATTGGTTCCCATGGTAGGCATTGCACGTAACTGCGAATATCGGGGAATTCCTGAAATGCGGCCTTATTGCGGACGCGCCACATCAGGCGATTCCTGAGTGCTGGCCGATTCGTCAACAATTTCAATCACACAATAGTTACGTGGCAGCGCCACCACACACCGCGAAAAAAGAAAACCCGCCAGGCTTGCACGTGGCGGGTCGAAGCTCGATTGTCCAAGTCCAGGACGTCTTGAGGAGACAGCTGCACTGTAACCAGGCAGCGCACAGGCGTGAAGTAAGCATTCGTCATGCCCTTATGCACCCTGGGCATAAGCGCCACGACACGGGCCTCAGCCCGGCTTGACGGCCAGCCAGCGCTCCACCAGACGGGTCCAGTAGGCGGCGCCGACGGGGATGTTGTCATCGTTAAAATCGTAACCGGCATTGTGCAACATGGGCTGGCCCTGGCCATTGCCCACCCGCAGGAAGCAACCCGGACGCTGTTGCAGGAAGTAGGCGAAGTCCTCGCTGCCGGCAATCGGCCCGAAGGGCGCGATCACGTTCTCCGCCCCCACCAGTTCCTCGGCCACGCTGCGGGCGAAGGCGGTCTCGGCCTCGCTGTTGACCAGCACCGGATAGCCGCGCAGGTATTCGATCTCGGCCTTCGCACCATAGCTCTCGGCATGGGACTGCACCAGGGCACGGATGCGTTGCTCCAGCAGTTCGCGCACCTCGGGCTTGAAGGAGCGCACGCTCAGCTCCATGGTGGCGTATTCGGGAATCACGTTGGAGGCACGACCGGCATGCAGGCTGCCCACCGTGATCACGGCGGTCTCCATGGGATCGACATTGCGCGAGACCACCGTCTGCAAGGCCATCACCAGGCTGGCCGCAGCCACCACCGGGTCGACCGACAGGTGCGGTCGCGCTGCATGGCTGCCACGGCCGGTGATGCGGATCTTGACGGTATCGCAGGCCGCCATGAAGGGGCCGCTGCGGAACATGAAGGTGCCCGCCGCCACGCCCGGATGATTGTGGATGCCGAAGATGGCGTCGCAGGGGAAGCGCTCGAAGAGGCCGTCCTCCAGCATCTTTTGCGCGCCGCTGTCGAAGCCGGCTTCCTCCGCTGGCTGGAAGATCAGGTTCAGGGTGCCGTCAAAACGGCGGGTGCGCGCCAGGTGCCTGGCGGCGCCCAGCAGCATGGCGGTATGGCCGTCATGGCCGCAGGCGTGCATGGCGCCCTGCTTGCGGCTAGCCCAGGCCAGGCCGGTTTCTTCCTGGATGGGCAGGGCATCCATGTCGGCGCGCAAGCCGATGCTGCGCGTGCTGCTGCCGGCACGCAAGGTTGCCACCAGGCCATTGCCGCCGATGTGGCGGGTCACGGCATAGCCCCACTCTTCCAGGCGTGCGGCCACCAGTGCGGCGGTATCGACTTCCTCGAAGGACAGCTCGGGATGCTGGTGGATGTGGCGGCGGATGGCGACGATCTCATCCTGGATATCGTGCAGGTCGGCGACCTCGCACAGTGTGTGATCGTGGGAATGGCTCATTTTTTCTCCGATGAAGCGCGGCGCGCCAGCACGTCCCGGCCCTGCTCTGCCAGGTCCCAGAACAGACCCGCCATGACCTGCAGCGACTCGCGCGAAACGCTGGCCAGTATATGCTCGTTGGGCGCGTGCTGTGAGCAGGCCGGATAGGAGTGCGGCACCCACAGCGTGGGCAGGCCCAGGGTCTGCGAGAACACGTCATTGGGCAGCGAGCCGCCCAGGTTGGGCAACAGGGTCGGCACTTTGCCGCTGCTCTCCTGCATCGACGCCAGGCCCCAGCGTACCCATTCGTCATCCGGATCGAGCCGGGTGGCGGCGAACTGCACGCCCGACAGGCTCACTTCCACGTCGTCGAAACCATGCTCGTCGAGCTGGGCGCGGATATGGTCGAGGAAGTGCGCATCGTCACTGCCCACCACGAAGCGGATCTGGCAATGGGCGCTGGCGTGTCCCGGGATGGCATTGACCGGCGCTTCCGGATTGCCGGTCTTGAAGGCCAGCACTTCCAGGGTGTTCCAGCCGAAGACGCGCTCGGCCGGGGTCAGGTCGGGTTCGCCCCAGTCGGGATCGATCTCGGGGTCGGTCGGTCCGCCCCCCAGCTTCACGTCGGCCAGCGCGCGCCGCACGCTGGGCGGCAGCGAGGCCGGCAACAGTCCCGGCACGCGGATGGCGCCGCGCTCGTCGACCAGGCAGGCAATCGCATTGGCCAGGCGCACGCCGGGATTGCGCAACAGCCCGCCCCAGTTGCCCGAGTGGTGACCACCGTCGCGCAGGTTGACCTTGAGATCGAAATTGCAGCCACCGCGCGACCCCAGGAACATGGTCGGCGTGGGCGCATTCACACGCGGCCCGTCGGAGGCAATGAAGACATCGGCCTTGAGACGCTCCGCATAGCGCTGGCAGACCGCGTTCAAGCCCGGGGAACCGGTCTCCTCACCCATTTCCAGGATCAGCTTGACGTTATAACCCAGCTGGCCGCCACGGGCCTGCATCACGGCCTCCAGCGCGGCGAAGTTGATGGTGTGCTGGGCCTTGTTGTCGGCAATGCCGCGACCGTACCAGCGGTCGCCCTCGACCACGATCTCCCAGGGTGACAGGCCGGCGCGCCACTGCTTGTCATAGCCGCGCACCACGTCGCCATGGCCATAGGTCAGTACGGTGAAGGCGGCGCCCTCTTCCATGCGCTCGGCGATCAGGAAGGGACTGCCATCGGGCAGCGGGTTGTCGATCACCTCGCAGGCAAAGCCCAGCGTCTCCAGAAAGGGCGTGATCTCCTGGTGCAGGTAGTCGTAGAGGATGGGACGGCTGGCCGCTTCCTGGCTCTCGGTGCGGATGGCCACGCGGCGTTTCAGGGTGTCCATGAAACGGCCGTCATCGAAATAGGCTTCAACGCCGGCGATGGCTTGTGCTCTGCTCATGCTGCTGCTCCTCGGGAATAGTCGTTGTGGTTGACATCACGCGGCTGCGGCCAGCGCCGGAATGCCCAGGCCAGGCTCGGGCGTCAGTGCGCTGGCCAGCAGCATGCGCGTATAGGGATGCTGGGGATCGGCAAAGAGCTGTTCGCGGCTCTGCAGCTCGACAATGCTGCCCTTGTTCATCACCGCCACCCGGTCCACCAGGTGCTCCACCACGCCCAGGTCATGGCTGATGAAGAGATAGGTGAGGCCGAACTCGGCCTTCAGGTCCAGCAACAGGTTCAGGATCTGCGCCTGCACCGAGACGTCCAGCGCCGAGGTCGGCTCGTCGCAGATCAGGATGTCCGGACGCAGGATCAGCGCGCGCGCAATGGCCACCCGCTGACGCTGGCCGCCGGAGAGCTGGTTGGGATACTGGGCGTGGGTGCGCTCGGGCATGCCGACCAGGTCGAGGATCTCCTTGACCTGGCGTGCGCGCTCGGCGGGCGTGCCGATGCCATGCAGCTTCAAGGGCAGGCCGACGATCTCGGCCACGGTCTTGCGCGGATTCAGGGACGAATACGGGTCCTGGAAGATCGGCTGGATGTGGCGCGCATGCTCACGGCGATGGGTAGGATCGACCTCCTGGCCGTTGATGAGCACGTTGCCGGAGGTGGGCGCCAGCAAGCCCAGCAGCATCTTGGCCAGCGTACTCTTGCCGCAGCCCGACTCGCCGACCAGGCCCAGGGTCTCGCCGCGATACAGGCGCAGCGACACGTCATCGACGGCCTTGAGTTGGCCCGGCGGCTGGAACAGTCCGCGCTTGAGCGGATAGACCTTGGACAGCGCGCACAGCTCCAGGGCGATATCGTCCAGCGGCGCGTCTTGGGGGATTGTTGCGGTCGTCATGCTGCCACCTCCATCGCGGATACGGGAACGCCAAGCTTGTGGCAGCGCGCCAGGTGCGACCCCGCCGCACCGCCCTGCTGCACCATCGGCGGATCGATCTCGCAGCCGCTGTCGGCCAGCGTGCAGCGGTTGCGGAAGGCACAGCCGCGCACCTCGCCGACCAGGCTGGGCACCACCCCGGGGATGGCCTGCAGCCGGCTGCCCGGCGGCGTCTTGCCCCGCACCGGGATGCAGTTGAGCAAGCCACGGGTATAAGGATGCTGAGGCTGGGCGAACAGTTGCGCCACATCACTGGTCTCGACCACCTGGCCGGCATACATCACGGCGACGCGATCGGCGATGCGCGAGACCACGCCCAGGTCGTGGGTGATGAAGATCACGGCCGTGCCGAACTCCTGCTGCAGCTCGCGGATCATGCGCAGGATCTGGGCCTGGATGGTCACATCCAGCGCAGTGGTCGGTTCATCGGCGATGATCAGGTCGGGGCTGCACATGAGCGACATGGCGATCATCACGCGCTGGCGCAGGCCACCGGAAAGCTGGTGCGGATATTGGCGCAGGCGGTCCTCGGCATTGCTGATGCCGGTGCGATGCAGCAGGTACAGGGCGCGCTCCCGGGCCTCGGCGCGGGTCACGCGGGGCTGCTGCAGCATCGCCTCGCAGAGCTGGTTGCCCAGCGTATAGGCCGGGTTCAGGGAGGTCATCGGCTCCTGGAAGATCATCGCCATGCGCTTGCCGCGCAACTGCATCAGCTGCTTCTCGCCCAGGCGGTTGAGATCGGTGCCATCGAAGAGCAGGTGATCGGCACTGCATTGCGCCTTGCGCGGCAGCAATCCCATCAGGGCCAGCGAGGTCATGGACTTGCCGCAGCCCGATTCACCGACCAGGCACAGCATCTCGCCACGGCTGACCTGGAAGTCGATGCCGCGCACGGCATGCAGCATGCCATTCTCGGTGGGCAGGTCCACCTTCAGGTTCTTCACATCCAGCAATACGTTGTTGGCGCTCATGATGTTCTCCTCGGGGGCAGGTCGGGCTCAGTTGCGGCCATCGGGGGCGTTGACGTCACGCATGCCGTCGCCGACCAGGTTGATCGCCAGCACCAGCAGGGCCAGTGCCACGCCGGGGATGACGATCACCCACGGCTTGAAGAACATGTAGGTCTTGCCCTCGGCCACCATCAGCCCCCAGGACGGCGTAGGCGGCTGCACGCCCAGGCCGAGGAAGGACAGCGTGGCTTCCAGCAGGATCGCGTGGGCCATCTCCAGCGTGGCCACCACGATCAGCGCGCCCATGATGTTGGGCAGGATCTCGCGCAGCAGGATGTAGGGCGTGGAGGCCCCGATGGCCTTGGCGGCGGCGATGAACTCGGCGTCGCGCAACTGTTGCGTGGCCGAGCGCGTGACCACGGCAAAGCGGTCCCACAGCAGCAAGCCCAGCAGGATGATCACCACCTTCAGCGAGCCCCCCACCAGGGATGACATCGCCAGTGCCACCAGCACCACCGGCATGGCCAGCCGGGTGGTGATGAGGTAGCTGATGACGGCATCGGTGCGCCCGCCGAAGTAACCCGCCAGCACCCCCAGCGTGGTACCGATGAGGCCGGAGATGAGCGCGGCGGCAATCCCGATGGTCAGCGAGACGCGCGCCCCGAAGATCAGCCGTGACAGGTAGTCGCGCCCCAGCTTGTCGGTGCCGAGGATGTGCTCCCAGCTGCCCTGGGCCTGCCACACCGGCGGGATCAGCCGCGCCGTCACATCCTGGTCGAAGGGATCATGCGGGGCCAGCAGCGGCGCGAAGATGGCCGCCAGCACGATCAGCGCGAGCACAAGGGAACCCAGCATCAGGCCGCGATGGCCGAGCAGGCGGCGCAGCTTGCGGCGCCACGCGGGCAACGGTGGCAAGGCGGCTTGCAGCACGGGCGTGGTGGGCATGGTAGTGGTGGTGGCGGTCATGACGGATCCCCTGCAATGAACAGGTCAACGGGTACGGATGCGCGGATCCAGCAGCGCATTGATGACATCGGCCAGGAAGGTCAGGCCGATGTAGAACATGGCGATGATCAGCACCACGGCCTGCACCACCGGGTAGTCATTGCGCGAGATGGCGTCCCAGGCCAGCTGGCCCAGGCCCTGCATGGAATAGACCGATTCGATGACCACCGAGCCGCCCAGCATGAAGCCCAGCTCCACCGCCGCCAGCGCCACCACCGGAATGACGGCGTTACGCAGCGCATGCTTGAACACCACGCGTGAGCGTGAGAGTCCCTTGGCGCGGGCGGTACGGATGTAGTCCGATCCCAGCACCTCCAGCATGCCCGAGCGGGTCAGGCGCATCATGGCCGGCATGGCGTAATAGCCCAGCGCCACCGCCGGCAGGATGAAGTGCTGCCAGCTCTCGTTGCCGGCCACCGGCAGCCAGTGCAGCGTGACCGCGAAGATCAGGATCAGGGTCAGCCCGAACCAGAAGCTGGGCATGGCCTGCCCCACCACGGCGAAGAGCAGGGCCACGCGGTCCAGCCAGGTATCCCGGTAGAGCGCGGCCAGCACGCCCAGCGGAATGGCCGTCAGGATCGCCAGCAACAGCGCACTGCCGCCCAGCTTGAAGGTGATCGGCAGGCGCTCGGCGATCATCTCCATGACCGGCCCCTGGAAGTAGAAGGACTTGCCGAAATCCAGCTGTACGGCACGTCCCAGCCAGTCGAAGTACTGCGTGGCCAGCGGCCGGTCCAGGCCGAACTGGGTACGCACCGATTCGACCTGGGCGGCAGTGGCTTCAGGCCCGGCGATGGACACCGCCAGGTCGCCCGACATGTGCAGCAGCGAGAAGCTGACCACGGAAACCGTCAGTGCCACGCACAGGGCGATGACCATGCGGCGCAGGATGTAGATCAACATGGCGACCCTTCCTTGAAGAATATTGCGGGCTTCATCCAACACCCATCACCGACCGTTCGGACTTACTTCCAGGAAGCCTCGTAGAACCGTGGCAACTCATCCGGATAGCCCTGGAAATTGAGCTGCGCGTTGTAGGCGTAGTAAGTCGAGTAGGAGAACATCGGCGCCACATAGGCCTGCTTGGAAATCAGCTCCTGGGCCTTGGTGTAGTTGGCCTTGCGCACCGCCGGATCGATCGAGGTATCAGCCGTCTGCAGGTACTGCTGCAATTGCGGATCCTTGGAGATGTCGTCGGCCCCGCCCTTGAAGTAGACGCCGGCGAAGGCCGAGGTATCGTTCATCGAGAACGAACCCCAGGAGTAGAAACTCATCGGCGTCTTGCCGCTGCGGTATTCGTTCTGCAGGGCGGCGAACTTCATGTAGTGCAGGCGGGCGCGGATGCCGACCTTGCGCAGGTCGCCGATGATGGCTTCGGCGATCTCGCGCTCGCGGTAGGCATAGATATCGGTATCGAAGCCATTGGGATAGCCGGCCGCCGCCAGCAGCTCCTTGGCCTTGGCGGGGTTGTAGTCATACTTGATGGCGGCATTGCTGTCGCAGCCGAACTGGGTGCGGAAACAGGCGGTATAGACCGGCTGGCTACCGCCGCGCATCAGGTTCTCGGCATAGCCCTTGCGGTTGATGGCATGGTTGACGGCCTGGCGCACGCGCACATCCTTGAAGGGCGAATTGGGCGCCGAGGTACCGGTGGCGTCCAGCGTGATGAAACCGATGCGCATGGTCTCGCCGCTCTGCACGGCCAGCTTGGGATTGGTCTTGAGCGAATCGGCCTGGTCCGGCGGCACGCGCCAGATCCAGTCGATGGCACCGGTCATCAGCTGCGCGGCGCGGGTCTCGGGATCGGGGATCACCACGAACTTGATATTGCCGATGGTGGGCTGGCCCTGTGGGCTGTCCTTGAAGTAGGCAGTGTTCTTGACCAGGGTCACGCCCTGCCCCGGTGTCACGCTGGTGACCTTGTAGGGACCGGTGCCGATGGGCGCCTTGGAGAAGCCTTCCAGGCCGACCTTCTTGAAGTAGGCCGCCGGGTAGATCGGCAAGGGACCGGCCAGGTACTCCAGCGCCGCCGGGAACGGGCCCTTCAGGTTGATGCGCACCTTGTAGTCGGAGAGCTTGTCCACGCTCTTGATCCAGTCGGTGTTCTGGCGCGTGACGGCTTTGGATTCGGGCGAGACAGCATAGTTGAAGGTGAAGACCACATCGTCGGCGCTGAACTTGTCGCCATTCTGGAAAGTCACGCCCTGGCGCAGGTCCAGCACGAGGGCGGTGGGCGACTCCCACTTCCAGGCCGTGGCCAGTTGCGGCTTGTATTCATTGGTCTTGGGATCGCGGTAGACCAGCGTGTCCCAGATCAGGTGGGCCAGGATCACGCCTTCGCGCAGGTTGTTGTGATACTGGCTGATGTTCTCGACTTCGCTGTCCGAGGCATAGACCAGGGTGTCATTGGCCTTGTTGGCATGCGCGCCCGTCGCACTCATGGCCCCTGCCACCAGTACTGCACAGCGCGACCAGCTCACGACGATTTTATGTAGTGCGTTCATTCCAGCCCCTTCATTCGAGTAAGAGAAATGTGAAAAAACAGCGACGTCGGAGGCCATACTAGGCTACGATTTATCGATGCCACAATCATCAAATTTCTAATCCTGCGTTGCTGAAAAAGGAACGCATAAATGCTGCACCACAATGTACACACCCCGTTGAAACCCGCATTGCATCAGGGCCGTGGCTGTCAGAGCAGGTGCAGCAAAACGGCGCGGGGTGACGATGGCGGCATTGCACCAAAGACGTGAAACACGCACCAAATAAACCATGGGAATTTTTTACGCGCGGCTCCGAAAAGGGAGGGCGCGCCCCGTCCTGAATCGAGGCTGAAGATGAAATCGCAGCACCTGCAAGACACCGCCCTGCGCTACTTCCTGGAAGTAGTCCGCTGCGGCTCCATCAGCGAGGCATCGCAGCGTCTGAACGTGGCCAGTTCGGCCATCAGCCGGCAGATCAGCAGCCTGGAGCAGATCCTCGACACGATCCTGTTCGAGCGCCGCCCGCGCGGCATGGTGCTCTCTGCCGGTGGCGAGATGCTGGCCGCGCATGCGCGCAAGATGGCGCTGGAAGCCGACCGCGTGGTAGCCGACCTGCAAGCCCTGAAAGGCTTGCGCAGTGGCCGGGTCAGGCTGTCGGCCTCGGAGGGTTTTGCCATCGACTTCCTGCCGCGCCTGATCAATGCCTTCCAGAAAAAATATCCGGGCTTCGTGTTCCAGCTTTTCGTGGGCGCCCCGGCGCTGGTCTCGCGCCAGGTGCGCGAAGGCAATGCCGATATCGGCCTGACCTTCGCGCGCCTGCCCGAAGCCGAGATCAAGGTGGTCCACCGCCAGCCCGGCCCGATTGCGCTGGTGATGCGCAACGAGCACCCGCTGGCGCGTTTCCGCCAGGTATCGCTGTCGCAGCTCAAGCCCTATCCGATGGCCCTGCCCGACCCCACCACGACGCTGCGGCAATTGTTCGACATCGCCTGCAGTCGCCAGCAGATCGCCATCGAACCGGTGATGACCAGCAACTACATCCAGTCGCTGCACAACTATGTACTGGACAACGACGCGCTCTCCATCACCGGTGACGTCACCGTGCGCTACCGGATCGAACGCGGCGAACTGAGCATGCGGCCGATCCGCGATTGTCCGGTCGACGGGCGTTTCGTGGAAGTGCAGACCCTGGCGGGACGGACCCTGCCGCGCAGCGTGGAAATATTCCTCGACTACCTGGTGGCCGAGCTGAGCAAGGATCTTTGAGCAAGGGGATCCCGGCCCAGCCCGGCCGTCAGGCTCAGAAGTGCCAGCTGGCCTTGATCGCAGCCGACTGGTTGATGATGCCGCTGCGTCCGTCGGCGTCGTAGCGCAGGGACACATCGGTGCCGTAGGCGGCCTTGACCGTGTAGCTGATCCCCGCCTTCATCAACCACGGCGAACGGGCGCTGCCGGGGACCGAGAAGCCAGGACCCGGCGCACCGGCATAGCTGACCACCATGTCGTCGCGATCATTGATGGTGTCATAGCCCGCGCCCAGATGGGCGCTGATCTGCGAACCCTCGCTGAGGTCATAGTTGACGCGGGTTTCCACGCCCAGCACCAGGGCCTGTGCAGTCTTGCCTTCGACCTGCAGGTTCAAGGCATCGGCCCCCTTTTCGGTGTAGGCGGGGCTGTGCAGGCGCGTGTAGTCCAGCTGCAGTGCCGGCACCAGGCTCATGCTCGGCGTCAGCGGTAGCGATTGCGACAGGCTGGCACCGGCATGGGTGCTCAAGCTGCCGTAATCCGCGCTGGCGCTGCGGTTGAGTCCACCGAAGCGTAGCTCGCGCTGGGTACGGCTGACGTTCCAGCCGGCATCGAGCTGCAGCCCCAGTGTCATGCTCTGCACCGGCAGGCTGGCGTACAAGGCAAGGATATTGGATTCGATCCGGGAGCGGCTGCCGGTCCCGGAAAGCGCCGTATTGCCACTCACGCTGGTGTTGCCGTAGGCGTAGGAAACGCCCACGCGAGCCACCTCCAGATCGGCCTCGATACCGCCTGCCAGGCCCCAGGTATTGGCGCTGAAGCCGGCCGAGCCATCTCGGTCGCCCTGGTTGACGCGGGCATCAAAGGGCAGGACCCAGGCTTGACGATCTGCCGATTCGCCCGACGACACACCGGAGCTCGCCCCGCCCTGCGCTACCGACGCGGGAGCAAATCGGCTGGCGACGATGCGGTTCAACGAGGACAGGCTGCCCATGATGGCGGTCGCATCGGTATTGCGCGGCAAGCTCTGGCTGACGGCCCGGGCCACGCTGGCGGCATCGGGCAGGCGACCCAGTGCGGTGATCACGCTGTCCATGTCGGCCGAAGCGGCCTTGCCGGCCTGCTGGATCTGCCTGTCCAGTGCCGCTGCCGCACCGGTCGCCGCGCCAAGGCAGTTGTCCTTGACCACCCGGCCGATGGACATCGCGTCGACGATATTGAGGTTGACGGCGTTGCCGCTGATGGCGGCATTGAAGTCGAACAACAGCGAATTGTCGGTCACGCTGAAGCTGCTGGCCTCCAGCGTGCCAGCGCTGATCACGCTGGCCAGCTGCTGGCCCTTGCCCAGCGTGTTGACGCTGGCCACATCCACCGCCAGCTTGGCCTGCGGGACAAAGCTGGCCACGCCTGCGACCTGTAGCTTGCCGTAGACGGTGTCGCTGGCCGCGCCGAAGGTGAGGGTCTGGTTGGCCCTCTGCCGGTAGGTGGCCATGGCCAGCGTACCGTCGGCGATGCTGGTATTGCCGGAGTAGCTGGTGGCGCCCGTCAGGGTCAGCAGGCCACTGCCGCGCTTGGTCAGGCTGCCCACGGTGGCGCCGTCGGTAACGGCACCGGAGAGCGTCATTTGATACGCCTGGGTATCGATGCTGCCCACGCCGCTGAGGCTCACCGCATTGGCGAGCGTAAGCTTGTCGGCGGCTGCGCGCAGGGTGGTACCGTCGGACATCGACAGCGCTCCAGTGCCCAGTGCCGTATTCGCCCCCACGCCCAACGTCCCGCCCTGCAGCAGGGTGCCGCCGGAATAGCTGTTGTCGCCCGTGAGGGTCAGGCTGCCGGGGCCGGTCTTGACCAGCACGCCGACGTAGTCGGCATCAGTCTTACCGGCCACGTAACTCATGTAGGCGCTTTGCACCTGGTAATTCTGGAGCGCCAGCGTGGCCTGCGACACCGCCGGATCCGCGGCCACCAGGGCGACAACCACCTTCTCCACGGTAAGGGTCTCATCGTGGTCCATCATGTCGAACATGACCGTGGCCGTCTTGTCCGCCCGGACGGCTTTCAGTGCCGCATAATAGGCCACCGCCATCGACGCGGGAGAATCCGCCGTGATGGCGTCTCGCGCCTTGTTCAGGGTCTGGACCAGGATCAGCGCCGCATCATAGGACGACTTCAGTTGCGCCTTCACCGTCTCCGTGGTGCTCTGCGATACCTCTTGCGCCTTGGCCTGCAGGGCCGCCAGCGAGGTCGCGCGCCACTCGCCCAGCGCCTGCTTCTCCTCGGCCTTGCGTTGCACCAGTGCCGCTTCGGAAATGTTGTTGCTCCAGGTATCGACGGCGCCGGCCGGGAGATGCGCATTGAACCTGCCCAGCAATTGGGCTGGGCCGTTCATGGCCTTGTCCAGGTCGGGGATGCCCCAGCCGAATGTCGTATTGGGAACATCACTTGCCCCCGCGCCGAGATGCTTGGCCGTCGTCAGCAGGATGGTGCGGATGGCCTGGTTGTCCAGGGAGGGATAGCGTTCCATCAGCAGCCCCAGTGCGCCGGTCACGTGGGGGGCCGCCATCGAGGTGCCGCTCTCCTCTTCGTAGCTCTTGTCGGAGCGCGAATCCAGGCTATTGATGTCCGCGCCAGGCGCCGACACACACCAGTACTTGGCCAGGCCACAACGGTTACTGAACCGTGCCTGGACCAGTTCCTTGGTCAAGGCTGTCACCGTCACCCAGTTCTGCTCGATCGGGGGTGCGGACAAAATCTTGGACTACCTTGGAGGTAGTTCATGTATTCATACGAAGACCGAATCAAAGCGGTCAAGCTCTATATCAAGCTGGGAAAGC
>QFZN01008958.1_pt1 | contig 42998 bp, 28 predicted proteins | sample 1740101 | NCBI WGS metagenome assembly QFZN01 (sample SAMN09210849, study PRJNA391713) | Ciliate metagenome, whole genome shotgun sequencing project. | isolation source: combination of 50 Heterometopus sp. ciliate cells from an enrichment culture... | host: Heterometopus sp. ...
GTTCATCGAGACACCGGCTGCGCTGGGTGTCTGGATATGGATGACCGGCACGCCATTGCCGCTGGAGAGGACCACCGGGCGCTGGCCCTTGGGGGCGCCAGGGTCGGCGGTGATCTGGCCGAAGGCCAGGGTATTGAGCGAGAGCGTGTAGATCCCCGTCAGCAGCAGGCATAGCCAGGATGCACGACTCCTGCGTACCAGCGGCAAGCGGGTGGCGGGTCCCGCTGCGGGTGCGGGTGACGAGGGGATGAGGATCTGCGTGAGGGATTTCATGATGGTCTTCTCGTACTCAATACGACATCGACAGGGTGAAACCCAGGTTCAGGGTGGCGGACTTGAAATTGTCCGGTTGCGATATCGGCGTGGTGGCCCAGGCTTCATAGGAGATATTCCCGGCGCGACGACGGCCGGCTCCTGCAGCCGTACATCGGAACTGGGCTGTTGCTGCTGGCGCAGCGCCCGCTCACGTTCCTGCTGGCGCTGTACTTCCTGCGCGGCCTGATCGGCCTGTGCGCGGGCCTGCGGACTCGCTACGGTGAATGCCGTACACAATGCAAAAGGCAATACCCCTCACCTCGGCCACTGACGTGACCACCCCCGAGGTGGGGTGATCTTGGAAAGACACCCCATCGCTACTCTTCATGTTGGTTTTATGGTTGAAACGGTCGGACAGCGGGAACTTCAGGAGTTTGCAACTGAACGCCATCATCCCACTCAAGCCCCCCGTCCCTCCAGCAATGCGTACTCCGTGGGTATGCCCGGCAAGGCCGGTGTGGCGGGGCGCGAGCTGGCAACTGTTGCTCCATCGGCATGCAACCTGAACACCGCCACGGTCTGCGCCAGGCTGGCCGCCTGGTCCTTGAGCGACTGCGAGGCGGCCGCCGCCTGCTCCACCAGCGCGGCATTCTGCTGGGTGGCATCATCCATGGCGCCGATGGCCTGGTTGATCTGGACGATGCCCGCGCTCTGCTCGCTGCTGGCCGAACTGATTTCGGCGACGATGTCGGTGACCAGGCTCACGCTGGTAACCACCCGTTCCATGGTGGTACCCGCTTCGCTGACCAGCTTGCTCCCCATGTCGACCTTGTGGACCGAGTCGGCGATGAGCTCCTTGATTTCCTTGGCGGCTGCCGCCGAACGCTGGGCCAGCGATCGCACTTCGGAAGCCACCACTGCAAAGCCGCGTCCCTGCTCGCCTGCCCGTGCCGCTTCCACGGCGGCGTTCAGGGCCAGGATATTGGTCTGGAAGGCAATGCCATCGATGACGCTGATGATGTCCACGATCTTCAGTGAGGAGGCGTGGATGGCCTGCATCGTCAGCACCACCTGGTTGACGACGTTGCCGGCCTGCGTGGCGATGCCCGAGGCGTTGCTGGCCAGCTCGTTGGCCTGGCGGGCGTTGTCGGCATTCTGCTTGACGGTCGTGGTGAGCTCACCCATGGCGGTTACGGTTTGCTCCAGCGACCCGGCCTGCGCCTCGGTGCGCGAGGACAGGTCCAGGTTGCCCATGGCAATCTCGGCCGACGCGGTTTCGATGGCACCGGTGCTGTCATTGACCTGCCCCAGGATGCGCACCAGGCTGCGCGTCATCCGCTGCAGGGACTGCAGCAGGTGCCCGACTTCGTCACGCCGGCTCAGGTCGAACTGGGACGTGAGATCGCCCTCGGAAATGGCGTCGGAGACCTTGCCCGCCTCACGCAGGCTGTGGCTGATGTTGCGCACGACCAGCAAGCTCACCACCCCCACGCACAGCACCGACAGCACGCTCACGCCAATGGCCAGGTACAGCGAATGCTGCAGGATGGCCTCGGCATCGTGCACGCCTTTTCTGCCGAGCTGTTCGTTGTATTGCTTGTGTTCGTTGATCGCGGCCATGAGACGGTTGCCGACGGGCGCCATCTGTTCTTCCATGGCATGACGCAGTCCATCCTCGTTGCCTGCCATGCCGAAGGCCACCATCTCAGCACGATGTTTTTCGTATTCAAGAAAGGCGGCACGATCGACTTCCAGCAGGCGCCGGTCCGTTGCATCGGAAATGCATTCCTTCTCGAACTGGTTGAACGCCGCCAGCGCTTTCTCGTGCAACAGCGACATGTTGGCCTGTGCCTTGTCGCGCAGACTGGGGTCGATCATGAACCTGGCCACGTTGAGCCGGATGCCATAGATCGCATCCGTGGCCGCATTCAGGGTCAGGACGCTGGGAATGGTATTGGCCGCCGAATAGCCGGCGGCGCTGGCAACCCTGTTGCTCTGGTAGATGCCCAGTGCCGTCTGGACCAGCATGCCGACGATGACGGCGAGGATGAGGAGATGGAGCTTGCGTGCGATGGTCATGGTCGACTTCCCTTTCTTCAGTCACGCGCCGGAGGTACGTGATCAGCACTGGGACCCACGATGGGTTGGTCGAACCTTAACGCAAAAAATTGCCGTCAGACATTAAATCTGCTGACCTGCGCTGACACCATCCAGGCCATCCCTGACGGGATGAAAAGACCGGATGGCGCCAGGCAACACCGCAGCGACGTGCGGCAAAAACAGCCTCAGGCCGGCAAGGCGTAGACGGGCTTTTCCTGATGTCCCTGAGTGGGGGCGATCACCGCGCCCAGCATGGGTTCCAGATGCTGCTGGAGGCGGAATACCGCCACCGCCTGCGCCAATTGGCAGGCCTGTTCGCGCAGAGATTGCGAGGCGGCGGCGGCTTGCTCCACCAGCGCTGCATTCTGCTGGGTGGTCTGGTCCATCAGGCCGATGGCCTGGTTGACCTGGCCGATGCCATCGCTCTGCTCACCACTGGCCGCGCTGATCTCGCCGACGATGTCGGTGACGCGGCGCACGCTGGACACTACCTGCTGCATCGTATCGCCGGCTTCGGTGACCAGCTTGCTGCCACTCTCCACCTTGGCGACCGAGTCGTCGATAAGTTCCTTGATCTCCTTGGCAGCGGCGGCCGAGCGCTGGGCCAGCGAGCGCACTTCCGAGGCCACCACGGCAAAGCCACGTCCCTGCTCGCCGGCGCGGGCAGCTTCGACGGCGGCATTGAGCGCGAGGATATTGGTCTGGAACGCGATGCCATCAATGACGCTGATGATGTCCACGATCTTCAGCGACGAGGTGTTGATCGCCTCCATGGTCAACACCACCTGTTGCACGGCCTTGCCGCCTGCGCTGGCGACTTCCGAGGCCGAGGTCGCCAAAGCATTGGCCTGGTGGGCGTTCTCGGCATTCTGCTTGACGGTGGCAGTGAGCTGCTCCATGGCCGAGGCGGTTTCCTCGATGGAACCGGCTTGCGATTCGGTGCGCGAGGACAGGTCCAGGTTGCCCGAGGCGATCTCGCCGGAGGCGGTCTCGATGGTGCTGGCGCTGGCGCGCACATTGCTGACGATGCCGGCCAGGCTGCCGCTCATCTGGCCGATGGCATGCATCAGCTGGCCTACTTCGTCGTGGGTCTCCAGCGCGACCCTGGAGCTCAGGTCACCCTTGGCGATGGCATTGGCGACCTGCACGGCCTCACCCAGCGAGGCCGTGATCTTGCGCGAGATCAGCAGGCTGACCGTGGCGACCAGGCCGGCCACCAGCACGCTCACCAGGATGGCCAGGTAGATCGACGATTGCAGGATGGAATGGGCCGCCTCGACGGCATCCTTGCCCAGCTTTTCGTTGTACTTCTTGTGGACGGCGAAGGCGTTGACCATCTTGTCACCCGGTGGCACCACCAGTTTCTCGATGGCGCGCAGAGCTTCCTCGGACTTGCCCTCGGCACCCAGTTGCATCACCACCGCGCGGGTCTTTTCATACTCGGCGAAGCTACTGCGGTCGGCTTCCAGCATCTGACGATCGGTATCGTCGGAAAGGTCTTCCTTCTCGTAGCGATTGAAGGCGGCGAGCACCTTCTCGTGCTGCTCGTCCATCAGCTTTTCCAGGCGGGCGCGGTTGGCGGGATCGGTCGATGCGGCGTACTTCCAGATATTGATGCGGATCCCGAAGGCCGCATTGGACGCGTCGCTCAGGACCAGCAGGCTGGGGACGGTATTGATCGATGAGTAGCTGGCCGAGGTGGCGATACGCTGGCTTTGGAAAACACTGAGGGCGGTCAGGCTGGCAAGACCCAGGATGACCGAGAGGATCAGGAGATGGAGTTTCTTGGCGATGGTCATGTTCGACTTCCTATGCGCGCACGCACATGCGTGGCTGATCGGTGGGACTTGAAATTTGATTTCAGGAAATTATAAGTCGCATAAAAATTACCGAAATCAACAACTCCCCTGTCTTTGATTCTGATCATCTTTGCACGCCGCGTAGAGGCGATAATCAAGAAAAAACTTATATTCCGCTACCTTGGACAGGCCGACCATGGATTATCGAAGTGGCGCTTGCCCAGTAAAAAAGCCGCAATCCTTGCCTCGGCAGGGAGTGCGGCTTTCTTGGGATAGCGCAGGAAAGTTAGGAAAACCAGCCTTCCCGCACATCACACGTTCACGCCATCACACCATCACACCATCAGAACTGCTCCCATGATCCCGAATCATCGGTCGCGAACTGCGACGCCTTGGGGGCTTTCTCGGAGGCAGTCGGCTTGCTGGCGGCGATCCTGGGAGCACTGCTGGCCGTCTTGGCCGGCGCAGCAGGCTTGGTCGCCGTGGCCGGCTTGCTTGCTGCAGCGGGCCTGGCCGATGCCGGTTGAGCAGAACGCATGCCCGCTGCCGACTGCCCACCCTCCACGCGGAAGAAAGCCACGGCCTGCTCCAGCCGCTGGGCCTGGTCCTGCAGCGATTGCGCCGCTGCCGCTGCTTGCTCGACCAGCGCCGCATTCTGCTGGGTCGCTTCATCCATGAGCGTGATGGCCTGGTTGACCTGGCCGATGCCGTCGCTCTGCTCGCTGCTGGCGGCGCTGATCTCGCCGACCACGTCGGTGACACGACGCACGCTGGCCACCACCTGGTCCATGGTCGAGCCGGCCTGGGCCACCAGCTTGCTGCCATCCTCGACCTTGTTCACGGAATTGTCGATCAACTCCTTGATCTCCTTGGCCGCCGCCGCCGAGCGCTGCGCCAGGGTACGCACTTCGGAGGCCACCACCGCGAATCCACGTCCCTGCTCGCCGGCACGCGCCGCTTCCACGGCCGCGTTCAACGCCAGGATGTTGGTCTGGAAGGCGATGCCGTCGATGACGCTGATGATGTCCACGATCTTGCGCGAGGAATCGTTGATGGCCTGCATGGTGTCGACCACCTGCCCCACCACCTGACCGCCTTCGGTCGCCACATCCGAGGCCGAACTGGCCAGCTGGTTGGCCTGGCGGGCGTTGTCGGCATTCTGCTTGACGGTGGAGGTCAGCTCTTCCATGGCCGAAGCGGTTTCTTCCAGCGAACCGGCCTGTTGCTCGGTGCGTGAGGAGAGGTCGATATTGCCGGCGGCAATCTCGCCGGAAGCGGTGGCGATGGTGTTCACGCTGGTGCGGACTTCGGTGACGATGGTCGACAGGCTGGCAATCATCTTGCCCAGGGCTTGCTGCAACTGGCCGATCTCGTCTCGCGAGTTGCCATGCACGCGCACCGTCAGGTCACCTCCGGCCACGGCCTCGGCGGTCGCGACGGCCTCATTGAGCGAAGCGCTGATCTTGCGGGCGAGCAGGATGCCCGTCGCCGCTACGATGAGTGCCACGATGGCGCTGATGACCAGCGCCATGATATCGGCGCTGGCCTTGGTCTCGGCAGCCTGCTGGGCTCCCTGCTGGCCGAGTTTTTCGTTGTACTTCTTGTGATCCCGGAAAGCCTTGGTCATGTTGTCGACCTTGGCCTGGTGGTCCAGCATCGCCGCCTTGGCACCCTCGGCGTTGCCCACCTTGACCTGGGCCATGACCTTCTGGCGTTCCTCCTCATAGGCTGCGAAATTGTCGCGATCAGCCTTGAGCAGATTGGCGTCGGTCTCGTCCGAGACATTGTCTTTCTGATAGCGATCCAGCGCCGCAATCACCTTGGCGTGGGCATCAGTCATGGCCTTCTCGACAGCCTGCCGGAATGCAGGATCGTTGTCTGACATGAACTTCCACAGGGCCACGCGAATGGTATAGGCCGCATCGGAGGCATCATCAATGGCCAGGATGCTGGGCACCGTATTGACGGTGGAATAGCTCGCGGCCGTGTTGACGCGCTCGATCTGGTACATACCCAGCGCGGTGAGCACCAGCAAGCCGACGATGGCAGCGGCGATCAGGGCATACAGTTTTTTGGCAATGGTCATGTTCGACTCCCCGACGATCTCGGTAGGAAATTATGAATCAATGACGCAAAAATACCATATAAACCAATTTAATCAAATAAATATGGATATTTTTTGGTTTTAATGTCTCTTCACGGTAACCAGGAAATTCCTGATCGGCGCAACCATGCCATGCCAGAGAGGGCCGAGGGGCGGCAGAGGCCGACGGGGGGCGGGGCAAGCGGGTCAGGGGAGGCGTTGCGATGGGCGCGCCCTGCGGCGCGCCCGGGGAAGGACTCAGGCCTGGGAGCCGTGACGGTAGATGTCCGGACGGGAGATGTGCCAGACGAAGTCGCCGCGATTGATGGCTTCGAAGCCGCAGCGGGCGTACAGCCACGGGGCGGTGGAGGTGGTCAGCATCACCCGGCGCAGCTTTTGCATGGTCGGGTGCTGGTTACAGGATTCGATCATCCAGCGCCCCAGGCCCTGGCCGCGCAGGTCGTCGATGACGAAGACGTCGCACAGGTAACCGAAGGTGGCATGGTCGGTCACCACGCGGGCGAAGCCGATCTGCTGCTTGCCACGGTACAGGCCAAAGCAGAGGCTGTTGGCGATGGCGGTGCGCACGGTGTTGAGATCGATGCCGGGTGACCAGCTCGAATGGGTCAGTACGTCGTGGATGAGGGGGATATCCAGCCGGTCGGGATCGGTGTCGATGAGGAACTCATCGCGCCGCCAGATCAGGTGATGACTCATGGTCTTTCCTTGCTTAATGGCGTGTTGTCGTAAAAGTCTTGCCGTGATGCTTGTTGCGAAAACGGTTTAGAACGTTTCCTACCTGCAGTGCCGGCGCGCCGGTCAGCCTGTTTCACAGGTGAGTTGCGTTACGTGGCCATCCATGATGCCACACCGCGGCCGGGCCCGGGCAGGCCCGCCCGGGCAAAGCCAGGCAAAAAGCGGCAACTCCCGGCATCGGAGCTGAAACATTGCTTGCAATTCCGTTACACCTTTCCCTTCACTCCTGGCAGACCATGGCTGCACCGTCTTGCGGCGCGACGTCTTGTCGGCGTCCATGCCGCGCCCAACTACCAAGGAGAACGACGTGAACAAGACCTCTCTGGCCTGGGCCGCCTGCCTGGTGTTTTCGCTGGTGACAGGCTTGCCCGCCCAGGCGCAAAGCGCCTACCCCAGCGCCCCGGCCGTCTACACCCAGCAGCAGCTGGACCAGATGCTGGCCCCGGTGGCGCTGTACCCCGATTCCCTGCTGGCCCAGGTATTGATGGCCGCGACCTATCCGCTGGAAGTGGTGCAGGCCCAGCGCTTCGTGGAAGCCCGCCCCGGCCTGCAGGGTGATGGCCTGGCGCGTGCCGTGGCACCCATGCCCTGGGATCCGAGCGTGAAGGCGCTGGTGCAGTTCCCGGCGGTGCTGGCGATGATGAATGACCGGCTGGACTGGATGCAGCAGCTGGGCCAGGCCTTCCTGAGCCAGCAAGGCCCGGTGATGGATACGGTGCAGAACCTGCGCGAGCGCGCCCGCATCGCCGGCACGCTCGAATCCAGCCCGCAACAGCGGGTGATGGTCGAGGATGACGACGTGATCGTCATCGAGCCGGTCAATCCGCAGGTGGTCTATGTGCCCTACTACAACCCGGTGGTGGTGTACGGCAGCTGGTGGTGGCCGTCGGCTCCGCCGGTCTACTGGACGCCACCGCCGCGCTATCGTCCGCCCAGCTATCAACCGGGCTTCTCGGCCAACATCAGCTTTGGCGTGGGGATAGGCGTGATGAATGCCGTCTATGGCGATGCCCGCCCGGACTGGCACCGGCGCCAGGTGATGGTGAACCAGACCAGGATCACCAACATCAATAATACCAATATCGTCAATAACAATAGATTTATTAACAACAACGTCAACATCAATCGCAACGTGACCATGAACCAGCACCCGGTCGTCTGGCAGCACGATGCACGCTATGGCGGTGGCGGCCGCTATGCCCAGCAGGCGGCGCCCGCACTGGCACAGGCGGCACGCCCGGCGGTGGCGCCGGCACCGGCGCCCGCGAACGTACAGCAACGCGTCGTCCAGGATGACCAGGCGCGCCAGCGCCAGGCCTTTGAACAGCAACGCCAGCGCGAGCAGCAGGCCAACGACCAGCAGCGCCAGCGCGAACAGATGATCCGCGAGCAACAACGTCAGCACGAGCAGCAGTCCCACGACCAGCGCCAGCAGCAACAGGCGCAGGAACGGCAGATGCAACTGCAGACACAACAACGCCAGCAGCAGATGCAACAGCAACAACAGCAGCGTGAGCAGCAGATGCGTCAGCAACAGATGCAGGACCAGCAGCGCCAGCAGCAGATGCGTCAGCAACAGCACGATCAGCAACAACGCCAGCAACCACAAGTCCGGCAGCAGCAGGAGCCGCCGCACCACGAGCAGCAGGCACGCCAGCAGGCGCCACAACCGCACCCTCAGGCTCAGCCACAGCACAATGAACGCAACGCGCATCGGGACGAGCGCCGCGACGAGCGCGGCTGAGCGCCGTCGGGTGCAGACCCGGTGGCCCGTGTTCCCGCTTGGCTTGCCTTGCGGCAAACATGCGGGAGCGCGGGCTGCTTCGGTTATAATGTCGGGTTTTCCGCAGCGCCCGCCCCAGTGTGCGTGGCGCCCTGCGGCGAGCGGCGCATGCAAGGTCCGCGAGGCTTGGTTCATCCAGCCTCGGCAACACTAGCCGCCCTCACCCGACTCCGACTCCGACCGAACCGATATGCAAGAACCCAGCAACGAACTCCATGACGATGCCGCCCAGGCTGCATCCCCGGCCGACGATGCCGCCGATGCTTCCACCGGCAGCCGCAAGGCCTCGTCCGAACTGATCGCGCGCGAGGTCAAGCGCCGCCGCACCTTCGGCATCATTTCCCACCCCGACGCCGGCAAGACCACGCTGACCGAAAAGCTGCTGCTGTTCTCGGGTGCGATCCAGCTGGCCGGTACCGTCAAGGCGCGCAAGAGCGGTCGCCATGCGACCTCGGACTGGATGGAAATCGAAAAGCAGCGCGGCATCTCGGTGGCCAGCTCGGTGATGCAGTTCGAGTATCGCGACCACGTGGTCAACCTGCTCGACACCCCAGGCCACCAGGACTTCTCCGAAGACACCTACCGCGTGCTCACCGCCGTGGACTCGGCCCTGATGGTGGTCGATGCGGCCAAGGGCGTGGAAGAGCAGACCATCAAGCTGTTGAACGTCTGCCGCATGCGCAATACGCCCATCATCACCTTCATGAACAAGCTGGACCGCGAAACCCGCGATTCGCTGGAGCTGTTGGATGAGCTGGAGTCGGTGCTGAAGATCCAGTGCGCACCGGTGACCTGGCCTATCGGCATGGGCAAGAACTTCCGTGGCGTGTATCACCTGCTGCGCGACGAGATCATGCTCTTCAAGGCGGGCGAGGAACGCGCCAATGGTGAGGTCGAGATCATCAAGGGCATCGACAATCCCAAGCTGGCCGAGATGTTCCCGCTGGAGATCGAACAGCTGAAGATGGAAGTGGAACTGGTGCATGGCGCCTCCCATCCCTTCAGCCTGGAGGACTTCCTGGCCGGCATCCAGACCCCGGTGTTCTTTGGCTCGGCCATCAACAACTTCGGCGTGCGCGAGATCCTCGATGCGCTGCTGGACTGGGCACCGGGTCCGGGCGGACGCGACGCCACCGTGCGCGCGGTCAAGCCGACCGAGGAGCCCTTCTCCGGCTTCGTCTTCAAGATCCAGGCCAACATGGACCCGGCGCACCGCGATCGCATCGCCTTCCTGCGCGTGTGCTCGGGCCGCTTCGAGCGCGGCATGAAGTTGAAGCACCTGCGCCTGAACCGTGACATCAAGGTGTCCTCGGTGGTGACCTTCATGGCCTCCAGCCGCGAACAGGTGGAAGAAGCCTATGCGGGCGACATCATCGGCCTGCCCAACCACGGCAACATGCAGATCGGCGACAGCTTCTCCGAAGGCGAGATGCTGCAGTTCACCGGCATCCCCTACTTCGCACCGGATTTCTTCCGCGTGGCGCGCATCCGCAATCCACTCAAGATCAAGCAATTGCACAAGGGCCTGCAGCAGCTGGGCGAAGAAGGCGCGGTGCAGGTCTTCAAGCCCGTCACCGGCAGCGACCTGATCCTGGGCGCGGTCGGCGTGCTGCAGTTCGAAGTGGTGGCCAGCCGTCTGTTGAACGAATATGGCGTGGATGCCGTCTTCGAAGGCAGCAGCATCAGCAGCGCACGCTGGGTCACCTGTGAGGACAAGAAGAAGCTGGCCGACTTCGAGAGGTCTTCGGCCGGCGCCAACCTGGCCATCGACGCCGCCGGCAACCTGGCCTACCTGGCCAGCTCGGGCGTGAACCTGCGCCTGACCCAGGAGCGCTGGCCGGAAGTGACCTTCCATGCCACCCGCGAGCACGCGGCCAAGCTGGACTGATCCGCCCTCGCTTCCCGGCCGGCCCTGGTGCCGGCCAAAGAAAATCGCCCGACAGGCGCAAACCTGTCGGGCGATTTTTCTTGTACGGCTTGTCGCGGGATTACTTGGCGTTCTTGAACGCTTCCACGCCGGCCAGGATTTCGGCGCGGGCAGCGTCCGGACCTTCCCAGCCCTCGACCTTGACCCACTTGCCCTTTTCCAGGTCCTTGTAGTGCTCGAAGAAGTGCTTGATCTGGCTCAGGCGCAGTTCATTCATGTCTTCCGGCTTTTGCCAGTGGGTGTAGATCGGCAGGATCTTGTCCACGGGCACGGCCAGCAGCTTGGCATCGACGCCGGATTCATCGGTCATCTTCAGCACGCCGATGGGGCGGCAGCGCACCACCACGCCCGGGATCAGCGGGAACGGGGTGATCACCAGCACGTCGACCGGGTCGCCGTCTTGCGACAGGGTCTGGGGAATGTAGCCGTAGTTGCACGGATAGTGCATGGCAGTGCCCATGAAACGATCGACGAAGATGGCGCCGGTGTCCTTGTCCACTTCGTACTTGATCGGATCGGCGTTCATCGGAATCTCGATGATCACGTTGAAGTCATTGGGCAGGTCGCGACCGGAGGGGACGTTGTTCAGGCTCATGGGATTCTCACTAGGAAAGAAAACAGAAAGCGGTTTCCAGATCGATGTCAGGCAATGCCCGACGTTGGAAAGCCGCAATTATAGCGGCAATCTGGCGTTGCCCGGCACCTTAGCGGCTACAACTTACGCCAGCATGACAGCGCCGGCGGCGCGCATGAAAAAGGCGGAAGGGCTTGCGCCGCTTCCGCCTTGGTCATCGTGCCTGACGACAAGTTCAACGGATGGCCGTGGCCAGCGCGCATTGCTTGTAGTGGGCAGCAGCCTGCTCGGGCTGGTCCAGTGCCTCGTGCAGCTGGGCCAGGGCCAGGTGGGATTCACGCACGGTGCGCGGCTCGATGGCGTCCGACAGGGCTTGCTCCAGATGGCGCTGGGCCTTGCCCCACAGCTTCTGGCGCAGGCAGAACATGCCCAGGGTCAGCGCCAGCTCGGCGTCGGTGGGGTTCTTGGCGAGCCACGATTCGCAATGCTCGATCTGCGACAGCAATGCCGGCGAACCAGCCTCGGCGGTCGATTCGCGGTAGGCACGCAGGAGACGGATGTTCCAGTCGGCCACCAGGGCACGCTCCAGCAGGCTGCGCGCATCGTCATGCAAACCACGGCTGGCGAAGGCATGGGCGGCGCGCACGGCGATATACGGCTTGAGCTTGTCGGCACCGGGTACGCCATTCCAGAGCAGGCGGATCGATTCGGCGTCATGCGAACGGTCCGACAGCAAGGCGTCGTAGGACATCTCGCGCAGACGGTTCGAGAGGGCCGGATGCAGGGCATTGCGCTTGTCCAGGGTCTGTACCAGGCGCAGCACTTCCGGCCAGTTCTTGGCCTGCTGGTTGGCCTTCAGGGCCCATTGCAACGCCTGGATATGGCGGGTGCCATTGGCGTTCAACTCTTCCACCGTTTCCAGGGCCTGCTTGAAGTGGTGCTCGTCGACCTGCAGTTCCAGCGCGGTCATCAGGCGGGCCGCCTTCAGGTTGGGATCGACCTCGGTGCTGGCCAGCCAGATGTCGCGGCGATCGCCCTGACGCATGCGGTGCGCAGCGCGCGCGGCCACCAGGGCGGCGATGCCGGCGTTCTCGGCCAGGTCGGAAGCACGCGTGGCCGATTTCTCGGCCTGGCCGAAGCGGCCTTCGAAGTAAGCCCGCAAGGCATCACGCAGGGCCTTGTTGCTCTCATTCTCGCGCTTGGCACGACGGTAGGTGATCACGCGGCCGGGCAGCTTCTGGGTCAGGCGAACGGCGCGGATGACCACGTAGATCGCCAGGAACAGCGCCAGCACGCCAAAGATGAACAAGTTCAGGGACAGGTCGATGCGGTACGGCGGATAGAACAGCACCACATTGCCGGGATTGAAACGCGCCAGCATGGCCAGGCCAATGGCGGACGCGAACAGGGTAAGAAGCCAGAGCAGTATTTTCATATCAGGTTCCCGTCAGCGGCTCAGTGACGGGCCTTGTAGTTGCGCACGGCATTGAGGCTCTCGGCCAGCGTGGGCAACTGGATGGACAGGTTGCTGCCCTGTACCTGCTTCAACAGGGCCTGGGTCGTCTGCACCTGCTTGGCACGGGTATCGAAGTACTTGGCGATGCTGTCCTGGGCCGACGCCAGGTCGTTGCGGAAGGCGAACTCGTTGCGCGAGAGCAGCGCCAGGCGGGCATTGAGCAGGCGCAGCTTGAGGTTCTCGCGCACGAAGTAGGCCTGGCCCGGCGAGAGCAGGATCGCTTCCGGGGTCTGCACTTCGCGGATGCGCACCAGCTGGCGCAGCTCGGTCCACATCTCGGTGCTCATGCTTTGCCAGGTCTCGCGGGCGCCCGCCAGCCATTGCGACCAGGTCGAGGCTTCGGCTTGTACCGCTTCGGCCTTGCCCTTGGCGTTCTTGCCGTTGGCGCCAGCCTTGGCGGCCGGGGCCGGGGCTGCGCTCACACGCTGCGGCTTGGGTTCGCTGGCCGACTCGACCGGTTTTTCATCCACCAGCAGGGGCATGTTGTCGATCTGGCCGATGGCGCTGTCCAGGCGCACGGCGATGCCGGCAATATCCACCGTGGGCAGGGCCTTGAGGCGGTCGATGTCGCGCGCGATGGCGCGGCGGATGGCGATGAACTGCGGCTTGTCCGAGCGCGACAGGCTCTTGTCGGCATTTTGCAGGGCGATCAGCGCGCCTTGCACGTTGCCGGCCAGTTCCAGCTGCTGGTCGGCCGTGGAGAGCACTTCCTCGATTTCGGAAAGCGCCCAGTCGTCACGGTTCTTGTTCAGGTCCTGGTACATCTGCTCCAGCGCCAGCTGCTGGCTCTGGGATTCGGCCTGCTTGCTGTCGAGCACGCTGACCTTGGCTTGCAGGTCCTTGGTGCTTTCCTGCACTGTCTTCAGCACGCCCTTGAGTTCGTTGCTGCTGTTGTCGCCACTTTGCAGGCGTTGCGCGACTTCACTGCGCAGGTCGCGCAATTCGGTGTGGGAGACCCACCATTGCGCGCCCAGGCCGGCGGCGACCACCACCAGCAGCGCGGTCTGTACGCGCTGGCGACGGCGCAGCGCGGCCGTACCGTCCGGCGCGGTGAAGGTATAGGAAGCCTGCGAGGCTTCCGCGCCACCATTCTGGCTGGCTTGCGGGGTGGCCTCTGGCAATTGGGGCTGGGGGGTGGATTGCTGTTCGTTCATGGGCTGGATTGTAACGCGGCAAATTACGCAGCAAATAAGGCGGCCAGTAAGCGTTCGTCGCCCGAACCGGTCAGGATTACCCTTGTAAAGCCCTGCGCTTGGGCAGTCTCGGCAATCCTGTGATGCGAGACGAAGATTCGTTGTCGTTGCAGTTTTACCACACGTTCTGCGCCTCCGGCTAGTCTTGCCAGCGCAAGCAGGTTGCGCAAGGCCTCGGAACTGGTGATGACCCAGTCGGCTTCGCCGTCCAGCAAACCCAGCAATTGCGGGCCGTTCTGGTCGTCCAGCGTGGGCGCCAGGCGCCGATAGGCGGTCAGGTGCTCGACGCTGATGCCGTGTTGCTGCAAGGCGTCGCTGAGGAAGTCGCGCCCGGCCTGGCCGCGCACGATCAGAACGCGCCGGCCGCGCAGTTGTTCCAGCGGCAGCGACTTGAGCAATTCTTCCGAATCCATCTTGTCGGCGCGCTGCGGGCCGTAGATGGTGGCATGGGCAGCGTCCACGCCGTGGGCCTCCAGGGCCAGGCGGCTACCCTCGCCGACGATGCCGATAGGGACCTGGCGCGGCCAGGCCTGCCGTTGCCCGAAGGCCGCATCAATGGCGTTGGGGCTGACGAAGACCACCAGGGCGTAGTCCTCCAGGTGCGCCAGCGCGGCCTGCATCGGGCCGGCATCCTCCACCGGCGCGATGGTCAGCAGCGGGAACAGGACCGCGCGGCGGCCCGCCGCCTCGATACTGGCGGCAAAGGCATGCGCCTGCTGCAGTGGCCGGGTCACGACCACTGGTACGGTTTGCCTGGCGTCAGGCAGAAGCGGCATCGGCCTGGGCCTTGCAGAGCGCCAGGATGGCCTCCGCACCGCGTGCCTTGAGCAGGTCGGCCACTTGCGCACCAAGAGCCTCGGGGGCAGCGGCTGCGCCCACGGCCTCGGCAGCAGCGGCCTGCGCGCCGTCGGGTGTGGCGATCATGGCGCGCAGGTGCAGGCGGTCGCCCTCCAGCGTGGCATAGGCCGCCAGCGGGATCTGGCAGCTGGCGCCGAAGATGCGCGAGACCGCGCGTTCGGCGGCCGACACCACGGCGGCCGGCTCATCGTGCAGCGGCGCCAGCAGGCGCTTGATGTCGTCGCGGCCTGCAGGGATCTCGATGGCCAGCGTACCCTGGCCCGGCGAGGGCAGGCTTTGCTCGGGTTCCAGGAAGGAGCGGATGCGCGCCTTCAGGCCCAGGCGATTCAGGCCGGCCACGGCCAGGATGATGGCGGCATAGTCGCCACGGTCCAGCTTGCCCAGGCGGGTATCGAGGTTGCCGCGCAGCGGCTTGACCACCAGTTGCGGATAGCGGGCGGCGATCATGGCCTGGCGGCGCAGGCTGCTGGTGCCGACGATGGCGCCGGCCGGCAGCGCATCCAGGCCGTCATGGTCGTTGGAGACGAAGGCATCGCGGGCATCTTCGCGCTCCAGGATGGCGGCCAGCTCGAAGCCTTCCGGCAGGTCCATCGGCATGTCCTTGAGGCAGTGTACGGCCAGGTCGGCGCGGCCTTCGGCCATGGCCACTTCCAGTTCCTTGACGAACAGGCCCTTGCCGCCGACCTTGGAGAGCGTGCGGTCAAGAATCTGGTCACCACGCGTGGTGGTACCGAGGATATTGATGCTGCACTGCGGATATAATGCGGCCAGACGGTCCCGCACGTACTCGGCCTGCCACATGGCGAGGCGGCTTTCACGCGAGACGATGACGATGTTGGAAGGAGGAAATTCTTTCAAGACGGGCTTTCCGATTCAGTCGTGGCACCCGCGGCAGAGGAGACAGGGAAAGCAGGAGACCGGCGAATCCAGACTGTAAAACGATCAAAAACGAAGCTTAGCAGCGAGACGCAAACATAAAAAACGAGGCAAATTCTAGCACGCACATCCACGGCAATTCGATCCACAAGCACGACTTTCTCTCCCGAAAACCGCAGCAACAGTTGATCATGGCGACGACAAATCCAACCAAACGCAGTGCCCGCTCCGCTCCCTCCACCTCCCGCTCCGACGCTGGCAAGGCCAGTGCCACCGCCAGCAAGGCCATTGGCCAGACCGCCGGCAAGGACGCTCCGCTGAAAGAAGACATCCGCCTGCTGGGCCGCCTGCTGGGCGAAGTCCTGCGCGAGCAGGAAGGCGATGAAGTCTTCGAGGTGGTGGAAACCATCCGCCAGACCGCCGTGCAGTTCCGCCGCGAGTCGGACGCCAAGGCGGGCGCCGAGCTCGACAAGCTGTTGAAGAAGCTCACCCGCGACCAGACCAATTCGGTGGTGCGTGCCTTCTCCTACTTCTCGCACCTGGCCAATATCGCCGAGGACCAGCACCACAACCGCCGTCGCCGCGCCCACCTGCTGGCCGGTTCCGAAGCCCAGCCCGGCAGCGTGGCCTATGCCCTGTCGCGACTGGATGATGCCGGCGTCTCCGGTGCCCAGGTGCGCAACTTCCTCAAGGATGCGCTGGTCTCGCCGGTGCTGACCGCCCACCCCACCGAAGTACAGCGCAAGTCCATCCTGGATGCCGAGCGCGAGATCGCCCGCCTGGTGGCCGAGCGCGACCTGCCGCTCACGCCCAGGGAACTGCGCCACAATACCGAGCTGCTGCGCGCGCGCATCGCCACCCTGTGGCAGACCCGCATGCTGCGCTATACCAAGCTGACGGTGGCCGACGAGATCGAGAACGCCCTCTCCTACTACCGCATCACTTTCCTGCGCGAACTGCCGGCGCTGTATGACGACGTCGAAGCCGAGATCGACAGCCAGTTCCCCGCGCGCGGCAAGACACGCGCGGCGGCCGAACTGCCGCCCTACCTGCAGATGGGCAGCTGGATCGGCGGCGACCGCGACGGCAATCCCAATGTCAATGCCGGCACCATGCAGCATGCCCTGAAGCGCCAGTCCACCACCATCTTCGACTACTACCTCGAAGAAGTGCATACGCTGGGTGCCGAGCTGTCGATCTCGACCCTGATGGTCGATGCCAGCCCGGAACTGCTGGCGCTGGCTGCGGCCTCGCCGGATCACTCCGAACACCGCGCCGACGAACCCTACCGCCGCGCCCTGATCGGCGTCTATGCGCGCCTGGCGGCCACCGCCCGCGCACTGGGCGTGGTCAACATCCTGCGCCAGGAAGTGGGCGCCGCCGCCCCCTACGCCGGCCCGGCCGACTGCGTGGCCGAGCTCGACGTGCTGGTGACCTCGCTGCAGGCCCACCATGGCGCCGCGCTGGTCAAGCCGCGCCTGGCGGGCCTGAAGCGCGCCGTCGAGATCTTCGGCTTCCACCTGGCCACGCTGGACATGCGCCAGAGCTCCGACATCCACGAGCGCGTGCTGGCCGACCTGTTCAACAAGGCCCAGGTCGAGGCTGATTACGCGGGCCTGAACGAAGAGCGCAAGATCGCCCTGCTGCTGGGTGAACTGGCCAAGCCGCGCCTGCTGCATTCGCCTTACCTGGCCTACAGCGACGAGACCAATTCGGAGCTGGAGATCCTGCGCACCGCCCGCGAGATCCGTCGCCGCTATGGCGAGCGTGCCATCCGCAACTACATCATCTCCCATACCGAGACCCTGTCCGACCTGCTGGAAGTGCTGTTGCTGCAGAAGGAAACGGGCCTGCTGCACATCGAGGGCAACCAGTTGAAGGAACTGGACCTGATGGTGATCCCGCTGTTCGAGACCATCCCCGACCTGCGCTGCGCCGCCGAGATCATGCGCGGCTGGCTGACGCTGCCGCAGGTCAAGACCCTGATCAACAAGCAGGGCAAGCTGCAGGAAGTCATGCTGGGCTATTCGGACTCCAACAAGGATGGCGGCTTCCTGACCTCCAACTGGGAGCTCTACAAGGCCGAGAACCAGCTGGTGGAACTGTTCAACGAAGCCGGCGTGAAACTGCGCCTGTTCCACGGCCGTGGCGGCACCGTCGGCCGTGGCGGCGGCCCCAGCTACCAGGCCATCCTGGCGCAGCCACCGGGCACCGTGAACGGCCAGATCCGCCTGACCGAGCAGGGCGAGATCATCGCCTCCAAGTTCTCCAATCCGGAGATCGGTCGCCGCAACCTCGAACTGCTGGTCGCCGCCACCCTCGAGGCCAGCCTCATGCCGGCCACTGGCGATGCCAAGGAGGCCAGGAAGATCGCCGAATTCGAACGCGTCATGGAAGAGCTCTCGGAGCGCGCCTACCGCGCCTACCGCAACCTGGTCTACGAGACGCCGGGCTTCACCGACTACTTCTTTGCCGCCACGCCGATCGCCGAGATCGCGCAGCTGAACATCGGCTCGCGCCCGGCCTCGCGCAAGGCCACCCAGCGTATCGAAGACCTGCGTGCCATTCCCTGGGGCTTCTCCTGGGGCCAGTGCCGCCTGCTCTTCCCGGGCTGGTATGGCTTCGGCAGCGCGGTCTCGGGCTGGCTGGCCGATGCCGGCAATGCCAAGGAAACCGCCAAGCGCCTGGCTACGCTCAAGGCCATGTGCAAGGAATGGCCGTTCTTCGCCGCCCTGCTCTCGAACATGGACATGGTGCTCTCCAAGACCGACCTGGCCGTGGCCTCGCGCTATGCCGGACTGGTGGCCGACCGCAAGCTGCGCAACACCATCTTCGGTCGCATTACCGATGAACACGAGCGCACCAGCAGCGTGCTCTCGTCCATCACCGGCAGCAAGGAACGCCTGACGGCCAACCCGCTGCTGGCGCGCTCGATCAAGAATCGCTTCGCTTACCTGGATCCGCTGAACCACCTCCAGGTCGAGCTGATCAAGCGCCACCGCGCCACCCTGGCCGCCAAACGCGCGCCAGAAGAACGCGTGCAGCGTGGCATCCACCTGACCATCAACGGCGTGGCAGCCGGTCTGCGCAACACCGGCTGACCGACACCGTCCCTGCCGCCTCACAGGGCCGCCCGGCATTGTCGGGCGGCCCTTTTTCCTTGCTGGCGGGAATCCTCGAAAGCCACGACACGCCACGTCTCAAGTTAAGCCTTGCGTTGCCGATAACTAATGGCCGCCATGTCATTTGACGATGCGGCAACTGTGTTGCGAGCAGCGGACACGATGCTCCGATTACTGTCCGGGATCAGATTTTTGCAGTGCAAAAAACGTCTTGGGCAGGCAGGGCAGCGCGCCGTTTTGTAAAATGGAGTTTGTACAGAATTGATCACGTAGCCGTCGCAGCCGCTGAAGAAAATTGCCAATGCAAACATCTTCCCGGCCTATGGGGACAAGTCGAGAACGACGGCACGGCATCGCCTTGGGGAATGACACATCATGCGTATTCGGGGAAGTTCACTCGTTTCATTTTGCGCCACCGCATTGCTGGCCGCCGTCGGCGTGCTGGCCCATGCCGCGCCCAATTCCGCCCCTCCGCCGCCGCTGGAGGCGCGCCGGGTCGCCCTGACCAGCGTGGATGGCAAAGGTGGCAAGGCCACCTCGCTCTACGGCGTCTGGATCCAGGCGCGCAAGTCGCTGGGGACTGATCGCAAGGGCCAGTTCCCGACCGTGATCGCGCTGCATGGCTGCGGCGGGCTCTACAGCATCGTCCGTGACGGACGTGGCGAATTCACGCCGCGCCACCTGGCCATGGCACGCGTGCTCACCGATGCCGGCTACAACGTCCTCTTCCCGGACAGCTTCACCCCGCGCGGCCGTCGCTCGACCTGCCAGGATAGCGTGGCCCAGCGCGAGGTCAGTGCCGTGAACCGCCGCTACGACGTACAGGCGGCCCTGCACTGGGTCACCACCCAGCCCAATGTGGACGTCAAGCGCATCGCCCTGCTGGGCTGGTCGCATGGCGCCTCGACAGTGCTGGCTTCGCTCAACCTGGCCGACACCGATGTGGCCGTGCGCAAGATCCAGCCGCGCGCCGCCGTGGCCTTCTATCCCGATTGCCGGCCCTACGCCAAGACCAGCGAGCCCTTCAAGCCGGCTGCACCGCTGCTGATCCTGATGGGCGAAAACGATGACTGGACGCCGCCCCAAGCCTGCGAGGCAATCGAACAGAAGATGAAGGGCAGCGACACCGAGATCGCCCTGCGCCTGTATCCGGACACCTACCACGACTTCGACGCGCCCGGCCTGCCGGTGCATGTGCGCATGGATGTGGCCGGCATCGGCAAGCCGGGTGAAGGCGTCACCAGCGGCGGCAATCCCGATGCGCGCAGCCAGGCCTATCGCTCCATGCTCAACTTCCTGGATGCCAAGCTGAACTATTGACGCGATCGGGCGCAGGCCTGCAGTCCTGCCCATCATGAAAAAAATGCCGGCCCCTTGCGGGAGCCGGCATTTTTTGTCGCCGACCAGCCGGGCATGCCCGGCCGGCAAGCCGCTCGATCAGTTGATCAACTCCTGCATGCCCTCGCCCAGCTCGGCCAGCGGCGGCATTTCCTCGGTGAAGCTTGCCAGGTTCAAGCCCAGCTTGGCCGCCACCTCGGTGGGGAAGGTCGATTCCAGCTCATCGGCCGAATACTTGTTTTCTTCGGCACGGGCACGCCAGGCCGCCAGGTGGACGATGGCCGCGAACGCATCATAGCTACCCTCCAGCGGTTGCGGGAAAGCCTTGATGACTCGGGCGAATTCATCGGGGAAGCGCCAGCGCTTGGCCAGCTCCGCCCCCACATCGGCGAAATCGTAGCCGAAGGACTTGCGTTCCACGTCCAGGCGCCGCGCATCCAGGGGACCGGCCACCTTGTCCACCTGCAGGGCCTGTTCGGGCATGCCGGCGTGCATCACCAGCTGGCCGATGGCGTGCATCAGACCAACCGTGAAGGCGAAATCGGAATTGAGCTTGACCTGCTTGGCCAGCCACTTGGAGACGATGGCCGTATCCAGGCTGTAACGCCAGAACAGCTTCAGGTCCACGCCCGGCAACTTCTTGAAGCTGCCCGCCATGCCGGTGCTGACCACCAGCGTGCGCACGGTCATGAAGCCCAGCATCAGTACGGCGTCTTCCACGGTGCCGATGGTGCGCGAGACGTGATAGTAGGAAGAATTGGCCAGGCGCAGGATCTTGGCGCTGAGGACCTGGTCGGCCGCCAGTTTCTTGGCGATCTCCTCGATGGAAACGGATTCGTTGTTGAAGCTCTCGATGACTTCCTGCACCACCTTCGGAATGCTGGGCAATGCGGTTTGCTGCTGGAACAGTGCTTCCAAATTCATGCTTCTCTCCTGTAAGACGACCCCCGAACATCTTGCTCTCTGAGCGCTTCACAGGACCACCCCACGGCCCATGCGGCCAACGGCGGCACCTCCGTATTCGAACCCAACGGCAGTGCGCCGGCTGCACCGTGGCAGGCAGCCCTCCCCTCTCCGGTTTATGTGAACATTATGTGAACAAAAAGTCACCCGGATAAGTCATCGCGCCTTGAGTATAGCGGCAGGATTTGTCAGCGGGGCAAGCTTTTTTGCAGAGCAGGAAGACCCGCAAACAAGGCAGGACTTTTTTGAATGCCATGCGGAAATATTTGCACGCACAAGCAAGGCAAACGGATGCATCGCCAGCGGCTGGGAATTTGAAGAAAAAGCCCGATAACGACGTGCAGCTGCTCGGGCCAGCAATGCGAAAAACCCGCGCCACGCAGCATTTCCGGCTGCAATCCCGTGGCCGGGTGCAGTAGTGCTTGCTATAATCGCCCATTCTCCGGAATTCTCATTTATGACAGACCAATTTGCTAAAAAGGGCGAAGCCTGGTCGGCTCGCTTTTCCGAACCCGTCTCCGATCTCGTCAAACGCTATACCGCATCGGTATTCTTCGACAACCGCCTGGCCCAGGTCGACATCCAGGGCTCGCTGGCGCATGCCGAGATGCTGGCCCACCAGGGCATCATCAGCGCGGCCGATCACGCCGAGATCCAGCGTGGCATGGCCCAGATCAAGGGTGAAATCGATGCCGGCAAGTTCGAATGGCTGCTGGACCTCGAAGACGTCCACCTGAACATCGAAAAGCGCCTGACCGAACTGGTCGGCGACGCCGGCAAGCGCCTGCACACCGGCCGCTCCCGCAACGACCAGGTCGCCACCGACATCCGCCTCTACATGCGCGGCGCGGTGGACGACATCGTCGGCCTCCTGCGCGAACTGCGCCTGGCCCTGGTGGACCTGGCCGAGCAGCACGCCGACGTCATCCTGCCGGGCTTCACCCACATGCAGGTGGCCCAGCCGATCACCTTCGGCCACCACGTGCTGGCCTATGTCGAGATGTTCGGCCGCGATGCCGAGCGCATGCTGGACGCCCGCAAGCGCATCAACCGACTGCCGCTGGGCGCCGCCGCCCTGGCCGGCACCACCTTCCCGATCGACCGCCTGCGCGTGGCCAAGACCCTGGGCTTCGACGACGTCTGCCGCAACTCGCTGGACGCCGTCTCGGATCGTGACTTCGCCATTGAATTCTGCGCTGCCGCCGCGCTGGTGATGACGCACATCTCGCGCATGTCCGAAGAACTGGTGATCTGGATGAGCCCGCGCGTGGGCTTCATCGACATCGCCGACCGCTTCTGCACCGGTTCCTCGATCATGCCGCAGAAGAAGAACCCGGACGTCCCCGAGCTGGCGCGCGGCAAGACCGGTCGCGTCAATGGCCACCTGATCGCGCTGCTGACCCTGATGAAGGGCCAGCCCCTGGCCTACAACAAGGACAACCAGGAAGACAAGGAACCGCTGTTCGACACCGTCGACACGCTCACCGACACGCTGCGCATCTTCGCCGACATGGCCCGTGGCATCAGCGTCAAGCCCGACGCCATGCGCGCGGCCGCCCTGCAGGGCTACGCCACCGCCACCGACCTGGCCGACTACCTGGTCAAGAAGGGCCTGCCCTTCCGCGACGCCCACGAAGCCGTCGCCCACGCCGTGCGTACCTGTGTGGACAAGGGCTGCGACCTGGCCGACCTGTCGCTGGACGAACTGCGCGCCTTCTCGGACCTGATCGGCGAAGACGTCTTCGCGGTCCTCACGCTGGAGGGATCGGTGGCCGCACGCGACCACATCGGCGGCACTGCACCCAACCAGGTGCGCGCGGCCATCGCCCATGTCCGCAAGGAACTGAACTAAGCAATCGCACCACCCTCGTCCGCTGGCCGGACGACATTCGCATGCCGCTGCGGCGCATCCTACCCGGGTGCGTTGCGACGGGTTGTAATTGCTGGCGCAGCCTGCTTTTTGAGGTATGCTGTGCCCGCTGTATCGAAAGAGACCGCAAAACGGTCTTCAGAGGATGGAGCACAAGTCCCGGCCAACCCGGGCGTCTTTTGCATCATCCTCGATGAAGGAATCGCCTTGCCCTGTCGCGCTGGTCTGCGTGATCGGCAAGGAATGATTTCTACAATACCTAACTGAGGAGAGAACTCGATGCAATTCAATACCATGCTCAAGACCATCCCGGCGCTGCTGATCGGCGCCACCCTGTCGTCGGCCGCCCTGGCCGCCGATATCAAGCTGGGCGTTGCAGAAGCCCTGACCGGTCCGGCCGCCAAGTACGGCGTGGCCATCAAGAACGGCTTCACCCTGGCTTCCGAAGAGATCAACGCCAAGGGCGGCGTCAACGGCGACAAGCTGGCCCTGGTGATCGAAGACGAACAAGGCAAGAAGGAAGAAGCCATCAACGTCTTCAAGAAACTGATTTTCCAGGACAAGGTGCTGGCGGTGTTCGGCCCCACCCTGTCCAACTCGGCCTTCGCGGCCGACCCGATCGCCAACGCCTCCAAGGTCGTGGTCTTCGGCACCAGCAATACGGCTGACGGCATCACTGCCATGGGCCCCTTCACCTTCCGCAACTCCGTCATGGAAGCCGACGTGCTGCCCGTGACCGTCAAGGCGGCCGTGAAGCACTTCGGCATCAAGAAGGTCGCCGTGATCTACGGTAACGACGACGCCTTCACCAAGTCCGGCTACGACGTCTTCAAGGCCACGCTGGAACAGCAGAAGATCCCGACCACCACCACCGAAGCCTATGCCAAGGGTGACGTCGACTTCAAGGCCCAGCTGACCAAGATCAAGGCCGGCAACCCGGACGCCATCGTCTGCTCCTGCCTGGCTGAAGAAGCCGCCAACATCATCCTGCAAACCCGCGCGCTGGGCATGAAGCAGCCCTTCATCGGCGGCAATGGCCTGAACTCGCCCAAGCTGTTCGAGATCGCCAAGGATGCCGGCGACAACACCCTGATGGGCAGCCCGTGGTCGGCCGAGAACCAGACCCCGGCCAACAAGGCCTTCATCGCGGCCTACAAGGCCAAGTTCGGTTCCGACCCTGACCAGTTCGCCGCCCAGGCCTATGACGCCATGTACATCGTGGTCGATGCCCTGAAGACCGTGAAGCTGTCGGGCAACCTGGTCAAGGACCGCGACGCCCTGCGCGCCGCCCTGCCGGCCGTGAAGATCGATGGCGCCACCGGCAAGTTCGCCTTCCGCGCAGCCCCCGCCGTGGCGGGCAAGCAGGTCGGCTTCGATGCGGACCAGGAAGCCATCGTCAACATCGCCAAGGGCGGCAAGTTCGTCCTGTTGAAGTAAGCAGCACAGCCGGCTTCGGGGCGACCCGCAGCCGGCGTCGAGACTCTCCCGCAGTGCCGCAGCAGGTGCGATGCGCCTGCTGCGATCTTCACGCGGGATGCGCACGATACCGCCAGGCCGGAACGGGGATGCACAGGCAGCCAGTCGGGATGACAGGCCGCCGATTCCGGCAATACGACGTAACGAGGGACTTCGCCCCTGCTGCGCACATCCGTGCCATGCAGCCGGTGTCGTACCCCATCACCTATCGCAGGTTCCAATGTTAGAACAACAGCTCATCAATGCCCTTTCGCTGGGCAGCGTGTATGCGCTCTTCGCGCTCGGCTTCACGCTGGTCTTTGGCGTCCTGGGCGTGATCAATCTTTCGCACGGCGCGATCTTCATGCTGGGCAGCTATGCCGCCCTGCTGCTGGTCGAACAGATGCAACTACCACTGTGGGTGGCCCTGTTGCTGGCCATGGTGGCCACGGGCCTGCTGGGCCTCATCATCGACGTGCTGGTCCTGAAGCCGCTGCGCCGCCGCAATGCGCCTCACCTGATCCCCATGATCGCCACCATCGGCGTGGCCATCATGATCACCAACATCTCGCAGGGCCTCTTCGGTGCCGAGAACAAGCGCTTCCCCCAGGGCACCATCCCTGAAGAGAGCGTCAGCCTGGGCAACCTGCACATCACGGCCGTCCAGGTGGCCATCATCGTGATCGCCTTCGTGCTGATGGTGGTGCTGCTGGGCGTGATGCGCAAGACCCAGCTGGGCCGGGCGCTGCGCGCCATCGCCGAGTCGCCCAAGGCGGCTTACCTGCTGGGCATCAACGTCGAAGGCCTGTTCCTGCTGACCTCGTTTGCCGCCGCCGCCCTCGGTGGCGCTGCCGGCGTGCTGGTGGGCGTGTCCTTCAACGCGATCTCGCCCTTCATGGGCCAGCCCATGCTGCACAAGGGCATTGCCGTCATCATCCTGGGCGGCATGGGCGATATCCGTGGCGCCATGATCGGCGGCCTCTTCCTCGGCTTCGCCGAGGTGTTGACGGTGGCGTATATCTCCAGCGACTTCCGTGACGCGGTGGCCTTCGGCCTGCTGTTCCTGATCCTGCTGGTGAAACCCTCCGGCATGTTCGGCAAAGTTCTGGAAAGAAAGGCATAACGATGGGCTTCATGGAATGGTGGGATGGCTTCTGGGCCACCTACAACACTGTCATCTTCAGCATTGGCGTCAACGCCATGCTGGCCCTGTCGATCTACGTCACCCTGTCCTGCGGCCTGCTGTCGCTGGCCAATGCGGCCTTCATGGGCATCGGCGCCTATACTGCGTCGCTGCTGACGATGCAGTTCGAGATGCCCTTCCCGATTGCGCTCGCGGCCGGCGGCGTGCTGCCGGCGCTGGTGGCGCTGGTGATCGGCATCCCCACGCTGCGGCTGTCGGGCGTATACCTGGCGATGGCCACGCTGGGCTTTGGCGAGGTAGTGCGCGTGATCGTGCTGAACCTGGACATCACCGGCGGCCCCATGGGCCTGAACGGCGTGCCGCCGATCACCGAGTGGTGGCACATCGTGCTGATCCTGGGGGTGACCGTCTACGCCCTGGCGCGCCTGCGCCGCTCCAAGACCGGCCGGGCCTTCGAGGCCATCAAGGAAGATGAAGTGGCCGCGCGCCTGATGGGCGTGAACGTGGCCGGCTACAAGCTGCTGGCCTTCATCATCGGTGCGGCCATTGCCGGTGTGGCGGGTGGCCTGAACGCCCACTACACCTTCACCATCGGCCCCAACAACTACGGCTTCGAGAACGCGGTCGACATCCTGACCATGGCCGTCTTCGGCGGCACCAGCAACCTGATCGGCCCGATGATCGGCTCGACCATCCTGTCGCTGCTGCCTGAAGTGCTGCGTCACTTCAAGGACTTCCGCCTGGCCATCAATGGCCTGATCCTGATCCTGGTGGTGCTGTACCTGCCCAAGGGCATCTGGGACCCGCGCCGCATCCGCGCCGTCCTGGGCCGCAACGCTGAGAAGAAGGTGAAGTAATGCTTTTACAACTCAAAGACATCAGCAAGAACTTCGGCGGCCTGCAGGTCCTGCAAGGCGTGAACTTCACCGTCAAGCAAGGCGAGATCTTCGGCCTGATCGGCCCCAACGGCGCCGGCAAGACCACCGTCTTCAACCTCATCACCGGTCTGCTGCGCGCCTCCTCGGGCAGCATCAGCTTCAATGACGAGGACATCGGCACGGTCGCCCCGCACAAGATCACCGAGCGCGGCATCGCCCGTACCTTCCAGAACATCCGCGTGTTCAAGGAAATGACCCTGCTGGAAAACGTCGTGGTGGGCATGCACGAGCACCTGAACTATGGCGTGGCCAGCATGCTGTTCAACCTGGGCGGATTCCGCAAGGCAGAGAAAGAAGCGCGTGAACGCGCACTGGAACTGCTCTCCTGGGTGCGCCTGGACCACAAGGCCCACATGCTGGCCGACAGTCTCTCCTATGGCGAGCAGCGCAAGCTGGAATTTGCCCGTGCGCTGGCCACCAAGCCCAAGCTGCTGTTGCTGGACGAGCCGGTGGCCGGCATGAACCCGGCCGAGAAGACCGAGTTGATGAGCGAGATCGTCAACATCAAGCAGCGTGGTTTCTCGATCTTCATGATCGAGCACGACATGCGCTTCGTGATGGGACTGTGCGAGCGCATCGCCGTGCTCAACTTCGGCAAGATCATCGCCGAAGGCACGCCGGACCAGATCAAGAACAACCAGGAAGTGATCGAAGCCTATCTCGGCAAGGAAGAAGCATGAGCGCCAGTGGCAACAAGCAACCCATCCTGCAGGTGCAAGACCTGGCCGTGGCCTATGGCCATATCGAAGCGGTCAAGGGCATCAGCCTGTCCCTGAACGAAGGCGAGATCACCGCCCTGGTCGGCGCCAATGGTGCCGGCAAGAGCACCTCGCTGCTGGCCATCTCCGGCCTGGTCAAGGCGCAGCGCGGTCGCGTGCTGCTCAACGGCCAGGATGGCCAGGACCTGCTGCAGATGTCGCCGCACCGCATCGTCGAATCCGGCGTGGTGCAGGTGGCCGAAGGACGCGCCACGCTGACCACCCTGAGCGTGGAAGAAAACCTGGCCCTGGGCGCCTACACCCGCCGTGACAAGGACGGCGTGGCCCGTGACCTGGAGTGGGTGTATTCGCTCTTCCCGGTCCTGAAGAACCGTGCGACGGGCCTGGCCGGCAACCTCTCCGGCGGCGAGCAGCAGATGCTGGCCATTGGTCGTGCATTGATGGCCAAGCCCAAGGTGTTGCTGCTGGATGAGCCGTCGATGGGCCTGGCCCCCTTGATCATCCAGGAGATCTTCCGCATCGTGCAGGAGATCAACAAGACCGGCATGACGGTGCTGCTGGTGGAACAGAACGTACGCCAGGCGCTGCGCATCGCGCAACGCGGCTACGTGCTGGAGACCGGCAAGATCGTGCTGGAAGATACCGGTGCCAACCTGCTGGGCAATCCCAAGGTGGTGGAAGCCTATCTGGGCGGTTGAGTGTCGGCGGTACAATCCCCTGAACGGCGGCCTGCGGGTCGCCGTTTTTACTGGTGATGTGCATGCCCGGAAAAATAATAAAAAATATTTCAATTAAGTGTTGACCACCTGACTGATAGGCCTTAATATGCAGCCTCTTTCAAGCACAGCAGCTTATCGCTGATGCCAGAAGGCCCACGTGGCGGAATTGGTAGACGCGCATGGTTCAGGTCCATGTGCCGCGAGGTGTGGGGGTTCGAGTCCCTCCGTGGGCACCAAAACAAAAAAGGTCATGCAATATATTCCCTCCAGAGTTTTTGCGAAGTAGCGTCAATTAGACACGCATTTCCCCAAGAACACTTATTGATCGTGAGATGTCGCAATGGCGTCCCATTTGATGATCTTGGTCGCGCCCTGTGCCATGGGCGCCAATTGATGAATCACATGACCAGCAAGAATGTTCTTGCGCAGGTCGCTAAGAATGTCCTGAACACCGCCATACGGTGCAATGAGATCGACGATCCACACCTGCTCCCCACTCTGCCAATCGGAAACCGCCAGCCGATGCGGCACCTGGCGATAACGATGCGCCGCCTCGGTCGACAGTCTCGCCCAGCTGACGAACGCCAGTGGCATCGTGTCGCGCATGTAGAGCTTGGCCTGATCCAAGACCAATGCCGGCATGACGCGCCACTCCAAATCGCTGATCAGCCCGTGTCGGGTGCCGCCCTGCTGCATCATCAACCACGTCACCGGCCCCAGCACTGGAATCTTCTGGTTGACCCGTCGTGCCTGCTCCATGACGAGCGAGGCCAGATCGGTAAACTGCTCGCCTGAGTACTCCTTCTCGCTATCGCTCATCGCTACTCCATCAGGATAATCCGCGTTCATCATTGGTCGCCGACTCGCTCTCATTGCTGGATAGGTTTTGCCTGCACCTTGCGTACCATCAAGGCATCGATCTGGTAGATGTCCTGCTCCGTCAGCAGGCCGGCCGAGGCCTTCAGCTTCAGGCCCTGCATCAGCGTCTCATATCTGGCTTTCACCAGATCACGCCGAACCATCGCAAGTTGCTGCTCCGCGTTGAGCACATCGATGTTGATGCGCGTACCGGTGCGGTATCCGATCTTATTTGCTTCGACAGCACTGCTACTGGACTGAACGGCCGACTCAAGGGCATCAATCTGCGACTGCCCGCTGTCGAAGCCGGTAAACGCCTGCTTGGCGGCGGTGACCGCCTGGCGAGCAGCCGACTCCCAATCAGCGCGGGTCTTGTAGTAGGTCGCCGCTGCCTCGCGAACCTTCGAGTCGGTCCCTCCGCCAGAATAGAGAGGTATATTGAGCTGGATACCGACCTGCGTAGAGCGCGAACGGGCATCGATGTCAGCCGGCGAGCTTAGACTACCAGACGTGTAGTTGCGACCATAGGATGCCGTCACGTCCACTGTGGGCGCATGTCCGGCACGATGGCGCGCGATTTCCTTGCGAGCCACCTCCTGAGCGGCCCACTGCGCCCGCACCTGCGGATTCTGCTCGCGCGCCGCACTGATCCATGCGGCCAGCTCCGACGGTGCTGGCTTCGGCAGCACCACATCTCCCCGCAAGACCAGGAGTTCCTCAGCCTGCTGGCCAGTGATCCGTTCATACTCCGCGTGCTTGTTGATCAGCTCATTCATCGCCGCGATACGCTGTGATATGGCCAGATCAAAACGTGACCTGGCTTCATAAGTATCCGTAATAGTCGAGACACCCACTTCAAAATTACGCTTGGCCAGCGCCAGTTGCTGTTCTACCGCTTGGAGTTGCATCAGCGCCACGCCCAGACTCTCCTCGGCGACCAACACGTCGAAATAAATTTGCGCCACGCGCAGGACCATGTCTTGCTGTGCCTGTGAAAATACCGCTTCCGCCTGCCGGATCTGAGCGCCGGCCTGATCATAGGTGATCCAATTCGCCAGCCGGAACAAGGGCTGGCTCAGTTGCAGCGACCACGTGCGGGTACGCGCATCCCTCGCCAGATAAGGCGCATCGTTGAATGAGGCATCCCCCTTCTGCGAGCTGCTGTTGAAGCCGGCGCTCAGAATGGGCAACAAGCCCGCGCGCGCTTGCGGAAGTTTCTCTCGCGCGGCATCCAGCGTATAGCGCGCCGATTCAAATAGGGGATCCTGTTGCAAGGCACTGCGGTATGCCTCGCTGAGTGTCTTTGCCTGAACCGGTGCTGTCCATATCGCTATTGCAACCAGTACGCACTGGGCGGCACGGCGGGAGACTACATCTCCGCGCCGCTGGATGAAGTAGTCAACGTTCACGCAGTGCCTCCTCTTTGTAACGAAGCATGGGAGCGAGGAAATATTCAATCACGCGGCGCTCACCTGTCTTGATATCAGCCGTCACGTTCATGCCGGCCATGATGCGGCCCTGCGCGCCATGCACGGCGTTGGGCGTCTGGAGTTGCTCCAGCTGTATGCGCACGGGATAGATAGGCCCCAGCTTCTGATCCAGGACCGCATCTGTGCCGACCCACTGTACTTTTCCCTCGATGTAGCCATAGCGGGTGAAATCGAAAGTCTCGATCTTGGCGATGACACGCTGCCCTATCCTGACATGGCCGATGTCGCGATTGTTAAGCTGTGCCTCCACCTCCAGTGGGGAGTTATCGGGAACGATGCTCATCAGGGCCTGGGCAGGCGTCACGACGCCCCCTACGGTACTCACTGCCAATTGCTGTACGACGCCATCAATCGGTGCCTTCAACATCTGGAGGTCGCGCCGCTGGGCCGCCTTGACCAGCTCCTGCCGGACGATATTGCGCTTTTTGATTGCTTCCACCAGTTCCGCCGAAATACGTGCACGGAACTCAGCCATTGCCAGCGTCTTTTGCTGAGCGGCCACGCGCCGACCCGCATCCGATTCCCTGAGACGATTCTCCTGGACGGCTTCCTCCTTTTGCAGATTGATCAATTCCAGCTTCGTCTCAATCAGCCCGATTTCGGCAATATGCCCCGTCTTGGCCAGGCCCTCACGCATGAGGTGCTTTTTCTCCACCAGCGGCAGACTGTTGCGCAATTGCTGGACGTTCGAGGCGATCGCATCATAGTCGGCCTGCCGGCGTGCGATGTCAGCCTGCAACGAAGCCAGCCTGGATTGCTGCTCGCTCAAACGACTGCTCAGGATTGCCTGCTGGTTCTGCAGAATTTCCCGGGGCATATCACCGGTGGCACCAATCATGGGCTTTCCCTGCTGCAGGGCTTCCAGGCGCGACACCTCGGCCTCGCTCTCCCAGACCTCATACTGAAGACGTTGCCGGTCTGCGTCGGTAGTGGTCTGATCCAATGTCAGCAAGACCTCGCCCGCGCGTACCGCTTGTCCATCACGGACAAGGATCTCCTTGACCACACCGGTCTCCAGCGACTGAATGATTTTGCTTTTTCCTGAAGGAATGACCCGCCCTTGGGCAGAGACCACAATATCGATATGCGCCATGAACGCATAGAGCACCGCCAGCAAGACAATTCCGCAAACCGTCAGGCTGACCATACGCGCAATGCATGCCGGCGGTCGGGCCTGGATCCTGATGGCAGCAGTCGAAAAGGGATGGGCGTCAGGCCCAACCACGGAAGTATCCGCGACAGTCCGTAACTCATGCATGGGCCACCTCCACCGGGGCCATCGACTCCTTGCTCACAGTCTGCAGATCGCTCTCCAGTACCTGATGCGCATTGTATAAGTCGAAATAGCGTCCCTTGCCTGCCACCAGTTCATGATGATGCCCCGATTCAATGACCCTGCCGCGCTCCAAGACAAGGATACGATCGGCCAGACGAAGCGTGGACAAGCGGTGGGCCACAATAAAGACCGTGCGCCCCCGACAGATGTCGGCCATGTTGTCGTGGATGGCGCGTTCTGCCTCGTAATCCAGGGCAGCCGTCGCTTCGTCCAGCAAGAGCAAGCGCGGATTGGTAACCAGTGCACGAGCAATCGAAATACGTGCCCGCTGCCCGCCGGATAGTTTTCCGCCTCGCTCACCAACGGCCGTATCATAGCCCTCGGGTAGCCCAAGGATAAATTCATGTGCGCCGGCCAACTTGGCAGCATTGATGACATCTTCCATCGGGAGATGCCCATTGACCAGGTCGATATTCTCCCGCACCGAGCGATTGAGCAGCACACCGTCTTGAGCGACCACGCCAATCTGGCGGCGCAGCCAACTGGTATCGACTAGGCTCAGGTCCATACCGTCAACCAGGATGTGCCCACGCTGGGGCGTCTGGAGCCGTTGGAGCAATCTCACCAATGTGGTCTTGCCGGCTCCAGACACGCCGACTAGCCCGATGATCTCGCCAGCAGCCACATCGAAGGAGATTGCGTCGATCACGTCCGCCGCATCTGGCCGATACCGAAACGACACATCGCGTAGGCTGATATCGCCACGAATGGCAGGTGGCATTGCGCGCATGGGCTGGAACACCTGCTCGGTAGGCGCATCCATGATATCGGCCAAGCGCCTGAGAGACACCTTCATTTGCGTAACGTCCTGCCACAGCGAGGCCAGCTTCAGGATCGGTGCATTGACACGTCCCGATAGCATGTTGAAGGCGATCAAACCACCTACCGTCAGGTCACCTTGAATGACCAGCCGTGCTCCTGCCCACAGCAGAATCACAGTAAGCAGCTTGCTGGTCAGGGAGATAAACTGGTTGGTGGCGTTGCCGAGATGTCCGCTATGGAAAGCTACGTTGACGTAGTCACCCAGACGGCGCTCCCATTCCCGCTGCCATTGTGGCTCCACGGCCTGGCCCTTGAGGGTTTCGATAGCGGTGACGGTCTCTACCAGAAAGGCCTGATTCTCGGCACCCAGGGCGAACTTGTCTTCAAGCTTCTTGCGCAACAGGGGTGTCATCAACCAGGATGCACCGAAGAAGATGGGCAAGGCGGCCAGCACGATGAAGGTCAGTATCGAACTGTAGTAGAACATCACGCTCAGGAATGCCACCGTAAAGAACAGATCGATCCAGCTGGTCAGCGCCTGTCCTGTCAGGAAGTTGCGGACGTTTTCCAGCTCGCGCATTCGCGCTACCGTATCGCCGCTACGGCGCGACTCGAAGAACGACAACGGCAAGTGCAGCAGGTGCCGGAACAGTTTGGCTCCAAGTTCCACGTCGATACGATTGGTCGTATGGGAGAAGAGATAATGTCGCATCCCCGAGAGCAGCACTTCGAAAATGGCAACCCCCAGCATGGCTATCACCATCACGTCCAGTGTTGATAGCGAGCGATGCGTGAGTACCTTATCGATCACGACCTGGAAGAAAAGCGGTGTGAGCAATGCGAAAATCTGCACAAAGAACGAAGCCAGCAATACCTCCGCCAAGAGTCGACGGTACTTGCGCAGGGCTTGCCAGAACCAGCCTACGCCGAACTTGTGAGCCTGCGTACGGTTCGACTCTTGGATACTGGGTTGGCGGGCTGCCTTGATCCAACGTCCGGTCCACGCTGCCTCGAACTCTTCCTGACGCATCTGGCGAGGTTGCTGCTCACCCGCCATGTGCAATACGACTTGGCCGGCCTCGATGCGCCCGACAAGCATGAAGCGCCCGTCGCGTCCTTCTGCGATCAGCGGCAGGAGGCTGGCATTCAGCTGTCCTATTTGACCGCGCTCCACGGATGCATCGAATTCCAGGGCGTGCAATGCCGCCACCAAATCCGGCAATCCTATCGGCTTGCCAGGTTCCGAAAAACAATGTGCCAATTGCTGCGCGTCGAGGCTCAAACCGTTGATCTGTGCATATAGTCGCAACAGCTCCAGATTGGCGCCATCCTCGCGATTCTGCTGCCCCTCCTGCGAGGCAGTTGTCGGGCCGTGCTGCAAGTCCTTTTCCATCGTCATCTTTCCCCAAGTTTCCCTCCCTGGAGCCCTGCTACCTACGCCGGCTGACGGACCGTCAATGGCGTCATGAAATTGGAACCGCAGTTCCGAAAACCCAGATGGGTCATGAAACGGTTGAAGCGCGCCTGATCCACGTCCACGCTCATATTGATGCACAGTTCGGAGGCGTTGCGATTTTCCGCCCACCGCCGAAAGGCAATCAGGAGCTTGAGCGCTGCCGAGCTTCCCCGATATTCGGCGGCAACGAAGAAATAACTATCTTGAGCCACCAGGGCATTACTGAAGAAGTAGTCGACGACGTATCCGGCAAGCATCCCCACCGGCTCGCCGGCCCCATTACGCGCGATCAGGATGCATCCCGCCATCGGGTTCCTGATCAATTTAGCCATCGATGCCCGCGTCTTGGCTTGATCCATCGGGTAAACTTTGAATCTGGACTCCTGATGCATTTTGATGCCGAGAGACATCAGGTCATCAACGTCCTTCAATTCTGATAATGAGATCTTCATTTGTGGTAATTGGATACTCAATGTAGCACTGGTACATGACCCGATGGATCATTGGCGCTTCCCATGGCGGATGCGTGCATCTCGCTGCCAGGCAAAGTCAGTGAATGATCCGCAGAAGGTACGAATGACAGAGCCTCTCCCGATGAGCCAGAACTTGTGGCAACCACCTGGTTGAATAGGAGTGCCATCTGGCGGATGGCAGCAAGCTCATCCAAGGCCATCTGCTCCGGACTGGACGCCAGCTCGCTGATGGCATGCGCGGTCAAAGCAGAAGACGATGGCGACCGAGTTTCTTCTGCGGCAAACGCGGGTTCGTCACCGCCATGCGCTGCCGGATGCGCCGCAGCAAGCGCTACCTTGGCCGCGCCGAAGAATAGTGAGGCCTCACTGGCGAACATCACATCTCCGGCCAGCATGGTGCGGCCATCCGAGAGCGAGACATCGCTGGTACCGAAGACTACGTTACCGCTATTTATTTCGGTGCGACCGTGACGCTGTAGTCCAATGGACGTAATGCCCATCTGATCAAGTGAGATGAACTCCCCGGCATCATGTACACCATTTTTGTTCAAGTCGCGCAAGACACCAAACGATGGCCATTGGGTATCACACGAGCTTAATTTCCCATCTCCGTCGCTATCAAATGCAGCCAGACCCTCCAGGTCTGTCTTGGCGCCCTCTGTATACGAAACGAAAGAAATCTCCTTGCTGCCAGCAATGCGACCATCGTGGTTGGCATCTAATGCCAAAATGCCATCGTCGTTGGAAACCCAACCAATACGTTCACGCCAGCCATTGCCGTTCAGATCGACGAAGATATGAGAGTCGCTGGGATCGACTAACTCGAGACCATCTCCATCAAGGTCGATCACCACCGGGAAAATCCCACAGCCACCGCCACCACCGCTGCGTGCTCCAGAATGCCAGGAATTAACGACAGCATCCGCACTGGCCCCCTGACTATCGGTGGCACGAACGACGAACGGGTCGGCACCTGAATAGGGATCGCCTAGATGAATGTAGTATTGCCATGCGCCTTTATCAAATACAGCATGTTCAGTGGCATGCGTATGGTCATAAAGCGATGCAGAGGGATCTGTATATTGATTCACCCACGCGTGACCATGTTGGGGACTGCCTGCTAACTGGTAGTTGATGGTGCTGGAATCGCCGTCTGGATCATATGCAATCACTCTTCCGTTTGCTCGAAATGGGTCATCAAAATATGGAAGACCATCGGTCGCTGACAGAACACCGCCGTCTCGAGGATCGAAATCAATTGGCCGTAACCATCCGCTTCTGTACAAACTCTGCACCAACACGTTTCCATTGGAATCCATCAAGTCATTGGATCTGCGTTCTCCAAAGTCATCAGCGATGGTGTCATTGGGATCGGCAAGGATGGACATTGCACTGGCTTCATTCGTCACCCGAACGAGCGACCAGCCACTGTCCGAATCAAAAAAACCAAATGCGTTCGGCTGCCATCGGTAACCGTAAATAGGGCGTCCGTACCAGATATCCTCAATAACCGGCGCATCGTTGACCCCCTGTACGTTGAGATAAGCCGTCGCCCATGTATTCCCACCCTCACCGTCAGATACCTGGTACCTGAAGCTGGCCGCACCGTAATAGTCCTGCGCCGGCGTGAAGCGAATACTGCCATCGGCTTGGAGGCTCACGGTGCCGTTCGCTGGATTGCTCACGGCCGTCACGGAGAGTAACGAAGTCGAAGTGGCATCAGGATCCTTATCATTGACCAGCAACTGCGCGGGGGGGATCACAAATGCCGTATCTTCAAACCCGGCAAAGCTGTCATCAACCGCCACCGGATTGACGTTCACACGGGAAAAGTCGATGCGTGCCGCACCGATGGACTCGGCTCCGCCCGGGTCTCGCACGACATACTCAAAACTGCCGACACCGGCGTAATTGTTCTCGGGAACGAAGGTAATCGTGCCATTCGCATTGAGCGTCACTACCCCATGCATGGGGGCACGGACAGCCACGAGGGCCAACGAATGTGGATCTTCCACATCAGTATCATTGGCCAGCAATGAGGCCTGCGTCAGCGTATAACTCAGGTTACGTTTGCCATTGATCAACTCATCGTTGACCACTGGCGCATCGTTGACCGCATTGAATTGCAGATCGACCCGCGCTTGGCTTTTCCCGCTCACCCCGTCATCGACGACATAGGTAAAACTGGCCGGCCCGAAATAGTTCAGATCCGGGACAAAGACAATCTCGCCATCACTCAACCGAGCAGTTCCATGCGATGCATTGCCGACCGAACTGATATGTAACTCACCATGAGTATTATCTACGTCATAGTCATTTTCCAGTAACGCCCCCACCACGAAATGGGCGCTCTGATCTTCGTCGATGGTCGCCCTCTCGCCGATGAGACGTGGCGCGTCGTTGACCGGATTGATCTGCAACGAGGCCGTACCGACCGTAAAGCCCCCGACGCCATCGGACACCGTATAGGTGAAGACCGCCATACCGAAATAATCAGGTTCCGGCCGGAAGCGAATGCCCCCGTCTGGATCAAGCGCGACCGCGCCATGCGTCGCATTGTCGACAGAGACAATACGTAGATCGGAGTGTTGATTGTCTACATCCGACTCGTTAGCCAATAGCAATGCGGAGGCAATATTCTGGGCCACGTCCTCGTCAAAGATGATCGTCTCGCCACGGACCTCGGGTGCATCATTGACTGGAGCCAAAGTGATCACCGTAGTCCCCAGCACGCGTCCGCCGTTACCATCGTCAGCTGTGTAAGAGAACGACGCGGCGCCGACAAAGTCGCGCTCGGGAAAAAAGCGTATCTTGCCGTCCTCCCGCAACTCCACTACGCCATGCTGCGCATTGCTGACGGCGCTGATACGCAATACCTGGGCATTGCTCGCCACATCGACATCCGTGTCGTTGCCCAACAGACGGGACTGGTCGATTTCCAGCACGACGTCCTCATCGCTGTCGATGTGCTCGCCAGTGACCACTGGCAAGTCATTGACGGGCAGGATCGTCAGGACCATGGTCCCGGCGATCTCGAAGCCATCACCACCATTGTTCAACAAGTTCGCCGGATCGCGATCGGCGACCCAATAGGTAAATTGCGCAGGGCCATTATAGTCACGGTCAGGTATGAAGCGTATCGTCCCATCCTCGCCCAAGACAACCTGCCCGCGCTGTGCCTGTCCAACTCGGGTGATGCGCAAGACGGCACCATTGATGAGGCTATCCACGTCCGTGTCGTTGGCCAACAGGTCAGCCACACGGAACAGCAGGGTATGGTCTTCATCACCGGCAGCCTGTTCGCCCTGAACGACAGGCGCATCGTTGACGGGTGTAATGTTCAGATGCACCGTTCCAACGGTCTCGATTCCCTCTCCGCCATTGTGGGCCAGTTGCACTGGGTCGCGATCTGCAACCCAATAATCAAACTGCGCGGGACCGTTATAGTCCTGGTCGGGAACGAAGCGGATCGTTGTCTTCGTCGCTGGACGCGGTCTCGTTGCCGACCACCGGAGCGTCATTGATTGGATTGATGGTCAGGCTGACCGTCCCCGGCGTTTCCAGGCCGGCACCGCCATGTGCGGCCAGTTCCGACGAATTGCGATCACCGACCCAGTAGGTAAATCGTGCTGCACCGTGGTAGTCCGGATCGGGCGCAAAGGCAATCATTCCATCGTCACCTAGGACAACCTGCCCGTGCTGTGCCTGTCCAACTCGGGTGATGCGCAAGACGTCACCATTGATGAGGCTATCCACGTCCGTGTCGTTGGCTAGCAGGTCAGCTACAGGGAACAGCAGGGTATGATCCTCGTCACCTACCGCCTGTTCGTCCTGAACGACAGGTGCATCGTTGACGGGTGTGATGCTCAGATACACCGTTCCAACGGTTTCGATTCCCTCACCGCCATTGTGGGCCAGTTGCACTGGGTCGCGATCTGCAACCCAATAATCAAACTGCGCGGGACCGTTATAGTCCTGGTCGGGAACGAAGCGGATCGTTTCAGGCTGACCGTCCCCGGCGTTTCCAGACCGACGCCGCCATGTACGCTCAGTTGCTCCGGATCGCGATCGCCAACCCAGTAGGTAAATTGCGCGGGGCCATGATAATCCTGGTCAGGTAGGTAACGGATCAATCCATCGTCACCCAGGACGACCTGCCCGTGCTGTGCCTGTCCGACCCTTGTCACGCTTAGTCGATCACCATCCACCACGCTATCCACATCGAAGTCGTTGGCCAACAGATCTGAGGTGCGCAACACCAGCGTCTCGTCTTCGCCGTCGACAGAAAATTCGTTCTGCACGACGGGGGCATCGTTGACTGGCGCAATCAACAAGCTTGTCGACCCGTGGCTGCTGAGGCCATACTGGTCGGTCACCGTATAGTCGAAACTGGCAGGACCGTGATAGTTCAGATCGGGGATGAAGATGATTTCGGTCTTGCCGTCTGCGGTATTGCTGAGCGAGACCTGTCCGTGAACGGAACCGAAGACAGCCGTGATGCGCAGTGGCTGCTGATCCGGAAAGGCAGATGCATTGATCGCGGCATCGTTTGCCAGCAATAAGGTTTCAGCGAGTCGCAAGCCTATGTCCTCGCTGCCCTCGATGCGTTCTCCAAACACTGTCGGATAGTCAAGGACAACACCTGGCGTTGTTGGTGTGTTGGCCGCGACTTCCGGGAGAGCTTCCGAATAGATTTCCCTGCTTACCCTGATACTACTTGTGGCGCCGACTATCTCCCGGGCAGTCACTTGCGCGTCGTGGAGTCGTAACACCACCGCTTCCGGGGCCTGGACAGCGACATCGGTTTTCGACGCCCCGGCATCCACGATGTGAGCAGGCAGGAGCACACCCATGACTGGTCTTCTAGGATGCTCAATGCCGAGGGCGCCGCTGGTGGCCGTCGCGAGCACAGCCATTGTGTTATCGCGTGCTGCAGACGCGGAGATACCTGTCCCGGATGGCAGCAAGACCTCTGGTGGCGCAGCGACTGCGAGTGCGGGCCACTGCGTAGCCGCTGCCGCCAGCGCGACTGCCACCCCTGGCAGGAAGGTCACTGGAGTCTCGCGTACCTGGCTTGCCGATGTTCTTGCAGCCGCCTGGGCAGCCCCCACCTGACCTGCTAGAGTAGCTCCAACTGAGCCGCTGACAAGGCGTCGATCACTTGTGCCGATTGTCGTATCGCTACGATCACTGGTACTGGAAATGGTCTGGGCGGTCGTTGATATAAGCGCACCATTGCCCGCATCAATGTGCGCATGACCACTCTCCCGAGCCAGATCACCACCATGCGTGTGTTCTTTCTGGCCATCAAACTGGCGCGTATTGATGGCGTGCAGCACTGTCTCGCCACCCTCCTGCGACTCCAGCAAACCACCCACGGTCATCATGTAAACGACGCCCTTGACGTCGCCCGTCAATTGCTGGACGTTGAGCGCCACCGTGCTGCCGTCGGCCTTGACCAGCGCCGGCGGATTGCTTGCAAGATTGATTGCCACGATGCCGGCTGCCGCCATCGACTGCAATTCGCCCGCCGACGTGGCCGTGGCCGTTTGCGAGAGGCCATCATGATTGGCGTCTATCCAGACCTTCAGCGCCGCAAAGGCTGGATCACGCGCATCCAGCACACCATCCCGATTGGCATCTAGCCAGCGCAGGCTGTTGCGTTCCAGCGTGGAACCCGGATCCAGATTGAGCAGTTCACCCGCACCGATCTTCCCGTCGCCATTGAGGTCGATGGCAAGCATGCCCTGGTTGGCCGAGATCCAGTCGGTTTTCTCCAGGTAGCCATCGCCATCGATATCCGCGTACACCGGCCCGTTAGCCGCTGCAGCAGGCGTAGCCACTGCGGGGAAGCTCAGCGCCATGAAACGCTGCGTCAGGTGCTGCGCATCCTCCACCGGCATGCCGGCGCGCTCGCCCGGTCTGGCCGTGGCCGACACCCCGTCCTGCAGAAAATGCTGACGCACGGTCTCCGCTTCCCAGGCCGGAACGACCGCTTTCATGGCACGCTTCATGAAGTCGCCCACCAAAGTCTCTCCGGTGCCGTCTCCACGGCTACCGGCTCCGTCGTAGTAGCGCGTCTGTTCCTGGCCGTTTTCGTCTACCCATTTCAGGTAGAGATGGCCCTTGGCGCCATTGGCCAAGTTGAATCCATCCGGATCGTACTGGTAGCCCACCGACGGCAGACGCGGCGTGACCAGGCCATAGAGTGGCTGGCCGTTGGCGTCCACCATACCGGCCAGTTGCGATTGCAGGCCGCTGACCAGGTTGTTCATCCAGCCGGTCGCGGTGGCACCGCCACCTTCGTTGTCCTGGGTGGTGACGACGTGCGTATTGCCTGCCGTGTCCCAGACCGCTTGCGCCTGCCCCTCCAGCATCGGTTGGTCGGAGCCGAACATGCTGCTCACCAGCGAAATGATGACGGCCGCTACGGCACCGTAGGGACCGATCACGCCCATGGCCGACATCAAGCTCAGTGAGGAAGACACCATAGAGACTGGATTGCCAGACTCGACCGCCATGACCATACCGACGCCGGCTGCAACCGCCCCCAGGCCCTGTGCTGCCGCACCCAAGGTGCCGATGGCGTTGCCGGCCTTGTCGATCAGCGCTAGTCCCTCCATGGCTGCATAGAGCTGGATACCCTGCGCCCCCAGATTGGCTGACGATTGCAGGATGCCCAGTGCATCCCCCTGCTTGAGCGCATCGGCCAGGTTCATCGCCGCAGAGACGGCTCCCAGACCGGCGCCGATATTGCGTAGCGGGCCTGCTAAGGAGGCCAAGTCCGGAGGCAGGTTCGGTCCGCCCAGCGTCATCATCTGGTTGACCATGGACACGCCGGCCAGGGCGGCCGAGAAGGTATTGCCCCGCTCCAGCGCCTGGATCAGCGAGAGGGCGCTTTGGACTGCACCGAAGCCGGCTTGCATTTGCTGGGCTTGCTGACGCTCGGTTTCTGTCTCACTTAACCCCGCAATGACCTCTTCCTTCTTGCCATCGAGAGCAATATCAGCACCATCGCGACCCTCGTTCAAAAACCGAACAGATCCACCAGCGGTCTTCTTCACGATGCCCAATACATCACCAGATTCGGAGGCGACAATCACCTCTCCGCTCGGCAATTGATTCAGCTGAATATCGGGGCCAAATTTCGCCAAATATTGGCTTAACTGTTCTGTCTGAGCTGTCGATAACTCAAGGTTTGTATTTGTACTTATCTGCCGACCGATCACATGCGCAGGATCAGCACTTACGAGAAGCTCCTTGGAGAGCGTGAACTCATTTCCGATGCGATCAAACACATGCCAACCACCATCAGTCAACGCTACGCGGTCATCCGCTCCGAGCGCAGCCAAGGTGTCGCCTTGCCGTTGTAGAACGCCCTCACCAAGAGCCCCATCTCCCTGCCGGACTCGCGTCTCCGTTACACCGTTCGCCAGATAACGGGTGACAGTGTTATTGCCACTGATACTCCATTCGATGCCGTCAATAGAGAGGGTGTTTAGTGAAACCGAGATGATATTGCCATTTATCCCGCTCGGATAACTACCTGATGAATCTGCGTACTGGGGATCTTCCCACTCGCCGTTGTCAGACAGTTTGAGTTGCTTGATAACGCTTTGCTTGGGAAGTACATCAAGTAAACGCGGCACCGGGTTGGGATTATCCGCCGTTACAGGGCTTAGCTCATAAGCGACGATCCCGCTTTTGTTCGCGCCGATGATGATTGTATTGTCGTGTTCATCGACGTAGACGTAGCCTTTTACCCATATTGGCTTCGCATCTGAGCCAATATTGATATTTTGAATCTTCCCAATTTCAGGTGAGAACTGCCCAAGCTGGTTCAGAGCAGCTTCTGGCGATTTAATTTCAGGTTGAAGAGCGAGTGCCTTCAGGATTTCCGTTGGTCTTCCGCCAAAGACGGCATTATGAAGCGCGGTCGTTGGATCAACGAATTGCTCAGACTGCTTAAGAGCAGGAGGCACATCAAGATGAATGCTTACTTGACTTTTCGTACCATCGCCATTCTCTATGATCTTGAACGCAACCAATTCAGCAGCGTCCACATGCTTCGGCATTTTTCCTAAACTACGATAGCCGACAAAGACTTCGTTATTGTCCTTGTCCAGCAAAACAATGCCTTTTGCGTCTCCACGGGAGACTAGCGGCTGCCCGGTGAACTCCGCAGCCTCCTCAAGAATCCGAGAGTAGTGACCAGTATTACCGTTTCCACCGCGTCCAGCACTAAAGAACTGCACAATACTTTGTAAATCTCCGCTTGCCAAATTGGGCCAGAGTTTGCCCCCGGGAACTCCGTTGTAAACGCGAGAAAATACAGCAATTCGTTCTTCCTCCGAGAAAGAGAAGTCTTTACCCAAGGAACGTTCAATCCTGTCAACGTGCTGTTCGTACTCAGGCGAGGTAGACGTAAGCACCCTCGCCATTCCAGCTTGACTGAGTAAATTAGATACATCCAGTTCTCTGATGACGCCATTCTTATCCGTCTCTTTCAGCTTTAATAAGATCACATTACCGACGTCTGTTGATTTGCATTGAAAACTGACCCACTGGGGGTGCGGACAAAATCTTGGACTACCTTGGAGGTAGTTCATGTATTCATACGAAGACCGAATCAAAG
>QFZN01013229.1_pt1 | contig 42719 bp, 41 predicted proteins | sample 1740101 | NCBI WGS metagenome assembly QFZN01 (sample SAMN09210849, study PRJNA391713) | Ciliate metagenome, whole genome shotgun sequencing project. | isolation source: combination of 50 Heterometopus sp. ciliate cells from an enrichment culture... | host: Heterometopus sp. ...
GAATGGGAGTGCGCCGGCCTATACCTTCCCTTATGCGGGATCGAGTTCTGATCGTTTAGCTTATACGAGCAAGAACTTTACCTGGCTGGACTATTGGTACCGCAATAATCAAAGCACAAACGAACTGATCTTCAATGACGCCAGAGCCCAGGCGGGAATCTATCCGAATGTAACGCCCTATGAAAGCCTGACGCCTGTTGGATTACAGTTGTCGCGATTTTTCTCGGTCCTTGATTCGATTACCAATAGCTCGTTGGCAGCGGGTACTTATCTTGGCGCCACTGCGCTAGGAGCAAGTGCTGAAACCCGCGATGGCCTGACGATTGCTATGGGACAGTTGGCGCAGATTGGGGCTGCATTCATGCTGCCTAGGGCGGGGATATCGCCAGTATTTGGTGAGACGACGGCTAGCGCGCAATCGGCAACAGGCAGTGCCTCCATCGGTTCAACGAATTCCACTCGGGACCAGTATGTTGGCGACAGCCGTAGTGGAAATGTAAACTCGCCTAGCGGCGGTGGGGCAAATAGTGCTCTTGGAAAAGTCGTTGGAAATTACTCAGCTATTAATCCAGGGCCGTTAGCTGATAATTTGGCAGGAACATTTGCCGGTGGAAAATATACGACTGTCACATTGCAAAACGATACAATTCTTTATCGTGCCGGAACAGCCGACCAACCGTTAGGCCAATTTTTCAGTACAGAGCCGCCTACAGGAGTATTGCAAACGCGTATTGACAAAGCAGTTTTACCGAAATGGCCGGGAGGAGGAACTTCTCCGATTGATACGTCCTTTGCTATAAAGATTCCTGCTGGTACTCAAGTTCATATCGGTGAGGTCGGCACGCAGACAGGTTTTTATGTTGGCGGTACACAACAAGTTGTTGTTCTCAAACCATGGACGATTCCCGGCGTCCAGGTAATTAATTCAAATCCACTTAAATGAAAAATATTCAGAATGCAGAAATTATCTTGAAAAGGATAGTGGAGCTGCTTCGACTCGGGCAGCGCGATGATTGGGGAAATGCAGTGGAGAAATTTCTATTAGAAATAGGACGTTCTCCAAATACCGCCGCAGCTGGGATACTGTCTATGTATGGAGGAATGGGATCACTGAATGACCTTATCCTGTACAAGAATGGTCAGCCATTGGTTGCGGAAAATATTGAATTAGACGAATTGAGATCGGAGCTTTACCAGCTTTGCCGCAAAATAGCCTGATTGTCCTTGACCGGCCTGAAACAACTGGTTCAACGCTTAGAAGCGCGTAATACGCTGGTTGCCACAGCCGGCCGCGACACCAACAGCGCTTCCACTACGGTCGCCACCACCAACGCGGTCACCAGTGGCACCAACATCAACCAGAATGCGTCGATCTCCGTCTCGGAGCCCGGCGGAACGCTCACCGCCGTGGCGGGCCGCGACATCAACCTCAAGGCTAGTGGCACCTCCGCCGACAACGTGACACTGGTTGCGCAACGCGATGTGAATCTCTCCACGGTGCACGAGACATCTCAGGAAAAAATCACCTGGGACGGCGGCAACCGTGCCGAAGTCAACCGCGACAACGCCATCGGCAGCACGGTACAAGGCAAGAACATCGGCATCACTGGCGGCCGCGACATCAACAGCCAGGCAGCCTATGTCTGTAATGACCCAGCGAAACCTGCTCATCTCGATCAGTTAAAGAAAACGCCTCAGCCGGTGCCTTCATCTACTCCCCTCACCCACTCCAACAACACCTGCACCGGATGCCGCAGCGCCCGCTCAGACAACCTCTTGACCTGGCTACGGCAGGAATACCCGGTAGCCAGTAATTCATCCCCCCCCGCCTCCAGCTTGCGCTCCCACGACTGCGCATAGATGGTCTTCGACGTAGCCAGGTTGCGGGCCTCATGACCGTAGGTCCCCGACATGCCGCAACATCCCGCCTCCTCCACCTTCAGCGCCAGGCCGAAGCCGGCAAATACCTGCTTCCATTGACGCGTGCTGTCGGGCGCATTGGTCTTCTCGGTGCAATGCGCGATCAGGCGATAGGACGCCGCCACAGCCTGAGGCCGTGGCCGGGAGGCCAACACCCGCTCCAGCCACTCCTGCGGCAAGGCCACCCTGGGCACATCACCGATGTCCTCCACCTTGAGGTATTCCTGCCGATAGACCAGCGTCATGGCGGGGTCGATACCGACCAGGGCAACACCCGATTGCGCCAGCACCGACAATGACTGGGCATTGGTAATGGCCGCCTTCGCGAACCTGTCCATGAAACCATGCACATGCAATGGCTTGCCATTGGGCAGGTAAGGCGCCAGCCAGACCCGATACCCGAGGCGGCTCGCCAGCTCCACAAAGTCGGCCACCAGGGAGGTCTCGAAATAACGCGTGAAGGCATCCTGTACCAGCACGATGCTCCTTTCACGGTCCTGCCCGCTCAGCGACGACAGGCTTTGCGTTGTCGCTGGTTGTACGTCCCACTTCTCCAGCACTGCAGCCAGGTCGGTGCCATCCAGGGCGGGGCTATCGACCAGGCCGATCCAGCGCGCCACCAGCCCGCGCAGCCATGTCTGCCCGATGACATGGTTGTAGGCACGCGGGAAACGGGCCACCAGCGGCAGCATCGGCTCCAGCATGCCGACCAGGTAATCGCGCAAGGGACGCCGATAGCGCTGGTGATAAAGCTGCAGGAAGCGTGAGCGGAAATCCGGCACATTGACCTTGACCGGACATTGCCCGGCGCAGGACTTGCAGGCCAGGCAGCCGGCCATGGCGTCGTAGACCTCGTGGGAGAAATCTCCTGCGTGCTCACTGCGGCGCAGTTTCCGTGCTTCGGAAAGCAGACTCTCCTCTGAATTATCCACAGCCTTCGCCGCCAGCAGGACATCGCCGCCGGCCACGTCCTGCTGACGCAGCCATTCGCGCATCAGGGAGGCCCGCCCCTTGGGTGAATGCACACGATCGCGCGTGGCTTTCCAGGAGGGGCACATCGCATCGTCCGTATCGTAGTTGTAGCAGGCGCCGTTGCCGTTGCAGTGCATGGCCGCGCCATAGCTCTGCCAGACACGCTCGTCGATCTGCCGGTCGTGCTGGCCGCGCATGGGGACACCATCGATCTTCAGCAGTGCTTGTCCGGTCGCGGGCGAGGTGGCGATCTTGCCGGGATTGAGCTGGTTGTAGGGGTCGCAGGCCTGCTTGATTTCCTGTAGCGCCGGGTAGAGTTCGCCGAAGAAGGCCGGTGCATATTCGCTGCGCACGCCCTTGCCGTGCTCGCCCCAGAGCAGGCCGCCATGCCTGCGCGTCAGTGCTGCCACGGCATCGCTGATCGGGCGCACCAGCGCTGCCTGCGCGGGGTCTTTCATGTCCAGCGCGGGGCGCACGTGCAACACGCCCGCATCCACATGGCCGAACATGCCGTATTGCAGGCCGTAGGAATCCAGCAGTGCCCGGAACTCGGCGATGTAGTCCGCCAGCCGTTCCGGCGGCACCGCCGTATCCTCGACGAAGGGCTGGGGACGGGCCTCTCCCTGCACATTGCCCAGCAAGCCGACGGCGCGCTTGCGCATCGCATAGACGCGCTTGACCGCATCGTGGCCACTGGCGATGGTATGCCCCAACCGGGTCACCGTCCGGTCGCTGCGCAGGTACTGCACAAAAGCGGCGACCTCACGTTCGAGCGCATCGGCATCGTCGCCGCTGAACTCGACCAGGTTGATGCCCTGCACCGGCGCGGCCGGGTCCTGTGGAAAATAGTCGCCGACATCGTTCCAGACGATATCCTTCATGGCCAGCTGCAAGACCTTGGAATCTACCGTTTCGATGGAGAGCGGGCGTTTCTGGATCAGCGCGCGCGCATCATGCAGGGCATCCATGAACGAGGCATAGCTGATGTTGACCAGCGTGCTATGCGCCGGCACAGGCAGCACATTGAGCCGGGCTTCCACCACGAAGCCCAGCGAGCCCTCGGACCCGCACAGGACACTGTTGAGATTGAAGCCGCCATCGGCCTGCTGCAGATGGGCCAGGTCGTAGCCGGTCAGGCAGCGGTTGAGCGGGGGAAACTTGTCCCGGATCAGGGCGGCCTGGTCGCGGCTGATGCGATGGGCGGTCCTGAACAGCTCGCCGGCGCGGCCGGGGCGCTCCAGCCAGGGGTCAACGTCTCCGGCAGGCAGGCAATGGCTGGAAAAACGTTCGCCTCCCAGCAGCACCATCTCCAGGTCGAGGACGTGGTCGCGCGTCTTGCCGTAGGTGCAGCTGCCTTGTCCGCTGGCATCGGTATTGATCATCCCGCCGACCGTGGCGCGATTGGAGGTGGACAACTCCGGGGCAAAGAACAGTCCGTGCGGTTTCAGTGCCGCATTCAGCTGGTCCTTCACCACGCCCGCCTGCACCCGCACCCAGCGCTCCTGCACATTGATTTCCAGGATGGCATTCATGTGGCGCGACAGGTCGACCACGATGCCATCGGTGAGCGACTGGCCATTCGTGCCGGTACCGCCACCACGCGGCGCCACCTTGATCTCCCGATGCCGAACCTCGCCGAGCAGGCGGCCCAGCAACATGACATCCTCCGCGTGGGCCGGGCAGACCACGGCCTGGGGCAGACGCTGGTAGAGGGAATTGTCGGTGGACAGGACAGTACGGTCGGCGTCCCGCGCCGAGATCTCGCCGGCAAAGCCGGCATCGCGCAAGGTGGTCAGGAAGTCCTGATAGAGTCCGGATACCGAGGGCGTCAGGCGATGGAGGATGGCGATGGACATAGGCAGCAAGAGGGAAAGGGAGGCCTGCTACTCCTGGATTGCTGACTTGAATTCATGAGTAATTGGCTAGCATCTCCAGTATCTGCTAGGCTCTTCGGTAAAACAAACGTATATTCCACCGTCATTCCATGCATAAAACTCATGAATCCGCGTCGCCTCACCCCCTCCATGTCACTGTTGCTGGTCTTTGAGGCCGCTGCCCGTTACGAGAGTTATACCCGCGCAGCGGAGGAGCTGGCGCTGAGCCAGAGTGCCATCAGCCGGCAGATCCAGACCTTGGAGGACCAGCTCGGCGTGACCCTGTTTCGGCGCGAGGGGCGCGCGGTCAGGCTCACCGATGTCGGCCGCCGCTATGCGCTGGAGATGAGTGCCGCGCTGGGTCGGATACGCAGCGCCACCTTGCAGGCCATGTCCTACCAGTCGGGCACCGGCTCCTTGCGACTGGCCACCCTGCCGACCTTTGGCTCCAAATGGCTGTTGCCGCGCCTGCACCTTTTCTATGGCGCACATCCCGGCGTGAACGTCCATATCCATTCGCGCATCGGGCAGATCGACTTCGATGCCGGTGAGCTCGATGCGGCCATCACGGTCAATGTCGGGCCGCCGCCTGGGGTGATCTCGCATCACCTGCAGAACGAATGGCTGGTGGGCATTGCCGGCACCACCCAGCTCGGTCGCAAGAAACGCGTCGATCCCGCCTGGGTCAAGTCCCAGCCCTTGCTGACCATCGCCAGCTATCCGCAAGCCTGGGCCAAGTGGTTTTCCGAACACGCGCTGGACCATCGCCACATGCGCATGGGGCCCAGCTTCGAACTGACCTCGCACCTGATCCAGGCGGTGATGGCGGGAATAGGCGTGGGCCTGGTGCCGCAGGCACTGGTCGAGGACGAGATCAAGCGCGGCGATGTGGTGGCGCTGGGTGAGCCGATGATCAGCGAGCGCAGCTACTACCTGGTCAATCCGGAGCGCAACGAAACACTGCCCTCCCTGCGCGCCTTCCGGGAGTGGCTGCTCGGTCTTTACTCGGATTGAGGCGGGCTGCGGACCTATCGTTGACCACAAAAAAAGACGCCCGGCATGCCGGGCGTCTGTGACTGCAACAGCGGTATCAGCTCAACCGCGCTTGCGACGCACCGCCACCAGGCCTGCGAACGCGGCAAAGAACAGTGCCAGCGAACCCGGCTCGGGCACATCCGAAGTCGGCGCAAACGAGACGCCCTTGAAGTTGGAATCCACCGGTGCGGTCGCCAGCTTGACGAAGGCTTCGCCGGACTGGAGCGTGGTGGCGCCCAGGATATCGGTCAGGCCGAACAGGTAGGTCGGATCGAGATCACCAACGGTGTAGTTGATGGCGAAGATCTGCTCCTGCTCCACACCATCGACCATCACCGTCTGGCCGGTCAGGGACAGCAGGCCAGTGGTGCCGGCCGATGCCTTGTTGCTCACCAGGTCCAGGCCTGCCGCCACGGTGTAGTCAAGCTGCCATGCGCCATTGACCAGGCTCCACTTCTGCAGGCCGCCATCGCCGAGGCTGCTGCTGGCCGAGGTCTGCTTGGATGAGCCACTGTCGGCCACATACATCGTGGTGGCATTGGCGAAGAAGAAGGCCTCCGGGCTCAGGTTGATCTGCTGGCCGGGCGCATTGATGCCATTGGTCGTGGCCGCCGTGATGGTCACCTTGCCGGTGCCACCCGAATTGCCGAAGCCCGCCAATTGCGCAGGACCATTGCCGTTGTTGGCCTGGCCGGTCGGCATGCCATTGCCCAGCGTGCCGATGTAGGAACGATTGGTGGCGCCGCTCTTGCTGTCGGACGACACGTAGAGCTGGCCGTTGTAGCCGGTCACGAAACGGGTGTCCTGGGAGGTGCCAGAGCCGGCATCATTGCCGGTCACCGAGGTGGCGGTGTTGCTGCCCACCTGCGCCACGAAGACGCCGCTGGTGTTGTCACCCTTGCTGCCCTGGCCCGATACATAGATATTCTTGCCGTCAGGGGTATAGGCGCTGCGCGGATTGTTGCCGCTGAACACGCCATACAGGGCCGTGGACGAATTCACCGAACCATTCGAATCGATCAGGGCGACCACGCGCGGTACTGCGGTGTAGGACTGGCCCTGTACGCTACCCGACTGCGCCAGCGCGGCATTGCCCGAACTGGGGCTGTACTTGCCCGGATTGGCATTGAAGGTCGCGGCGTTGACGCCGTAGCCCATGATGGTCAGGTACTTGCCATTGCCCGACAGTTGCAACGAACCTTCCGAGCTTGATCCGTACTCGCTGGAGACGGCGTAGTTGCTGCCCGAATTGCTCTGCGGGAGAACCAGGCTGTTGACGTAACTGGCCGCGGAGGTGCCACTGAGCTTGTACTGGAACAGGGACAGCGGCGCCGCCTGGTTGTCGCCATAGGGGCCGGAAGTGGCGCCCACGACACCATTGCCTTCGACGCTGACCACCAGGTTGCCGGGGACGAAGAAGGAGTCCGCGAATACCGACGGTGCGGCCAGCATCAGCACGGCGGCAGCCGCAATTGCGTGCAGGCGAACCTGCTTGGGTACGTCCTGATGCAAGGCCGATGTCGGGAAGGAACGGTTACGATGACTCAAGGTTTTCAAGGAATGTCTCCGGCAAGGTGTGAAGGAAAAACCCCGCCGGAGCAACTTATATGCCACGCACTTAAAAACAGCAAAAAACCTTTTAAAATCTGCTACTTAGGTTTTATGTAACATGCCTGTAATATTAGAAAAATGGGCATTGTAAATTTTCCCGACGCAAAGAAATTTACATGTCATTTTTCTGAAATATTTAAACATCCAGGCTGCCTCGCCGGGCTCACTGAGCTACGCAGACAAAACTTCCGGCGTCATTGATCTCGCCACTTCCCTGGTATTTCGGCCAGGCGGGATACGCGCACAGGGGCCTGCTGCGTCCGGGTACGGCGACCGTGTCCACCACCACCTGGTCCAGCGGTGCCTGTTGCCGTTCGACCCAGTTTTCCAGCGCGGTGAGCGAGTCCCAGGACGCATTGAAGGCCGTGCCGAAGACGTGGCCGTATCCGGGGATTTCGTAGTAACGCACGAAACTCTCCACCTTGGCGGGCCCCATCGCCGCGCGCAGGCGGCCCAGGTACTGGCGCGTGGCTTGCGTACTCACCAGCGCATCGGCAGTACCGTGGGCGATGAGGATCTTGCCCCCCCTGTCGCGGAAGGCCGAGAGATCCACCTGGTTGGCGTCCTGCAGGGCGTTGAGCTGCAGGATGCGCGCCTGGTAGGCACCCGGTTGCTGCGGGTCCAGCGCCAGCGGGTTGAAGCTGGCATCGCGGGTGACGAAATAGCGCACCCACTGGTCCCAGAAGGTACTGTGATACGGCGGGCTGGCCTGGGCGCTCACCCCGGGCATGGGATTGGCGGGTTGCGCCGTACCCAGTCCCAGGGTCAGGATGAGCGCCTGCATGGCAGTGCTGCCACCCGTGCCCCAGTTGGTCCCCCAGGTATTGAAGCCGGGATAGCGCGTCTCGCCGCTGGCCAGTGCATAAGGCAATACCAGGGGCGAGCTGAAGACCTTGAAGGTGGCGATCTGCGCATCCGAGAGGCAGCTGTCGCCGGTATCGGCACCGCCAGGGCAACGCAGTGCCGTGCCATTGAGCATCGCGGTGGCAGGATCGAAGCTGGCATTGCAGGCATCGACATTGCTGATGACGCCGTCGACGACGCCGTCGAGCTTGTCGCAGGCCGCCATGGCGGCGTCATACAGCTGCTTGCGCTTGGCCGGGTTGGCATAGGCGCCCGGCTGCGCCATGGCGCGCGTCATGCGACCGAATTGCAGATCCAGCGCCACTGCATTCCAGGCCGGATAGAGCGCAATCACGCCATCGAAATCGGCCGGCCAGTTGCTGGCCACGACCAGGCCTTCGCGGCCACCGGTGGAGCCACCGGCAAAATAGGTCTTCTGCGGCCGGGCCGCGTAGTGGGCGGTGAGGATGGCCAGTGCCGCGTCACGGGTCTTCTTGAGCGCGTCGCCGGAAAAATTGCGCAGGGCCTCGTCATTGGCGCCGAAGGCGCCATCGCGCGAGGTGGTGGCATTGGCCTGGTGTCCCGAATCGCTGGCGAAGGTGGCGTAACCACGCCCCAGCGGTCCGGGTAGCCGCCTTGGGGTCGACCGGCGCAATCTCGGCGCTCACCTTGCAATAGGCACCGACCGCCTTGGCGCCCTCGCCATTGGTGGCGACCATCTCGGTGGCCGTCACGCGGGCGCCACGGGTGGGCAGGCCGATGGCGGCGGCCGGGATGCGCATGTCCTGCAACTGCGGGCAGCCCAGCGGCACCGCCCCCACGGGCGGATCGCTCTCCCGGGTCGGACTGCTGCTGCAGGCTGCCAGCAGCGAGAGCAGGAACAATGACGTGGCAAGTCGCGGGGAATGACGCGGTGTGGCGGGGGTCCCTGGCATGGCTATCTCCTTGTTGTCTGAACGCTTTCTGTCTGAAACGTCTCGTGCGCGATCTGCGGGATCGAACGGGGACACTATACGTCAGCCGCCAGGCGCAAACCGGCCTCGCCCTTTTTCGCTTGCTGCGCCAATTGCCGGCCTCTGATAAGCTCGCGTTCTCGCAAAACAAGAATGCATTGTCAGAATTCCATGATTCAAAGGACGTGCAGAATCCTTGTTGAAACGTAGTACCGAGACAACGAGCGCTTGGCAAATCGGCACTGATAGCCCTATGGGGCGCTACTTCCGGTGAAAAATCGCGTTTATTTCGTGAGGTTTTGTCGTAACATTGTTCCCGGTTACAAAATGTAACTATTTCATTACCGGACTTGATCTGCACATTAAAAAAAGAGCAGATTGTCAATTTTTCCGAGAGGACCCTCGCACCTGGCGAAATCCATCGGATGAAGGGGGGAGTCCGGTCAATCACACTACCAAGGCAAGCCGGGAAGTTTTTCGACCATATGTTTTTTGGGGATGTCAGCTTTTCTGTTGTGTCACATGCGGCGTGGGTTCCCGGTATCGAATCCCCGCAGGCCTGGCAACAATGGATCGACGGCGATGCCGAGGCGGTCGGTTCTGGTGAACCGGCTGTCAAGAGCATGCCGCCCATGCTACGCAGACGCACCAGCGCGGTCGGGAAACTGGCGCTGGAAACCGCCTATGCCGCCCTCTCCGGCGAGCACGCGCCGGCCGTGGCGGTCGATGACATCCCCACCGTCTTCGCGTCCCGCCACGGTGAATGCGCGCGCTCGGTCGAGCTCCTGCAGTCCCTGGCCGCGGCCACCCCGCTCTCGCCTGCCGCGTTCAGCCTGTCCGTCCACAATGCCAATGCCGGCCTGTTGTCGATTGCCCGGGGCATGCGTGGCAACAGCATGGCCATCTCGGCCGGCCAGAGCACCGTCGAACACGCCGTCATCGAAGCCTGCGGCCTGCTGGCCGATGGCGCCCCTTACGTCTTGCTGGTGGTGGCCGATGCGTCCCTGCCGGAACTCTATGCGCCCTATTCCGACTGCCGCGAGCATGCCTGCGGCTGGTCGTGGCTGATGCAGGCGGCCGACGAGCATACGTCCCGGCCCGGCCTCTCGCTGCAATGGGACGATGCGACGCCGCCGTCGACGCCCGACATTGACCAGCCGGCAGGCGCGGCCGCCGTGCTGCGCTTTTTCCTCGACAGCCGATGCAATGCCATGGTCCGTCACGCCGATGGCCGCCGCTGGCACTGGATGCGTCATGCCTGAACAGCTCATCAAGCGCATCAACCGATACTGGCGCGTGGTCGCCACCGGTCTGTCCTTTGCCATGTTCGGCCTGGGCGGCCTGGTGCTGCGCCTGGTGGTCTTCCCGGTCCTGGACCTGGTCGTGCGCGATCCCCGGCGACGCGTGCTGAAGGCGCGCAGCATCATCCGCCTGGCATTCCGGGGCTTCGTCGAGCTGATGCGCCTGCTGGGCGTGATCCGCTATGACATCACCGGGCTGGAACGACTGGACCGGCAAGGCCTGCTCATCCTCGCCAACCACCCGACCCTGATCGATACCGTGCTGCTGATGGCCTTCGTGCGCCATGCCGACTGCATCGTCAAGAATGCGCTGTGGCGCAATCCATTCACGCGCGGCCCCATCCGCGCCGCCGGCTACATCAGCAACGAGCAGGGCCCGGACCTGATCGAGGACTGCATCGCGTCCATCCGTCGCGGCGGCAACCTGATCATCTTCCCCGAAGGTACGCGCACGCCGCGCGATGGCCACATCAGCTTCAAGCGCGGTGCCGCCAACGTTGCCGTCCGAGGCGAATGCCCGATCACGCCGGTGCGCATCGCCTGCACGCCGGCAACGCTTGGCAAGGGCGGGAAATGGTGGGATGTACCCGAGACGGTGGCGCATTTCCGCCTGCATATCGGCCCCGATATCCGTATCGGCGCCGATGTGCCGCAATGCACGGACAACCCCACGCTGGCGGCGCGACAACTGACGACTTACCTGCAACAGTACTTCATGAAAGAACACTAGGCGATGCAAGCGCTGGAACAAGAAATCAAGGAACTCATCATCGATGCGCTCGCGCTGGAAGACCTCACCCCGGCCGATATCGACAGTACCGCGCCGCTCTTTGGCGACGGCCTCGGACTGGACTCGATCGACGCCCTCGAACTGGGCGTGAGCCTGCAGAAACGCTATGGCATCAAGCTGTCGGCCAACTCCGAGGAGACCCGCCGGCATTTCGCCTCGGTGCAGGCACTAGCCGCACTGGTGGCCAGTCACCGGCCATAGCGCGACGGCAGTACCACGACCACTCGCAAGGCCCCGGACCTATCGGAATCACACTGCAATAAAAGAGAAGCACACCATGAACACTTTGCCCCCCTCCATGACCAAGGACGATATCTACGCCTGGATCGTCGATATGCTGCATGAGATGTTCGAGCTGGACAAGGCCAAGATCACGCCCCAGTCCAATCTCTACACGGACCTGGACATCGACAGCATTGATGCCGTGGATATCGTGGTCAAGCTCAACCAGAGCACCGGCAAGCGCATCCAGCCCGATGTCTTCCGTACCGTTCGCACGGTGCAGGACGTGGTCGACGTGCTGGCCACGCTGCTCAATGCCGGCGCGGACGCGACCGCCTGAGCGCATGAAACGTCCTGCACTGCCCAGCGTCATTGGCGCATTGCTGATCCTGCTCTACCCCTTGCTGCTCTGGTTCGCCCACGGCAGGGTAGAGCCGCGCGTGCTGGCACTGCTGCTGGTGGCCATCGCCGCTGCGCGCCTGCTGACCACGCACATGGATCGCAAGTTACGCTGGATGGGCCTGGCCGCGCTGGCGCTGGCCATGCCTGCCCTGTACTGGAATGCGCTGTTGCCACTCAAGCTCTATCCGGTCGCCATCAGCGCCGGCATGCTGGCGCTGTTCGGCTACAGCCTGGTCAAACCGCCCTCGATGATAGAACGCATGGCCCGCCTGACCGATCCGGCTCTGCCCGCCTATGCGATCGCCTATACCCGCCGCGTCACGCAGGTATGGTGCGTCTTCTTCGCCCTCAACGGCAGCATCGCACTGGCAACGGCACTATGGGCCTCGCAGGCAGCCTGGTCGCTGTACACCGGCGTGCTCTCCTATATTGCGATGGGTGTGCTGTTCGGCGCCGAATACATGGTCCGCCTCTGCGTGCGGCGCCGGCATCATGCGTGAGCCGTGCGGCGCGGCACCGCTGGATCTGCTGCAACTTCCCTTCCAGGATTTCCCGGCCGAGCATGTGATCGGCTGGCGCGATGACGCGGCCGTCACGCTGCGACATTTCCGCGCCGATATCCTGCGCTGGACATCCCTGCTGCGGTCGACCCCGGGCCAGAGATTCGCGCTGTTCCACCAGGACACGCTGCATTTCGCCTCGGCCCTGTTCGGCGCCTGGCTGGCCGGCAAGACGGTCTACCTGCCCAGCGATACCCTGCCCGCGACCTGCCGTCAGTTGCAGGTGGACGTCGACGGTTTCCTTGGCCAGTTCGACTCGGCATGGCCTGCGCTGCAAGCCGACCAACACCAGCCGGTCGCGAACGACGGCCACCCCTGGCCTGCCTTGGCGGGCGATTTCCCGGGCCTGGTGGTCTATACCTCCGGCAGCACCGGGCAGGCCCAGGCCATCCCCAAGAAGCTGGCCCAGATGGCCAACGAGGTGGCAACCCTGGATGCGCTCTTCGGCGCCGGCATCGGGATGGCCGATATCGTCGCCACCGTCTCGCACCAGCATATCTATGGCTTGCTCTTCAAGGTGCTCTGGCCGATTTCCTCGGGACGCGCCGTGCATGCACAGAGCGCCTTCTTCCCCGAGGATCTGCAGCGCATGGTGCCGCAGCGTCCCTGGGTATTGCTGTCCAGCCCGGCACACCTGAAGCGCTTGCCCGAACAGGCCACGCGCCCCGATACCCGGCACTTGCGAGCGATCTTCTCCTCCGGTGGCCCCTTGCTGGCGCCTTCGGCACAGCAGGTGGCGCAATTGTGCGGCCATCGTCCGCTGGAAATCTATGGCAGCTCCGAGACCGGTGGCATCGCCTGGCGCCAGCCCGAGGCCGATCCGGCGCAACGCCGCGAGCACTGGCAGGCCATGCCCGGCATCGCACTGCGCGTGGACGAGGACGGCCAGCTCGAAGTACGTTCGCCACACTTGCCCGACCAGCAATGGTTTGCCATGGCCGACCGGGCGCAACTGGAGGCGGATGGCTTCGTGCTGCGTGGACGGACCGACCGCATCGTCAAGCTGGAAGAAAAACGCATTTCCCTCACGCGCATCGAAGAACTGCTGGCCGCCAGCCCCCTGGTGGCCGATGCCAGGGTACTGGTCCACGAAGGCAAGCGGACACGCCAGTACATTGCCGCCTTCGTTGTCCCCAGCCAGCCGGGCCGGGACCTGCTGCGCGGGCAAGGCAAGCTGGCCCTCAATGCTGCCTTGCGCAGCGCGCTGGCCGGCGCCATCGAAGGCATCGCCCTGCCGCGCCTCTGGCGCTACCTGGAGGCGATGCCCGTGAACCCGCAAGGCAAGGTCACCCAGAGCGCCCTGCTTGCGCTGCTGGAAAGCCCGGCCAGCACTGAGGTGCGCCCCGCACCGACCATGCCGGTCGTGCGTCCCTTGCAGGTCTCCGGGCAGCATGTGCAACTGGCTCTGCAGGTGCCACCGGACCTGCTCTACTTCAACGGCCACTTCCCCGGCGCCCCTATCCTGCCCGGCGTCGTGCAGACCGACTGGGCGCTGGCCCTGGGTCGCCGCTATTTCGCGCTGCCGCCACGCTTCCTGGGCGTCAGCGCACTCAAGTTCCAGCGGGTCGTCACGCCCGGCATGACGGTGACGCTGGACCTGCAATACGATGCCGACAAGGCCACGCTGGCCTTCCGCCTTCATTCCGAGGGCGGACAGCACGCCAGCGGACGCTTCCTGCTGGGGTCGCCATGATGACGGCCCGGTCCCCGCACAAGACCGTGGTCGTGATCCCGGTCTACGACCACGAACATGCCATCGGTGCAGTAGTCGAGGCGGTGCTGCGCCAGGGCTTGCCCTGCGTGCTGGTCGATGATGGCAGCAGCGCGTCCTGCGCGCGCGTCCTGCAGGACATCGCGGCCGCCCATGCCGATCAGGTCACCCTGCTGGTCCATGCCAACAACCAGGGCAAGGGCTGTGCCGTGATGACCGGGATGCGTCACGCCGCCGCAAGCGGCTACAGCCATGCCCTGCAGATCGACGCCGACGGCCAGCACGACTGCGACGATATCCCGCGCTTTGTCGCCGCTTCGCAAGAAGCGCCGCTGGCGGTCATCAACGGCCAGCCCATCTATGACGAGAGCGTGCCCAAGGGTCGTCTCTATGCGCGCTACCTGACCCATGTGTGGGTATGGATCAATACCCTGTCACTGGACATCAGCGACTCCATGTGTGGATTCCGCCTCTATCCGCTGGCACCGACCGTGCAGCTCATGCGCAACGCCCACATCGGCCGCCGCATGGACTTCGATACCGAAATCCTGGTGCGGCTTTACTGGCGCGGCCTGCAGGTACACAACCTGCCCACGCGCGTGCATTATCCGACCGATGGCGTCTCGCATTTCAGGGTCTGGCTGGACAACGTACTGATCTCGCGCATGCACGCGCGCCTGTTCGCCGGTATGCTCTTGCGCGCGCCGCTGTTGCTGGCGCGCCGACTGCGTCGCCTGGCAGGAGCAGCCCGATGAGCGCAGGTGGGCGCACACGCCACTGGGCGCAGATCAACGAGGTCAGTTTCGTGGCCGGCATGCGCCTGCTCTTTGGCGTCTATCGCCTCCTCGGCAGGCTGCCCTTCCGGCTGCTCCTCTATCCGGTGCTGTGCTGGTACATCGCCGCCAATGCCCGCGCCCGCCGTGCCTCGCGCGACTATCTGGAGCAGGTCGCCCGCCATCGCCCATCGCTGCGGCTGGCCACGGGCCTGCCCGGCGTCATGCGCCATTTCGCCGCCTTCGGCGAAAGCCTGCTGGACAAGATGCTGCTCTGGGGAGGACTGTTCCCCACCAGCCAGGTGGTCCTGTCGGGCCAGGAACACATCAGCCAGGCCATCGCGCGCGGACAGGGTGGCCTGATCATCTGCACCCATCTCGGCAACCTCGAATTGTGTCGCGTGATCGGTCGACAGCATCCGGCGCTCAAGCTGACCGTGCTGGTCCATACCCGGCACGCCCAGGCTTTCAACAACCTGCTGGCCCAGCTCGATCCTGGCAGCCAGCTCAACCTGATGCAGGTCACCGACATGTCCCCGGCCATGGCCATGGTGCTGGCCGACAAGGTAGCACGGGGTGAGTTCGTGGTCATCGCCGGTGACCGCGTGCCGGTATCCCCACAACCACGCGTGGCGCGGGCGGCGTTCATGGGGCGTGTCGCGCCCTTCCCGGTCGGCCCTTATGTACTGGCGGCGCTGCTGCAATGCCCGGTGTACCTGATGTTCTCACAGCGCACCGGCGATGGCGCAAGGCTGAGCTTCGAGCTGTTCCGCGAGCGTATCGTACTGCCGCGCAAGCAACGTACACCCTGCCTGGACCAGCTGGCGGCCGACTATGCCGCCCGACTAGAGGAGCATTGCCTGCAGGCGCCGTTCCAATGGTTCAATTTCTATGATTTCTGGGCGGACTCCGCCATCGACGAACAACATGTCCCACACTGACTCCCCACCTCCAGCCACTGCCATCACCTTCGGCGCGACGCCGCTTTGCATCGAGGACGTGGTCGCGCTGGCCCAGCGCAAGCGCGGCGCCAGCCTCAATGGCGAGACCGCCTTCCGCGCACGCATCAGCCGTGGCGCCGACTTCCTCGACCGCCTGCTGCGCGAGGATGGCACCATCTATGGCGTCACCACCGGCTATGGCGACTCCTGCACCGTCACGGTCCCCAGCGAACTGGTGGCCGAGCTGCCGCACCACCTCTACACCTATCACGGCTGCGGCCTGGGCGCCCTGTTCACACCCGAGCAGACGCGCGCCATCCTGGCCGCGCGCCTGAACTCGCTCTGCCAGGGATTCTCCGGGGTGAGTGTCGGGCTGCTGGAACAGATCACCGCCCTGCTGCAACGTGACCTGCTGCCACTGATCCCCAGCGAAGGCTCGGTCGGTGCCAGCGGTGACCTCACACCCTTGTCCTACCTGGCCGCCGCCCTCTGCGGCGAGCGCGAGGTCTGGCGCGATGGCCAGACGCTGCCCGCCGGCCAGGCCCTGGCCGAGGCCGGCCTGCGCCCCTTGCGCCTGCGTCCCAAGGAAGGCCTGGCCATCATGAACGGCACCGCCGTCATGACCGCCCTGGCCTGCCTGGCCTTCGATCGCGCCCGCTACCTGTGCCGCCTGGCGACCCGCATCACCGCCATGAGCAGTTTCACCCTGGACGGCAACGCCCACCACTTCGATGCCACCCTGTTCTCGGCCAAACCCCATCCCGGCCAGCAACAGGTCGCGGCCTGGTTGCGCAGCGACCTGCCCGCCGGCCAGCCGCACCGCAATGAAAAGCGCCTGCAGGACCGCTACTCGGTGCGCTGCGCGCCGCACGTCATCGGCGTGCTCAACGACGCGCTGCCATCGCTGCGCCAGTTCATCGAGAACGAACTCAACAGCGCCAACGACAATCCGCTGATCGATCCCGATGGCGAACGCGTGCTGCACGGTGGCCATTTCTATGGTGGCCACATCGCCTTCGCCATGGACAGCATGAAGACCGCCGTGGCCAATATCGCCGACCTGCTCGATCGCCAGATGGCATTGATGGTGGACCAGCGCTACAACAACGGCCTGCCAGCCAACCTGTCCGGCGCCAGCGGCCCGCGCGCGGCCATCAACCATGGCCTCAAGGCCTTGCAGATCAGTGCCTCGGCCTGGACCGCCGAAGCGCTCAAGCTGACCATGCCGGCGTCGGTGTTCTCGCGTTCCACCGAATGCCACAACCAGGACAAAACAGGCCGGCGACACGCCCCTCTCCGACCTGCCGGGTGGCCGCCTGGCCGCCATGCAGGAGGCGCTGGCGCGGCAGATCGCCGTGGTCGATGAAGACCGCATGCTGGAACCCGACCTGCGCCTGCTGTTGCAAGGTATCCGCCACCAGGCCTGGACGCTCTATGAATAAGCCGCTGCTGCCCGAGGGCAAGCTCACGCTGGCCAATTCGCCCTGGCGGGCCGAGGTCGAATTGCAGATCCAGTTCTACGACCTCGACCCGATGGAAATCGTCTGGCACGGGCGCTACGTGGAATACATGGAGACCGCGCGCTGCGCCCTGCTCGACCAGATCGGCTACAACTATCCGGCCATGAAGGAGTCCGGCTACGGCTGGCCGGTCATCGACCTGCGCCTGCGTTACACCGCCCCGGCCCGCTTCGGTCAGCGCATCAAGGTCGCTGCCGCCATCGTCGAATGGGAAAACCGCCTCTGCATCGACTACCTGGTCAGCGATGCCGCCAGCGGTACCCGACTCACGCGCGCCGCCACCGTCCAGGTGGCGGTGCAGATGTCCAACCACGAGATGTGCTTCGTATCGCCCCCGGTACTGTGGCACAAGCTCGGACTGACTCCTCCTGCACCATGATCTCCAAGCGTCCTTTCATTGCCGCGCTGCTGCTGGCGGCCTGCACCCTCTCCAGTGCCTCGTATGGCGCGGCACCGGTGGCGCAGATCCAGGCGGTCCTGGCCAAGCCGGCCGTGATGTGCGGCCGTTTCGACCAGACCAAGCAACTGAACGGCATCAAGAAGCCACTGCAATCGCATGGTCGTTTTTGCGTCGTCAAGGGTCGCGGGATCCTGTGGCAGACGCTGCAACCCTTCCCCACTACCTTGCGCATCAGCCGCGACAGCATCGTGCAGATGCAGGATGGTCGCGTGGCCATGAAGCTCGACGCCCAGCAGGAACCGGTGGTCAAGATGATCAACAACGTCCTGTTCTCGCTGCTGGCGGGCGACCTGAGCCAGCTCGACAGCCTGTTCGAACTGGATGGCACGCTACGCGATGGTCATTGGCAAGTCGCGCTCAAGGCGCGCCAGCCGGCGCTGGCCAAGGCGATCGGTGACATCAGCCTGGAGGGCTCGGCCTATGTGGAGAAGGTACGCATGAAGGAAGCCGGTGGCGACCGCACCGAGATCAGCTTCTCCGCCATCAAGACCGGCGACGCCGCGCTCACGCCGGAAGAAGGAGCCCTGTTTGACTAGCCGCAACCGCTCCCCGCAAGGCTGGCTGGCGGCGGCCTGGCTGCTGGTGGTCCTGCTGCTGGCCGGCCACAACGCCTGGCACTGGCTGGTCCAGCGCGCCAGCCCCGATACCGACATCCTGGCGCTGCTGCCCTCGGCGCGCAATGACGTCGTGCTGCAACGGGCATTCACGCACATGGTCGATTCCGCCCAGCAGAAGGTGGTGGTGCTGGTTGGCGACCGTGACTGGGAGCGCGCCCGTCAAGGTGCCGACGCCTATCTGGCCAGCCTGGCGCCGCATGCGGCATGGCTGGCGCCGATGGCAGGCGACACCACGCAGATGCAGGCGCAATGGCTCGATGTCTTCGGCGGCAGCCGCGCGCTGCTGCTCAGCGACGCCCAGCGCGCCCAGTTGGCCTCGGCCTCGCCACAACAATGGAGCCAGCAGGCGCTGGCGGGCATGTACGGCAGCTTCGGCGGTCCCAAGCTGGGGGCGTGGCAGGACGACCCCTTCGGCCTGTTCGCCGGCTGGGTACAGGAACGCGCCCGCGAAACCCCGGTGCGACCGCGCGATGGCCGTCTGTTCGTGGAGCGCGACGGCCTGTCCTACGTCTTGCTGCTGCTGGAATTGAAGTCCCCGGCCTTTTCGATGCAGACGCAGCGCCAGGTCGTGCCGCTGCTGGCGCAGGCACGACAAGACGCGCTGGGCCATGCCAGCCAGGTGCTGACCGGCGGCGTGGTACTGCATGCGGCCGCCGCCAGCGAACAGGCCAGCAGCGAGAGCGCCGCCATCGGCGCCGGCTCGCTGGCAGGCATCCTGCTGTTGATGTGGCTCAGTTTCCGCTCCCTCAAACCCATCCTCTATATCGCCACCTCCATTGGCGTCGGTTGCCTGGGGGCCTTGTCGGTGAGCACGCTGCTGTTCGGGCAGATCCACCTGCTGACCCTGGTGTTCGGCGCCAGCCTGATCGGGATTGCCCAGGACTACGGCATCTACTTCCTCTGCGCGCGCCTGGCCGCACCTGCCACGCTGGACTCGCCACGCCTGCTGCGCCGGCTCCTGCCCTCGCTGCTGCTGATGCTGCTGGCCGCCGCGGCAGGCTACCTGGGCATGGCTGCCACGCCCTTCCCGGGCCTGCAGCAGATGGCGGTCTTTTCGGTGCTGGGACTGGTGTTTGCGTGGATCACCGTGGCGTGCTGGTTCCCGCAGCTGGTCCGCGCCGACAGCCTGCGCACCACCGGCATGGCCCGGCGTTTCGGTGCCGGCATCGCGCACTGGCCGGACCTGCTGGGCGGCCATGCCTGGCACCTGGTGCTGCCGGCTGCCGTGGCGGTGCTGGGACTGGCCATCACCGGCCTGACCCGCCTGCAGGTCAGCGATGACCTGCGCGCCCTGCAAAAGAGTCCGCCGGCCCTGCTGGAAGACCAGATCCGGATCAGCCGCCTGCTCGACATGGCCGCCCCCGTCCAGTTCTACCTGGTGCGCGGTGAGTCCGCCGAAGCGGTCCTGCAAAAAGAAGAAGCATTGGCCGCCAGGCTGCAGCCCCTGGTGCAGGAACACCTCATCAGTGGCACCCAGGCCGTGTCCAACTGGGTGCCGTCGCAACACCGCCAGCAGGAAAACCTGGCCCTGCTGCGCCAGGCACTGCTGCAGGCGGGCAGCACGCCGGCCAGCGCCGTCGCCCTGACCGCGCGCGCCATCGATGAGAGTCCGCAGTGGGCGCAGGCCCTGGGACAACGCATGCTGGAGCAGACCCGAGCGCTGACGCCGGAGGCATTCCTCGCCTCCGCTGCGGGCGCCTCTTCCCGCCACCTCTGGCTGGGCCAGATCGGCGCGGACCATGCCAGCATCGTCGCCCTGCGCGGCCTGCATGACTATCGCCAGCTGGACAGGTTCGCGGCACTGGCCCGGGACATGCCTGGCGTGCAGTGGGTAGACAAGGTCGGCGAGATTTCCTCGGTACTGCGCTACTACCGCCAATACATGGGCTGGGCGCTGCTGGGCGCCTATGCGGCGATCTTCGCGCTGCTTTCGCTGCGCTACCGGCGCCGCGCCTGGCGCGCGCTGGCGCCGCCGCTGGTGGCCAGCCTGCTCACGCTGGGTCTGTTCGGCTGGCTGGGCCAGCCGTTGCAACTGTTCCATGTGCTGGCCGCGCTGCTGGTACTGGGCTTGGGCGTGGACTACGGCATCTTCCTGCTGGAGTCGCCCGCGCACGGCCGCCCGCATGCCTGGCTGACCGTGGGCCTGTCGGCCGCTAGTGCCCTGCTGTCCTTCGGTTTGCTGGCCCTGAGTGGCAGCCCCCCGCTGCACGCCTTCGGCCTGACCATGCTGTGCGGCATGCTGCTGGTCTGGCTACTGGCCCCCGTCTTCACGCATCCCGGCGCACCCCACGCCCCGGCCGACAAGGATCCCGCATGAGCTATCGCACCTGGTTCGGCGCCACACTGCTGCCTGTTTTGCTGGCCGCCTGCGCCACCGTCACGCCACCCGATATGCGCCCGTCCGCGCGGCTGCAATTGCATCTGTCGCCAGCCGCGCTGGGCCAGAGCATCAGCCTGCAGCAACACCTAACGGTGGAACGCGCCGGCCGTGTCGACCAGCTCGATACGGCACTGGAAATCGATGCCGATCATCTGGACCTGGTCGGACTGGCCTTCGGCCAGCGCGTCATGTCGCTGCACTATGATGGCCGGCAATTGCAGGTATGGCGGCATCCGATGCTGCCCAGCCAGGTGCAGGGCGACGACGTCTTGCAGGATGTGCAGTTGACGCTCTGGCCGGCCGATGCCATCCGCCAGGCGCTTCCCGAGGGATGGGAGTTGCGGGAAGACAATGGACAACGTACTCTTCTGTTACGCGATGAAACCATTGCCGTGATCGACTATCCCGACCACAAGGCGTGGGGTGGCAAGGTGATCCTGGAAAACCTGCGCTACCGCTACAAACTGACCATACAATCGGTCGTGACCTCCGACTGACACCGCTGCATCGCATGAGCCTCTACCTCAACGCCCTCGCCATGATCTGCCCGCTCGGCGACACGCACGACGCCATCCGCGCGCGCCTGTTTGCCGGCCACAGCGGCGTGCGCACCGACGCCTCGCGCACCGATGCCCAGGGCCATGCCCTGTCGCTGGGCGCGGTCCCCGCAGCGTGTTGCCTGCCCGATGACAGCCATTTGCCGCTGCGCGAACGCAGTCGCAACAACCGCCTGCTGCTGGCAGCGCTGGCGCAGATCCGCGAGCAGGCCGATGCGGCCATCGCCCGCTATGGTGCGCACCGGGTAGCCATCGTGCTGGGCACCAGCACCTCCGGTATCGCCGAGGGAGAGCAGGCATTCCGGCAACACGGCGTCCAGGGGGGCTTCCCCGACCACTATCACTATGGACAGCAGGAACTGGGCTCGCCCGCCACCGCCCTGCGCCTGACGCTGGGCACCAGCGGCCCGGCCCATGTCCACTCCACGGCCTGCGCTTCCAGTGGCAAGGCCATGGCCAGCGCGGCACGACTGCTCAACATGGGGGTCTGCGACGCCGTCCTCTGCGGCGGTGTGGACAGCTTGTGCGACTTCACCATCGCCGGCTTCTCTGCACTCGAATCGGTCAGCGCGCAGCGCTGCAATCCGCTGTCGCTACATCGCAGCGGCATCAATATCGGCGAAGGTGCGGCGCTGTTCCTGATGAGCCGGGAACCGGCACGGGTGGCGCTGAGCGGCTGGGGCGAGTCGTCCGATGCCCACCATGTCTCGGCCCCCGATCCCGAGGGCCATGGCGCGCAACGGGCCATCCTGAAGGCGCTGCAGCGCGCCGGGCTGCAACCCGCGCAGATTGAGTACATCAACCTGCATGGCACCGCCACCCAGCAGAACGACGCCATGGAAGCCAAGGTGATTGCGGCCCTGTTCGGTCACCCGGTCCCGGTCAGCTCGACCAAGCCCTTCACCGGCCATACCCTGGGCGCGGCCAGTGCCATCGAGGCCGGGCTGTGCTGGTTGGCCATGCAGGATGACAATGCCACGGGCCTGCTGCCGCCCCACCTGTGGGACGGTGCCGCCGATCCGGCCTTGCCGGTGCTGAACACGGTCGCGCCCGGGCAGGCACTGGGCCATGCGCCGCGTCATGTGCTGTCGAATTCCTTTGCCTTTGGCGGCAGCAACGTGGCGCTGGTGTTCTCGCGTACGGAGGCCTGAATGCGGACTGCCACACCGACCATCCCGGCCATCGACACCCTGCTGCCGCATGCGGCACCGATGATCCTGCTCGATCGCGTGCTGGAGGTCTCTGCGGAAGAATTGCTGGCCGAGGTCGAGATACGGCCGGACAGCCTGTTCCAGTCCGGCACCGGCGTGGGCGCCTGGGTGGGTATCGAATACATGGCCCAGGCCATCGCCGCCTGGGCCGGTTACCAAGCGCGGGAACGCGGCGAGGAGGTGAAGATCGGCTTCCTGCTGGGATCGCGCCGCTATGCCTGTACGCTCCCGGAGTTCGCCACCGGCATGCGCCTGGGGGTGTCGGTGAAGCTGCTGCTGCAGGCCGAGAACGGACTGGGTTCCTTTGACTGCGCCATCATCGACCTGCAGACACAACAAGCATTGGCGCAAGCCAGCGTGTCGGTATTCCAGCCGCACGACGTATCACACTATCTACAAGAAGGCATGGCATGACAACATCGGGGGAAAAGACCATCTTCGTCACCGGCTCCAGCCGGGGCATAGGACGCGCCATCGCGTTGCGCCTGGCGCGCGATGGCTACGATATCGTTCTGCACTGCCACCAGCGGCGCGAGGCCGCCGAGGCGGTGGCCGGCGAGATCGGGGCGCTGGGACGCCAGGTCCGCATCCTGCAATTCGACATCGCCCAGCGCGACCTCGCAGCACAGGTGTTGCTGGAGGATGTGCAAGCACATGGCTGCTACTACGGCGTGGTCTGCAATGCCGGCATCACCCGCGACAACGCCTTCCCCGCCATGCCGGGCGAAGACTGGGACAGCGTGCTGCGCACCAACCTGGATGGTTTCTACAATGTGCTCAATCCGCTGGTCATGCCCATGGTGCGCCGACGCGCACCGGGCCGCATCGTCACGCTGGCCTCGGTCTCCGGCCTGATCGGTAATCGCGGCCAGGTCAACTACAGCGCCGCCAAGGCGGGGGTGATCGGCGCGACCAAGGCGCTGGCACTGGAACTGGCCAAGCGCGACATCACCGTGAACTGCGTAGCCCCCGGCCTGATCGATACCGACATGACTGAGGACGCCCCACTGGAAGAGATCCTCAAGCTGATCCCCGCACGCCGCACCGGCAAGCCTGAGGAAGTGGCCGCCGCCGTGGCCTTCCTGATGGCCGATGACGCTGCCTATATCACGCGCCAGGTCATCTCGGTCAACGGAGGCCTGGCATGAGCCGACATACGACACCGCGCCGGGTCGTGGTCACCGGCATGGCCGGCATCAGCCCGATCGGTTGCGACTGGGATAGCGCACTGGCGCAACTGAAGTCCTTGCGCAATGCCGTGCAGCGCATGCCCGATTGGGATGACTATGTCGGCCTGCACACCCGACTGGGCGCGCCGGCGGCCGAGTTCTCGCTGTCCGACCGCTACACCCGCAAGAGCACCCGCAGCATGGGCCGCGTGGCCCTGATGGCCACCCGCGCCAGCGAATGGGCACTGGCCGATGCCGGGCTGCTGGACGATCCCCTGCTCAAGAGCGGTCAGTTGGGCATCGCCTATGGCTCCTCGGCCGGCACGCCCAATGCGATTGCCGACTTCGCCATGATGTTCACCGAGAAGAATACGCGCGACATCAACGCCAATACCTACCTGAAGATGATGGCCCACACGGCGCCGGTCAACATGGGGGTCTTCTTCGGCATCACTGGCCGCATCATCACCACCTCCAGCGCCTGCACCTCCGGCAGCCAGGGCATCGGCTATGCCTTCGAGGCCATCCGCAGCGCACGCCAGGTGGCCATGGTGGCCGGCGGCTCCGAGGAATTGTGCGCCACCGAAGCCGCCGTCTTCGACACGCTCTATGCCACCAGCGTGCGCAACGACACGCCGCTGGAGACCCCCAGTCCGTTCGACCGGGACCGTGACGGCCTGGTACTGGGCGAAGGCGCCGGCAGCCTGATCCTGGAAGACCTGGAGCACGCCCTGGCGCGCGGCGCCCGCATCCATGCCGAGGTGGTCGGCTTCGGCACCAACAGCGACGGCGCCCATGTCACCAATCCCAATGCCGCCACCATGCAGGTCGCCATCGAGATGGCACTGCAAGACGCTGGCCTGCCGGCCGACGCCATCGGCTACATCAATGCCCACGGCACCGGCACGCGCCAGGGCGACATCGCCGAAACCCAGGCCACGGCCCGCGTGTTCGGCACCCGCACTCCCATCAGCTCGCTCAAGAGCTACATGGGCCACACCCTGGGTGCCTGCGGCGCGCTGGAAGCCTGGCTCTCCATCGAGATGATGCGCCACGGCTGGTTCTCGCCCACCATCAACCTCAAGCATGCCGACCCCGACTGCGGCGAGCTGGATTACCTCACCGGCGCCGGCAGGGCCATCGATTGCGAATACGTCATGTCCAACAACTTCGCCTTCGGCGGCATCAACACCTCACTCATTTTCAAACGCTGGCACTGAACGCGGATCGTCCCGATCACCGCCCACTCCCTGGTTCTCCACAACAAGGAAAAGGAAAACAATGAAGAAGATCTCCCTCGCACTCTCGCTGGCTGCCCTGTTGTCCGCCTCCGTGCTGCCGGCCCAGGCACGCGACACCAAACTCCTGCTGCCGCTGGATTCGGCCAAGGGCATGAAGGACAAGGAAGGCATCCTGGATGGCTCGGTCAGGTTCTATTTTGCCGGCCAAGCGCATCCAGCCGTGCAGGAAAAGATCTCCACCGATGTCACCAACCAGAAGACCAATGCCGTCGGCAAGAGCGACGAAGAAGCCTGCAAGTGGGTGTACCTGTCGGCGCTGGTGCAATTGCACAAGAAGGCCAGGGAGCTGGGCGGCAATGCCGTGGTCAACATCGTGAGCTACTACAAGAAGAACGAGATGGCCAGCACCACCGAGTTCGAATGCCATGCCGGTGCCACCATGGCTGGCGTCGCGCTCAAGGGCGACATCGTCAAGATCGCCGACCAGTAAGGGCCGCCGGCGTGCCATCTACCCTGGCCTGGATCGTCGATGGCCGCGCCTTCGTCGCCGGCGACAGCCCGCCGGACGGGGTCTCCACGGTACTGTCGGCACATGAGCGGGTACGCCTGCATCGCTTCCTCAAGCCGCAACGTGCCCGCGAGTTCCTGCTGGGCCGGCTGTTGATGCGATACGCGCTCATGCAGGCCACCGGCTGCTCGCTGGACGCCATCGACGTCACGGAGCGCCCCGGCGCCGCGCCGCTGGTCAGCATCGGCGGACGACTTGCCGATGGCGTGCAGCTGCCTGCGGCCAGCATTTCGCATAGCCGGGGCTGGATTGCCTGCGCCCTGGGTAGCGCGTGCCAGGTCGGGGTCGATATCGAGGTGCCCGCGCCACAGCGCGATCTCGCCGCCCTGGCCGACCTGGCCTTCACCGCCGGGGAAAGAGCCTGGCTGGCCGCCCAGGCGTTGCCCGAACAAGCCTTCTACCATCTATGGTGTGGCAAGGAAGCCTTGTACAAGTACTGCAGCAATGCCGGTCTCGAGGAGACGACCACGCATCATCTTCATCACCAGCACAGTGATTCCTACCATCTCTGCATCTGTAGTCCGGTCGTACCGCAACAGCATCACCGTCAACACCTGGCACTGGCCGACCTGTTGAAATTGTCGTCGAACTAGGCCAACATCGCGCAGCCCGCCAGGGTCAAAACAAACACGAACACATCAAGGGGAAAACATGTCGACACCACGTCACTTCTGGCTCGCCGCTGGCGCGCTGCTGCTCACCACCGCCTGCTCGACACCGGAAGAGCGCATGGCCAAGCTGCAACTCAAGCAGCAGCAACTGGACCTGAAGGCCCAGCAGATCGCGCAACGCAACGAAGCGCGCAACGCTGCGCGCGGCAACGTCCAGGACGCCGCCGTCGTGGACCAGCGCGCACCGCTGGAGAATGTGCTCAAGGCGCTGTCGGCATGCGACGCCAGCCTGAGCGCCACCGTCAAGCGATTCGCGCCCGACCTGCAAGCGCTCTTCCCGGTGACGGTGAAGGGACAGGTCGCGGCCATCGCCGTCGCCGACCGCCGCGCGCAAGGCGGCAACAGCGTCAAGGCGGCCGCCGGCGCGCGTGCCTATGGCCAGACCGTTTCCGGTTACTACGATGAAAGCCTGGAAATCAACGGCGGCCTGCAAAAGATGAGCTGGGGCTTCTACAGCCCGGCCAGCCCGGAACAGCTGGCGCAGGCACTGGGTGCGGCAGTCCCCAACTTCAAGCGGATGAGCCGCGAACTCAGCGGCAACTATGTGCGCATGGAGATCTTTGATCGTGGTGGCTGGCACCGCACCACCCGCTTCGATTACTATCGCGCCCGGGCCGACGTGCTGGGCGAACGTACCCTGGTCATCGAGGCCTCGCGCGACGCTGCCTTCCCCGGCAGCCGCATCGGTTGCTCGGTGCGCGGCGCGCAGGTGGCGCAGTTCCAGGATGACTTGCGGCCTGAACTGGACTAAGGTTCCAGCAGTGCGGCGTGAACACCGCGACACCACGACAAGCCTGCCTCGCGCAGGCTTGTTCGTTTATGGGGCGGCCGGCTGCGGCCTGCGGCCTTCCCAGGCATCTTCCAGCAGGGTCAGCAGTGCGGCCTTTTCCAGCGGACGCGGATTGGCATAGGCATTCTGCAAGGCGATGTCGGCACAGCGTTCCAGCGCCTCCCTGGGCATGCCCAGCGCCTGCAGGGACAGCGGCGCCTGCAGGCGCGCTGCCAGGTCGTAGACGCCCTGGGCGGCATCCGCCACGCCCAGCGCGCGGGCAATGCGCTGCATCGCCTGGGGTGCGGCCGCGGCATTGTAGGCCAGCGCATGCGGCAGGATCACCGTATGCGTCTGGGCATGCGGCAGCTTGTAGCTGCCCCCCAGCGTATGGCACAGCTTGTGATGCAGTGACATGCCCACATTGCCCAGCACGGTACCGCACAGCCAGGCGCCGTAGAGGCAGTGACTGCGCGCATCGAGGTCATCGCTGCGTGCCACGATGCGCGGCAAGCCCTCGGCCAGGGCGCGCAGGCCTTCCTCGGCCAGCATCGACATGATGGGGTTGGCATCGGCCGCATACAGCCCCTCGGCGGCATGCGCCATGGCATTGATGCCACTGGTCACCGACAGTGCCAGCGGCAGGCCCAGGCTCAGCTCGGGGTCGTAAATGACGGTCCTGGGCAGGACGCGTGCATCGCGTCCGGTCTTCTTCAGGCCAGCCTCGGTGATGCCATAGATGGGCGTCATCTCGCTGCCGGCATAGGTAGTGGGGATGGCCAGGATGGGAAGCTCGGACTCCAGCGCAATGGCCTTGCCCAGTCCCAGGGTGGAGCCGCCGCCGATGGCGATGGCGCAATCGGCACCCAGCTGGCGCGCCACCTCGCGGGCTTGCCGCGCCGTCTCGATGGGGACATGCATGACGGCCTGGTCGAAGATGCCGGCGCAACGCGGGCCCAGCAGCGCCGCTACGCGTTCGGCGACAGCGCGCTGTCCCGGTGTACACAGGACCAGCGCGCGCTGCGCGCCCAGCAAGCGGGTTTCTTGCTCCAGCTGTCGCAGGCTGCCCGGACCGAAGAGGACGCGGGCGGCGGTACTGGTATAGGTGAAGGCTTGCATGCCGGTGTCCTAGCCTTGCTTGGGGTTGAGGATGAAATCGTACTCCAGGGTGTAGAAGGGCTGCGCGCAATGCGTGCCGTCCGGTGCCGTCCCCGCCTCATGGCGCAGCCAGTCGGCGATCAGCGTGGAACGCACGCCGAAGACGGCATCCGAGGCCAGGTAGGGATCGCCACGGCGGAAGACATGGGTAATCAACGTTTCATATCCCTCGGCCTGGATGCGGAAGTGCAAGTGCGCCGGCCGCCATGGATGCCGTCCCAGCGTCTCCAGCATCTTGCCCACCGGGCCGTCATGCGGGATCGGGTAGGAATTGGCCAGGATGCTGCGGAAGTGGAAGCGCCCAGCCTCGTCGGCCAACAGCGTGGCGCGCGCCCGGTGCTGGTCCAGGTCGGCATATTGCACGTCGTAGAAACCGTCTTCGTCAGCCTGCCACACCTCCAGCCGGGCCTGTGCCAGCGGCTGGCCATCCCCCCCGCGCACCGTCCCGCGCACGAAGCAGGGCTCGCCCCGGGCGCCATTGGCGATATCGGCCCCCAGCGGCAACTGCGGCGAACCCTCCACGTGGAAGGGACCGAACACGGTGGCCTCGGTGCAGCCCGCCGGCTTGTGGTTCTGCTGCGCCATGACCAGCGTGGACAAGCCCAGGGTGTCGGAGAGCAGGATGAATTCCTGGCGCTTGTCCGTACACATCTGGCCGGTCTCGGTCAGGAAGCGGATGCCGGCGAACCACTCCTCCTCGGTCAGCTTGACCTCGCGGGCGAAGGCGTGCAGGTGCTGCACCAGGCTGGTCATGATCTGCCGCAGGCGTTCGTCGGCCATGCCGGCATGGCGTGCCAGGACGGCCTGGGTGATGGTGTCTTCGTTCAGGTTGAGCATGGTCTCCTCGCGATGCCGGGTGGTTGTTCTGATTTTTGCATTGAGCGGTAATATAGTGCCGATAGTTGCAGAGATATATGCGGAAAACGGAAAACTGTTTTCCATCCCCGACAAGCCAGGTACAGGAGGGCCACCGCAACGTGGATCGCTGGAACCAATTCGAACTCTTCGTCCAGGTCGCCGAGCTGGGCAGCCTCTCGCGCGCGGCCGAGGCGCTGGGCATGTCCAATGCCGCCGCCAGCCGCTGCCTGGCGGCGCTGGAAGAACGCCTGGGCGCGCGCCTGGTGGAACGCAGCACGCGCCGCCTGGGCCTGAGCCAGATGGGCGAGGCATTCTATCGCCACTGCAAGGCCGCGCTCACGCAGATGAAGGAGGCAGAAGAGATCGTCAACGCCAACAGCGTGGCACCCAGCGGCATGTTGCGGGTGACCTCCTCGCTCTCGTTCTGCATGAAGCACATCAGCCCCATCCTGCCGCGCTTCCACCAGCTCTATCCCGACATCACGCTGGACCTGGTGGCGGCCAACCGCTACGTGGACCTGCTCGACAGCGGTATCGACATCGCCATCCGCACCCGCGAATTCGAGCCCGACTCCAACATCGCCGTGCGCCGCCTGGCGGCTACCCGACGCATCCTGGCGGCCGCGCCCGGCTACCTGGCCGCACGCGGCGTGCCGACCCGGCTGGAGGACCTGGCCGACCACGACCTGCTGGTCTACAGCCACGCCAACGATCCCAGGCGCCTGCACTTCACCGGCCGCGATGGCCAGCAACAGGCGCTGGACATCCGCAGCCTGATGCAATCCAACGATGGCCAGATCATCCGCGCGGCCGCCCTGGAAGGCCTGGGCATACTGATCCAGCCCAATTACATCATCTACGACGACATCGTCGCCGGCCGCCTGGTACCGGTGCTGGATGACTGGGACCTGCCGCGCCTGACCATCAACATCGCCTACCAGGGGCGCAAGCACTTGCCGGCGCGGGTCAGGGTGTTCATCGATTTTCTGGTGCGGCACTTCGAGGACATGGACTACGAGCGCAAGTGGACACGTTGAAACAGCTTGCAGGATGCGCACAAATACCAATCGGTAAATTATAATTACCAATCGGTAGCATTCATCGTATCTGCCTCTCCGACTGGAGCCATGTGCCATGCGCAATCCATCCCCTCGTCGACGTCCGGCCCTGTGGGCCGGCACCCGTCCCGTCCTGCTCTGCCTGGCGCTGGCCGCCAGCCTGCCGGCGCACGCTGCCGAAGTCTGGCGCGACGCCTTGCCCGAGGCCAGGGAGATTGGCAGCGGCACCATGCGCTGGCTGGGTTTTCGCATCTACCAGGCCACCCTGTGGGCGCCCCGCCGGCCGCTGGACACCAACCAGCCCTTCGCCCTGCAGTTGCAGTACCAGGTCAGGGTCACGCGTGAGAAGCTCGCGGCCACCTCCATCGAGGAAATGCAGCGCATGAGCCCCACCCTCGTTCCCGCTCCCACCCTGGCGCGCTGGAAGGCCGAGCTGTTGCGCGCCTTTGTCGATGTGGCCGATGGCGACGAGCTGGTGGGCGTCTACCTGCCCCAGCGCGGCATGCGCCTCTACGACCGCGACCGCATGCTGGCCGAGATCGACGATGCCGAGCTGGCGCGGGCCTTCTTCAACATCTGGCTGGGCCAGCCCAGCCGTGACGACAGCCTGCGCCGCAGCCTGCTCGGAGAGGCGCCTTGAGCGTGACACCCCAGCCGGCCCGGCTGCGCTGGCCGGATGCCGCCTATGGCATGCTGGGCGCGCCGCTGGCGATGGCGGCCTTGCCGCTGTTCGTGCAGATCCCCTCCTACTATGCCAGCCAGGTCGGTGTGGCATTGGCGCCACTGGGCTGGGTCCTGTTCGCCGCGCGCCTGCTGGACATGCTGCAGGATCCCCTGTTCGGTCACCTGCTGGACCGCACCCAAGCACGCCAGCGCGCCTGGATGGCCGCCTCGGCCGTGGTGCTGACGCTGGCCTTTGCCTGCCTGTGGCACCCGCCGTCGCAGCCCAGCGCCGCCATGGCCTGGCTGGTCGCCATGCTGGTGCTGGCCTACGGCGGTCACAGCATGCTCAGTATCGCCTACCTCTCCTGGGGGGCGCGCCTGCCTGATGGCGGCATGCGGGCAGTGGCCTGGCGCGAAGCTGCGGGACTGGCCGGCGTCATCGTGGCCAGCGTGGTGCCGGCGGCGATCCTGGCGGGCGAGCCCATGCGGGTGTGGTCGCGCCTGTGGTGGTATTGCCTGCTCTTTGCGGTATTGCTGGCACTGGCATTGCTCTGCCTGCCAAGGCAGCCGGTACCGGCACCATCGGCCTCGGCGGCGCCGTCCTGGCGCCAGTCCCTGCGGGGTCTCTGGGCCAATCGCGCCTTCCGTGCGCTGCTGCTTCCCTACCTGCTCAATGCCTTGTCGGCAGCGATCCCGGCCACGCTGGCACTGTTCTTCATCGACGACCAGTTACAGGCACGGGCCCTGGCCGGCGGCTTCCTGGCCGCCTACTTCACTGCGGCGGCCTTTGGCCTGCCACTGTGGAGCAGGCTGGCCGCCCGGCTCGGGCCGGTGACCTGCTGGCGCAGCGCCATGTTGCTGGCCGTGGCCGGCTTCATCGGCGCGGCATTGCTGGGCCCGGGCGACCGCTGGGCCTTCCTGGCGGTGTGCCTGGCCACCGGCATGGCATTGGGTGCCGATCTGCTGCTGCCGCCCGTGCTGCTGGCACGGGTGCTGCCGCAGGGCGATTCGCTGAGCACGGCATTCGGTATCTTTACCATGCTGGGCAAGCTGGCGCTGGCCCTGGCCGGGGTTGCATTGTCCCTGCTGGCGGCGCTCGGCTACCATCCTGGCCAGGGCGCCACCACTGCCCTGCCGCTGGTCTATGCCATCCTGCCTTGCATCCTGAAGCTGGCCGCCTTCCTCGCGCTGGGGCGCAGCCGGCGACTGCATGCGCTGCGCTGACGCGGGAAGCCAAGCCATGCATCCCACCGCCCGCACCCTGCGCCTGGTCCTGGGCGACCAGTTGAACCCGCTGCACTCCTGGTTCGACCGCTGCGATGCCCAGGTGGTCTACGTGCTCATGGAAGTGCGCTCGGAAACCGACTATGTCCTGCATCACGCGCAAAAGGTGCTGGCCATCTTCGCCGCCATGCGCCAGTTTGCCGATCGTCTGCGTGCGGCCGGCCACCGGGTGCGCTACATCAGGCTGGACGATCCCAGCAATCGCCAGTCGCTGGCCGACAACCTCAGCGCGCTGGTGGAGCACTACCAAGCCCAGTGCGTGCAATGGCAGGCCCCCGACGAATGGCGCGTCGATGCGGTCCTCAGCCAGTGGGCCGGCGCGCGTTCGCTGCAGGCAGCCGCATGCGACAGCGAACATTTCTTGACCAGCCGCCATGCACTGCCGGACCTGTTCGGCCAGCGCAAGCAATGGCTGATGGAGCACTTCTACCGGCAGATGCGCCAGCGCTTCGACATCCTGCTGGACGCGCAAGGCAAGCCCGCCGGCGGCCAATGGAACTACGACCACGACAATCGCAAGCGCTGGCCCGGCCAGCCCGCCGAACCACAGGACTGGCGCGCGCCGCATGATCACAGCGCGCTATGGGAAATGGTACAGGCCGGCGGCGTGCGCACCTTCGGCGAACCCGATGCCGCGCAACTGCGCTGGCCGCTGGACCGGGAAGAAGCCCTGCAGCACCTGGAGCAATTCATCGCCACCGCCCTGCCCTGGTTTGGCGACTACGAAGACGCCATGAGCAGCCAGGCCCGGCGCCTGTTCCATTCGCTGCTCTCGTTCGCCCTCAACCTCAAGATGCTGCACCCGCTGGAAGTGGTGCGACGCGCCGAGCAGGCCTGGCAGGAGGGCCAGGCGCCGCTGGCGGCGGTGGAAGGCTTCGTGCGCCAGATCATCGGCTGGCGCGAATACGTGCGCGGCATCTACTGGTCGCAGATGCCAGGCTATGACGAGCGCAACGTGCTGGACCACAGGCTGCCGCTGCCGGCCTGGTTCTGGAACGGCCAGACCCACATGCGTTGCCTGCAGCAATGCATCACGCAGTCACTGCAGAGCGCCCACGCCCACCACATCCAGCGCCTGATGGTGATCGGCAACTTCGCCCTGCTGGCCGGACTCGATCCGCGCGCGCTGCACCACTGGTACCTGGGCATCTATATCGATGCCTTCGAATGGGTGGAACTGCCCAACACCCTGGGCATGAGCCAGTGGGCCGATGGCGGCATCATCGCCACCAAGCCCTATGTCAGCAGTGCCGCCTACATCGGCCGCATGAGCGACTATTGCCAAGGCTGCGCCTACGACCCCAAGCAGAAGACCGGTGAACGAGCCTGCCCCTACAACGCCTTGTACTGGGACTTCTTCCAGCGCCACCAGCCGACCTTCGGCAACAATCCCCGCCTGGGCATGGTCTACCAGCAGCTCAGGAAGATGGATGCGCAAGACCTGGCCGGCCTGCAAGCCCGCGCGGCTGACCTGCGCGCCCGCCTGGACCAGCTCTGACAGACAGGCTGCCCGGATGCACGGTCGTAGCCGTGCGTTTTCATCACTTTCTCGCTTCGATGAAAAAACAGGCAAAATACGCAAAAACTGACGAAGTCACGAAAATCTCTGCATAATTAAAATGCAGAACATTTCCACCAGGCATGACTGTTGCATTTTGAAGAAAACGATTATATTGAATTTAAATTCTATCTAATGAATTTGATTTATTTGTGTAAAATACCGATAATGGATTTATGAAAACCGCAAAGACAACCAGCTCCGAGGTCTGCACCACCCAGGAAGCCGCACATATCCTGGGCATATCGGTATCTTCCGTCCAGCAACTGGTCGAGGCCGGCATCATCGAGGCCTGGAAGACCAAGGGTGGGCACCGGCGCATTCCGCTGACGGCCGTGCATGCCTACAAGGCTACGCCGGGATCCTCGGCGGATACGGGCGAGCATGGTCGGAGCGGTCCGGCGTTGCGGCCCAACAATGGCCGTACCGCCGTGCTGGTGATCGAGGACAACCGCCTGCAGCGCGAGCTCTATGCGGCTGCCCTGGAATCCTGGGGACTGCCGCTGGACCTGGTCTATTGCGACAACGGCTACAAGGCGCTGCTGGAGATCGCGCGCAGCAAACCCGATGTGGTGCTGGCCGATATCGTGATGGAAGGCATGGATGGCTATGAGGTCGTCAAGACCATCCTCAACGATCCCCATCTGCAGGATGTGAGCATTGCCATCGTCAGCAGCCTGGACAAGGACGAGATGGCGCAGCGAGGCGGGATTCCGGCCGGCGTGGTGTTCTTCTCCAAGCCGGTCAACTTTGACGAATTGCGCGGCTACATGCGCGCGTGTTGCGCCCGTAGGGAGCGCGAGAGCCGATAACAGACTGGGAAAGGCCCGAGTGTTTCATGGAAGACCGGAAAAACCAACCCTTGCACCTCCGGTTCACGCGCATCGATCTGCGCGTTGCCCTGAGCCTGTTTTCCTTGCTGCTGATCTGCGGCTTGTGGCTGGGTGTAGTCAAGGAACTGCAGACCAGTCGTGACAATTACCTGGCCGATGCCCGGCGCGATGCCCAGTCGCTGTCGCGGCTGTTCCTGGAACATGCCTATCGCACCATCGAAGCGGCCGACCAGGCAGCCCTCTACCTGCGCTATCGCTACGGCCAGCTTGGCAACTCGCTCAACCTGGCCACCGAAGTCGAGAATGGCCTGGTGGGGCGCAATGTCTACAACCTCTTTTCCATCGTCGACAGCCATGGCGACGTGGTGCTCTCCAGCCAGCCTTTCGCGCCGGTCAACCTGTCGGACCGCGAACATGTCCAGGTGCAGATGAAGGATGGCCAGGACCAGCTCTTCGTGAGCAAGCCGGTGCTGGGACGGGTCTCCAAGAAATGGTCGCTGCAGATGACGCGCCGCATCAACCGCCCCGATGGCTCCTTCGGCGGCGTGATCGTGGTGTCGATGGACCCGCAATACTTTACCCGCCTCTACCACCAGATCGACGTCGGCCGTCACGGCGTCATCACCCTCGTCGGCGAAGATGGCATCGCACGCGTGCGCCGAACCGGTGACATGGATGCCATGGGCGAGTCGGTGGCCAAGGGCGTGGTCCACGCGGCCGCCATGCGGGAAGACCATGGCATCGTCGAAGCCACCAGTGCCGTCGATGGCCGGGTGCGGATCTACGCTTTCCAGCACCTGCCCAACTATCCCCTTTATGCCACGGTAGGCATGGACGTCGAGGAACGCCTGGCGCCCTACTACCGCGAGCGCACCCGTACCGTGATCCTGGCCAGCCTGATTACCCTGGGGGTGCTGGTGTTCAATGGCGCCCTGCTGTGGCTGGCCAGCTCGCTGGTCAAGAGCCGGCGCGCGGCCATGGAGGCCAACCTGGCCAAGTCGCGCTTCCTCTCCAACATGTCGCATGAATTCCGCACCCCCTTGAATGGCGTACTGGGCTATTCCGATGTCCTGCGCGAAGAGCTGGGCGAATCGCCCCTGGCGCCCTACGCCACGGCCATCCATGACAGCGGCAACCGCCTCCTGAACCTGGTCAATGCCATCCTGGAAGTAACGGAACTGGAAGATGGCCGCGTCACCGTCCACCTGGAGCCGGAGAACATCCGCGAACTGGTCAGCCAGTCCATTGCCCGCCACTACCCGGCCGCGCATGACAAAGGCCTGCAACTGGACTGCCGCATCAGCGACGACGTGCCCCAGACCGTGGTGTGCGATGAGCGCAAGGTCCAGCGCGTGCTGGAGAACCTCATCGGCAATGCCGTGCGCTATACCGATCAGGGCCGCATCATGGTCGAGGTCGAGCGCGAAGGCAGCGACGAGTTGACCATCCGTATCCAGGACACCGGCATTGGCATTGCCGAAGAGAAACTCGACCATGTCTTCGAGAAATTCGCCCAGGTCGATGACAGCCCACAACGCGCCAAGGATGGCGCCGGTCTTGGCTTGACCATTGCCCAGCGCCTGGTATTGCTCATGGGAGGGAAACTCGTGTTACAGTCCAAACAACACCAAGGCTCGACGTTCAGCTTCACGCTACCGCTGCAAGAGCCGAAGTAAAAGGCCGCGAATCCAAGCAAACAAGGGGGAGCCGTGCAACCGGGCCAGAACCAGAACGCGTATCGCCATATCGATCCCAGCCAGTTGCTGGATGCCGTGGGTGGCGATGCCCGCACGGTCGCCTCGCTGGCTCGCACCTTTATCGACAGTGCTCCGGATATCTTCACGCGACTGGAGCGCGCCGTACAGGCCGGCAATGCCGACGCCGTGCGCCACGAGAGCCACACGCTCAAGGGCATGAGTGCCCTCTTCAATGCCCGGGTACTGACGCAATTGTTGCTGCGTACCGAACAGGCGGGCCGCCAGGGACAGACACCCGCTTCCGCGGAGCTGGGACAGATGCAAACCCTTTTCGCACAGGCGCTGGAAGAGATCCGACAGGTTGCACAGTCTGCCGGACGGGCATGACCGTATTGCCGGTGTACCACCCGCATTACCATCCATGATCCCGACAACGTCCCCTGCTCCGCTGCAGCCGCAACGCATCCGCAAGTCTGCCGTCACCATTGGCGTGCTCTTGCTGACCTTGCTGGTGGTGACCGTGCTGGCGTCCGGCGCGTTGCTGTACCGGGCCGGCCTGAACGACTGGCGCAACGACCTCGCCGTGCTGTCGGCCACCCTGGCCGAAAGCACGGCCCAGACCATGTCCTCGGCCCATCTGGTACTCGACAGCATGCAGGCCGACATCGAAAAAGTGGCGGCAGAATGACCGATCGGGATTACTACTATTTCCACCGGCACTCTCCCTCGACCGAGGACTTCCTGGGCAAGACCATCAACGCCCGCTCCAATGGCCAGCCGACCTTCTTCCTGACCCGGCGCATCAACGACAGGCACGGCAACCTGCTGGCCATCGTCGTGGTGGGCCTGCGCCACGCCTTCTTCGATAGTTTCTTCAACAGCATCAGCGCCGACAAGCCCTTCTCCATCCTGCTGGCACGCAAGGATGATACGGTCCTGGTCTGGTCGGACCTCAACAAGCGCAGCGACGAGCGCCACCATATCCCGCCCTTGCCCGAGCTGCACCCACCGCGCCCGGCCGACAAGGAGGAGAATGCCCCCTATTTCTTCATGCAGTCGCACTGGCTGGGCATCCATAGGCCGGTACGCGGCTCGCCGCTGTACCTGGAAGTGGCGGTGACTGACCAGGTCTATTTCTCGGACTGGCTGGAATCGATGTACCCGCTCATGAGCGTAGCGGCCATTGCCTTGCTGGGCTTGGTCGGGGGCTTTGCCCTGACCCTGCGCCAGGTCCAGCGGCGCGAGCAGGATGCCCTGCTGGCCATGCAGCTCAAGGATGCCGCCGACCAGGCCAACGAGGCCAAGTCGCGCTTCCTGGCCATGGTCAGCCATGAAATCCGCACGCCCATGAACGGCATCATGGGCCTGTCCGAACTGCTGATCGAGTCCGGACTCTCCACCCGGCAGCAGCACTACGCCAACAGCATTCATGGCGCCACCGAAGGGCTGGTGCGCATCATCAACGACATCCTGGATATCTCCAAGATCGAGTCCGGCAAGCTGGACCTGGAAACGATGCCTTTCCATCCCGCCCGGCTGGTCAGGGAAATCAGCGAACTCTACCGCCCCTCGATACAGCACAAGGACGTCGAGTTCGACGTGCGCATCGACTGCGACGAGGCGCTGGTGCTGCTGGGTGAATTTCGCCATCAGCGACAGCGGCATCGGTATCTCGGCAGAGGCGCTGGATCAGTTGTTCCAGCCCTTCACCCAGGCCGACAGCTCCATCGCCCGCCGCTTCGGCGGTACTGGACTGGGCCTGGCCATCAGCAAGAACCTGGTGGAACTGATGGGCGGCCACATCGCCTGCCGCAGCATCCCCGGGCAGTCGACCAAGTTCAGCTTCGATGTGCCTTGCCAGGCGGCACCCGATACGGTGCCATCGGATCCGCCGGCCGCCCCGGTCGCTAACGGTGCGGCGGCATCCACACCGGCGGCAACGTCGGCGTCGCCCGCCGTCTCGCTGGCCGGCGCCCGCATCCTGGTGGCCGAGGACACCGAAATCAACCGCCAGCTGCTGCGCATCCTGCTGGCCCGCAAGGGTTGCATCCTGCAGGAAGTGGAAAACGGCGCCCAGGCGGTGCAGGCAGCGCGCAGTGGCGGCTATGACCTGATCCTGATGGACTGCATGATGCCCATCATGGACGGCTACCAGGCCACCGCCGAAATCCGTGCCCACGAGCAGGAGCAGGGCCGGCCGCCGATCCCCATCATCGCCCTGACCGCCAGCGCCATCGAAGGTGATCGCCAGCGCTGCCTGGATGCCGGCATGGACGATTACCTCAGCAAACCCTTCACCCAGGTCGGCCTGATGAGCACCGTCGAAAAATGGTTGAAAAAAGCGTGACTAAGGAAAATCCCTAAGAAAATAAAACAACTGCTTAAATTGTTTTATTTGATTTATTTGTTTCCCGCCCCTATGATGACTCCTGAGCGCATCGAAAACATTGCGCCAACTATCAGGAGTCTGAAAAATGACATGGTTCTACAATCTCAAGATTGCCCAGAAACTCAACGCGGCCTTCCTCGTTGTTCTGGTGTTCCTGGTCACGCTGGGCGGCCTCTCGGCCATGCAGCTGGCCAGCGTCAACAAGAGCGCCACCGATATCGCACGCAACTGGTTGCCCAGCATCAGCACCCTCTCGCGCATGAGCCTGTCGCTGTCGCGCTCGCGCAGCTTCGACCTGCAGCAGATGCTCGCGGCCGAACCCAAGGAACAAGCCGCCGCCCGCGACCGCGCTGACCAGCAGATCGCCATCCTGGTCAAGGACACCGAGCACTACGGCACGCTGGTGTCCGACCGGCGCGAGAAGGAGCTTTATCCTGAAGTGCTGCGCGGCATCAACGAATACAAGTCGATCCACGAACGCTACAAGGCCCTGTTCATCGCAGACCAGAAGGATGCCGCGCAAGCCTTGCTGAACAGCACCTCCACACCGCTCTACCGCAAGCTGCAGGAGCAGCTGGCCGAATTGTCCGAGGTCAACAACAAGGGGGCGCAAGCGTCAGAAGCAGATGCCGATCGTGTCTATGCGCAGGCCCGCTACACCATCATCGGCCTGATCATTGCCTCCGTAGTCCTGTCCATGAGTCTGTCGTGGTGGCTGGCGCGCCTGGTGGCACGCCCCCTGGTCAATGCCGTGGCCATCGCCCGCCGGGTGGCCGAGGGTGACCTCAGTGCCGACATCCCCAGCGCTGCCCGCGATGAAACCGGGCAATTGCTGGATGCCCTCAAGCAGATGAATGGCAACCTGCTCAACATCGTGCGGGAAGTCCGTCAGGGTACCGACACCATCTCCACCGCATCGGCCGAGATCGCCAGCGGCAACATGGATCTGTCCACCCGCACCGAACAGCAGGCCGGGGCACTGGAAGAGACCGCCTCGGCCATGGAAGAGCTGACCTCCACCGTGCGCCAGAACGCCGACAACGCCCGCCAGGCCAACCAGCTGGCCGTCTCGGCCTCCGAAATTGCCCAGAGCGGCGGTAGCGTGGTGGGCAAGGTGGTCGATACGATGGGTGCCATCAATGACTCCTCACGCAAGATCGTGGACATCATCGGCGTGATCGACAGCATTGCCTTCCAGACCAATATCCTGGCCCTGAACGCCGCCGTGGAAGCCGCCCGTGCCGGCGAACAGGGACGCGGCTTCGCCGTGGTCGCCTCCGAAGTCCGCACCCTGGCCCAGCGCAGCGCCTCGGCTGCCCATGAGATCAAGTCGCTCATCGATGATTCGGTCTCCACGGTCGACATCGGCAGCAAACTGGTCAACGAAGCCGGCCAGACCATGAACGAGGTGGTGGCCAGCGTCAAACGCGTCGCCGACATCGTCGCCGAGATCACCGCAGCCAGCCACGAACAGCAACAAGGTATCGAGCAGATCAATCACGCCGTGGTCCACATGGACGAGAATACCCAGCAGAACGCCGCCCTGGTCGAACAGGCCGCTGCCGCCGCCAAGTCCCTGCAGGAACAGGCATCGCGGCTGAGCCAGACGGTGGGTGTGTTCCGCCTGGATGCCAGCCATGTGCCGGCTGCGGCCCCGACCACGACGTTCACGCAGGCAGCGCCGCTGCAGCGCGATGTGACCCCGCCGCGTCCGGCAGTGGCGCAGGTACGCACCAAGGCCATCGCCCGCCGCGCCGCTGCGCCGACCAAATCAAATCCCGCCAGCACCGACCAGGGTGACTGGGAACAATTCTGACCCGTAGAGGACATGATGGACGCCTTCCAAAAAGAGATCGACGAACGTACCAACCTGACCTCCAGCAACAAGTTCGAACTGCTGCTGTTCCGCCTCGGCACGCCCGATGGCTCTACCGACAACCCGGGTGAGCTCTATGGCATCAACGTATTCAAGATCCGCGAGATCGTCCCGATGATGGAGATCACCGCCACCGCCGGCATGCGCCCGCCGATGATGGGCATGGTCAACATCCGCGGTCAGGTGATATCGGTGGTGGACCTGTCGGCCGTGACCGGTTGCAAGGCGGGCCATGGCCTCAACATCCTGCTGATCACCGAATTTGCCCGCCATACCCAGGCCTTTGCGGTGGAATCGGTGGAAGAGATCGTGCGCCTGGACTGGAGCCAGGTGCTGCCGGCCGATGCGCATTCACCCGGCAGCCTGGTGACCAGCATCGCCCGCCTCGACTCCGCCACCGATGGCGGCCGTCTGGTGCAGGTGCTGGACGTGGAACACATCCTCAACCTGGTCTCGCCGGTCAAGCAGGAATTGCAATCGCCACCCTCCGGCACAGCCGAACTCAAGCTCAAGCCGGGCTCGGTGGTGCTGGCCGCTGACGATTCGCGCATGGCACGCGCCTTGATCGAACAGTGTCTCAAGGAACTGAACCTGCCCTACATCATGGCCACCGACGGCCTGCAGGCCTGGAAGAAACTGCAGGAACTCTCCCGCGCGGCCGAACAGGAGGGCAAATCCCTCACCGACAAGGTCGCCATGGTCCTGACCGACCTGGAAATGCCGGAGATGGATGGCTTCACCCTGACCCGCAAGATCAAGGCCTCGGAGCAATACAAGCAATTGCCGGTGGTGATCCACTCCTCGCTCACCGGCTCGGCCAACGAAGACCATGTGCGTTCGGTGGGCGCCAATGGTTATGTCGCAAAGTTTTCACCGCCTGAACTGGCAGCAATGCTGCGCAAGGTGCTGCCCCCCTGACGGCACCTACTGCAGAGCCAGGAACGGCGCTTTTTACAAGCCCGCCCGGTCGACCTCGCGTCGACCGCAAGAACGCCGCCCCTCCGGGCGGCGTTTGTCATTGCAAAGCTGACCAAATCGGCCAGGCTTGAGCTATCTCAAATTTATTCGAGGCCAAGCTCCTAGAATCAAATCGAGCGTTCTCCCGGACGGCAGCCCCCATTCCGGCAGCATGAACGGCTCCGTGCTCGTCCCACGTCGCGGGCGAACCGCAGCCCAAGGAGGCAGCCCATGGCCGACGCAGCTCTTACGACCAGCATCCCGTCCCTGCTCACCGAGATGGACGAGGAACACCGCCGCGTGTTCGATGGCATTGCCGGCCTGGTATTGGTCCCGCAGGAACGCTTCGGCAGTGCCTATGCGGCACTGGTGGCGGAAATCGAGGATGGCTTTCGCCAGGAAGAACAGATCATGGACCTGGTCGGCTACGCCAACATCAAGGCCCACCGCAAGGATCATGCAGAGTTGCTGGCGCTGCTGCACCGGCTGCGCCCTTATCTGGAAGATGGCAACGCGCCCCTGGTCGACATCGTCATGGGCATGATCCCGGCCATGCTGATCCGTCACATGTCGGGACTGGACCAGGAGCTGGCACTGGCGCTACGCCAGCATGCCGCGCCAGCCCAGGTCGCGAACGGCTGACAGGCGGCCTGCTCCGGCGTTTCCACGCCTTCGGCCACGATATACAGCGCCGGGCGCTTGGCCATGGCGATGATACGTGAGCTGGCCACGATCGGTCACATTGCTCGACATGCTCTGGCGAACAGGGACGCAGCATCAACGGCGACAACACCTTGAGCGCGGCGCGGCTCTGCGCGAATGAGCGCTCGGCGTGATCGATCATGCTCCCGGCATGGCGCGATAAGGTCATCATGATGGCCCGCGCAACTACCGTGATCCTGTTTGTCAAAGCACCTCTCCCTCGGCATCCCCCCTCTTCAAACGGTCCAGCGATGCGTTCGCAGCGGACCCGATTCTTCACTGCCTATCCCCACCGGACATTAAAATAACAAATAAATCAATTTAGTCATTTTAAACATGCAGGAATTTTCCTCGCAACCGCTGGGAATCACCTGAAAATAATTTAATAAATGATAATTTATTCTTAAAAATCAATGGCTAAACAATTCATACTGCGGTTCATCAAGCGCCGGAAGCGGACATGGCCCAGTTGGATGGACGCAACAAATTCATTATTTTTATTCATTTAAAATTATTTGTAATGACCCAGCCAAACCTGCTCACTTTATGCGGCTAACGCAAATGCCTCAGCCGGGGTCTTCATACCCAGTGCCTGATGCGGCCGCTGGTTGTTAT